>Ga0153950_1000006_pt1 | contig 116735 bp, 103 predicted proteins | sample TSNJ034MetaG_FD_104737 | JGI IMG/M metagenome (GOLD analysis project Ga0153950, IMG submission 104737) | Attine ant fungus gardens microbial communities from New Jersey, USA - TSNJ034 MetaG | ecosystem: Host-associated > Fungi > Mycelium > Unclassified | place: USA: New Jersey, Wharton State...
GCCCTGGAAGAAGACCTGGTCGCCGCCGCCGGGGTGGTCCTTGCCGCGGAAGAAGTGGTTGAAGCCGACTTCGTAGAGGGTGGCCGCACCGGCGTAGGTGGAGATGTGGCCGCCGACGCCGATGTCGGCGCGCTGGGCGCGGTGCACCATGATGGCGGCGTTCCACCGCATGGCCCGGCGGTAGGCGCGCTCGTATTCCTCGTTGCCCGGATACTCGGGCTCCTGGTCGGCCGGGATGGTGTTCACGTAGTCGGTGGTCGTCACCATCGGCACGCCCACGGACTTGGCCCCGGCGCGCTGCAGCAGCGAACGCATGACGAACTGTGCGCGCTCAGTGCCCTGCTCGCGCACCAGGGCGTCAAAAGACTCAACCCATTCGCTGGTCTCCTCGGGATCCGAGTCCGGCAGGTTGTTCGTGAGCGTACTCAGGATGGAGGGGGTGATTTCTTCAGCAGCCACAGGTGACCTCTCTTCATCGAATGGTTGGGCTGGCGTCGCGATGGCGACGTCTTTCCGACATGCGAAAAAATAATTCTGTCTATCGAGATTATCGGGCGCTGAGCTCAACGTCAACGGGGGATGGCCGCCGCCCGGATTGCGACAATACCGCCCCTCCGGGCGCCTTGCCGCCCCGCCAGGGGAGACTGCCGCCAGGGGGTGGCTGGTATGCCAAATGTGACTGCGATCACCGCTGAACCGTTGACCAGGTGTGATCCGGGCCATATTCTGTATTCCATACTTCAATAAATCAGTTCCGCATTATGGAAGACAACCCGACGGGGGGTTGACGACCGACGGGTGCGGAACCGTCAGCATCGAAACGGAGAAACCATGCAGACGAACCCCAGCGGCTCAGAGCCCACCATCCCGGTGGAGACTCAGCCTGGTCCAGGAACACCTGCCCATCACCATCACCCCCATGACTTCACGGGGGATCTCCCCCGGATGTCCGAGTTGACCGGTGTCGAACTCAGCTCCAGCCTTTACAACAAGGACCTCGCCCCCACCCGGAAGGTGGGACGGACCTGGACGGCCTACAGCATCTTCACCCTCTGGGCGAACGACGTGCACAGCCTCGGCAACTACGCCTTCGCGGTGGGCCTCTTCGCCCTCGGCATGGGAGCCTGGCAGATCCTGCTGGCCCTCGGCGTCGGTGCGGTCCTGCTTTTCCTCCTGTTGAACTTCTCGGGCTTCATGGGCCAGAAGACCGGCGTGCCCTTCCCGGTCATGAGCCGCATCAGCTTCGGCATCCGCGGCGCCCAGATCGCCAGTGTGGTGCGTGGCGCCGTCGCGGTGGCCTGGTTCGGCATTCAGACCTACCTTGCCTCGGTGATCTTCCGCATCATGATCATCAAGCTGGTCCCGGACCTGGCTGCCATGGACCGGAACGACATCCTCGGCCTGTCCACGCTCGGCTGGATCTCCTTCGTCATCCTCTGGATCATCCAGCTGGTGATCGTCAGCTTCGGCATGGAGATGATCCGTAAGTACGAGGCTTTCGCGGGCCCCATCATCCTGGTGACCATGGCCGCGCTGGCCATCTGGGTCTTCGTCCAGGCCGGCGGCACCATCGAGGTCAACGGCATCAAGCACATGGACGCCGGCGAGACCTGGCGCAACATCTTCGCCGGTGGCGCCCTCTGGGTCTCCATCTACGGCACCTTCGTCCTGAACTTCTGCGACTTCACCCGCAACGCGGTGGGCAAGAGCTCGATCGTCAAGGGCAACTTCTGGGGCATCCCGATCAACATGCTGCTCTTCGGGGCCATCGTCGTGGTGCTGGCCGGCGGTCAGTTCAAGATCAACGGAACGCTCATCACCTCGCCCTCGGATGTGGTGCAGCTGATCCCCAACACCCTTCTGCTGGTCCTGGCCTGCCTGGCGCTCCTGGTGCTCACCGTGGCCGTGAACCTGATGGCCAACTTCGTGGCTCCGGTCTACGCCCTGACCAACCTCTTCCCCAAGCACCTCGACTTCCGCCGGGCAGCCTGGGTCAGCGGCACCATCGGCCTGATCATCCTGCCCTGGAACCTCTACAACAACCCCTTCGTGATCGTGTACTTCCTCGGTGGCCTGGGTGCGCTCCTCGGCCCGCTGTTCGGCGTGGTCATGGCCGACTACTGGCTGATCCGCCGCGGCAAGGTGGAAGTGGTCAAGCTCTACACCGAGGATCCGCAGGGGCCGTACTTCTACAAGCGCGGCTTCAACCCCAAGGCCATCACCGCCATGCTGGTGGCAGCCGCGGTGGCAGTCGTGATCGCGTTCGTCCCGGCGCTGGAGCACCTGGCCGCGTTCGCCTGGTTCTTCGGAGCCGGCATCGGCGCCCTGGTCTACTACTTCATCGCAGACCGCGGCGCGCGCTACCTCGACTCTGACGGCGAAGCGATCGCCGTCGCAAGCACTCACTAGCACCACCGGTACACAACAGTCACCGTCAGCAGACGACGGCGGGGCGCGGCTTCCGCGCCCCGCCGGATCTCTTGGGAGAAACACATGAAAATCCTGGTTGCCAACGTCAACACCACTCAGACCATGACGGACTCCATCGCGGCCCAGGCCCGCGCCGTGGCCGGCCCGGACACCGAGATCGTGGGCATCACGCCCCGCTTCGGCGCCGATTCCTGCGAAGGGAACTTCGAGAGCTACCTCGCCGCAGTGGCGGTGATGGACTCCGTGGTGAACTACGACGGCGAGTATGACGCCGTGGTGCAGGCGGGCTACGGCGAGCACGGCCGCGAGGGTCTGCAGGAGCTTCTGGACGTGCCGGTGGTGGACATCACCGAAGCGGCCGCCAGCACCGCCATGTTCCTGGGTCACAAGTACTCCGTGGTCACCACTCTGGACCGTGCCGTCCCGCTGATCGAGGACCGTCTCAAGCTGGCCGGCCTGGATGACCGCTGTGCCTCGGTCCGTGCCAGTGGCATGGCCGTCCTGGAGCTTGAGGAGTACCCGGAGCGTGCCGTCGAGGCCATCGTCCGGCAGGCCGAGCTGGCCGTCACGGAGGACAAGGCCGAGGTGATCGTGCTCGGCTGTGGTGGCATGGCGAATCTGGATGAGCAGATCCGGGAACGCTGTGGTGTCCCCGTGGTGGACGGTGTGGCCGCGGCCGTGCTGATCGCCGAGTCGCTGGTGCGGCTGGGCCTGTCCACCTCGAAGGTCCGCACCTACGAGACTCCGCGGCCCAAGAAGGTCATCGGCTGGCCCATCACCCAGGGTCCCGTACGGTAGTCCCGACAACAGCACGGCACGACAGCACGGTTTCAGCAGGGCAGGATCGATCCATGAACACCACAGCACAGCAGCAGGACAGCGGCACCGCGACGAAGATCGCGGTCATCACCGGGGCCGGATCCGGGATCGGGCGTGCCGTCGCACGGCTCTTCCTGGCCGAGGGCTGGGGAGTGGTGCTCGCCGGACGGCGGGCGTCCGCGCTTGAGGAGACCGCGGCAGGTGCTCCCGGAGCGCTGGTGGTGCCGTGCGATGTGACCGTGCACGAGGACGTCGTACGCCTCTTCGCCGAGGCGAGCGCCCGCTTCGGGCGTGTGGATGTCCTGTTCAACAACGCGGGCATCTTCGGACCCAGCGGGGCGGTGGACGCCATTGATCCCGCGGGCTTCGAGGAGACCCTGCGGATCAACGTCACGGGCTCGTTCCTCTGCGCCGCGGAGGCGGTGCGGGTGATGAAGGAGCAGCAGCCGCAGGGTGGCCGCATCATCAACAACGGCTCCATCTCGGCGCACTCCCCGCGGCCGCTGTCCGTGGCCTACACGGTGAGCAAGCACGCCATCAGCGGCCTGACCAAGAGTATCGAGCTGGACGGGCGGCCGTTCGGTGTCAGCTGCGGCCAGATCGACATCGGCAACACCCGCACGGAGATCATGGACGTGATCGGTGTGGGGGACGGCGCCTTGCAGGCGGACGGGTCCCGCAAGGTGGAGCCGATGTTCCCGGTGGAGGATGCGGCCCGGGCGGTGCTCCTCATGGCATCGATGCCCGCGAGTGCCAGTGTCGGAAGCCTGCTCGTCACAGCGGCGGGGATGCCGTTCGTGGGACGCGGCTGAAACCCCTCCTCCTCCTCCTCCTCCTCCTCCTCCCTGACGCGAAACGCCAGTTGGGCACGGTCCCGGACCTCCGGACCGTGCCCAACTGGCGTTTCGCGTGGGAGAACAGGGTTGTCCGGGAAGAGGGCGGAAATGTGAGTGGTTCCGAATAAAGCGGATATTACTGATTTCACATGATGGAAATAAATTATTTCCTTGTGGAACCGATGTGATCTTCGTTACTTTGGGTTGCACCCGGAAGCCGGGCGCAACCCCAAGAGAATGGTTCAGGACATGAAGACCCCCACCGAAGCGGAGCTGAAGGCGAGTTCGGCCCCGCGGAAGAAGGCGCCGCAGTACCGGCCGCTCTTCTTCCAGATTCTGATCGCCGTCGTCGCAGGTTTCACGATCGGGAACTTCCGGCCGTCCGTCATGGTGGGGGGACACCGTGGCTGACGCGACTCCCGCACCGAACGAAGATCAGGCGGCCGCGCATCTGGTCCGCGATGTGAAGCGCAGCGGCAAGACCGGCATGGTCCGCTGGTCCGTGGGCATTCTGCTGTTCTTCGCCGTTCTCATCAACTACATCGACCGCAGCTCGATGTCCGTGGCGGAACACGATATGCGGATGGAATTCGGCATGACCGAAGGCCAGATCGGCATCATCCTGGGCAGCTTCGGCTGGACCTACGCCATCATGCAGATCCCCATGGGCATGCTGCTGGACAAGATCGGCATCAAGTGGGTCATGCGGGCCGCGACCACGTTGTGGGCGATCTCCTGCTTCCTGACCGCGGCCGTCAGCGGCATGGGCCTGCTTCTGGTGGCCCGCCTCATCCTCGGACTCGCCGAGGCCCCGATCTTCCCGGGCGCCATGAAGACCACCGGCTACTGGTTCCCGCGCTCCGAGCGCGGCATGGCCACCGTGATCTTCGACAGCGGGCAGCGTCTGTCCAATGTGATCGGCTTCCCGATCGTGGGCGCAGCCGTGGCCATGTTCGGCTGGCGCGGCGCGTTCATCACCATCGGTGTCCTCAGCCTCATCTACACGGCCGTCTTCTTCTTCCGCTACCGCGACCCCAAGGAGATGAACCGCAAGGGCAAGCTGAGCGACGCCGAACTGGAGCACATCCTCTCCGGCGGAGCCCAGCATGAAGACGCCCCCAAGCCCAACCCCCTGAACAACCTCGGCTACATCCTGCGCCAGCGCAAGGTGTGGGGCATGTCGCTCGGCCTCGGCTGCGCGGGCTACGTCCAGTGGATGCTCCTCACCTGGCTCCCGGGCTTCCTGCAGTCCCAGATGCACATGGACGTCGCCAAGTCCGGCCTCGTCACGGCCGTGCCGTGGCTGTTCGCCGTGATCGTCCAGTACGCCCTCCCGGGCTGGTGGCTGGACCGTCTGATCAAGAACGGGAAGTCCAGCACCACCGTCCGTCGCGTGTTCATCATCGGTGGCATGCTGCTGGCCATCACGATCGCGGGCACCGCCTTCACCACCGACCTCTTCTGGTCGCTCGTGTGGATCACCCTCGGGACCACGGGCATCACCATCGCCTTCAGCGTGACGAACTCGCTGCCTGCCCTCATCGCCCCGGAAGGCGCGGTGGGTGCCACGGGCGCCGTCATGAACACGGTGAACAACATCATCGGCACCACGGCGCCGATCGTCACCGGTTTCATCGTCCAGTTCACGGGCAGCTTCGCAGTGGCGTTCATGGTCGCCGGCGTCATGCTGGTGATCGGCATCATCTTCTACACGGTGGTTCTCGGCCGGATCGAACCCATCCCGCCGAACCCCGCAACCCTGGTGGAGCCTGCCGTCTGAGGCACTCCGTCCCGCTAAATGTCACAGGGGCACGGTGCGAACCGTGCCCCTGTGCGCGCCAGGCCCGCTCCGGCCTGGCGCTTTTTCACGTGTGCGTTCCCACCGCGTGCCGGCGTCAGAAGGTGCTCTGAGTCAGAGGGCGCAGCCCGCGCCCGGCACGGCCGCGGCGCAGTCCTGAGGGTGCTCGGTACACCAGGGGGTGGCGCCGGGCAGACGATAGCGATGAGCCGCGATCCAGCGGTAGGCGGCTTCCTGGAGCCGTCCCACGCCCGGAATGCCGTAGAAAGCGGAGAAGAAACGTCCACCCACGGCGGTGTCCAGAATGGCGGCGATGGCGCGGGCGCCACTGAACCGCACACCGTCGCCAAGCGGCGATTCATCGGAGATCGCCCAGACCGCGGACCGGGCCTCTTCGAGGCTCAGCCGGAAGGCGTCGAGGGTGAGGGGGTCCTGGAACGGGTGGAAGGCGATCCTCTGGTGCCGGTCCAGCCGTCGCACCCAGCCGACCGCGCGCGTGCAGAATCCGCACTGTCCGTCGAAGACCGCTTCCATGAGAAACCCCCCGTTCCTTCCGGCCCGTGAATCCGGGAAATCCGGGAGTGTGGCCTCACCTCATCGTAACTCCGCTTTCGGAAGTGTGTGTCTGTGATCCTGGCCGTATCCTCAAGTGATCAAAACCACACATTGATGATTTTTTGTGATCAATATCGCCTTTAATGGTGCGAGATCAATCACAGTCTGCTTAGACTGAGCACAGCAAAAATTCCTCTGGTCCCCGCCCCGCCCCGGTAGCGAGGACAGCCAGGACCGGATCGGTCCCCAACCTTCAGGAGATGCAGTGTCGCTTATCCAGGACATCAGGAGCACGCCCCGTGCGGGGCTCCTGGCAGGCATTACGGCTGCCGCTGTCGGCATCATTTACGGCTATGACTCCTCCAACATCGGCGGCGCGCTGCTCTTCCTCAAGGATGAGTTCAAGCTCGACGACGCCGGGCTGAGCCTGGTGACCACCACGGTGGTGATCGGTGAGGTCCTGGGCGCTCTGCTCGGCGGCATGCTCGCCAACAAGCTCGGACGCAAGGTCTCGATGGTCCTGGTGGCGGCGGGCTATGCGCTCTTCGCCCTCCTCAGCGGCCTGACCCCCAACCTCGAAGTCCTGGTGGCGGCCCGCCTCTTCCTGGGTCTCACCGTCGGTGTCTCCATCGTGGTGGTGCCGGTGTTCGTGGCGGAGAGCTCCCCGGCCAAGATCCGCGGCGCCATGCTGGTGGCCTATCAGGTGGCCACCGTGTTCGGCATCATCCTCGGCTACCTCGTGGCCTGGGCTCTCTCCGACGCCGGTGCCTGGCGCTGGATGCTCGGCCTCGCGGCCATCCCGTCCCTGCTGGTCTTCTTCATGGTGCTGCGCATTCCGGACACCTCCCGCTGGTACGTCATGAAGGGCCGCGTCGAAGAGGCCCGCGCCACCCTGGCCAACATCGAACCCGACTCCGACATCGACCGTGAGATCGCCGACATGCAGGCCGCACTGAGCGAAGAGAAGGGCGGCGCCCTCAAGGAGATGCTCCGCAAGCCGTACCTGCGTGCCACCATCTTCGTGGTCATCCTGGGCTTCTTCATCCAGATCACCGGTATCAACGCGATCGTCTACTACAGCCCCATCCTCTTCAAGTCCATGGGCTTCGAGGGCAATGCCGCCATCCTGGGCCTGCCGGCTCTGGTCCAGGCCGTCGCCCTGGTGGCCGTCTTCATCTCCCTCTCCCTCGTGGACCGGGTCGGTCGCCGTCCCATCCTGCTCGGTGGCATCGCGATGATGATCGCAGCGAACATCCTGCTGGTGGGTGTCTTCATCGCCGGCGGCAACACCTTCGGCGGCATCCTCACGGCCCTCGGCTTCATCGGGGTCCTGCTCTTCACGGTCGGCTTCACCTTCGGTTTCGGCGCCCTGGTCTGGGTCTACGCCGGTGAGAGCTTCCCGGCCCGGCTCCGCTCCCTGGGCTCCTCGGTGATGCTCACCAGCGACCTGGTAGCCAATGTGATCGTCGGATTCCTCTTCCTGCCGATGCTCAGCGGACTGGGTGGCGTGGGGACGTTCCTGGTCTTCGGCCTCCTGGCACTGGCCGCCTTCGGCTTCGTCTACAAGTTCGCCCCGGAGACCAAGGGGAAGAACCTGGAGGACATCCGGATCTTCTGGGAGAACGGCGGCCGCTGGGAAGTGAAGCAGTAGCCTTCTGAGCGAACGACGACGGCGGTGCCCCCTCCTCAGCGGGAGGGGGCACCGCCGTCGTCGTTCGTCCGGGTGCGGTGCGGCCCGGGAGGGGGATGGAGGGCCTCGCTCTGGCGGCGCTCAGACCCTAGACTCGCAGTGTGAACAGCATCGATGCCGCCCACCGGGGCGCTCCCGTCAATCGGGGCCTTGCCCTGTTCCGCGCGTTCTTCGCTCTTCTGGGCCTGGCCGCGGTGGTGACCCAGCTGGTGGCCCATGTGCAGCTGCCCCCGCCCGCGCGGGTGAGCAACTTCTTCAGCTACTTCACCATCCAGTCCAACATCATCATCATCGTGGTGCTGGGCATCGCGGCCGTGGCCGCGTGGAGGGGAACCAATGCCCGGTGGCTGGACTATCTGCGCGGTGCGTCCACCGTCTACATCTCGATCACGGGCGTGGTCTACAGCCTGCTGCTGACCAACATCGACGTGAACACCTCACTGCCCTGGGTCAACATCGCGCTGCACTACACCCTGCCCACCATCGCGGTCATCGACTGGCTGGTGGATCTGCCCACGCCGCGGATCAGCCTCCGCAAGGCGCTCATATGGCTCGTGTATCCCGCGCTGTACCTGGTCTACAGCCTGGTCCGCGGGCCATTGGTGGACTGGTACCCGTATCCGTTCCTGGATCCGAGGATCTCCGGGTACGGGCAGGTGGCCGTGATGAGCGTGCTGATCGCGGTGGCGGCGTTCGTATTCGTGGCCGTGGCGGCCCTGTCCACGCGGCTGGCGGGCCCGCGGGCCCATCTGCACCAGCACCGGCAGCCGGAAGGACCTGTCGACGCGGTGTGAGACGTGTTCGCGGCCCCGCCACAGGCCGTGATGGCCGTTCCCGGATCGATCGGGAACGGCCATCCGTTCGTCACAGGTGTCGCGTGAAGAACGGGATCAGAGCCTCCAGCGCCTTTCCCGCGCCGTGGGGCCGGTCGTAGATGTCGTAGTGCGACACCCCTTCCAGGACCAGAAGCTGCTTGTCCTGCGACGCGGCGCGTCGCACGATCTCCTGGCCATCCCGATAGGCCCCGAACGCCCCCTGCTTGTCGCCGACCACGACCAGCAACGGCTGGTCCAGGAGTTCCTCGGCGAGGTGGAAGGCATCCCATCCGAGCGCTGTCGCGCCGTGTGCCGCCTCGAAGAGGACACAGCCGTTCGCGGCCTCACCTCGCGGGGTGCGGTAGTAGTCGAAGGCTTCGATGATGTCGATGTCCCCGGTGGCCTGGGCGTCCGACGCCGTCGTGGGAAGCATGCCGTTCACGGCGGAGGCGGCACCCTGGGCTTCTGCCGTCCGCTGGGCGGACACCCCGCGCAGCGCTTCGAGGACCTTGTCCGGTCCGCCCAGGGAATCACGCAGCATCCGGCCGTAGTTGACGCCGGTCATCGAGGCCACCGCTTTGAATCGTTTCTCGGTCTTGGCCGCCGCAAGGGTGTACCCGCCCCCACCGCACACCCCGACCACGCCAAGACGGTCGGCATCCACGTAGGGAAGGGTCACCAGATAGTCGACGACCCGGCTGAAGTCCTCGACCCGCTGCCCGGGATCCTCCAGGTGCCGCGGCAGTCCACCGCTTTCGCCCTGGAAGCTCGCGTCGAACGCGATGACGACGAAGCCGGCCTCGGAGAGGGCCTTGGCATAGACCGCGCCTGCGGTCTGTTCTTTGCAGCTGCCGATCGGGTGGGCCGAAATGATCGCCGGATAGGTCATGGACTCGTCGAAGGCCGGCGGGAAATAGAGGTCGGCGGCGATGTCCCAGTACATGTCAGGATTGCGGAAGGTGACGTGCTTCGTGCCGGTCATGTGTTCTCCAGTCTGATCGAGTCTGCCGGGGAGGACGTGCGCCGTCCCCGTGACCTCCACGTTTCCAGGCCGGCCAGGCGGGGCAACAGGCACGTGTCCTGCCTAGGAACGATCCATCCCAGGCAGGGATCGACTCCACGTTCTAGGCTTCACTTCATGACCACGTCGCCGCAGCTCCGCGCCCTCGGTGAGTTCTTCCGGGCACGGCGCAGTGAAACCCCGCCGGATGCCTTGCCCTCCTACCTGGTCTCCGCCACGACCCGGCGGAGGGTGGCGGGGCTCCGCCGGGAGGAAGTGGCCCAGCTGGCCTGTGTGAGCACGGACTACTACACCCGGCTGGAGCAGGGACGGCTGGCCCCCTCCGACCAGGTGTTCCGGGCGCTGTCCCGGATCTTCAGTCTCTCGTCGGAACAGGTCGCGTACGCGGAGGATCTCCTCGGCAGAGCCCGGGGCCATATCGTGGTGGCTGCCGGCCGCGAAGCCGCGCACGACCGGCTCCAGCTGCTGCTGGATCAGCTCGCTGACGTGCCGGGGATCGTCCTGGGTCCCAGGATGGACATCCTGGCCTGGAACGCTGCCGCCGGCGCGCTGCTGATGGACTTCTCACGGGTTTCTTCAGCTGAGCGGAATTACGTCTCCCTGACGTTCACGGCGCCGGCATTCCGGGATCTGTACGAGGACTGGGAGTCGGTCGCCCGGACCTGCACCGGGATCCTCCGCCGGGAAGCGGCCGAGAATCCGGAGGACCCGGCACTTGCGAACCTCGTGGGACGCCTGTCGATCGCCAGCAAGGACTTTCGCCGGTGGTGGGCCGAACACCGGGTCGCCGAACAGGATTTCGGCGCCAAAGTCATCAACCATCCTCAGGCGGGCCGCCTGAGGCTGAACTGGGATTCCTTCAAATACGCGGGTGCTGCGCGCCAGCAGCTCATTCTCTGGTCCGCGGAGGCCGGAAGCCCTGACGCTGCGGCACTCTCAGCCCTCGTCGCAGGGGTCAGAGAGCCCGCATAGCGTTGCGGGCACCGCGGGAGTCCGCCGGAGAACCCGGCGTCCGGTCGTGACTGATCCGGCGGTAGCCTGGCGGCTCAGCTCAGTGGCAGCTGCTCGCTGAGGTCGGCTCGTGTCCCGGAGGCCACCACGCGCCCCGCCGCCACGGCGTCCGCCCAGCTCAGTGAGCCGGTGACGAGTTCCAGCCAGGTCGCCGCATCCGTCTCGATGACGTTCGGGGGAGTCCCGCGCGTGTGCCGGGGGCCTTCGATGCACTGGGTGACCCCGAACGGCGGGACGCGCACCTCTACAGAGTTGCCGGGTGCGCGGGACGTCAGCTCCTCCAGGGTGTAACGCACGGCCATGGCCGTGGTGGCACGGGACGGCGCGGCGGGTGAAGGCACCGCGGGGGCCGGAGAACCAGTGGGTTCCGCTCCGCCGCCGCCCGCCTGCTCGGCGTCCGCCGCCGAACTGGTCCGGGCGGCCTGCCAGGACGCAAGCGCCGCTTGTCCTTCGGCGACGTCGATCCGCCGTCGTGCCACTGCCATTCCTGCTCCTAACCCAGCAGCGCCATGACGGGGGTGCCCAGGCGTAGCCCGCCCACGGGGCGCCCGCCGCCGAGCACCGGTTCCACGATCCGTTCCAGAACGGCCGCCACCGGAGCCACCTCAAGGGCCCCCGCCGCCGTCAGAAGGGTCAGCGCCACCAGGGACGCGGCACGCAGATTGCCGTCCAGGATCTTCAGCGCCACGGTGGCGCCGGACGGTGTGGCCATGACCATGACACCCTCCGCGCCGAGTTTGGCCAGCACACCCAGTTCCTCCATCACCACGGTGTTCGCCTCGCCCTTGCCCTGGACCGCCCAGGGGTAGTCCAGCATGGAGGTGGCGATGGTGGCGGCGCGGGCGTCGGCGTTCTTGTCACCCGGGGCCTGTGCCAGCCGGGAATACGCACGGGCCAGCCCGGTGAGGGAGACAGCGGCCACCGGTGCGCCGCAGCCATCGGTGCCCAGGTGCGCGATCCGTTCGCCGGTGAACTCCTCGATCACGCTGCTCACCAGACGCTGCAAGGGGTGGTTCGGCTCCAGGTAGCCGGCCTTGTTCCAGTCGTTCTCGGTGCAGGCCCAGAGGAAGGCCGCGTGCTTTCCGGAACAGTTGAAGGCCACCCGGCTGCGGCCCTTGTCCGTGCGCACCAGCCAGTTCCGGGCGGTCTCGTCCTGCGGCCAGTCCGCCGGGCACAGGAGAGCCGATTCCGTATTGCCTCCGGCGCGCAGCATCCCCTCGACCACGTCCATGTGCTCCAGCGAGCCGACGTGGCTGGCGGCGGCCAGTGCCACCTGGGCGCCGCGCAGCGGCACACCGGCCCGCATGGAGGCGAGGGCCTGGAAGGGTTTGAGGGCCGAGCGGGCGAAGACCGGCGCGTCCACGTCCCCCAGCGCTGTCACCACGTGGCCGTCTCCGGAGAGGACGACGGCGGAACCGATGTGGCGGGATTCGATGAAACCGCTGCGTTCCAGAACGGCGAGTTCCACCGCGGAGTCGGCGTCGAACGTCGCCTGTGAGGTGTGGGGCATAGGGCAAGTTTATGGCCCGTGGCCCTTGCCCCCGGGTTGCGTGCTCAGTAGCGGCGGGTGTTGCGGCCCGGAACCCACCACAACTGAGCACGCAACGAGACTGGCCTGGCACTCACGTCACCGTTGCTCGTGGACTGGGCGCGTCAGACGCCCGCCCAGTACCCTTGGTGACTGTGAAGGTACTCGTCCTTGGCCCGGGTGGCCGCGAACACGCCATTATCCGCTCCCTCCTCTCCGATCCGCAGGTCGCGGAGGTCCACGCAGCACCCGGCAACGCCGGAATCGCGCAGCTGGTCCCGTGCCACGAGGTCGATGCCAACGACCCGGCGGCCGCCACCGCGCTGGCCGTGAAGCTGGAGGTGGACCTGGTGGTGGTGGGCCCGGAAGCGCCCCTGGCCGCCGGCGTCTCCGATGCCCTCCGGGAGGCCGGCTTCCCGGTGTTCGGTCCGAGCCGTGCCGCGGCCCAGCTCGAAGCCTCCAAGGCCTTCGCGAAGCAGGTCATGGCCGAGGCCAGCGTGCCCACCGCCCTGGCGCGAGTGGCCGTCAACGCCGAGGAAGCCGCGGATGCCCTGGACACCTTCGGCGCGCCGTACGTGGTCAAGGACGACGGGCTCGCGGCGGGCAAGGGCGTGGTGGTCACCCAGGATCGCGAGGAGGCCCTGGCCCACGCGCAGAGCTGTTTCGACGCCGGCGGCACCGTGGTGATCGAGGAGTTCCTGGACGGTCCCGAGGTGTCCCTCTTCGTCCTCTGTGATGGCAAGACCACCGTCCCGCTGGCCCCGGCCCAGGACTTCAAGCGCATCTTCGACAACGATGAAGGTCCCAACACCGGTGGCATGGGCGCCTACAGCCCCCTCGACTGGGCTCCGGAGGAGCTCGTGGCCGAGGTCATCGACCGTGTGGCCCAGCCGACCGTGGACGAGATGGCCCACCGCGGGACCCCGTTCGTCGGTGTCCTGTACTGCGGTCTGGCCCTGACTTCGCGCGGCCTGCGCGTCATCGAGTTCAACGCCCGCTTCGGCGACCCGGAGACCCAGGCCGTGCTGGCCCGCCTCCGCACCCCGCTGGGCGGCCTGCTGCTGGCCGCGGCCAAGGGCGAGCTGGACCAGGCTGAGGAACTCCGCTGGTCCCGCCAGAGTGCGGTCTGCGTGGTTCTGGCCGCCGAGAACTACCCGGAAACCCCGCGCAAGGGCGACCGGATCCGCGGTCTCAAGAAGGCCAACGCCCTGGAGAGCGTCCACGTGGTGCACGCCGGGACCGCCCTGGACGAGGACGGCAAGGTGGTCTCCGCCGGAGGCCGCGTGCTCGCCGTCGTCGCGCTGGGCGATGACCTGGTGGAAGCCCGCGAGCGGGCTTACGACGGCATGGAACTCATCCAGCTGGAAGGCGGCCAGTTCCGCAGCGACATCGCGGCCAAGGCGGCGCGCGGCGAGATCGTGGTGACCTCACGCCGGGCTCCGGGCCGGCACCTGGCCGCGGAAGGAGAACAGGCATGAGCGGCCTGGACACCGAGGTCCTGGACCTGCCGGGCTACCGGCACGTCTATTCCGGCAAGGTCCGTGACCTCTACGAACCCATCGGTCCGGACGCCCCCTCGGACCGCATCCTGGTGGTGGCCAGCGACCGGATCAGCGCCTTCGACCATGTCCTGGAATCGACCATCCCGGACAAGGGCAAGGTCCTGACCCAGCTGAGCCTGTGGTGGTTCGAGCAGCTCGGTGTGGAGCACCACGTCCTGGGTTCCACCGAGGCCGAGGGTGTCCCCGCCGCAGTGGTGGGCCGGGCCATGCTGTGCAAGAAGCTGGACATGTTCCCGGTGGAATGCATCGCCCGCGGCTACCTGACCGGCTCCGGGCTGGCGGAGTACCGCGCATCGCAGACCGTGTGCTCGCTGCCGCTGCCCGGGGGGCTGGTGGACGGTTCCCGTCTGGAGCCCGCCATCTTCACGCCGTCCGCTAAGGCCGAGGTGGGCGAGCATGATGAGAACATCACGTTCGAAGCCGTGGTGGACGTGGTGGGCCCGGACGTCGCCGAGCGGCTTCGCGAGCTGACCCTGACCGTCTACACGCGGGCCGAGAAGATCGCCCGGGAGCGCGGCATCATCCTGGCGGACACCAAGGTGGAGTTCGGCACCGATCCGTCCACGGGCGTCATCACCCTGGGCGATGAGGTCCTGACCCCGGACTCCTCCCGTTTCTGGGATGCGCTGGCCTACGAACCGGGCAAGGCGCAGCCGAGCTTCGACAAGCAGTTCGTGCGGGACTGGCTGTCCTCGCCGGAGTCCGGCTGGGACCGCGCTTCCGACACCCCGCCGCCCGCGCTGCCCGCCGAAGTGGTCGAGAAGACCCGGGCCCGGTATGTCGAGGCGTACGAGCGGCTCACGGGCCGCGCCTTCGCCCCGTAAGGCCCCGTAAGAACCGGCGCCAGGCCTCGCGGGTTCAGCACAACGCCCGGTTCGTGAGTTCCGGTCGAGTTCGTGGATACTGCCCACGAACTCGACCGGAACTCACGAACCCGGCGGCGCGGAACGGCAGCCCGCCCGGTGATGGACAGACGACAGGAGGGGTACGACGGCGGTGATCACCGCCGTCGTACCCCTCCTGTCGTGCGTTGGGCGTGGGGCGCTGGGCCTCAGGCGCTGTTGGCCTTGGCGCGGCGCTCGGCCAGACGGATCTCCAGCATGGCGTCCATGGCCTGCTGGATGCCCTCAGAGGCCCCCGCGGAGGCGAAGAGCTGCTGGGCCCTGGAAAGGTAGGCCATGGCCTCCTGAAGGTCATCTGTGGCCTTCAGGGCCTTGCCCAGGAGCAGGTGGACCTCGGCGGCGACGTGCATCCCGACTTCGTCCTCCTGCGCCACCACTTCGCGCAGGATCTCGATGGCCGCCGGGAGCTCATCCGTCAGGTACAGCCACTTGGCACGGATGAAGCGCAGCTCCAGGCCGTCGCGCAGCGTACCGGAGACGATGGTGTGGGCCAGTTCGGCACGCTCCAGCGCCGCGAGCGTGGAGGCCTCCACGATCCCGGAGTTCAGGCGCATGGCGGCGGAGGCCTTGTTGAAGTTGGCCCACTGTTCGATGTCATTGCCCGGGGAGAGAAGCTTGGCGGCGCGGTCATGCTGTGCCACACCCTCTTCGTAGTCATGGCGCATGAAGGCCACGTTGCCGATCACCCAGGCGACGATGCCGGACATGTGGTCCACGGACTTGGAGCTGACCTCCTTGGAGAGGATCTTGCACTGCTCCCAGGCCTCGTCCAGACGTCCGGTCTCCGCGAGGGCGCCGATGTAGATCCGCAGCGCGCTGGAGTAGATGGGGGAGTCCTTGGGCAGCTGAGCCCCCAGGACCACCGCCTGCCGCGCGTGTTCCACGGAGTCTGCCAGCCGGCCCTGTCCGTGGCAGACCGCGGCGAGCATCTGACGGGCCCGTACGCCCAGTCCCGCGCTCTCCACGGCCAGACGGTGCTCCACGAGCTGCTCCACCACGCCCTGGCATTCGGAGTACTTGCTCTGCTTGAGCAGGCACTCGGCCTGCATGTAGCGCATGTTCCACCAGGCGCTGATGTTCTTGGCTTCGAGCGCGATCCGGGCGGCCTCGGCGGCGTGCTGGGCGGCCAGCTCGTAGTCGCGGAGGTCCCACGCCTGGCGGGCGTACAGGGCTGCCAGGACGTAGTCCGCGTCATTCTGGGTGACGCGGTTGTTCCATTCCTCGAGGGCCTTGGGGGCGAGCTCAAGGCGCCGGGCAAGTTCCTGGATGACGTCCCGGGTGGGTTCCCGCCGTCCCGTCTCCAGCAGGGAGATGTAACTGGGTGAGTACAGGTCTTTACCCAGTTCAGCCTGCGTCATACCGCGTTCCAGGCGCTCGGCCCGAAGCCGCTCACCAAATCCGCTGCCCATTGCCCCTCCTCAGTTTAAGAGGCCTATGTACCCCTCAAACCTTGACATTATCGTTTGTGATTACTTTACAATGTGTGTCAATACGGATCACCCGTGTCCGTAGTGATCTCCCGATCCAGTCAGTAACAACGCATCGCTGGCGGTATCTGCCACTGAAGCTCGTACTCCCCCATAGATCCACACGGAAGAGCAGAACATGTTGAAGAAACTCACAGCAGGCGTTGCCCTGGCTGCGGCCCTGGGCCTTGGCGCGCTGAGCGTCCCGGCCGCGAGTGCCAACGTCGGCAACTGGCCCGATCCTTCGAGCGTACAGGCAGTCGGCAACTGGCCCGACCCGGCACGCCTCAGCGTTGGCAACTGGCCCGATCCGACCAGTGTCACCACCGGCACCAAGACCAAGCCCACCACCAAGACGGATACCGCCAGCCTCAACGTCGGCAACTGGCCCGATCCCTTCTAAACCGGCGCCTGGCCTCCTCTGACGGGGCCTGCGCCATCGAAGGCGGGTGCTTCGCGAAGTCGCGAAGCACCCGCCTTCCGTCGTGGGGGGATCGCCCGGTATTTCGCTACTGGGAGGGGCTGAGGAGGGCGTTTTTTCCTGGTGACAGAGAATGTCACACAGGGCTTTGGAACACGGGCGGAAGTTGTCAGGAGGACGGAAATCCTGAGCCTTTCCGGATGATCTGCCAGGGTGCCCGAAGCGCGCCGGATGGTGATTTCGATGCGGAATCGTGTCGTGGCCGGCTGTTGATGCCGCAGAGGGTGGGCCGTTGGAGAGGATCCGGCGGTCCATCCTGGGCCTGTACAGCGTCACGGCCGCCACCGAGCTCCTGAGCGGGCGCTCAGTGGTGGAAGGAACCTCCCTCGCCGGCCTCGGGGAGCGGCGCCGGGGATTCGCTGAGGAAAGCGACGGCGGTGCGCAGGTCCCGCAGGAAACTCTCCGCGAGGTCCCGGGTGAAACCATTGCGCACCACCACGCGCTGCACGGTCAGATCCTTCATGCCATCAGGCATCGGATAGGCCGGTACCAGCCAGCCGGCCATGCGGAGCCGGTCGGAGAGATGCTGCAGCGTCCAGGCGCCCGTGAAACCGGGCTTGAGCCGCCAGGCGAAGACCGGGATGTCGGAGCCGTCGTTCCAGAGCTGGAAGGGCTCCATGGCGCCGATCTCGTGGGCCAGATAGCGGGCCACATCGCGGGAGGCGGCGTGCACGGAACGGTAGCCTTCCCGGCCGAGGCGCAGGAACAGGTAGTACTGCAGGAGCACCTGGGCACCCGGGCGGGAGAAGTTCAGGGCGAACGTGGGCATGTCCCCGCCCAGATAGCTGACGTGGAAGATCAGGTCCTCGGGCAGCGCTTCCTGATCCCGCCAGACCACCCAGCCCAGACCCGGGTAGACCAGGCCGTATTTGTGCCCCGAGGTGTTGATGGAGATGACGCGGGGCACCCGGAAGTCCCACGCCAGCTTCGGCTGCAGGAAGGGCGCCACCATGGCCCCGGAGGCGTCATCGACGTGAATCGGGATGCCCAGGCCGGTGGTCTTCTGGATGGTGTCCAGCGCCTTGGAGATCTTCTCTACCGGCTCGTACATCCCCGTGTACGTCACTCCCATGATCGCGACCACGCCGATGGTGTTCTCATCCACGTACTTCCCGAGATCGTGGCCGTCCAGCACGGGGTGTTCCTCGGAGATCGGCACGTAGCGCGCCTCCACCTCGAAGTAGTTGCAGAACTTCTCCCAGCACACCTGGACTGCGGAGCTCATGATGAGATTCGGACGCTCGGTGGACTGCCCGGCCGCCCGCCGGGCGTGCTGCCAACGGCGCTTCAGTGCGAGCCCGGCGAGCATGCAGGCCTCCGAGGAACCAATGGTGGAGGTGCCGACCGAGCGTTCGGGATCCGGGGCGTTCCAGAGGTCCGCGAGGATGCGCCAGCAGCGGTGTTCGATGTCCGCGGTCTGGGGGTACTCGTCCTTGTCGATCATGTTCTTGTCGACGGTTTCGGCGTACAGTTTCCCGGCTTCGGCCTCCATCCAGGTGCCGACGAAGGTGGCGAGGTTGAGCCGGGCGTTGCCGTCCAGCATGGCCTCGTCGTGGACGATCTGGTATGCCGTGGAGGGAAGGGAGACTCCGTCCGGGATGGTGAATCGCGGGAACTCCGTGGCTTCGCCCGGGCGGCTGAACAGAGGATTCAGCTCGATGGACGCGTTCGAGGTGTCGCTGCCGAACGCCGAGGGATGGTGTGAGGTCCTGCGAGGAGCGGTCATGTGCCCAGCCTAGGAGAACGGCCTGAGCGGGTGAACCCTTGTCGGCTGGGAAGGGGCCGGGAAGTCTCTGGGGAAACACGAAAGCCCCGCTCGATGAGAGCGGGGCTTTCCTTGGTCGAGGTGATCGGAGAGTATTCGAAGCATTCCCGCCCTAAACTGGCGCAGTTGGATGCCATCGATACGGCACTGGCACAGGCTGCTGCGGACGAGCCGGCGAAGCCGAAGCGTGGGCTGGTGGTTACGCGCCAGCGCTACCGCCTCGTGGATCGTCTCGGCAAAGCAAAGCTGGACGAGATTGGGGCTCGGTATGAAGCAGGAGAGTCGACGACTTCACTGGCTGGCGAGATCGGCGTGGCAAAATCCTCGCTCCTCCGCCTGCTCGAAGAACGCGGCGTCGCCCGACGTAAGCAAGGTCTGACGCCCGAAAAGGAGCGCCAGATTCTGAAGCTTCGCAGCGAGGGTGTAGTCATCCGGGCCATCGCCAAGCAAGTCGGCGTCAGCTACGACACCGCCCGGCTCTTCCTGCTCGGGCAAGGGAAGCGGTCAGCGTGATCGCTTCGGCTTGTCATCGTCTTTCGTTGGGTCGTACCCACTTTCCTCCCATTCCTTGGCAAGCAGGACGGCGGCCTGTGCCAGTTTCCGGAGATCTGGCTGTGGCCGTGCGATTCCGGTCACGATGATGTTTCGGGCCTTTTTACCTCTTCTGCCTTGGGTCGGTAACGCCGCCTTTGTCAGGGTGGCTCGAGCTGTCTGGTAGGCCTGCTTGTCGATGAAGACTGGCCAGAGCTTGCCAACGACATGAACCAACTCTGGTCGTGCGGCTCGCATCTGCCGAAAGTGCTCCTTGAACTCCGCAAAGTCCAGTGGCTCATCTGGTCGGTAGAACAGATGGATCTGCTGTTGCTGGTACGGTTTCAGCGCTCCGAAGATGCTTTGCCAGTGGGGATCGTTCCAGATCCTCCGCAAGTGTTGGTGTCGTTTGTACTGGTCACGTTGGGTGACTCGTGGCATGGTTGCCTCGCTTTCTCGCCCTCAAGCTGAGGGCGAGGCGCCCCAGGAGCCTGGTATGGGCGAGTAGGTTAGGGAACTTGCTTACGCTTTGCGAGGTAACACTATGCATGTATGATCAAAACATAGAACTCTATTTTTCAGAACAGTTCAACGTATCGCCAGACGTCCTCGAAGAGTACGGCGCTCTGGATATTAGCGTCGTCTCGGACTTGCCGCTCTTTATTGATCCGTTCTTGCTGTTCCACAGCGATAAGCCCGAGTATCAGGATCTTCACAAAGAGATCATCAGGTACTTGACGTTTCTGCGAGACAAAGCAGGGACCGGTCTGCACCCCGGGGTTATCAAGAACCTCTATTCCTTCAAAGAGGTCAAGCAGAATTGGCTTGGGTTCACTGTCCTGGGGAATGGCGGAAGCGGGCTTGGGGGCCACTTCGCCAAGGCTTTGCACTCAGCACTAGGCACCATCTTTAGTGACTTCGGCGACGAAACGATCACGAAGAGCCCGCACTTGGAGAAGCTTGCGCTCATCGGAAAGGGCGTTGGTCGAGACAACGTCAGTGACTTTACGACGAACTTGATCAAGAGCTACCTGCTTGAATACACGCAAACTTTTGCCAAGAAGCATCTCAAGGCTGATGACTGCGACACGTTCCCTGTCACCCGAGCTGTGTTCAACTACGAAACCGAGACCTGGCAGACGAAGAAATACTATTTGCCCAAGCTTGGTGACGACTTCGTGCTCCTGACTCCGTTCGACATGCTGACCCGGGATGATACGTGGATCAATCACAGTGACATGATCCGGCAGTTTCCGCGGCTTCCTGATGCGGTTACGGATGAGGAGTTGAGGGGGCAGATTAACCTCTACTTCCTCTCCCGGCTGGGAACGAAACCAGATGCAAAACGGCAGGCCGCTGCGGCGCAGGACACCATCACTAAGTACCCAGAGCTCATTGACCATTACATCCGAATGCAGGAGGACGGTGGTCGAAAGGCCGAGGGTCTGAGCGCTGACAAGCGTGAAGATCTTCGTAGGGCCTTGGTCCTTCAGGTTCAGCGTGCCGTGCCCGACATCGAGCAGCGCACAAACTTCTATGAGCTTCCGTCGAACAGTTACGATGAGGCGCTGGCACGTGTTCAGGCGTTCAAGGAGTATGTCGAGAACAACGACGGCTACAAGGTCATCAACCGAGATGGTCAACCGTTCTCTCGTGAGACTGAAGTGCAGCTGTTCTTTGGACTTATTTGGTACCGCACAGAGTTCGACGTCAATCGCGAGGTCAATAACGGACGCGGTCCGGTTGACTACAAGGTGAGCAAGGGATCGATCGATAAATCGCTCATCGAGTTCAAGCTGGCAAGCAACTCGGCGCTCAAGCGGAACCTTCAGAACCAAGTAGAGATCTACGAGAAGGCGAACGGGACTCGAAACTCGGTCAAGGTCATCATCTGCTATACGGCTGCTGACCAGAACAAGACCGCACGTGTTCTCAAGGAGCTCAATCTCACCGGTGAGAAGGCCATCGTTGTCATCGATGCCCGTAGTGACAACAAGCCGTCGGCGTCCAAAGCGTAGCGGGGAGCTTCTGCTTGACCGCAGTGAGCTTGTCCGCTCGGTGCTGTCGCTATAACAACACCTCCGGTACATCGAACAGAGGTGACTCTGTTGTGCGCCTCGCAACGAAAAACCGTACCGCAGCAGATTTCGTGAGCTTATTCGAAACACCTTACAGGGGTGGACGAGCTTGACGGCGGTGAGCTCACATGGTGAAAAACCGTACCGCACAAAAAATTAAGGGAGCCGCCACACGCTGTGGCGACCCCTGTTACGGCCGGTAGGCCTAATGATAATGATTCTCAAAATTGGTCGAGGTGATCGGAGAGTATTCGAAGCATGCCCGCCCTAAACTGGCGCAGTTGGACGCGATCGACGCCGCGCTGGCCCGGGTTGCCGCGGAGGAGCCGGTGTCGCCGAAGGCTGTGCCCGTGTCTGCTCGCCAGCGCTACCGTCTCGTGGATCGTCTCGGCAAAGCGAAGCTCGACGAGATTGTGGCTCGATACGGGGCGGGGGAGTCGACGACGGCTTTGGCTGCTGAGGTAGGCATCGCAAAGTCCTCACTCCTGCGCCTGCTCGATGCGCGTGGCGTCGCGCGCCGGAAGCAGGGCCTGACGCCCGAAAAGGAGCGCCAGATCCTGCAACTCCGTGCCGAGGGTATGGTCATCCGTGCCATTGCCAAGCAGGTGGGTGTCAGCTACGACACTGCCCGGTTGCTTCTCCTCGGGCAGAGTAAGTCGTCTGTGTGACGGAGCCGGCTACTTCTCGTCTTGCGCCTCCTGCGCGCGGGCCTTCCGATCCTCCTCGGCGAGCATAACGGCAGCCAGGGCAAGCTTGCGGAGATCTGGCTGTGGCCGTGCAATTCCGGTCACGATGATGTTTCGGGCCTTTTTACCTTTTCTGCCTTGGGTTGGCAGAGGGGCGCCTGGTAGGGAGGCCACTGCGGCCTGGTAGGCGTTTTTGTCGACGAAGACCGGCCAGAGCTTGCCAACGACATGGACCAACTCTGGTCGTTCGGCTCGCAGCTGTTCCTTGAACTCCGCAAAGTCCAGTGGCTCATCTGGTCGGTAGAACAGGTGGATCTGCTGTTGCTGGTAGGGCTTCAGCGCTCCAAAGATGCTTTGCCAGTGGGGATCGTTCCAGATCCTCCGTAAGTGTTGATGTCGTTTGTACTGGTCACGTTGGGTGACTCGTGGCATGGTTGCCTCGCTTTCCCGCCCAAGATTTGGGGCGAGAAAGTGATTGGTTATTCGTATCCCATATGGTTCCATGCTGCGTCTGCGAAGGTGTGGACCTGTTCGCGGGTCCACTTGGCACCTCCGCGGTACAAATACTTGAGCCCGTTGACTTCTATCCAGTCATTCCAGTCACCACCGTTCAACGTGCTGTTGAAGATGGTTGCCAAGACCCATCGCATGTCAGCGGTGTACGTGCCGGCACCAAACTTGTCGTTCGGCACATTGTAGACAAGGCACTCGATGAGATAAGAAGGCAACTCTTGCTTAATTACGCCCTCGTTGAGCATTTTCGTCTGGAGCTTCTTCAGTGCCCTTGCCATTCGCTTGTACCGTCTACTCGTGGTGACGTTCTTCGAAGTGCCATTGTCGAGTTGATGTTGGGGAAAGTTATTGACCACCTTGCCGGAGCCAGTAAAAATCCGAGCGCCGTGATGTACCGTTTGTTTGCTATCGTAGCGTCGGTACTCCCAACAGGGAACGACGTCTGCCGGGAGGGTAGTCTTCCCGTTACGGATTCTGTAAGCGATATCCCCAACTTCAATGGAGTCTTTGCCAAATGATGCGACGAGGGCATCGTGAATGTCCTTCTTGAACTGATCGCGGGTGTAGGGATCGTCGGAGTCAACGATGCCGACTACTGACTTATCCTTTCCTTTGAGCTCGAACTCGAGATCGTAGTAAAAGTAGCCGTGATACTCGACAGCGATGTCGACATCAAAGTTCAGACGCACGTTGGTGTTGTTGGCGTACGACCCTTTGGCATACACGCGCCATGGTCGCCCATTGAGTGGCTCATGAGCATCAAGACTCGCTTTGACCTGAGCCAGCGTACGCTGCCACTTGGCATCCTCGTGATCGCTCGGGCGTTGAGCGGCAGTCCGAAGCCAGGCTTCCCAATCAGTCATTCTTCAGTTCCTCCAAAAGTTCTTTGCCGTCTGCGAAGTTGCCGATCCGTTTGCTCGAGATCCGCTTGAAGGTCATTGAGCCACCGCTCTTTCGGCTGTTCCAATATTCCCCCTCCAGCTTTTTCGGGTTTACATCGAACACCTCGAAAGAGGCGCCGCCCATGTGGATCGGACTTTCCTCTCGGAACTCAATACGAGGAGTATTTCCGTAGTGGTAAAAGACTGAAAAGTCATCGGAGCTGTTCTTGACGATGTCGGCAATCACAGATCGAGACTTGCTTTCTTTGGTGATCTGGACGACTTGGATCGTTGTAAATGACTGAGTGACGACAAGGAAAGCTTCGTATTGGTTGTTTGTTGGCGTCAGCCCGTCGGGGGACCAGGTACTCACAAGATGCCCGTGCCAAGTTCCGTGAAGTACTGGCCGCTGCGCGACCTTGGCAATCGGCCTTAACTTCCAGGCCCAGTTGTCGAAGATCGCAAATAGTGCGACGACGATGAGTGGAATTGAACTGACAACTCTTGCCCAGAGGGCAGGAAGCTGGAATCCGTTAATTAGGCTCACTATGGAAATTAGCGCAAAAGCTATGTAGGCCGCGATCTTGATTCTCATGCGACCGGTGCCTCGCTGAAGGTGAGGTTTGGACGTCCCCCAAGTCTATTCATTCTCGCATTATATCAAGTCCCGCGCGTATCTTCTAAGGTTTCCATGGGCAGATGGTTTGCTACCATCGTTCGGTGCCTGCGTCGCTTGCTCCTCCGCGCATAGTCGAGTTCGAACGAGTGGACCACCGTCGCATAGTATGGGTGAGTGCAGGTGACCACCCTGCGCTGAGATATTAGTAGGGTTTCCCGACATTCGAGGAGCGTTTAGTGGAACCATTCGTTGCCCCTGTGATCACCGCTTCTGCTACGGTCCTTTCCGGAATTTTGGCAGCATTGGTTGGCGTGGCAAATCTGAGAGCGGATTTGCGCACAGTGATTTCAAAGGAGTTGGAAATCTATAATTCGCTCCCCGAGGGCTCTGCCAAGCGTGGTCTACTGCTGGAGCACATTGAACTGCAGGTCGACCACTTTGCCGGCAGCAATCCAGCGCGTCGTTCCGGGTCAGGAATCGTGCTTTGCCTCATAATTTTGTCTCTTGCGCTCGGAGGTACCTATTTCATGGCTCTTGGTGGCGGTTGGTGGTGGCTACTTTCTCCAGGCGTCCTGTTCCTCCTACTTCTTGGTGGAGTCGGACTTGGACAGGCGATCCCCAAGGTTCCCCGTGACGATAAGGGAAATATCATCACGTAGTCGAGCAGTTTCCGGAGGTATGAATGGTTGCTAGACGATGCGCCGACTCAAAAATGTGGCCTGTTGCGGGATAGTCAACCTTCCTGCTGCAAGTCTGATCCGAGGACCGCGCTCGGGTTGTTGTTGGCGACGTCTGTCGGCGTACTCTTGATATCGTAAGGTAGATTAGCCCAATGAAGTTCATGCCGCCTTTGAGTATCTGCCAATTATCTCCGCACGATGGATCGAGCATGAGTGAGGAAGAGCAGGAAGTGCTTTTGAGGGATCACTATTTTCGTGTGGATCCGGCAGAATATTTTGAGCGTCGCCTCTGGGCCATAATGGCAACTGCTGATCTGGCACATGATAGTCCTCTGCCCTGGAACGTCGAGGATCCGCAGTCCCTGTACCGCCAGTTTGAGGCAATTCTCGGTAGGAAGATTGATCTTCATCAAGCGCCCGGGGACACCTTGACTAACCAAACAATGGTCGCGGCTGAGTCGTACTCGTTGATGCAGCATGTCATTGAGACCGCTCTGCGCTACTTTGTGGTGGCCGGCGAGAGGAAAGCCGGGAGGAGTCCTATGAGAGACTTGTTGGGGCTCTTCATGGGAAGCGACGTGCGAAAGCCGCTGCAGCCGATCTTCGGCGGAGATGGTCAGCAATTTGTCGAGAGAACTTTGTTCCCGCGTGAGCTTGTCCGTTCATCCGACCACGGGGAGGATCCGAACTTTGCTTTGCACGTCGAATACCTCTTCGAATGGCTGCACTTCTTCGCTTACTTTTACGACGATGAAAAGTACGGCGGTAGTCAGGGAAACAATCAGATCAAGCACGGGGCTGCGGTCTCGCCGCAGGAATCAGGTGCTTGGTCATCGGTGTTCGAACGGATAAAGCCGGATGATCCATCGGAGGAGACGCTCGCCTCTATCGTCCAATCACGGCGGACGATCAACGGACCTTCGGTTACTTACGCACTTTTGAACAAAGCTAGGGGGATGACTTCGGGGGTCAAGCTCCGCACTGACAACTCCGATCCGGCAACATGTCTTGCCATCGCTCAAGTTGGTATCGACATCGTTCGCTCAATGTGGCATCTGGCCAAGGTAGTCGCATCGCCCGGCCAGGAAACGCACTATGTGTACTCAACGAGTCCACTTCCCGCTGATCTCTTTCGCCGTACAGAGTTCCCGCCGCGGGCCGTTGTGGAGTTACTCTCCCGCCCAACCCCTAAGGGGCCACGAACGTCCCCCGCGAGTCCCGATTCCGGTCGGGTACCGAATCAGGCGGGTCGAGGCGCATGACAGACGAGCAGGTAGCCATATGGGCTTTGAAGTTCATTCGTGCGGTGGCAGACGCAACCCCCAGCCTCACCGCATGGATTTCTGCAGTCAGTGCAACACTGACATTGGCCGTCGCGCTTGTTGCTCTTCGCTATGCGAAGGCGCAGATTGATGAAGCCGCGAGTGCAAGGAAGCAGACCAAGGATTTAGAACTTGAGAAGTCTCAGCCTTACGTTGTTGCCTACTTGGAACCAAGCGCGGTTGGATGGGAAGTTTTGGAGCTCGTGGTGAAAAACTTCGGGCAGACAGCCGGGAGGGCCATCGCTGTGGAATTCACCCCACCGCTTACAAGGGCGGTGGGCGACAACGGAGAGGAGGAAGTTACCCTACCTGAAACGATCTCGTTCCTCGCTCCGGGCCAAGAATGGCGCACAGTCTTCGAGTTCACGTCAGCAAGAGTCACGCGCACCGACATGCCTGACGTCTACCACGGCAACGTCAGATACTTCGGGGTCGATCGACGACTGCTCTCAAGCGACGTCACTCTTGATCTTCGCCCGTACAAGGCGACGCTGTATATGGATGTGCTAGGAATTCACCACGGCGCCAAGGCGCTGCGGGAGATCCGCGACAACCAGAAGGCGTGGTCCGAGTTTCCCCGAGGAATCAAGGTCTTCGCTCGGGATGGCGCAGCAAAGGACTCCCGCCTTGCAGAGCAAATTGAAGTTCTGGCAGAGATGAGGAAGTCGACTGCTGAAGAGCCCTAGAGGAGAATAATCGTCCCGGATATGTGTGGTTTAGTTAGAGGTTGTGCCCGTGCCGAGTTGGCGGACCAGACGTTCTAGGGTCGTGCCCATCGCCTCGGCGATCCGCGCCGTCTCAATGACATCCAGCCGTCGCTCGCCACTCTCGTACTTGCTGACGAACGACTGGTGGACGCCGAGTGCCTCTGCCATGTCGATCTGGCGGATCCCCGCCTCCTTGCGAAGACGCTTCAGAAGTTCGCGGAACTCCCGGTATTCCTCGCTATAGATCGACTTGTCCACGCAATAAGTCGATCCTTCGTTCCCAAATATCCCAAGATAGGATATTGTCTCCGCATGGCCGATCCACCCCGGATCGTGGCCACGCGTGCAGCGGTACCTGGGCAAAGGGGGTGACGGCATGAGCGGCGGCGACGGTTGACTCCGCCCCTGCGGGGGCGCTCAGGGGCGTGGTGACCGCATCAATCGTGCGGTCGCCACGCCCCCTTATTTTTGTCTTTTCAAAACAATGCTCATGCTTCATAATGGGCGCCAGACATGCGGGCCACTTCACTCCAACGCATCTACCGCCTCAAGGTCACCATCATGGCCTTACTTTCGGTGATCATCGGCGTTGGACTCCAGATACTCGCCGCCCACGCCACCACGGTTGCGCCCGCCTTGGCGTTCCTCCCTCTCTCAGAGATCGGCGGCACCCTCTTCGCCGCTGGCCTCTTCGGAATCGCCTGGGACTACTTCGACGGCAAGGACAAGGAAGAACGAGAGAACGAACGCATCCGCGCCATCCTCAAAGAGTCGGCACCCGACTTCCGCGACGCCGTCGTCCGCGGCTTCGCCGTCGAGAATGAGGACCTCAAACGTGTGGCAACTCCCGAGCTGCTCGACCAGATAGCCAGCAACGTGCTGGCCCTCCGGCTCGGAGACCGCGAGTTCGCCGAGGAGGTTTACGCGGATGTCCGCGACCAAGCCATCCGAGCACCAGAACGGTGGCACGACGTTGACGTTCAGATCCGGCTCTCCCCTGCAGGGGAGGGGAACGCCAAGGGCGTTCCTCTGTTCATCGTCACCGCACGATGGGAGTACACGTTCATTCCGTCCCATGTGACCCAGCGCTTCGCCTGTGTCTCAGATAAGGACGAGTTCCGAGAACTTGTCACCGACATCCCGGCGACCGCCGCGTGGTTCATGACTCCAACGTCAGGCCTCGACGCCTCCGCCCAAGAATCCTTCGAGCTCGTCCAGTACTCCATAGACGGGCAAGAACGCTCGATCCGCCGCAGTGCCCGCAAGACAGGGCAGACCTACTCCGTACACATTGGTGAGGATGCTGTTCGATCTGGGCGGCCAGTTACTGTCTCCTTCACCTACCGCACCCTCACGCTCCAAGCCGGCCACATGCTGCATTTCGACATCGACCAGCCGGCAAAGGGCCTCACAGTCAGTCTCGACTACAGTGACACGGACATCGCCCAGGTGAAGGTCCTCGATCTCATTGCAAGTAGCAAGCACGCGCGGATCCAACGCACGCCACAGCCCGTGCCCGGGCGATCAGTCAGCGTGGACTTCGATGGCTGGGTGTTCCCGAGGACGGGAATCGCGTTCGTGTGGACGCTCAACTCAGAACTGTGAACCGGTCAGGCTCCGCGATAGGAGTACGTCGTCCCGACGATGCCCGAAATGATTGGTCGGGTTTTGGGCTAGCACTCCGCGCACCGATGTGCTCCCTGAGTGGTGTGCCGGCCCGGCCCCTGATGAACCCGAACGCTCGTATTGGTCGGGCTGTAGCTCTGACGGCTCGAAACAAACCGTCAGAATGTTTACACGTTCGACATCCGCACCTTGTCACGTATGTGCTACTCTCCCATTGAGATTCAACAAAACGATTGGGGTGAGTTGATCGCGGTTTTCTGAGCGCGCCTCGGAGCGCTTGCTTTCAGACTGAAGCTTTGCTGTCGTCTTAGCAGCGACAGGGAACGATTGAATGCGCGTGGCAACCTTAGCTGAGCGTCGCGCATACCAATCGATGCGTCTTTCGAATAAAAGCCTTTACACGCAGTGATCTGTCGTGTTGCCAGCGGAATGGGGGCCGCTCGCATTGAGTCCGATTGGTGGTCTCGGCCGTTCGACAGTTCGGCGTGTCGTCAGTAGCGAATTCTCAGGCGAAGTGTTACACGTTCCGATGGCAATAAGTCATCATCACTCAATTGAACCTTTGGGGGAATGAATGAAGAATGCAATCAAGGCCGTCGCTGCCGGCATTGGAGCCGCCGCTCTGCTCATGACGGGTGTCTCGGCTTCACAGGCAGTCAACCCGTGCCCTACGGCACGGGTCTGCCTCTGGACCGACTCCGATATGGGTGGCACAAAGATGACCACGCCTTGGGCTACTTTGAATGTCGGCAACACGATGAACGATCACATTTCGTCGTACCTCATTGGGCCCGCAAGCAACCCTGCATCGCCCTACCTTTACTTCTACGAGCATGCCAACTACGGAGGAGCGAACTTCTATGACAAGGCGAACAATGGATGGATGGACCTCCGGCTGCTCAACTTCCCTGGTGGGGGAAGCTGGAACGACAAGATCTCGAGCACTTGGGGCTAATGACTGATGCAGCATAAACGTCTCAAACGTTTTGGGCTGCTCACCGCAGTGCTGACGGCTTTGGCCGTCAGCACTGCGTGTGCTCCTGCGGACCCCGAAACTGCACAACCCGCCCAACAGCTTCCAGCGGTCGATCGTACCCCGTTCAAGTCGACCAAGGCTATCCTCGACGAGGACCGAGGCGAGGTTGTTCTCCCACTCGACAAATACTCCTACACGCCTGAAGAATTTCTCCTCGTCAATAGCGCGGTCGCCTATCTACAGGAAGACTGCGTCAAGGCCGCGGGGCAGGTCATGCCCGTCTACGGTGGAGATGCCAGCGTGAGGCAAGATTTGCGGTTTGGCCAGTGGTCACGACCACTGGCCGCTAAGAACGGATTTCTCGTTGAGGTGCGAACTATCAAAGGCATCTACGATTCCGGCGCTAAATCAGAGACCGAGGCATCCAGAAGTGCGCTCAACAAGTGCACCACGTCCGTGGGACGGGCAGGATTTCCGGATCTAGTCCCAGGAATGGCCGGGAGTGATCCGACCCAGTCGAAGATCATGAATGATTCGTATGCGTTGACGGTTCGAGATCCAGAGTTTGTTGAATTTCGCAAGAAGTGGGTCAAGTGCATCGATGACAAAGGCATAAAGCTCGGATCTCAGGATAGCGGATCGTGGGCTCCTGACTACAGCGGGGCACCGAAGGAAGTCGAGATCAAAGCTGCTTTGGAGACTCTCGATTGCAAGGAGCAATCCGGAGGCGTGAGCCTTCCATATGACATCTTTGCCCAGTACCAAGCGGCACTCATTAAGAAGCACCAGGCCTCGCTGAACCAGCTCGCCAAGGAAAAGTCTGACGCCACAACGCGAGCACGGACGATCTTGCGGGAGCACGGGGTTTCAGATGCCAGACTCTGAGGATTCACTTGGCCAACGTGACGCAGAACGGAGCACAAAGCTTCAACGGGTGCCTCACTGGTGGATCTTCCCGTTAATTGCCGTGGCCTGCGCGGGAGGGCTGATTGCTGCATATTTGTGGGGTGCGTCAAGTGTCGCCGCGACCGGTGAGCAACGTGACAACACGGTACCCCTGACGGTCACGGCCTCGGTGGAACAGAAGGTTGTGTCCCAGAACGTCACGCTAGGCGGCCAAGTAGTCGATGGCCGAAAGGTGCCGCTCATCGCGACGGCTAGTGATGGTATCGAGCGCCTCGTTGTTACCTCGACCATGGACAATGGGACCGTAGTGAAAGCTGGCGATCTCCTTGCGACGGTCTCTGGCCAACCTCTGTTCCTGCTGCCCCAGAGTGTGCCCATCTATCGCAACATCAATGCGGGCGATACCGGACCGGATGTTGTTGCTCTTCAAATCGCCCTCGGTGACTTGGGCTATCCGACTGCGCGTAGCGGCGAGTTCGACAGCGGCACGCAAAGTGCGTTGTCAGCGTGGTACGAGTCAGTCGGGATGAAAGCACCTCTCTCTTCGACCTCCGAAGCGGCAGCCTCCGACTCAACGTCTTCATCGTCTCAGCGCAACACTGATGAAGCGGCGACTACTCAGTCACGGGCGGGAACCGTAATGTTTCGGTGGCACGATTTCGTCCAGGTCCCGGGGGACAGCGGGACGTTGTCAGGGGCGCAACCGGTAGGAACAGTCCTTGGGAAGGAAGGTGTCGTCGGCCAGGTGAGAGTGTCGGACGATGTGATTGTCGCGAGAGCAGACCTGCTCCAGGCCGATTCCTTCGCCCAAGGCGCTGCAGTTCAGGTTCGAACCACGGAGAATGAACTGGAGTCCACGGTCGTTTCGATTGGAGGTTTCACGCAGGGAGACCCCGGGAAAGGGATCATTGCTGGAAAGGACGTCACGGTGCGACTCCCGAAAGGCGCCAAAGCGTTGACTTCCGGTGTCAAAGTGACGGTGTCTAGTTCGACCGCAGAGGCTCCGACGCTCGCGATTCCTCTTGTCGCACTGCGGCAGGAGGACGGGAAAACGTACATTCTTAGGAAAACGGCTGCCGGCGCAGTCGAACGGGTTGACGTCACTGTGGTTCGACAAGCCGAGGGTTGGGCTGCCCTCTCGCCGACTAAGGAGCTTCGCAAAGGCGACGCAGTGGTGCTGCCTTGACTCCTCCGCTTATCGCTCTGAGGGGCGTGAATAGGTCGTTCCATGGGACGACAGCACTGAGTTCCATCGACCTTTCAATCGAAGCAGGCGAGTTCATCGCGGTCGTCGGGCCGTCTGGCTCGGGCAAGTCGACCCTCTTGAATATCTTGGGGCTTCTCGATGATCCAAGCGGAGGAACATACGAGGTTCAGGGGTCTCCCCTCAGTTCACTGAGCACCAGGCAGCGAGACTTTCTGAGAGCTGAGACATTCGGATTTGTGTTTCAAGAGTCCTACATGGTGGGCCACGATTCGGCGGCTAGGAATGCGGTGTTGGGCTTGCGAGCCCGGGGGGTGCCCACGGCCGTTCAGCGCCGCCTAGTAATGCCGTCACTTAGGACGTTTGGTCTGGAACACCGCGCCTCCACAAAAGCGGCGTCACTGTCTGGAGGCGAACGGCAAAGGCTGGCGATCGCTCGTGCCGTCATTGGGCGGCCCGCCATTGTCCTTGCGGATGAGCCGACGGGGAGCCTGGACAGCTCGAATGGCCAGATTGTCCTCCAACACCTGAGAGATCTCCATTCCCAAGGGGTCACGGTGGTCATGGTGACTCATGATCCCGAGATTGCTCGGTCGGCCGACCGGATCATCACAATGAAAGACGGCGCTGTGGTGGACGACCTCCACACGGCTACCAGTCTGGTCGAAGATAAGACGTCTCCGGAGCGACCGCAGCTAAGTCGTGCTGAACTGAATCGACGATGGACTTCAGAATGGGCCGACTTACTGGCAGATGCGCTCACGGGTCTGACCACCAAACCGTTCAAAGCACTCCTTCTGACTCTTGCGTTCCTATTGGGAAGTGGTGGCCTCGTAGCCTCCATCGGACTCAGCGAGAGTGCGTCGACGAAGGTTGGAAGCCGGATCGATGCCGCAGGAGAAGACGAAGTGCGCTGGTCGCGCAGTTCCGGGTTTTCCTCATGGAGGGCTATCCAAGACGACCTGCAAAAGGCCCGCGACCTTCAGGGAGTTGTTCGGACAGGCGCTGTACTTGAGCTAGCGGTCAATGACCTAAAGCCGACGCTGCTCGACCCTGTGACACATCCCGATGCTCCGCAGTTTAGCGGCAGCATTCGCGTTGCCGATTCCGGATATCTTGCGACCCAAGGGGCTACGACTCGTGGCGGTGACCCCGCACTTCTCGACATGCCGCTGGACAACCCAATCGCATTTCTTGGAGCCGACGCAGCGAAACAGCTTGGCGTGGGCAGGGCAGGCCCAGGCGCGATGGTGTGGGTTGCCGGGCAGGCCATTCCAGTAGCCGGAATCATTGAGCGCTCGGGCCGCGATGTGACGTTGGATAGCGCAATCATCCTCGGTGCGGGCAGCTACGCTATTTCGCCCCGCAGCCCCGTCACACTCGTCGCTCAGACCTCGGCGGGCGCACCTGCTTCGATTGCCGAAGCACTGCCGAAAGCGCTGGAACCCACTGACCAAAACGTTGTGAAGGTCCAGACCGTTGCGGACCTCCGGGAACTCAAACACGGTGTCAACGCCGACCTTGGCCGACTCATCGGTATGGTGTCCATGGTTCTACTGCTCATGGCCTGTTTGAGCGCAGGAACGACCATGTATCTTGGGGCCCTCGCGCGCTCGAAAGAAATCGCGCTGCGGCGAGCTCTCGGTATGCGCCGGACATCCATCGCAAGTATGTTCCTCGCAGAGGGTGCGATAGTCGGCCTCATTGGAGGGGCGGCTGGAAGTGTCCTTGGCATGCTGACCGTGCTTGCGTATGCCTCTGCAGAGGGCTGGTCTCCAGCCCTCCCTTGGTATCTGGCGCCGCTGGGAATCGGAATAGGCCTCGTGAGTGGTGTCCTTTCAGCAGGCTATCCGGCTTGGCGAGCCTCTAAGTCCCTTCCCGCACAATTGATTCGATCAGGAGAGTAGCGAACCCGAAGCCAGTGTTTCCCTTCAAGCTCTACGACTGATTGATATTTCAACCTGACGGCAAGGCCGACTTTGAAAGCCCATCAAAAGTTCCCATAGACCGTTTTGGGACTATAGGCAACAGTGATCGTGAACGCATAATGTCGTCCAATCACCAAAAACGTGTGATGAAATATCATCGGGGGAATTCGGATGAAACCCTCGCGCGCCATCACAGCGGTTCTTGCGCCGTTTCTCGCGTCAGCTCTCTGTTCTGCAGGCGCCACCAGCGCGGCTGCCGGTGGACCGCCCGCCAAAGTGGCTCACGCGAAGTTGAAAAACGGGCACCAGGCGCCCGCGGATCCCGGGAAGAGAAGCTTGGCACAAGAAAAAGAGCTCCGGGACGAGATTCCGCTGCTCGGCACTCAGAACGAACTGACCACCTCTAAAATGGAGGAGAGGGGTCTCAAGCCGGTCAAGAAAACCTTGTCGGCATCGCCCGGGATTTTTGAATCATCCCCCAGCCCGTCCACGATCAAGGCCACGACCCCCGCGAAGTCGAAGCGGGGGTACCGACACGGACAGCACCACCAGAGTTGGTGGTGACGGGCGAGCTGCCGGTAGGGGTGCCCGGCGTGACAGGCTCCCCGACCCTCCGTTTGCCGTCGTCACCGGGAAGCCAAGAGCCCGGGGCCCGTCGATGGCGCTGTTGCCGTCACGGTGCGAGCCCCCGAGTCGCCGAGGACGGCCCCGCGGTTGACGGGCTGAACGGAACCGTCAGCCGCGACGGCGGCGGCACCCAACGTCGTCGGCGCGGAGTGGAACTGGAGAGTCACCGCCGCGATCGATCAAGTTGCCAACCCGCTGTTCAACTACGAGTTCGCCACCAAAAAGGTGCAACGACCGATGAACGAGACGTACTTCGAACGCTTCGATCTCGATGAAGAAGGGGGTGTCTCCGCGCCCTTGGCTGAACTGTTCAGCGGTATCTTCGCGGAGCGGGCGGCATTTGGCGGTCCTGTTGTGACCGGAGCAACGACATCAGCGGAATCGACCGGGTCGTCCCGGGGAACGGCAAGCGCGGGCCAAAAGGACGCCGGTTCGAACGGCGTCGGGAAAACAAAAATGGCGCCGATTTCTCGGAGCCACCTCTGTTGTATTCACTTGCGTCGATCTACTCGAACCATGGTTCGAATAAAGCAACTCTGGTCGGGATGACAGGATTTGAACCTGCGACCTCTTCGTCCCGAACGAAGCGCGCTACCAAGCTGCGCTACATCCCGATCCGTTGACCCGCGGGTTTCCCCGACAAGCAACCCTACAAGGATAGCGGATCCTGCCGGACTTTCGAAATCGGCGCACTTCGGGCCCCTGGCCTACCGGATCGGGGCGGTGCCGGAGCCGTCGGGGCGGGCTCGCCGGGGAGGCGGGACGCTCAGACCAGGGAATCGCGCCAGGCGCCGTGCAGCGCGGCGAACCGGCCGCCGTCGTTGATCAGCTGCTCGGGCGTGCCGTCCTCCACGATTCGCCCGTCGTGGACCACCAGGACGCGGTCCGCGATCTCCACCGTGGAGAGCCGGTGCGCGATGATGAGGGCCGTGCGCCGGTGCGCGGGCGCTTCCTGGGCACCTTCCTGCGGCGCGACGACGACGGTGGAGGCTTCGCCGTCGTCGTCCGCGGGGCGCCGTGTGGGGGAGTCCGCGCCGCCGCCCAGCAGCCGTGCGAGCCCCTCCTGCACCAGCCGCTCACTGGGGATGTCCAGGGAGGAGGTGGCCTCGTCCAGGATGAGCACCGCGGGATCGGCCAGGAACGCACGAGCGAAGCTGATGAGCTGCCGCTGACCTGCGGAGACGCGACCGCCGCGCTTGTTCACATCGGTGTCGTAGCCGTCGGGGAGCGCCCGGATGAACGTGTCGGCCCCCACGGCCCGAGCCGCGGTCTCGATCTCCTCCCGGCTGGCTCCTGGACGGCCCAGGGCGATGTTGTCCGCCACGCTGCCGCTGAACAGGAACGCCTCCTGGGTCACCATGACCACCGCCCGGCGCAGCTCCTGGGTGGAGATCTGGGACAGCTCCACACCGTCCAGGGTGAGGGAACCCGCGCTGACGTCGTAGAAGCGCGCGATCAGCTTGGCCAGCGTCGACTTCCCGGCGCCCGTCTGGCCCACCAGCGCGACGGTCTGACCCGCGGGGATGCTGAGGTTGAGTTCCGGAACCACCACCGGACCGTCGCCGTACCGGAACTCGACGTCCTTGAAATCGATCCTGCCTTCGGCCACGGGAAGGGCCACTGGTTCCCGGGGCGGGCGCACGGTGGGGACTTCCTCCAGGAGGCCTGACACCTTCTCCAGGGCGGCCTGAGCGCTCTGGAAGGAGTTGTAGAACATGGCCATCTGGTCCACGGGCTGGAAGAACCGCTTGACGGAGAGGACCAGGGCCAGCAGCACACCGACGGCCAGCTCACCCTGCAGGACACGGAAGCCCGCCACTGCCAGCACCACGGAGACCGTGATGTTGCCGAGCAGCACCAACGAGGGGAGGAAGATGCCGTTGAGATTGATGGAGCGGACCGTGACCTTCCGGTACTGCTCCGAGAGATCCGTGTACTCCCGCGTGTTCTGGGCCTCCTTGCGGAACGCTTTCACGGCCCGGATGCCCGTCATGGTCTCCACGAAGTGCACGATGATCCGGGCGGAGACCACCCGTGATTCCCGGTAGGTGACTTCGGAGCGTTTCTGGTACCAGCGGGTCAGCAAGGTGGCGGGGACTGCGGCACCGAGCATGATCAGACCGCTGGGCCAGTCGAGGGCGAACACCGTCAAAGCGGTGAACACCATGAACATGAGACCGGCGGCCAGGGAGCTCACTCCGGAGTCGAGGAGTTCCCTGAGCGCCTCCAGATCGGAGGTCTGCCGGGCGATGATCCTGCCGGAGGTGTACTTCTCGTGGAACTCCAGGCTGAGCCGCTGGGTGTGCCGGAACACGCGGACCCTCAGATCCAGAAGCATGGCCTGACTGAGTCTGGCGGTGCTGGTCACATACAGCGCGGTCAGCCAGGCGGTCACGACGGCGGCCAGCAAGTACCCGATGCCGGCCAGCACCAGCGGGGCCGAGTCGCCCTGGATCAGGGCGGGCAGGGCACGGTCGATGCCGAAGGCGATGAGCGCCGGCCCGGCGGCGTGAGCGGCCTGGGAGACGACCACCATGGCCACGGTGAGCCAGAACCGGACACGGATGGGCCGGATCAGCGAGCCCAGGAGCCGCAGGGACCGCTTGCGGACGGCACGGCTCTCCTCCTTGGCCAGACGGGAGGAGTCCTCATTCGATGTCCCGAAGCCGGGCGTGGTGGTGTGTGCCGTGCTCATGCGTTCACCTCGTCCTCGAACTCTGCTTCTTCCAGCTCGCTGTCCAGATCCACGGGTTCCGGGTCGAGGCTGGCGATCACATAGCGGTAATGCTCGTTGGTGGCCAGGAGTTCGCTGTGGGTTCCGACGGCGGCGATCCGGCCGTCCTGGAGGAGCGCCACGCGGTCCGCCAAAGAGACTGTGGAGGGCCGGTGGGCCACGATCAGCGTGGTGGTGTCCCGCAGGACCTCCCGGAGCCGGGCTTCCACGAGCTCTTCCGTGGCGACGTCCAGGGCGGAGAGCGGGTCATCCAGTACCAGGACCTTCGGCCGGGCCGCGATGGCACGGGCCAAGGCGATGCGCTGACGCTGTCCGCCGGACAGGCTCAGTCCCTCCTCGCCGATCCGGGTGTCCACGCCGTCCGGGAGGGAGTATGCGAAACCGGCCTGCGCGACGTCGAGCGCTTCGGCGAGGGCCGCCGTCGCGCTCTCCTCGGTGGCGGTCACCTGCGACGGCGCACCCAGCAGGACGTTCTCGCGGATGGAGCTGGAGAAGAGCGTGGTGTCCTCGAAGGCGACGGAGACGATGCTGCGCAGCTCAGCCAGGCTGAAATCGCGGAGGTCCTGTCCATCGATGGTGATCCGGCCATCCGTGACCTCGTAAAGGCGGGGGACCAGTTGGAGCAGCGCGGACTTCCCGGAGCCCGTCACGCCCACCAGGGCCATGGTCTCGCCGGGCTGGATGTCCAGGGTCACGTCCTGCAGCAGATACTGCGGGTGCTCCGGGTCGGCCTCCCGGCTGTCGGCGAAGGCGAAGCGGACTCCCTCGAACCGCACCGCGCCGCGCACCTCCTCGGGAGTACGCGGATCGGGAGGGCCGGCGATGGTGACGGGGCTGTCCATCACTTCGAAGTGCCGGTCGATGGCGGACTTGGCGGTCAGTGCCATGGAGAGCAGCATGCCGATGGCTTCCACGGGGCCAGCCACCACGGCTGCGGTGGCGAAGAAGGCCACCAGTGCGCCGATGCTGAGCTGGCCGTCCGCTGTGAGTGCGACGCCGAGGACCAGCCCGACGCCGAGGGCCAGCTCCGGCAGAAGCGTGGAGACCAGGGAGAAGAAGGCCAGCTGGCGTGCTTTGAGGATCTCCGTCTCCCGGAGTTCCTCGGCCTGTTCGTTGAAGTTCTCCAGGGCTTCGCGGCCCCGTCCGAAGGCCTTGAGAACGCGGATGCCGTGGACGGACTCCTCCACCGCGGTGGCGAGGTCACCGGCCTGATCCTGGCTCCGCCGGGCCACGCGCAGGAAGTTCCGGCGGAACCGTGTGCCGGTGGCGACGATCGGGATGGCGGCGGCCAGGAAGACCAGCGCCAGTTGCCAGCTCATGCTGAACATGATGGCCACGCCGATGACCACCGTGAGGCTGGTGACCACCAGCATGATCGCGCCGAAGGCCATCCAACGGCGCAGGAAGTTCAGGTCCGCCATGGCCCGGGAGAGGAGCTGGCCGGAGCCCCAGCGGTCGTGGAAGTCCACGGCGAGGTCCTGGAGATGGCGGTAGAGGGAGACACGGAGGCTGTTCTCCACTGTGGTGGCCGGGTTGATGACGAACTGGCGGCGGAGGGCGATGAGGGCTGCTTCGAGGATCCCGAGTCCCAGGACGGCGGCGACGGCGATCCAGACAGCGGAGGGCGCACCTCCGGGGTGGAGTGAGTCGTTGACGAGTGCCCGGAGCACCTGGGGGATCGCCAGCGCCACCAGGCTGGCGCCGAGGGCTGAGAGGAGTCCCATCACGAGCCGGGGCATGATCGGCTTCAGATGGGGGTAGAGGCGTCTGAGTGCGTGGAAGAACGTGGTCTGTGTCTGCGCCATGCTGCTTCTTCGGTGTCGCTTCCCTGGGCTGTCATGAACGTTTCGTTACCTGTGGCAACCAGACTACGCCCGGGATTTATGCCCGGTCCGGGAAGGAGGCGCAAATGAACGCAGGTGGGCAGGGACCGGCTGAGGGAACCGAGCGGTTGTCTACTGTTTGTCACGCTCTGCGACTACGATGAAAAGGTACCTTGGGGTCTGGCTGATACTCCGCTCGCTGTCCGATGTCGGGGGGCACCGACGGCTATGAGCGGGCCCTTCAGATGATCGACCCGTGAGGAATCTCTGTGAGGAAAAAACTTCATGCCGTCCTGCTGTCAGGGGCGCTGGCTGCGCTGGTCCTGGCGCCCCTGCCCTCGGTGGCGGATGTGGCCGACGGCGGTGGCGGCGGATATGCCGCATGGTCGCTTGACGGTTCGAGCGGCGGTTACAGCGGAACCATGAACCTGGGAGGCGGCTTCCCGGATGCCACCTTCACCAGCAACTCGTCCCAGGCTACCCTTCCTGGTGGGTCCAGCAGCTTCCTGCCCGCGGGCAGTGCTCCCGGTCAGGTGTTCGGTTCCAGCAGCGGCAACGCCTATCTGAACCAGCGGCCCAAGGGCAACAGCGCCGGTGCCCCCGCCATCACCACCTATACCTTCGAAAGCCCCACCCCGGCCGGTGGCTGGGGCTTCGTTCTGGGTGACATCGACGCGGACAAGGCCCGCGTTTCCGCCACCGGTGCCGATGGGCAGCCTGTGGCGATCAAGGACCTGGGCTTCCAGGGCGTCTTCAACTACTGCGATGCCCCGTCTCCACGGTCCTGCGCTGACGATCCGCTCGGTTTCGATCTGCCTGTCTGGGACGGCAGCACCGGGACCCTGAGCGGTTCGGGCCGGCTGCCGAATGCGGACACCGCAGGTGCCTCCGGTTGGTTCCGGCCCACGGTTCCGCTGAAGAGCCTCACCATCGAGTTCACCTGGGTGACGGGCTTCCCGGTTTATCAGACCTGGTTCGCCAGCACTGCCGCGGACATCTCCGGCATGGTCAAGGGCTGCACCGTGGGTGGGGTGGGCCTGGAGCTTCGCGGTCCCGGCGGGAACGTCGTGGCCACCACGGTGACGGACTCCACCGGGGCTTACACGTTCAAGGACTTCCTGCGGGTGCCCGGGTACACCGTAACCCTTTCGACGCCGCTGGGCTGCACCCCGGTGGGACCCACGGAGAAGACCGTGGACCTGCACAACGGTTCGGTGACCGAAGTGGACTTCGAACTGGAGGTGCCGGTGACGACTCCTCCGGTCACCACCCCGCCAGTGACCACTCCTCCGGTGACCACGCCCCCGGTCACCACTCCGCCCGTCACGACCCCGCCGGCGACCACCCCTCCGGTGACGACGCCTCCCGTCACGACTCCTCCGGTGACGCCGAGCACTGACCCGGGCCCCACGGAGACCACGACGGGCACAGCGGTGCCGTCGCCGTCGTCGAGCACGACGACGGCGACGGGACAGCCGGTGGCCGGCTCGGGAAACCTGCCGAACACCGGTGCCGGGAACGTGGTGAGCGGCGTGCTCTGGTCCGTGCTGCTCCTCGGAGCGGGCTCCTTGACCGTGCTGCTGACCCGTCGCAAGGGACGCCACCAGGCTTCCAGGCGCTGAGTGCGGCGCGCCGAGCGCTGAAGAACGAGCACTGAAGAAGCCGAGTGCTGAAGCATGAGAGAGGGGTCGTGTCCATCAGGACACGGCCCCTCTCTCATGGGCGCGTCATTCGGGCCGCGTCAGAGCCCGGGCGGCGGCACGTAGGGCGGGCGGTTGAGTTCCAGGAAGTAGACGCAGAGGAACAGCGCCAGGGTGAATACCAGAAGTGCGATGATCGCAGGCAGCACGAGCAGGACCACCGCGAAGGCGGACAGGGACCGCAGGAGGATCGCGTTCTGTTTCTTCTAGGCGGGAGCGATCCGCGCGTTCGTGAGCGTGCGCATCATGACCCGCTGAGCAGGAAGGAGCAGAGGAAGACGATCACGGCGTAGGCAGTGAGAGTAACGGGGGCAAGCCAGTGGCGGCGTCTCGTGAGCCTTCGATTTTCGACAGTGATGATCACGAGGGCACCCAGGTACAGGGCCGCGATGACCGCAGCGAACACCGCCGAAGTCCAAGGAGCTTTGCCCTGGTTTCCGCAGAGGGGTCCGGTTCCGGCACCGCAGCCTCTGCCGGTGTGGCCGGTGCCGAGCCGCCGCGTGTATTCCCCATGGTGTGGACTCTAACCGGTCTCACCGAATGCCTGCTCAGTTGTTGCGGGTTCCGGCGTGGGGAACCCGCAACAACTGAGCAGGCAAGTGGGTACGGTCAGCCCTCGCGTGCCGTCAGTTCCAGCACCACGGCCTCCGGTCGGCAGGCGATGCGGTAGGGGGCGAAGCGCGAGGTGCCGATTCCTGCGGAGACGTTGACCGGCGTCGTGTGCCCCTTGCTCTCCCAGTCGTGCAGGCCGCGGGCCCGCCAGGTGGGCAGATCGCAATTGGACACCAGTGCGCCATAGCCGGGGATGCAGACCTGGCCACCGTGGGTGTGACCCGACAGGATCAGCTCGGCACCCGCCTCGGTGAGGGTGTCCAGGACGCGTTGGTAAGGCGCGTGCACGACGCCGATGCGCAGCGACGGAGCGGTCCCGCTGGCTGTGCCGCGGGGCCAGCCGGTGAACTTCTCCCGCTGGATGTGAGGATCGTCCATACCGGAGAAGTCGAAGCGCATCCGGTTGAAGACCAGCGACTGGTTCCGGTTGCTCAGGTCAACCCAGCCGGACATGCCGAACCCGGCGCGCAGACGAGGCCAGTCGAGGGGAGTGGGTTCATTCTTCTGACGGGACGGGCCCGCGAAGTAGGCCAGAGGACTTTTCAGTCTCGGGGCGAAATAGTCATTGGAACCCGGGACGAAGACTCCGGGCCGGTCCAGGAGCGGTTTCAGGGCATCCAGCAGTGGATCGATGGCGTCCCGGTGGCTCAGGTTGTCGCCGGTGTTCACCACCAGGTCGGGCTCCAGATCGTCCAGGGAACGGAGCCACTCCGTCTTCTTGCTCTGTCCCGGGATGAAGTGGATGTCGCTCAGGTGGAGGATGCGGAACGGACGGCTCCCCTCGGGGAGGATGGCCAGTTCCTCATGCCGCACGCCGAACTGGTTCTTCTCCCAGGAGCCGTAGGCCAGGCCGGCCGCTCCCGCGATTCCCGCCAGCACAGCGGTCCTCGTAGCGGTTGCGGCGAGGCCGCGCCCGGTTTCCCGGACGCGGCCTGCGGCTGCTGCAGCGGCGCTCAGTTGCCCTGCCGATGGATCACTCATGATCAGGGCTTCTTCTTGCTGTTGTCGTTGCCCCCGCTGTTGTTGTTCCCACCGGAGTTGCTGTTGCCGCCGGTGTTGCCTCCGGACGGCTTGGTGTCATTCGACTTCTTGTCGTCCGGAGTGTTCGTCGCCGGAGCCTCCGGCTGGACGGGAGGCGGCGTGTAGGACGTCCCGAGGAGGGAATCGGGCGCCGGATCGAATTCGCCGGTGTTGTAGAACCCGACGACCTTCTGCATATACCGCGCCATCTGAGGACCGGCGATGTCAGAGCCGTCGACGCGCGGGTAACGCACGCCGTTCACGTCGACATCCTGACCCCACTCCTGGGAGGCGTTGCCGAACACTTTGCCGAAGTAGGAAGCGGTGGCGAGGCCCTTGGTGTACGCGACCACCCAGGTCTGGGAGTTCGTGTTGTTGGTGCCGGTCTTGCCCGCGATGGGAGCCGGGACCTTCTCCGGGATCAGGAGGCCGGAGCCCTTGTTCATGACGTCCTGCAGGACACTGGTGACAGCCTTGGCCACGTCCGGCTTGATGGCCTCCTTGCAGCTGGAGGTCTGAGCCGGATACTTCTTGCCTTGCGGATCGACCACGGAGTCGATGGCGATGGGCTCGCAGAAGGAACCGTTGTTGGAGAATGTGGCGAACATGTTCGCCATGGTCATGGGCGCCACCTGCGTGCTGCCGAGCAGGTTGCCCAGAATGTGCAGATCCAGCTTCTGCGGGCGCTTGGCTTCGCCCTGGGTGGTGTGGAGCTGGAGTGCATCGGCCATCCGCTGGATGTCGCAGAAATCATCGAGAGCGGCGGCCGTTGCGAACGTTGCCGTATTGACGGAAAGGGTGATGCCCCGCCGGACGGTCATCCGTTCGTAGAGATTGCCCTCGGAGTTCTGAAGAGCCACAGAGCCCGGAACCGAAGGATCGTAGGCATCCGTCACGGGTGAACACGTGGTTTTCCACGGGAAGCCCAACGGGTAGACCGTACGGGTCGCGTCGACCACATCGTCGGTCCGTTTTCCTTCGTTCAGCCACGCCGTGAGGGTCACCGGTTTCATGGTCGAGCCCGGCTGGAAGCCATCCATGCCGCCGAGTGGATTGCCGTTGGCGTCGATGCGGTCCACGTTGTAGTTGTAGTCCGTCACGATCGGAGCGCCCTGGTTCTCCACCTTGCGGGAGTTCTGGGCCATGGCCACGATCTTGCCGGTGCCGGGCTGCACCGTGACGAGGGAGGCCCCCCACTTTTCGGCGTTGACGTTACCGGCGGTGGAGTCCACCTGTTCCTGGGCGGGCTTCTGGAGCCTTGGATCCAGGGTGGTCTTGATGGTCAGTCCACCGCGCTGAAGGAGGTTGAGACGCTCCTGGGGGGTGTCGCCGTAGGCGGGGTTGTTCAGGATCAGATGCTGAACGTAGTCGCAGAAGTACGGGGCCGTGGTGGAGTACTGGCAGCCCTGGCGCGGACGGGTGATCTTGGTGGTCACGGGCGTCTTCACCGCATCGTCATGCTGCTTCTGGGTGATCTTCCCGGTCTTCAGCATGGCGTCCAGCACCAGGTCCCGGCGCATCTTGGCGTTCTCCGGGTTGGTCACCGGATCATAGGCGGAGGGGTTGTTGACCACGCCTGCCAGCATGGCCGCCTGGGGCAAGGTCAGGTTCTTCGCAGAGGTGGAGAAGAAGTAGCGTGCCGCGGCCTCGATGCCGTAGGCGTTGGCATTGAAGAAGACGATGTTCAGGTAGCCCTCAAGGATCTGGTCCTTGCTCATCTTCTTCTCCAGCGCGATGGCGAGCTTCATCTCGCGCAGCTTCACGCCGACGGTCTTGCTGGTGGAGCCGTTCAGCTTCACCTCGTCATCCCGGCCCTCGGCGACGAGGGATTCGTTGATGACGTTGTTCACGTACTGCTGCGTGATGGTGGAGGCGCCCTGACGCCCGCCCTTGGCCGTGGCGACCAGCGCACGGGCGATGCCCGTGGGGTCCACGCCGCCGTGCTCGTAGAAGCGGGAGTCCTCGATGGCGACAATGCCGTCCTTGACGAACGGGGAGATGTCCTTCAGCGCCACGCGGGTGCGGTTCTCAGCGAAGATGGTCGCGATCTGGGAGCCGTCCGCCGCCAGAACACGGGTCGCCTGCCCCGGAGGAGCAACCGTCAGTTCCCCGGGAAGGTCCTCAAAGAACTGGACGGAGCCACTCGCCGCACTGCCGGTCACTGCCGCGGCAGGGACCAGGAGTCCTGCCACCAGGACCCCGCAGAGAGCACTGACGCCCAGAAATGCCACGATCTTCCCCAAGACCGTGGCAGTGTCGAATAGCGGATTCTTCGCTTGAGCCATGTTCTCCAGTCTAGCCGGAGCCACTAGGCTTGACCCCATGAGCAAATGGGAGTACGCGACCGTACCACTGATCATCCACGCCACGAAGCAGATCCTGGACACCTGGGGCGACGACGGCTGGGAACTCGTCCAGGTGGTCCCCGGACCCGAGGGCAACGGCCTGGTCGCCTATCTGAAGAGGGAGAAGGCCTGAGCATGTCTTCCCACGTCAACGCGGAAAACAGCCGCATTGAGGCACGCCTGGCCGAGCTGGGTCTGAGCCTTCCGGAGGTCGCCGCGCCGGTGGCCTCCTACGTCCCCGCCATGGTCAGCGGCAACCACGTCTACACCGCCGGCCAGCTTCCCTTTATTGCAGGCAAACTCCCAGCCACCGGAAAGGTCTCCGCCGAAGGCGCCGAGGGTACTGTGAGCGCTGAGTACGCCAAGGAACTCGCGGCCACCAGCATCATCAACGCGCTGGCCGCGGTCAAGAGCGTCATCGGCAACCTGGACCGTGTCACCCGGATCGTCAAGGTGGTGGGTTTCGTCGCGTCCACCCCCGACTTCACCGGTCAGCCCGCCGTCATCAACGGTGCCTCCGAGCTGCTGGGGGAGATCTTCGGTGAGACCGGGCAGCACGCCCGTTCCGCCGTCGGCGTCGCGGTCCTCCCGCTGGACGCCCCCGTCGAGGTTGAACTCATCGCTGAGTTCGCCTGAGTCCTGTCAGATAGGCCAGAGCAGTGCCCCAAGCAGCAAAGCGGCTCTTTGAGCTGCCCGTCCAGTTCGAGAACGCCGCACGCAGCTGGCTCGAACATGGGGAGCGCACACCCGCGGCTCCCCGCTATGCCTCCAGCGTGGTCCTGATCAAGGACACGCCGGACGGCATGTCAGCCTGGCTCGCCTACCGGAGCGGCTCCTCGCCGCTGGGCGTGGTGTCCTTCCCGGGCGGCTCCATCGAGGAGCACGACGAGGACGCCATGCCCTGGCTGGGCCCATCACCCGCGCAGTGGGCGGACGCCCTCGGCATCGCCGACCCTGCTCTGGCCCGCCGTCACGTGGTGGCAGCCATCCGGGAACTGTTCGAGGAGACGGGCGTCCTGCTCGCCGGCCCCGACGCGGGGACCACGGTCAGCATGACCAGCCCGCAGGAGTGGATGGCGGCGCGGGAAGCCGTGGCCGCCCAGGACAAGACCCTGGCGGACGTCCTGAACCGGCGTGGCCTGTCCCTGCGGACCGATCTGCTCAAGCCGCTGGTCAACTGGCTCAGCCCGGACTTCGCCCACCGGCGTTTCAACACCCGGTACTTCGCGGCGACGCTTCCTCTGGGACAGGAGCCCCGGCTGCTGGCGAGCAAGGGCGTCTGGGGGCGCTGGATCTGCGCGCCGAAGCTGCTGGCGGACCGGACCGGGACCTCCCTGGGTGACGAGATCGACCAGGAGAACACCCGCGGCCGGACCCTGGGACAGCTCATGGTCCCCGGCACGGAGATCATCCTGGAGAAGCTCGGCACGGCCAAGGGCTGTGTTGCGTACCTGAGTCACAAGCGGAAGACGCACGTCTACCAGCCCACCCTGGTGGAGGTGGATGGAGACCTCAAGCTTGAGGTGGTTCCGCCCAGCCCGCCGGCCACCACGGCACTTCCCGTGGTTCCGCCGTCGTCGTAGTCACCGAGGACCAGGCGCCCGGAACGGCGAGAGGCCCGGCACCCCCAGGGGGTGCCGGGCCTCTCGTGTCAGGCGGGGATGCTCAGCGGGAGCGCTGGCGGAGGCGCTGCATGTCCAGGATCACGACGGCGCGTGCTTCCAGACGCAGCCAGCCGCGCTGGACGAACTCGGCCAGGGCCTTGTTGACGGTCTCGCGGGACGCGCCCACCAGCTGGGCCAGTTCTTCCTGGGTGAGCTCGTGAGCCACCAGGATGCCGTCCGTGGCGGGACGGCCGAAGCGGTCGGCCAGGTCCAGGAGCGCCTTGGCCACACGGCCGGGGACGTCGGAGAAGACCAGGTCGGACAGGGAGTCGTTGGTGCGGCGCAGACGGCGGGCCAGAGCCTGGAGGAGCTGGGCGGAGACCTCGGGACGGGTGCGGAGCAGGGCGTTGAGGCTCTCGTTCTTCAGGCCGGCCAGGCGGGTCTCGGAAACGGCCGTGGCGGTCGCCGTGCGGGGGCTCGGGTCGAACAGGGCCATCTCGCCGAAGAGCTCACCCGGGCCGAGGATGGCCAGCAGGGACTCGCGTCCATCCGCAGACGTGCGGCCGAGCTTCACCTTGCCGGAGACGATGAAGTAGAGCTGATCGCCCTGGTCGCCTTCACGGAAGACGGACGCCCCACGGGAGAGGTCCACCTCGCTCAGCTCGTCGGTGAGCAGGCGGAAGGCGTCGTCATCCAATGTGGCGAAAAGCGGTGCCCGGCGCAGTACCTCGATGTCCATGTAATCTCCTCTGAAAATTGACGCTGAGCACATTCTTTCAGAAAATGCCGTCCGATGCGCGGCGTGCACCGGCGCCCGTGGCGGGCCGGTGCCGTGAAGGCCAGTCTTTCACGGCAAAATGTCAGGCGTGCTCAGTAGCATGTCGCAGGCAAGGATTCGTCGTGACTGGAAGGAACACCGTGTTCGGCTTGACCGTTCTGGACCTGGTCCTGCTGGTGACGCTCATCTCCTACGCCTTCTACGGCTTCCGGAACGGGTTCCTGGTCACTGCCGGCGGGATCATCGGTTTCGCGCTGGGCGCAGTGGCGGCGTTCTTCGCCATGCCGCTGGTCAGTTCCCTGGTGACCGATGCCCGCTGGCGCCTGACCGCCGTGGTGGTCACCGCCGTCGTCCTGGTGGTGCTGGGCAACAGCCTGGGCGCCTCGGTGGGACACCGGATCCGTTCAGCCCGCGCGGTCCGGGCCTTGCGGGGCGTGGACCGCCTCGCCGGCGCCGCAGCCAGCGTGGTCATGACGGCCTTGGTGATGTCCCTGCTGTCCTTCGGGCTGAATTCCATGGGCGTCCCGGTCATCTCTCAGCAGGTGGCGAGCTCGCGGGTCATCAGGTTCATCGACGGCGCCACCCCCGCTCCCGTGCAGGGGGCCATGGCTCAGTTGCGCTCCAGCCTCATGGGCGAGGGGATCCCCAAGATCATCGACGGCGCCGGACCGCTCCTGACCGGGCCCGCGCCGGTGGGCTCTGCGGACACCCCGGAGCTGACGGCCGCTGCGCGGTCCGTCCTCAAGATCACCGGCACGGCGTTCCAGTGCGGGCAGAACCAGACGGGCACCGGATTCGTGGTGTCCTCCGAGCGCGTCGTGACCAACGCCCACGTGGTGGCCGGGGTGAGCGAGCCCGTGGTGGAGTCGCCGGACGGATCCGCCCTGGCGGCCCGCGTGGTGTACTTCGATCCTCAGCGTGATCTGGCGGTCCTGGCCGTCAATGGTCTGACCGCGGAACCGCTGCCCTTGCGGACCAATCTCCCGGCGGGCAGCGAAGCCGCTTTCGAGGGCTACCCGCATGGCGGCCCTTTCCAGGCCAAGCCGGCCCGGGTGCAGGGCATCTCCCAGGTGGAGATCCCGGACATCTACGGCAACAACCAGGTGATGGGGGACGTCTACCAGATCGCCGGGGATGTCCAGCCGGGCAACTCCGGTGGGCCGCTGCTCAGCCCCGACGGCCAGGTCGCCGGTGTGGTCTTCGCCAAGGCCAGCACCAGCAGCGGCATCGGTTTCGCCATCACCATGGACGGTCTCAAGCCGGTGGCTGCCCGGGCTCCGAGCCTGGATGCGCCAGTGTCCCCCGGACAGTGCACCACCAAGTAGGACGGCCTGTGCGCGGGTTCCTCCGCGGAAGCTGAGAAGCTGAGCGGAACCGCCGGCTTTCCGGGCGTCCCCGTGCCCGGACCTGCTCTACGCTCCCTGCTCTGCTTCGCGCAGGCGCCCCAGCACCCCGGCCAGGCGCTGTGGGAAGCCTGAGACGGTGTCCCGGGGGAGCGCGTCCACCGGGAACCATCGCACATCATCCGATTCCTCGCTGACGGTGGGCTGCGGGGTCCCGTCCGTGGTCATCGCGACGCCGATGTCCAAGTGCGAGCGGCAATGCCCGAAGGCTCCGGAGAGCTGGTGGTGGTCCAGATCCACCACCTGAAGCGCGCTCAGCGCTTCAGGCAGCAGCCCGGTCTCCTCGGTGGCCTCCCGCAGGGCCGCCGCCGTGATGCCGGTGTCCTGGCTTTCCAGGTGCCCGCCGGGCTGCACCCAGAACTTGCCCTTGCCGTGGAACACCAGGAGGACTTGTTCCCGCGAGGCGTCGAGGATGAAGGCGCTGGCGGTCAGGTGAGTGCGCAGAGGCTGCCGGGACAGCGCCTCGGGGCCCTGTTCCAGTGCAGCCAGGAATTCCGCCTGCTCTGCTTCTTCGAAGGAGGTGCGGGGCTGCCAGGAGGAGACGGCGTTCAGCGCGGATTCGTGGAGGGTCACCTGGGAATGATAGCCCCGTCACCTTGGCTCAGTGGTGCGGCTTTCCCGCCGTGAGGGGTGCCGCGGTGGGCTCAGGCCTCTCGTTCCGCGAGGTAGTCGACGGCGAAGCGGTAGCCGAGGACTCCGGCTCCGGCGATCACGGCCTCACAGACGCCGGCGAGGTACGAATGGTGCCGGAACTCCTCGCGCTGGTGCACATTGGTGATGTGCACTTCGACGGCGGGGAGCGCGACGGCGGCCAGCGCATCACGGAGAGCCACCGAGGTGTGCGTGTAGGCGCCCGCGTTGATCACGATGCCGATGGCGTCTTTCCGGGCCTCGTGGATGGCGTCCACCAGGGCGCCTTCATGGTTGGACTGGAAGGCCCGGATCTCCAGGCCGTGCCGTGCCGCGGCCGTTTCGCAGAGGTACTCGACGTCGGCCAGGGTGGCCTGTCCGTACTTCTCCGGTTCGCGGGTGCCCAGGAGATTCAGATTGGGGCCGTTGAGCACCAGGATGGTCTTGCGGACAGCGGGGCCGGCTGCGGAATCGGTCATGTTTTCACAGTAGCGCGTACCGGGCCTGTCGCCGCGTCGTAGACACCGACGAGGCGTTCCAGGAAGGATCCCACCGCGGCGGCCTCCTCCTCCGACAAGGACCCGATCAGGCCTTCGACCCCGTCGATCAGGGGCGTCACGCAGGCCTGGGCATCCGCGGCGATCTGCGGGGAGGCAGTCACGATCAGCTTGCGTCCATCGGAGGGGTGGCGTTCCCGTCTGATGTGGCCCGCGGCCTCCAGCCGGTTGAGCACCAGGGTCATGGCGGCAGTGGAGATCTCCAGCTTGTGGGCGAGTTCCGTGGGAGTGGCCGGCCCCGTGGACAGGAGATGGTCCAGGACCTCCAGCCCGCCCTGATCGATCCTGAGTTCCCGGGAGAGGAAGCGCTCGAAGCGCTGTTGACGGATGGTGACCTGCTGGACGCGCGCGCGGATGTCGCCGTCGTCGAGCGGTCGGCCGTCCCGCCGCGCGCCGGCGCGTGCGGCATAGTCCGGAGCGCCGCTCTGTGGGTTGCGGGAGTTGACTTCCATGTCCTCCATAGTAATACTCAATGTTGCTAATAAAATTGATAATAAAGAATTGAAGGAAAATGACAGGCGAAACGAGCGGCGGAGGCCGGTGGCGGTGGCTGATCCTCGGCGTGATGCTGGCCGCGGAGATCATGGATCTCCTCGACTCGACCATCGTGAATGTGGCCGGACCCGATCTGGAACGATCCCTGGGGGCGTCCTCCCTGGGGCTGCAATGGGTGATCGGCGGTTATGCGCTGACTCTCGGCGCCGGGCTCATCCTGGGCGGCCGTCTGGGAGATCGCTTCGGCCGCCGGGCGATGTTCCTGCTCGGCCTGGGGGCGTTCACGGGCGCGTCGCTGCTCTGTGCGGCGGCGCCCACCACTGAGATACTCATCGCCGTCCGGCTGGTGCAGGGCTTCGCTGGCGCGCTGCTCTTGCCGCAGGGCCTGGGTCTCCTGAGGGAGAACTTCTCCGGCGCCGAACTGGCGAAGGTGTTCGGGGTGTTCGGTCCCGTGCTCGGCCTCGGTGGAGTGCTGGGCCCGCTGATCGGCGGCGGCTTGATCGAAGCCGATCTGTTCGGGCTCGGCTGGCGTGCCGTCTTCCTGGTGAACGTCCCGATCGGCCTGGCGGCTCTGATCATCGCCTGGCGCATCCTGCCCCGGCGCTCCGGTGACAGGAGTGTGGGGATCGATGGGCCGGGCGCCCTGCTGATCGTGGCGGCATCCGCTCTGCTGGTGCTCCCTCTGAACCTCGGTCAGGAGGAGGGCTGGCCTGCGTGGACCTGGGTCAGCATCGCCGCCGGGCTCGCGGGCTTCGTCCTCTTCGCCTTCCAGCAGCGCCGTGCCCACGGCCGCGGCAAGACGCCGCTGGTGGTGCCCAGCATTTTCAGCCGGCCTGCCTACACCCTGGGCCTGGCGGGGATCGCCCTGTTCTTCAGTGCCCTGATTGGGACCCAGCTGGTCCTGACGCTGTTCTTGCAGATCGGCCACGGCTTCTCCGCGGGCGAGGCCGGGCTCGGCAATCTTCCGGTGGCCCTGGGGACCATGGTGGGTGGCGCACTCAGCGGCGCCTTCCTCGCCGAACGTCTGGGCCGTGGCGTGCTGCAGATCGGCGGGATCCTGCAGATCGGCGGTTCGGTGCTGCTCTGGGCGGAACTGCAAGGCGCCGAGGGGTTCTCCATCTGGAGGATCGTGCCCGGCATCGCCCTGGCCGGTCTCGGCTCAGGATTGGTGATCGCCGCACTGTTCAGCATCATCCTTGCGGCCGTCCGCGATGAGGAGATCGGTTCCGCCTCCGGCGTCCTAACCGCCGTGCAGTCGATTGCGGGGTCCATTGGAGTGGCCGTCCTCGGGTCCACCTTCTTCGACGGGATCAAGAGCGGTTCCCCGGAGTCCGCCTTCCAGCAGGCGCTCTACATCCAGGCGGGGCTCCTGGTGGTGTTCCTCGGGCTCACGTTCCTCTTCCCGCGCAAGGGCAGGGAGGATGAATTCGCGACGGCGACGGCGACGGCGACGTCAGGCGACGGCGCCGCTGCCGCGGTGGGTGCGGGAGCCGGGGGAGCCGCGGAAGGGGCCGTGCCATCGGTCACCCGGGCCGGCGGTCAGGCTGCCGGCATCAAGGAGGAATCCCGCACGGGCGCTTCCTGACCTGGGGTGAGTCAGCCCTGCAACGGAGCGATGCGGAGCCGCCGGACGCTCTCGCCGAGAATGGCCTGGGCGTTCTGGCCGAGGCCCGGGTCGGTCACGAGCTCATCCGCATCCTCCAGCGTGGCGATGCTGCTGATGCCCTGGACGCCCCATTTGGAGTGGTCTGCCACCACCACCAGCTTGCGGCTGGAGGCCATGAACGCCCGGTCCGTTTCAGCCTCCAGCACGTTCGGGGTGCTGAACCCGGCCTGGGGGTCCATACCGTGCACGCCCAGGAACGTGACGTCGAGGTTGATGGTCTTCAAAGCCTGTGTGGCCAACGGCCCCACCAGGGCATCCGAGGCCGTCCGCTGTCCGCCGATCAGGATGACCTCGGTCTTCGGATTGACCACGGTGGAGCGGTAGAAGATCTCCGCGGTGCGGATGGAGTTGGTGACCACCGTGATGGCCGGTCCCTTGACCAGTTCCTGGGCCAGCGCCCAGGTGGTGGTGCCGGCGCTGAGGCCCACGGCCATCCCCTCGGAGACCGATGTGGCCGCCAGAGCGGCGATGGCCTGCTTCTCCTGGATGAACTGGGTGGACTTCAGCTCGAAGCCGGGCTCGTGGGTTCCCGCGTCGCCGAGGATCTTGGCCCCGCCGTGGATCCGCTCCAGGAGGCCCGTATCGCTGAGCGATTCGATGTCACGCCGGACCGTCATGGCGGAGACCTTGAGGGCGTCGGCCAGATCGGAGACCTTGACGATCCGCTCCTTCTGGACCATGGCCAGAATGGCCTGATGCCGGGCGGCTTGCAGCATGGGGACCTGCCTTCACGATTGGCGTTCCACTGTGGACTCCAGTGTAGGGCCAGGGCCGGTTCCGCACGGGTACCCCTGGGGTGGGGTGGTACCGGTGCGGAACCGGTGGGCGCTCACCCGGGCAGCGAGACGTGCAGCCGTCCGTCCGGGCCCCAGGAGAGAGGGAACGGATCGGTGATCCCGCCCCTGAAAGCCTCCCCGGGAGCCGGGTGATGGAACGCCATCAAGCCCCACCCCCCTTCGGGCGATTCCACGGCCCGGCCGCTGTAGAAGCGCTGATCCAGGAGCAGGTAGGCGTCCAGGACGTCGATGCGCCCGTCCCGGGACACCGGCGCGGCCCAGATCCCGCCCACATCTCCCTGTTCCCGGCGCCAGGCCGCCAGGTGGTCCCCGCCGCAGGAGAACAGGACCGCCTGCCGGCCACCGAAGTCGACGAACTGGGGCACCTCCAGATGCAGGAATCCGGAGCCGGATGCGCTCGCCGGCGGTCCGACCTCCCAGGTCTCCAGATCCGCGGAGGTGGCCATACCGATCACCCCGAGGTCCGGGGCGGCGGAACCCCTCACCGCGGCCTCCCGAGCGGCCTGATCCGGGGCCGCACGCGCGGTGAAGTACATGGTCCAGTGCTGCTCGCCAGGGCGGCGGAAAACCCACGGATCGCGGCAGGCCTCCTCCTTCCAGGTGCCATCGGCCAGCGTCTCGTACCAGCGGGGATCGGCGGACACCTGCGGCAGCGGGTTCTTCCGCCAGTCCGTCGCCCCCGGCCCCTGCGCCGTCGCGACGCCGATGCGCTCGGTGTTCACCGGGCTGTCTCCGGAGGCGAAGACCGAACCCGTGTAGAAAAGCCGCCACACGCCGTCGTCGTCCTCCACCGTGCAGCCTGTCCAGGTGGCGCTGGAATCGAAAGTCCCCTGGGGTCCGGGCCGCAGGATCGTCCCCTGGTCCTCCCAGACCCGCAGATCCCCGGACACGGCGTGCCCGATCACCGCGTTGCGATGACGGAGTCCTGGATCACCCAGCCCTTGCGGCGCATGGAGGTAGTAGAGGTGGTGGACACCGTCCTGGTGGGCGAGCCAGAAGTCCCACACCCAGGAATGGTGAAGCGAGAATGCCATGTCAGGCAGCCTTTCAGAGGGAGGCGGTCAGTGGACTTCCGACACGTGCAACAGCAGCGCGTGCTCAGGACGGAGCACCGGCAGGGGAAGCCCCACATGGGAGAGGAACGCCCCACTGGCGGTGATGCCCTCCTCCAGCCAGCGGGTGGAGTGGATCTGCACGAACGGGCTCTCCGCATCGCCCTCCACGGTCCGGGGCAGATCCTCGGAGGTGGGCATGAGAGCCTCCACCCGGTAGACCTTCCGGGGGTCCAGCCCCGGAAGGTCCACGCGGCCGGGCACCTCCGCCACCAGGGAGGCATGCACGACGGCGGCGAAGAGGGCTTCGGAACGGTCCTGCGCCACGACGCCGTGGAGCCTCAGATCGGGGTCCGGGATGTCGGCGTTCACCCGGGTTCCGGAGTGGATCAGCCCACGGTGCTTCTTGTAGAGGGAGATGATCTTCTTCAGCACCGTGCGTTCGCGTTCTGTGGCCTGCCGGATGTCCCATTCCATACCGAAGTGCCCGAACAAGGCCGTGATGGCACGGAAAGTGATGTCATGCACCCGGCCCGTGGTGTGGGAGTGCGTGGGGCCCACATGCGCGCCCACCAGTTCCGGCGGAAGCACGGCCTGGGTCCAGCGCTGGATGGTCTGGCGTTCCAGGGCGTCATTGCAGTCCGAGGCCCAGACGCGGTCTGTGCGCTGCAGGATCCCGAGGTCCACGCGCGCGCCGCCCGAGGAGCAGGACTCGATCTCCACGTCCGGATGGGCGGCCTTCAGGGCGTCGAAAAGCCGGTAGGCGGCCAGGGTCTGCCGGTGCACGGAAGGCCGCCCTGCACTTCCGTGCTCGGTGAGGTCCCGGTTCTGATCCCACTTGAGGTAGGCGATCCGGTTCTCGCTCAGAAGTGTGTGGATCCGCTCGTAGACGTACTGCCAGGCCTCCGGATTGGCCAGATCCAGGATGTGCTGGTGGCGCCACTCCAAGGGCAGGCGTCCGCCGCTCGTGTGAGGCCGGACGTCCGGACTCACGAACCACTCGGGGTGGGCGCGGGCCACGTCCGAATCCGGATTGATCATCTCCGGCTCCACCCATAGCCCGAACTCCAGGCCGAGCGAGGTGACGTGTTCGATCAGCGGTGTGAGCCCCTCAGGCCACAGCTCCTCGTCCACGAACCAGTCACCCAGACCCGCCTGGTCGTCCCGGCGTCCGCGGAACCAGCCGTCATCCAGGACATAGCGCTCCGCGCCGAGCTCCGCCCCGGCGGTGGCCAGTTCCTTGAGCGGCTCCAGACGATGATCGAAATACACGGCTTCCCAGGTGTTCAGGACCACCGGGCGGACACGCCCCTCAATGGTGTCCACATGATTCGGCCGGGCGCGGAACCATCGGTGGAACGCCTCGCTGACGCCGTCCAACCCACGGTCCGAGTAAGCGGCGTACAGGACCGGCGTGCGGTAGCCCTCGCCGGGTGTCAGGACGACCTCCCCCGAACCCAGAAGCTCGGCCGCACCGAGCATCCTCCGCCCGTCGGCGAGGGAATCCAGGAACTGTTCGTGATCGCCGGACCAGCCGAAGTGCATGGCCCACACCTCGCCGCGCCGGTTGCCGAACCCGGGGGTCCCCGCGGCCACCAGCAGGGACGAATCGTGGCCGGTCCGTCCGTGGCGTCCCGAGCGCACCCAGGTTCCCTGGCGGAGGTCCTGCCGCTGGGGGTGGTTCTCCCGGCACCAGCGTCCCGTCAGATCCAGCAGTTCGCCGGCCTGGGCCGGGACCGGCAGCATCAGGGCCAGCTCCTCCAATTGATAGTCCGTGTCCCCGAGATTACGGAGTTCGTGGCTGATCTCCAGCAGTCCGCCCGGATGCAGGACCAGAATGGTGACCACCTCCAGCCCGGCATCCTCGTCACGGTGCACGATCCGCGCCCCCTGCTGCGCCCCCAACGGGTCCCCGGCAGCGGAAACCGGCACCGGCCCGGCCGAGACCACGCCGAGGCGCGGGGAGAAATGGAAGCCGGGCAGGCCGTCGTCGTTCCTGCGGTGGCCGCGCAGAGCCGGCCGGCCGGGCCAGCCCGAGGAGGCCTGCGGGAGCAGTCCGCCGATCACCGGGACGTCCAGGGCGGAATGCGGTACGGGGCTGTTCAGGCGGGACAGTTCGGGCAGCTCGGACCCGAGGGCTGCGCCCCAGTGGACGATTTCGGCCTCGCCGGAGTCGAAGGAGAGGACCAGGCTGGTCCCGGCGGCGGACAGGTGCAGGGGGTGCATGGAGGACTTTCTGAGTCGGGTCGGATCCGGAACGTGGGCCGCGTGGGCGGCCCACGTTCCAGGAGGACAGTGCTACTTGGCGAACAGGGCGTTGACCTGATCATTGGCGGCGGTCAGCGAACTGGCCGGCGCCTTGCCGGAAAGGACGGCATCCACGGCGGGCTTCATGATGCCGGCCACCTTGGCGCCGTTGTCCGTGATCGGCACCAGGAAGGTGGTCCTGTCCTTCACATGCTGGGTGAAGGGGCTGACATCGATCCCCTTGGCCTTGAATGCCGCGGCGGCCTTGTCCGTGGACGTCTTGATGGCGGGGAAGACCACGGCCTTGGAAGCCACCACATCCTGGCACTTGGCGGTGGCGAGATACTCCACCCACTTCACCGAGGCGTCCTTCTTCTTGGTGCCGGCCCAGATGGAATCCGCCAGGCCGTTGAACATGGACGCGTTCTTGCCGCTGGGACCCTGAGGAGTGGGCGCGATGCCCAGCTCGATGCCCTTGTAACCCTTGTACTGGCTGATCATCCAGTCACCCGCGGCGTTGATGGCGGCCTTCCCGGCCCCGAAATTGTCCGCCATATTGGCGCCGACGGTGGTCTCCAGCTTGGGCATGTAGCCCTTCTGGATCAGACCCGCCCACCAGGAGATGGTGTCCTGCACGCGCTGGTCATCGTAGTTGTAGTGGGTGCCCCAGGGGTTCTTGTCCGTGGTGGTCCAGCCGGTGGTGGCGGAGAGGTAGCTCCACTGCGTCTGGCCGGCGTTCTCGGCGTCGGAACCGGGCAGTCCGAGACCATACGTGGCCACGTTGTTCTTGTCGAAGCCGGGCTCGTCACCGCGTTTGCCGTTCTTGTCCACGGTCAGATGGGCGATGACCTTCTCATAGCTGCCACCGTCCTGGGGGTTCCAGCTCAGCTTGGACATCTGGTCCTCCGTGATGCCGGCCTTGGCGAGCATGTCCTTGTTGTAGAAGAGGGAGACGGTGTCCCAGTCCTTGGGCAGGCCGTAGCGTTTGCCGTCCTGACCCACCCAGAGATCCGCCAGGCCCTCCTGGTACTGGCCCAGGTCCACTTTGTCCTTGCTGACGGCATCGTCCAGGGGCAGGAGCTGCTTGGTCTTGAGGAAATCCGGGAACTTGGCCAGGTGGTCCGTGAAGACGTCCGGGGCGGTGCCGGCCGCCATGCCGTTGGTCAGCTTGCCCCAGTAGTCGTCCCAGCCGGTCTGGGTGATCTTGATGGTGATGTCCGGATTGGCCTGATGGAAGTCGTCGGCGCACTGCTGGTATGCGGGAAGCTGATTGGCGTCCCAGAGCCAGTAGTTGACCTCGCCTGTGGCGGCATCCCCGCCGCTGGAGCTGCCGCCGCACGCGCTGAGGGCGGTGGCGGCGACGGCGGCGATGGCCAGCGCGCTCAGGGTCTTCTTGGTGGTGGAGAGTTTGCGCATCGAAGTGCTTTCTGTGTGGTCGCCGGTGAAGGCGGGGTTACTTGGTGCCGTTGAAGCCGATGGAGTTGACCAGCTTCTTGCCGAAGACGGCGAACAGGATCAGGACGGGCAGGGCGGAGACCAAGGTGGCGGCCATGAGTCCGGACCAGTCCGGGGCGCCTTGTGGGGACTGGGACTTGAAGACGCCGAGCCCCACGGTGAGGACGCGGGAGCTTTCATCACTGCCCACCAGGAGCGGCCAGAAGTATTCATTCCACTGGCCCATGAAGGTGAGCAGGGCCAGAGTGGCCAGGGGCGCCGCCGCGTTGGGCAGGACCACCTGGAAGAAGAGCCTCCAGTGCTGGGCGCCGTCCAGCATGGCGGCCTCCTCGACTTCACGGGACATGTTCAGGAAGAACTGACGCATGAAGAAGATGGCGAACGGGGTCATGAAGACGTAGGGCAGGACCAGCCCGGCCATGGTGTTGAGGAGGCCGAGATTCTTGATGAGGAGGAAGTTGGGCAGGGCGGTGAAGATGGGCGGGACCAGTACCGTGCCCAGGAACAGGGCGAAGACCTTGTCCCGGCCCTTCCAGCGGAGCCGGGAGAAGGCATAGGCCGCCATCGAGCTGAAGAACACCGCCCCCGCGGTGGTGATACCGGCGAACAGGAACGAGTTCAGCAGATAGCCCCAGAAGTTGATGGAGCCACCCGAACCGCCTTCGGCCAGGGCCTCCTCCGGGCTTTGCAACCCGAAGACGCGCTTGAACGCGCCGAGATTGAAGTCCGCGGGCAGGAGGTTCGCCGAGTTGGAGGCCAGTGAGCCGTTGGTGGACAGGGAGGTGCGCAGCACCCAGTAGAAGGGCAGCACGCTGATGGCGATGGCGAGCCCGAGGCAGATCCAGGCGAGCAGCAGGCCCCAGCGGAAAGGGCGGCGGGTGCTTGTGGTGGTCATGGCGTCTCCTAGTCCAGGTCCGATTCGTTGCCGCGCAGGAACTTCATCTGGATGAAGGCCACGGCCATGAGGATGAGGAAGAGGATCACGGCGACGGCCGAGCCATAGCCGAAGTCCTGCTCATTGAAGGCCCGCTGGAAGATGTAGTACTGCAGCACGCGGGAGGCGTTGACGGGGCCGCCCTGCGTGGTGACGGCGATGGTGTCGAAGACCTGGAAGGATCCCGTGACGGTGAGGACCAGGACCAGTGCCAGCACGGGGCGCAGGAGCGGCAGGGTGATGCGCCGGAAGGTCTGGACCGGGCCGGAACCGTCGATTCTGGCGGCCTCGTAGACGGAGGCGGGGATGGCCTGGAGCCCGGCGAAGATCAGGAGAGCGGTGTAGCCCATGTTCCGCCAGGTGTTGATGAGGGCCTGGGTGGGGATGGCCCATCCCTCCGAACCGAAGAAGGCCACCCGGGGGAGGCCGAGCCACTCGATGAGCTGGTTGACGATGCCGATCTGGTAGTCGAGCATCCAGAACCACAGGAGCGCGGCGATGACATTCGCCATGAGGTACGGCAGGAGGAGGGCCCCGCGGATCCAGGTGGACTTGGCCACGTGGTGCATCAGCAGGGCCAGGCCCAGCGCCATGACGGTCTGGAGCCCGATGTTGATCAGGACGTACTCCACCGTGACCCAGAGGGCGTTCCAGAACAGAGGGTCCTTCCCGATGGCCTGGTAGTTCTTGACGCCCACCCACTCGGGGTCTCCCAGGATCGAGTAGTCGGTGAAGCTGAGGTAGATCCCGCGGGCGGTGGGCACCAGGTAGAAGAAGACCAGGCCGAGCAGTGCCGGGGCGATGAAGAGCAGTGCGATCTTCAGATCGCTGCGCCTCCGTCTGCGCACGGGGCCGCTGCGAGGCGGGCCCGGTCTGGATCTGCTGGGGTTCGTGATGAGGGTGGGGTTAGCCATGTAGACCTCCATTGGTGTGATGCAGCTAACAGCTGACGGTGAATCTACACGAGTAACTTTGTGGAAATCAAGGGATTTATTGGTCTATTGCTCGAACTCTGTTCATCTATTGACTCGTGTAGATTCTGCTGCGAGACTCTTGCGCATGACTCAGACCTCACCGTTCTCCCTCGGAATCGTCGGCGCCGGCCAGTTCGCCGGTCAGTTCGCCAAACTCTTCAAGGCGCACCCCCTGGTGCGGGAAGTGCATGTCACCGACGTCCTGGCGGAACGCGCCGACACACTCGCCGAACGCCAGGGACTGGCCGGGACGTTCGGCAGCTTCGAGGACATGCTGGCCTCCGACGTCGACGCCGTCGCGATCTTCACGCAGCGCTGGACCCATGGCCCGCTGGTGGTGCAGGCGCTCCGTGCCGGCAAACACGTCTACTCCGCCGTGCCCATGGCCATCAGCGAAGAGGAGATCGCCGCCGTCATCGAGGCCGTGCGGGAGACCGGCCTGACCTACATGATGGGGGAGACCAGCTACTACAACCCCGCCACCATCTACGCGCGCGAACGCAAAGCTGCGGGCGCTTTCGGCCGCATCTTCTACGCCGAAGGTGACTACGTCCATGACATGGACCTCGGCTTCTACGCCGCCTACCAGTACAGCGGCGGCGAGGACTGGCAGAAGACCGCCAGCTACCCGCCCATGCTGTATCCCACGCACTCCCTCGGCGGGGTCCTCGGCGGCATCGGCGGACACGCCACCAGCGTGAGCTGCATCGGCGTCCGCGACGAACGGGGAGACGGGGTCTTCGACCGCGAGATCAGCATGTTCGACAACGACTTCTCCAATGCCACCGCCCTGTTCGAGATGGACGGGGGCGGCAGCATCCGTATCAACGAGTTCCGCCGGGTCGGGTACCCCTCCCATCTGAGGGAGAGCCGGTTCCGCTACTTCGGCACCGACGGCAGCTTCGAACAGCTGGTGGAGACCGCCGTCTGGCAGGACAAGGAGGGATACACCGACGTGAGCGAGCAGATCCGGACACTGCCCAGCATCCCTCTCGACGACCCCTCCCTGGCCGACGTGGACCCCGCCCTCCGGGATGCCTTCGTCTCCGGGCTGGCCCCCGTGCATGACCCGTCCCGGCTCCCGGCCGAACTCCGCGCCCTGCCCAGCGGGCACGAAGGCAGCCACAGCTTCCTGGTGGACGACTTCGTGACGGCCGTGGCCACGGGAGCGCTGCCCCCGGTGAACGCCTGGGAGGCCGCCCGGTACACCCTGCCGGGCATCGTGGCCCACCAGTCCGCGCTGCGTGGCGGGGAACGCCTCCCCATCCGTGACTTCGGCGAAGCTCCCGCGCCGCTGCTCACCCACGGCTCCGAGGCCGCCCGGGGCTAACATGTTGGCTATGCCGGACCTCTCCGCCTCACCCCGCCCCGTGATCACGCGGAAGGACGTCGCCCGCCTGGCGGGCGTCAGCACCGCCGTCGTGAGCTATGTGGTCAACGGCGGCCCCAAGAACGTGGCTCCGGCCACCGAGGAGAAGGTCCGGCAGGCCATCGCCGCGCTCGGGTACCGGCCCAATGTGGCGGCACGGGCACTGAAGAAGGGGTCCTCCCAGATCCTGGGGATGGTGGTCCCCAAAATCAGCAACCCGTTCTTCGCCAGCCTGGCAGAAGCGGTGGAACAGGCCGCCGAGGAACAGGGCTACGCCATGCTCCTGGCAGACTCCCGGGAATCCCTGACCGTGGAACGGCGTCACCTGCGGAACTTCATCGACCGGCAGGTGGACGGAGTCTTCCTCTGCTCGGTCCTGGTGCAGCCGGACATCCAGGAACTCAGGGAACGCGGTGTCCGGACCGTCCTGCTGAACTTCTCCGAGGAATCCCCCCCTGTGGACGCGATCGGCCCGGAGTTCGCAGAAAGCACCCGACAGGCGGTGGAGCATCTGGCCGGCCACGGACACCGGGACATCGCCCTGGTCATGGGCCTGACCACCGCCAACGCCCCGGACCGCCGCGAAGGCGGCTGGCGGGCCGCACTGCAGGGCCTCGGCGCGTCCGAAGGGCGCATCTTCCGCTGCAGCTTCGACCGCAAAGGCGGCTACGAGGCCGGAAAGCGGTATCTCTCCGTCTCGCCACGCCCCTCCGCGGTGTTCGTCAGCTCGGACCAGCAGGCCATCGGCTTCCTGCGGGCGGTCCAGGAAGCAGGCCTGCGGGTGCCCGAGGACGTCGCCGTCATGGCCTTCGACGGTTCGGACGAGGCGGAATACTGCTGGCCGCCGCTGAGCACCGTGCGTCAGCCCATCAAGGAGATGGCGGAGGCAGGGGTCCGCGCCATCGTCGGCTCCGGGCGCGACGAACCGCACCGGAACCAGGTCTTCGAATGTGAACTGCTGCTGCGCCGCTCCTGCGGCTGCCACCCGGGCGACGGCGGGACCCCGGCCCGGCATTCCCCGTAACGAAATACCGCCCACGGCGCCCCGTGTGCCAGTCTCGGGAAGGGACTTTTCAATGACGGGAGGCACGATGCCAGGCGGGTACACACACATCGTCATCGGAGCAGGCGCCATCGGATCGGCCGCTGCCTACTGGCTCTCCCAGACCCCGGGGAATCGTGTCCTGGTCCTGGAACAGTACGAGCTGGTCAACACCCGCAACTCCTCCGGGGACGTTTCGCGGATCATCCGGCACGCCTATCACAGCACCGCGTACACAGCCCTGACCCCTGCCATGTTCAAGGCCTGGGAGCACGTCGAGGAGCACTCCGGCCTCCCGCTCCACCTCAGGACGGGTGGGCTGGACCTGGCTCCCGCGGACCCCACGGCGCTCGCCTCCCTGAACGGGTACCGCACGGCGCTCGCGGCCCAGGGCATCCCCTACGAGGACCTCGACGCTCAGGAGATCCGCAGGCGCTGGCCGCAATGGCGGATCGAGGATGACGTCACGGGCATGTACCAGGAGGCCGGAGGACTGATCGACATCAGGGCCGCCGTGGCCGCACACACCTCCCTGGCCCTCGCCCACGGGGTGGCCTTCCTGCCGCATACCCGTGTGACCGGGGTGGACGTGCGGCCGGACAGCGTGACGGTCCGGACCCCGCAGGGCGATTTCCACGCGGACCGGCTCGTGGTGGCCGCCTCCTCCTGGCTGGGCGAACTCATGCCTGACCTGGGTCTGTCCTACCGCCTCACGCTTTCGCAGGAGCAGGTCAGCTACTTCAGCTCCACCCGTCTGGCCGACTTCACCCCGGACAGGTTCCCCATCTGGATCTTCCACGGCGAACAGGACCACTACGGGTTCCCGGTCTACGGGGAGCCCGCCGTGAAGATCGCACGGGACATGCGAGGCCGGTTCATCAGCAGCGGTGAGAGGGTCTTCGAAGGCGATGCCGAGGAAGCCGCCGTGCTGGAAGGTTTCCTGCGGCGGCACCTTCCGGGCGCCGTCGGGCCCGTCTACGCCAACAAGACCTGCGTCTACGACATGCCGGCCGACCGCGACTTCGTCCTGGACACCGTCCCCGGGGCGTCGCACGTGGCCGTGTTCAACGGCGCCGGGCACGCCGGCAAGTTCGCCTCGCTGGTGGGGCGCATACTCGCCGAGCTCCTGACCGAGGGCGCCACCCGGCACCCCATCGGGGCGTTCTCGCTCCGACGGCCCGCCATCACGGACCCGGACTTCGTCCCCACTTTCCAGCTCAGCCACTGAGCGCCGGCCACCACGCACAGACCCCCGAGGAGAAAGCTCCATGACCCAGCCGCAGGGCGCCCACCTGGTGGGCAGCATCAACTTCGACGACGCCGAGACCACCATGCGCACGGCCGCCCAGTACCTGGGCAGCCACTTGAAGCGCATCCCGGACGGCGAAGTGGGGGAGCGTTTCCATTGGATCGCCTTCCAGCCCGATCGCCTGGCGCAGGCCGACGGGCTGGAACGCGTGGGCTCGGAGCCGATCAGGCTGCGGGAACTCGACGTCCGTCCCGTGAAGCTCGCTCCCGGGGTGGAGGCCGCTGCTCTGGTCCTCCCACCGCTTGGATACGCCGACGCCGCGTTGGAGTCCTGGGAGGTCTTCGCCCGGCTGCTGGCCGACGGGGTGATCCCGGCCGGGACCCGCTTCCAGGTGGCGCTTCCCACCCCGGTGGGTGTGGTGGGCAGTTTCGTGGCGGCGGAGGACCGCGCCGCTTTCGAACCCGTCTACCAGGCGGCCCTGCTGGCTGAGCTGGACCGCATCCTGGCCGGAATCCCGCACGATTCCCTGGCCATCCAGTGGGACGCCGCCCTGGAGTTCGCCATCATCGAGGCGGCCGGCTACCGCCAGCAGTCCCGGGCCTGGTTCGAGGATGTCTGGGCCTACCAGGTGGCACGCCTCGCGGAACTCGTGGCCCGGGTGCCGGAGGACGTGGAAGCGGGTATCCACCTCTGCTACGGCGACGCCGGAGAGAAACACTTCGTGGAGCCCACCGACACGGCGAACCTGGTCCGCTTCGCCAACGAGCTCAGTGCCGCCACCCAGGGACTGGACCGGCCGCGCGTGCTGGACTGGATCCACATCCCGGTTCCGATCGAACGCGATGACCGGGCGTACTACCAGCCCCTGAGCGGGCTGGATCTTCCGGCGGAGACGGAGTTCTACCTGGGCCTGGTACACCGTGAGGACGGTGTGGACGGAGCCCGGCGGCGCATCGAGGCGGCCTCGGAGTTCCTGGGCACGTTCGGCGTGGCCACGGAATGCGGCTTCGGACGGGCGCCTGAGGGCACCACCGTTCCCTTGTTCGAAACGCACCGGGCAGTGGCCACGGCCTGGTAGCTCTGCGCTGAACGCAAGGAAGGCGTCCGCCGGATTGTTCCGGCGGACGCCTTTCTTCGCATTCGACACCTGGCGGAGGGGCTCAGAGCACCCGTTCCGGACGGGCCAGGATCCCCGGGACCAGCTGGGCGGCCAGCGCCGCCGCACCACGGACCACCAGGAATCCCGCCACGAACACTCCGGCCGTCATGACCACGGCCTGCGGCTGGACGAACAGCGCGAAACCCACCAGCGGGAAGAGGAGCGCCACCGCGCAGGCGGCGGAGCCACCCGCCACCACCCACAGCGCGGACATGACGGAGCGGCGACTCGCCTCGACCATCACGGCGCGGGGCACACCCAGCCGGTCCAGGGACACATGCACCGCTGCCCGGTCCAGGGTGGCCGCCGCCTGGTTGATGCCCACCGAGCAGGCCACCATGATGAATGACGCCGCCACGGTCACCAGCACGCCGGTGGAGATGTCCCGCATGAGCCAGCGTGAGGCTTCATCCATGGTCTGGCCCTCCGAGAGCGCCGCCATCGCCAGTCCCACCGCTCCGAACACTCCGACGAAGCTGGTCATGGCCACACCGCTGACCTGCCGCCAGGCCGCCTTCGGATCCTCAAGGGTCATGCGGGCGGCGAGAAGCTTCGCCACCGTAGCTGCCTTGCGCTGCCGGCGCCGGGCCCAGAAACGGATGAACCAGGGACCGATGAAGTTCAGGGCCAGCAGTGCCCCTCCGAACACCACGGCCATGGCCGTGACCATCGCGATGGCCCCGCCGAACTGGCCGAGGCCGCCGAGACCCTGCATTAGCAGGGCGCCGAAGAGCACGATTCCGGCAGCCACGACCGCGCGGATCCAGTGCGCGGTGCCCGCGCGCTGGCGGGTGCGGACACCCAGGGGAGTCACCACCACGGAACGGAGCCCGACGGCGGCGCTCACCGAGGCGAGCAGCACGATCCCCAGCGCCAGGAGAGGGAGGGCGGCCCAGGGAAGCCAGATCTGTCCGCCGAGCGCGGCGCCACGGAAATGGAGCAGGCCGAGCAGGGGAGCCGTGGCGCAATAGAGCACGACGCCCAGCAGGGATCCGAGGAACGCGGTCGCGGCGGCCTCCAGCACCGTCAGGAGGGTGACCGTTCCCGTGGAGGCACCCAGGAGGCGGAGCGAGGAGAGCCGGTCATCGCGCCGTCGTGCGGCGAGCTTGGCGGCGGAAGCGCCCACCGTCGCGAGCGGGACGAGCAGCAGCACCAGGGCGATGACGGCCAGGATCTGGTAGGTGATCGCGAGCTCGTCGTTCCAGCGGAAGAACGCCTGAGCACCGCCCGTCACCAGCAGCAGGAGTGCGGTCACCAGAGCGAAGGACAGCAGTGGGAGCAGTGCGGCGGCGCGGTCGCCGTCCTGGCCCCGCCGGAAGAGCCCGGCCAGCCGGAGGGAGGTGCGGAGGGTGTTCATCGGGCCGCACCGCTTCCGAGGTCGAAGGCGCCAGCGGCGGCCGGCGCGGTGGCGCCGCTGTCGGAGACGATCCGGCCGTCGCTCAGGGTCACCACCCGGCCGCAGCGGCGGGCCACTTCCGGGTCGTGGGTCACCATCACCAGGGTGCGTCCCTCGCCGACCGTGCCGAGCAGCAGGTCCAGGACCTCGGAGGAGGTGGCGGAGTCGAGCGCTCCGGTGGGTTCGTCCGCGAAGATGAGGCGTGCACCCGTGATCTGGGCGCGCGCGATGGCCACGCGCTGGGCCTGACCACCGGACAGTTCCCCGAGCCTGCGGTTCTCCAGGCCGGCCAGGCCCAAGTGCGCGAGCCAGCGGGCCGCCTCCGCTTCGGCGTGGGCGCGGGGGACTCCGTTGAGCATGCGGGCCACGGCCACGTTCTCCAGGGCGGTCAGCTCGTGCAGGAGGAGGCCCTGCTGGAAGACGAAACCGAACTCCTCCCGGCGCAGGCGCGCCCGGGCGCCGTCGTCGAGCGTCTCCACCTGGAGCGGGCCTCCTGCTGAGGTGAAGGTGATGGAACCGCTGCCGGGGCGGATGATGCCTGCCAGGCAGTGAAGCAGCGTGGTCTTGCCCGAGCCGGAGGCTCCCATGATGGCCACCGTTTCTCCGGCGCCGATGCTCAGGCTGACGGAGTCCAGCGCGGGGAGCGCCGCGCCGGGGTAGGAGAGGGACAGGTCTCTGGCGTGCAGGATCGTGGTCATGTCTCCAGTCTTCCGAAGGCGGAAGGCCGGCACATCGGAGCTGGAGCGGAGTCTTCGCGGCGCGGTTCATACCCCGGTATGAACCGACGACGGCGGGCGTGCACCCTCGCGCTGAGAGTGCACGCCCGCCGTCGTCGGGAAAGGTGTGGCCGGGGTGCGTCCGGTGGCGCACCTCGGCCGGGCGCTACTTCCGGAGGTCCGCCGCGATCTGCTGCATGACCGTGGGATCCGCCAGTGTGGTGGCGTCGCCCGGATCGCGGCCCTCGGCCACGTCCTTGAGCAGGCGCCGCATGATCTTGCCGGAACGGGTCTTGGGCAGTTCCGGCACCACCAGGATGTTCTTGGGCTTGGCGATCGGGCCGATCTCCTTGCCCACGTGGTTGCGGAGGTCCTGCACGATCACCTCGCCGGTGTCCTCCACGCCCTCACGCAGGATCACGAAGGCCACCACGGCCTGGCCTGTGGTCTCGTCATTGGCACCCACCACGGCGGCTTCCGCCACGGCCGGGTGACTGACCAGGGCGGACTCGATCTCCGTGGTGGAGAGCCGGTGGCCGGAGACGTTCATGACGTCGTCCACCCGGCCCAGGAGCCAGACGTCGCCGTCCTCATCCTTCTTGGCGCCGTCGCCTGCGAAGTACATGTCATCGAAGCGGGACCAGTAGGTGTCCTTGTAGCGTTCCGGGTCGCCCCAGATACCGCGCAGCATGGCGGGCCACGGTTCGCGGATGACCAGGAAGCCGCCGTGGCCGTCCGGGACGGACTCTCCGACCTCGTCCACCACGTCCACCGCGATGCCGGGGAGCGGCACCTGAGCGGAACCGGGCTTGGTGGCCGTGACGCCGGGAAGCGGGGAGATCATCATGGCCCCGGTCTCGGTCTGCCACCAGGTGTCCACGATCGGGGCCTTGTTGCCGCCGATGACCTCCCGGTACCACATCCAGGCTTCGGGATTGATGGGCTCTCCCACGGAGCCGAGCACGCGGATGGAGGAGAGATCGTACTTCTCCGGGATCTCCCGGCCCCATTTCATGAACGTCCTGATGGCGGTGGGCGCGGTGTAGAGGATGGAGACCTTGTACTTCTGCACGATCTCCCACCAGCGTCCCTGGTGTGGGGAATCCGGGGTGCCTTCGTACATGACCTGGGTGGCGCCGTTGATGAGCGGCGCGTAGGTGACGTAGGAGTGCCCGGTGATCCAGCCGACGTCGGCCGTGCACCAGTAGACGTCCGTCTCCGGGTGGAGGTCGAAGACGTTCTTGTGCGTGAACGCCGCCTGGGTGAGATAGCCGCCAGTGGTGTGCAGGATGCCCTTCGGCTTCCCGGTGGTGCCGGAGGTGTAGAGGATGAAGAGGGGATGCTCGGAATCATGGGGGAGAGCGGTGTGCTCCGTGGAAGCGCCGCCCACGACGTCGTCCCACCACTGGTCCCGGCCTTCGGTCCAGGAGACGGGCTCGCCATTGCGCTTGACGACCACGACGTTCTGGACGGTGTGGCCGTCCGCGGCGAGCGCCTCGTCCACGGCGGGCTTCAGGGGGCTCGGCTTGCCACGGCGGAAGGTGCCGTCCGAGGTGACGACCAGCTTCGCCTCGGCGTCGTCGATCCGGGAGCGCAGAGCGTCCGCGGAGAAACCGCCGAACACCACGGAGTGGACGGCGCCGATCCGGGCGCAGGCCAGCAACGTGATGACGGCTTCCGGGATCATCGGCAGGTAGACGGCCACGCGATCGCCCTTGCCCACGCCGAGGGACTCGAAGGCGTTGGCGGCCTTCTTCACCTCTTCGGTGAGCTGGGCGTAGGTGTAGCTGCGGGTGTCACCCGGCTCCCCTTCGAAATGAATGGCCACCCGCTCGCCCAGCCCGTTCTCCACATGGCGGTCCAGGGCGTTGTAGGCGGCATTGACCTCTCCGCCCACAAACCACTTGGCGAAGGGGGCGTTGCTCCAGTCCAGCGCCGTCTGGAAGTCCTTGTCCCAGCTCAGCAGTTCACGTGCCTGCCGGGCCCAGAACGCCGGACGGTCCGCGGCGGCTTCTGCGTACAGTCCCTCCCCGGCGACGGCGTTTGCGGCGAACTCCGGCGACGGGGCGAAACGACGGTTCTCGTGGAGCAGGTTTTCCAAGGCGTCACCTGCGGCTGGAGTGGTCTCTTCAGACATCCTGGACCCTTCTACTTCTTCGTTGAGGTGTATTCCACCGACCACCTTAGTCCTCCCCTCCGGCAAATGAGTGTCGGCGGTCACACTGTGAACCACGAGTGAACAGAATCCCCTGGCCGGACAGCCAGCCCGGTTCACCGGCCGGTTTGGCGCTTTTCTGGAGAAATGTCTGAAGGTGCGCAGCCCGTCCCGCGCGTTCCCAGGCGACACTTCTCCCCGCGGGGCCATTGGCGCACTAGGCTGGTGACAAGTCCGCAGCATGACCTCCATCGACAGGAGAACACAGCAGATGTCAACGCCAGAGTTCAACAACCAGGGTGGGCCGGAGACGCCTGGCCAGCAGAACCCGGAGCAGAACCCTTGGGGACCTCCGGCGCAGCACCAGACGCCGGGCCAGGATGCCGGACAGGAGCCGGCGCCGGCTTCCCGTGGCCGGCACGGTCAGCCGCCGGCTTGGCAGGCACCCACTTCCGGGCAGCAGAATCAGGCACCGCAGGGGCCGGGTCAGCAGGGGCCTGGTGCTCAGGGTGCTCCGTACGGGAACGGGGGATCGCCCGTGCCGTCCGGTCCGGGCGCCGTGAACTACGGCCAGCCGAATGGCGGGCAGCAGCCCGGAGCCAACTATGGGCAGTCTGGTCAGGCCGCGGGCTACCCCGGGCCGGGATTCGGCCAGGGTCCCGCCGGGCGCGGCGTGCCCGCGCAGGCAGCCCCGCAGCCGGTGGGCGGCAAGGCTCTCCTGGGTCCGCTGACGCTCCGGGACGTGCTGGTGCTGGTCTCCGTGGTCCTGCTCCTGATCGGCAGCGGCGTGGGCAACTTCGGAAGGCTCGGGTTCATTGTGAACCTTGAGTTCCTGGGCCTTGGCCTGCTTCTTCCCCTGGCGGTCGGTGTGGGCTTCGTGATCCGCCGGGTCAGTCCCGGCACCAAGCTCCGCCTCGGATCCTTCTCTCTTGACCAGCTCGCCTCCGTGCTGGCCTCGCTGTCACTCCTGAGCGCGGTGAGCCAGCTGGGTGTTCTGCCTTTCCTCGGATACTACGGCTACATCAACTGGACCTCGGTGATCCTGGGTTTCCTGGGTGCCGTACTCCTCTTCGTGACCACGGTCCTGGCACGGTTCATCCCCGTGTTCGCGGCGGACTTCACCGGTCGGCCCGAGGTCCCCGCCCACGTGGTGGCCCGGGACGCGGCGCAGGCCACTCGGTCCGTTCAGTCGGCCTACGCTGGGGCGCCGGCCCAGCAGTACCCGAGCACGCCGGGCTATGGGGCTCCGCAGGGTGGTCCTGCTCCGTACGCTCCGCAGGGCTACCAGCCCCAGACGGGCCAGCAGAACTCCGGCTGGGTCGCCCCGGCGACCATCCCCTCGGGACCGCTCCCCGGTGAGGCCTCCGGCGCCCCGGAAACGGGCCACCCGGATGCACAGCAGCAGACGTCCGGCCAGGGACCGGCTCAGGAGCACACCCAGAGCGCTGCTCCCGGCTCCACGGCTCCCGCTGCAAGCACCCCCACGGTCGCCGAGGCCGGGACTCCGGCCGCCGGGGACCAGACTGCGCAGGCGTCGGAGACAGCCGACGCGCAGGACGGGAACTCCTCGTCTTCCCTGGGTTCCTCCTCGGCCGTCCTGGCGGCTGATGACCAGGGACCGGTGGATCCGGCTCCCGGATCCGGCGGTGTCGGCGAAGCACACTCCGTGGAGGAGCCCGCGCCGAAGGCCTCCGATGCGGAGGCGGACGGTGCGGACACCCCCGCCTTGAGCGGGCAGGATGCTGAGGCCACGACGGCGCGGGACGAGGGCGATCAGCCCGTCGACGATCTCCTGAAGGATGCGGAGACGCACGTTGCCGAGGCCCCCGAACTCCCGGAGCCTGTGCTGGGTGTTCCGGAGCTGAACGAACCGGTTGAGGAACCTGAAGAGGAAGAGGCCTTCGCGCCTCATCCAGACGACGACTCCGATGTCACGGTGCTGCGCAGCGCCCTGAACACCGGTGCGAGCCGTTCCGGTTCGCACGCTGCGGAGGCGTCCTTGGCCGAGGAGGCATCTCCTGCGGCCGAACGCTCCTCGGAGCCGATCCACGCCGTCGTCGATCCTCACAGGGAAGCGGAACAGCCGGTTCAGCAGGCCTTCTGGTTCGCGGTGCCGGAACGCCGGGTCGCTCTGGATGAGCGCAGCGGTTCGCCGGTCTTCGACCTGCTTCCGGGCAAGTGGATCCTGGCTCTCCAGGAAGGCCCGCAGGGCCTGGTGGTTCAGAACGAGGACGGCCGGATCGGTGTTCTGCACGATCTGCGCAACATCGAACGGGGTTCCTGACCCGAATGACGAAGGACATCGTGGCGGCCGGCGGCACGGAGAGCATGCTGGCCAAGAAGCGCCGGGCCCGGAAGATCAACAAGGTCCTGGGGGAGTTTTACCCCTATGCCCACCCGGAGCTCGACTTCCGGAACCCGTTCGAGCTGCTGGTCGCCACGGTCCTGTCCGCACAGACCACCGATGTGAGGGTCAACCAGATCACGCCCGCTCTCTTCGCCCGCTATCCGGGTCCGCAGGAGATGGCGCAGGCCGAGCTCCCTGACCTTGAGACGATCATCCAGCCCACGGGGTTCTTCCGGGCCAAGGCCCGGAACCTGGTGGCGCTGGCCACCCGGCTGGTGGATGAGTACGACGGCGAGGTCCCGGCTTCCGTGGACGAGCTGGTCACGCTGGCCGGTGTGGGGCGCAAGACCGCCAATGTGGTCCTCGGCAATGCCTTCGGTGTTCCGGGAATCACCGTGGACACCCACTTCGGACGCCTCACCCGGCGTTTCGAATGGACCACCTCGGAGGATCCGGAAGTGGTGGAGCGCGAGGTGGGTGAGCTGGTGGAGCGCAAGGAGTGGACTCTTCTTTCACACCGGGTGGTGTTCCACGGGCGCAGGGTGTGCCACTCCCGGAAGCCGGCCTGTGGAGCCTGCGTGGTGGCTCAGTGGTGTCCCTCGTACGGAATGGGGGAGACCGATCCCGTCAAGGCGGCCAAGCTGCTCAAGTACGAACTCGCACCTGGCCAGGAGGAACTCCGTGCGGCCTACCTGGCGCAGGTGGACAACGCCGCCGAAATCCGGATGGCTTCCCAGCGGGCGCTGCTGGCCGAGAGTGTTTCGTGAGTGCTTTGCAGGATCTCCGGCGGTTCGCCGGTGAAGCCGGTTCGGTTCTTGCGGAGGAACTGGGCCGGCGTTGGCGTCTGACGCTGGCCGAGCCGGACACTGCCCGGGACGCTGCAGTGTTGATGTTGTTCGCCCCCACGGCGGAGAACACCGGGGCGGATCCGGCCACGCTGGGCCCGGAGCAATTGGACCTGCTGATGCTCCAGCGCGCGACGACGCTGGGCAGTCACGCGGGAGAGATCGCCTTCCCCGGTGGCAAGGTGGAACCTGAGGATACGAACGAGGCGGCCGCTGCACTGCGGGAGGCCGTGGAGGAGACCGGGCTGGATCCGGCCGGAGTGGATTTCGTGGGAGTCCTGCCGCCTCATCCCTTGCCGTACAGCAATTTCATGGTCACACCTGTCCTCGCCTGGTGGCGTGAGGTGAGTCCAGTGTTCGTCGTGGACCCGCGCGAATCGGCTCAGGTGTTCCGTATCCCGGTGCGTGATCTGCTGGATCCGGAGAACAGGGTGACGGCCAGCCTGGAGCGGGCCGGGGTCACTTTCAACTCCCCGGCGTTCCTGGTGGAGGACATCTTCATCTGGGGCTTCACGGGCAAGCTCCTGGAGGAGACCTTCCACTACCTTGGCTGGGCCAGGCCATGGGATCCGGACCGGAAGCATTACTTCACGCTCTAAACCGCGGCCGGCTCAGTGCTGATTCGCGTCATCTCGCAGAGGGGGCTTGGCCGGGCTGCCGAACCCGCTTCGTGCTCGGTCTCCGGGAAGATCCCGGGCGTTTCCGGCCCTCTCCTATTTGGCCTGATCGTAGGAGTCGACTACCGCGACGGTCAGCGGGAAGTCCACCGGTGCCTGCCCGAAAAGAAGCCGGCCGGCCTCCCGTGCGGCGCTTTCCACCGCGCTGACACACGCGGGCATGAGTTCCTCCGGGGCATGGACCATGATCTCGTCATGCAGGAAGAAGACGAGTTCCGCTGGTCCGGTCACCGGCCAGGGAACCTGCCGTTCCGGGGCAGCGAATCCGCCCTGAGGCGCCCGCCCGCGTTGCTGTGCCGTGCTGCTGCCCTGTGCTCCACCGCCCGGCGCTCCGCTGCCCGGTGCTCCGTTGCCCGGTGCTCCGCTGCGAGCCGGGTTGTCACGGAGATCCGGTACTCCGCGGGTCTCGCGGTGTGCGACGGTCCTTTCGTCCCCAGCCCCGTTGCGTCCCTGGTCAACCGCTTCGGTGTCACCGAGCTCGTGGAGCCGGGACCGGATTCCCGCCAACCAGCATTCGGCCCACTCCGCAGCGGTGCCCTGGACGACGAAGTTGCGGGTGAAACGACCGCGGGACCGGGCCCAGGAGTCGGCCCGGCGCTGTTCCTCCTGAGTCTGAGTCCGCTGGGCCGCGTCCCAGGCTTCTCCAGGCGGGGGAGTGGTTCTGCCCAGCCAGGTGGAGACCGACTCACCGCGTTCACCGCGACGGGCAGCATCCTCCACCAGGCCGATCGCCGCAGGGTAGAGTTTTTTCAGCTGTGGCATGAGCCGAGCGGATTCCCCGGTGGTCGCTCCGTACATGGCGCCCAGCAGGGCGATCTTGGCGGAGGAGCGGCTGCCCCCGAATCCCGCGTCGGCGATCTCCGCATACAGATCCTGACCGCGGGCCGCCGCCGCCATCCCGGCGTCGGCCGACATGGCGGCCAGAATACGGGGTTCCACCTGGGAGGCATCCGCCACGAGCAGCTTGTATCCCGGGCGAGCACGCACGGCGTTCCGGACGGACTTCGGGATCTGAAGCGCTCCACCGCCACGGGATGACCAGCGCCCGGTGACCACGCCGCCCACCACGTAGTCCGACCTGAACCGCCCGTGGCGGACCCAGCTGTCCAGCCAGGACCATCCGTTCGCGGTGTACAGCCGGGAGAGCTTCTTGTACTCCAGCAGCGGGGCGATGACAGGATGGCTGAACTCCTGCAGTTCCCATTGCCGGGTGGACCGGACTTCGATGCCGTTGCGATGCAGGGCTCTCAGAAGCTCTTGTGGGGAATCCGGGTTCAGAGACGGCGAACGGAGCAGCTCGCGCATCTGCACCACCAGGTCCTCCATCTTCCTGGGCCGTTGCCCGCTCGCAGGCTCCGGGCCCAGCAGATCCTCCAGGAGATGGCGGTGCGCTTCCTGATCCCAGGGAACACCGAGAAATTGCATCTCGGTCGCTACCAATGCGGCGGCGGACTCCGCCGCGACCAGCAGGCGCAGCCGGACCGGTGAGACCGACGACGCCACGGCGGCCAGCTGCGCCGCGAACTCCTGCCGAGTCTGGTCCAGATCTCGCGCTACCCGAGGAGCGTCGAACAAGCTGTCCTGGACCTGTTCCACGGGGGCTGCTTCGGTGCTCGGATACTCCGTGGAACCGGCGATCCGCGTGGCGAAATCCACGTACTCCGGATCACGTACCAGCGAGGAGAAGCGCAGGATGGTCCGGATCAGACCGATGTCGTGGCATCTGGCCACCCTGACGCCCGCGGACAGGAGCCGGGGATAGAAGTCATGTGCGGTGTCCCAGACCCAACGGGGCTGTTCCTCCTCAAGGGCGAGCACCGTCGAGGACAGCTCCTCAGCCGGGACCCTCCACGGGCTTCCGAGCACAGCCCCGGTGCCGTCGAGGCGCGCAAAGCGTGCTCCGTCGTCGTCGGGCGTGATCAGGATGTGCATGTTTCCATTCTCCTGGCTGGCGCCGACGTTTTCCGCCGCTTTCAGCCAGTGTGGACAAGCGCGGACCAGCGCTGTCCACATCCCTGGCCCGGCCCTCGCCGCGGTGCCGGACCGGATCGCAGGCTGGTCTCATGAATCATCGGATGCAGGCAAACACGGTGGAATCCTTCCTTCCGGACAACGTGGCCCGGCGTTCCGGGCCTTTGGAGCCCTGGAAGGCGCCGAACGGGGAGCCTTTTCTCCTGATCACCGCGCTCCGGCCGGTCCAGGAGGCCGCCCGGGCTGCCGCGGCTGCCGCCGGTGCGGATCTCCGGGTGATGGAGGACGTCCAGGAGGCGCTGCCGGACTGGGACCGGGCCAGGGCGGTGATCGTGGGCGGGGACGTGCTTGAGCTGCCCGTCCGCCGCCGCGGGGTCGACGCGTTGCTGGGCGTGCAGGAGGACCCTGGTCTCTGGGACCGGGCCGCGACTTGGGGCGTGGAACGGGTGGCCCTTCTGCCGGCCGCCACTGGGTGGCTCGCCGAGTTCTTCGGCGGAATGGGCACGGTGCACGACGGCGGCATGGTCACCGGTCTGTGGGGAGCAGCAGGCGGGGTGGGCACTTCGTCCCTCGCAGCCTGGTTGGCCGCCCACGCCGCAGAGGAAGGGCTGCGTACGGTCCTGGTGAGCACCTCGCCTCAGGACGCGGGGTGGCGCTATGCCCTCTCCAGCACTGAGTTGCCGGGCTCAGGATGGGCTGAGCTGAACGCGGCGGGAGGCGCGATCAGTCCCGAGCGGCTCGCGGATTCACTGCCCCGGACCGCCGGTTTCTCGGTTCTCGCCTGGCCGGTGAGAGGGGCCGAACCCGGGGCGGTCTTCCACGACCCGCGGGTTCTGGACGCCGCCCGCAAGGCCTACGAATTGGTGGTCCTGGACCTTTCCGATTCCACGCTGCACCAGTTGGCGTGGTGGTGCGATTCCCTGACCGTGTGCACCCCGCTGACTCTGAACGCTGCCATCCGTGCGGCCAACGAGCTGACCCATCTTCCGGTGTCCTCGCCAGGACTGGTCGCCCGGGCGCCCAGAGGCCAGCGGCCGGAGGCCCAGGACCTGGCGGACCGGCTGGGCCTCCGGTTTCAGGGACTGATCCCGAGGATCCGAGGGGTGGCCGTGGCGGCAGATGAGGGCAGACTGCCCGGTCTGGCCCGGTCCAGGCCGGTCCGGAAAGTGCTGGCGACCCTTCTCTCTCAGGCCGGAGGCGGGGAACGGTGAGCCGGCCGACAAAGGCGCAGGGCCCGGCCTTCGGCAGCGGCCACCTCGCAGTGGAGGTGGATGGCGGCTCGCAGTCCGGGAGCCGCCGGGATCGCCGTGCCGGCGCGATGTCCGCAGGCGGAACACCCCGGGGGACGGCCTCTCAGGAGAGGGGTGGTGCCGGGCTGGATCAGGCGCTCCTGGAGTCGATCCGGCAAGACGTTCTGAAAGGTCCCGGCCCTCTCACCACCGAGCGCGTGGCCGCCGCCGTGAATTCGACAGGGCGGTTCCTGGGACCCTCCGTGGCGCTGGCCGCCGTGGAGAGCATCAACGCGGAACTGCGCGGGCTTGGTCCGTTGCAGGTGATCGCTGAAGACCCGGAGGTCACCGACATCTTCGTCAACGGACCGGACGAGGTCTGGTGCGACCGAGGCTCGGGGCTGGAGCGGATCGACATGGCCCTGGGCGGTGAGGAGCAGCTGCGCGCTCTGGCACTGCGCTTGGTCTCCGCCGGCGGCAGAAGACTCGACGACGGGAATCCCTGTGTGGACGTCCGGCTCTCCGGTGGCTACCGGGTCCACGCAGTGATCCCGCCTCTGTCGCCGGAAGGAACCGTGCTGTCCATCAGGATTCGACGCGAGCGGCGTTTCACCTTGGCGGAGCTGGGCGAAGCCGGCATGTTCCCCTCCGGGATTCAGGCGGTGCTCCAGTCGTTGATGAGCCGCCGCCTGAACTTCCTGATCAGCGGGGCCACCGGTTCAGGCAAGACCACGCTGCTGTCCTGCCTGCTGAGTCTTGCCGGGCCGCAGGAGCGGATGGTGCTGATCGAAGACGCTTCGGAACTTGATCCCGGGCATCCTCACATCGTCAGGCTCGAAGCGAGGCACGGCAATATCGAAGGCAGGGGCGCCGTCGGATTGCGGGAGCTCGTCCGTCAGTCCCTGCGCATGAGACCGGACCGCCTGGTGGTGGGGGAATGCCGTGGCGCTGAAGTCCGGGAGCTGCTGATGGCACTGAACACCGGCCACAGTGGAGCCGGGACTCTGCATGCGAACTCGGCACGGGACGTACCGGTCAGACTTGAGGCGCTGGGCGCGCTGGCAGGGCTGGACGCATCGGCAACCGCTGCCCAGGTGACGAGTGCTGTGGACGTGGTCATCCATGTGGAGAGGACTGTGCACGGACGCGAGCTGCGCGAGCTGAGCCTGGTCCGTGCCGTGCGGGGCCGCCTGGAGGCGGAGAGCGCGGTGCTCCACTCGGAAGGCGAGCTCAGCTATGGTCCGGCGTGGCCCGCACTCCGCGCCCGGCTGGGCGGAGGGCTGGAGCCATGACTCTTTTCGTGTTGCTCACAGTGGGCATCCTTTTGTTCCTGGGGCCGCGTCCGGGCGCGCTGCCGCGGCTGGGGGATCTCCGCTTGAAGGCTGCGGATCCTGGCAGGGGAGCCGCCTTGGACGATGCCGGAACGCCACGGCCTCTTGTCCCGGTGCCGGCGCTGCTCAGAGGCTCCTTCCGGGGCAAGCGTGGCGACGCCGAAGAGCTCGAAGCCATGGCCGGGCTGGTGAGGGACCTCGGCGCGCTCCTGAGCAGTGGACGAGGCCCGGCGCAAGCCTGGAAGGAACTTCTGGCGTTCCACCGCGTCCATCAGGAATCGTCGTTCCCGTTCCCGTCGCGCGGGAGGGTCGCAGGCTCCGGGCTGGTGGACGTTGAGCTGCTCGCGCTCGCGGCCCAGGCCTCCTCAGTGGGAGAAAGCCCCGCCCAGGCCATCCGGCGGTATCTCGGTAACGGGCGGACGCCAAGGGTGTCCCCGGCGTCGGCCCGGCAGTGGAACAGGCTCGCTTCCTGCATCCACGCCAGCGAACTCAGCGGATGTCCGTTAGCGGGGCTGCTCATGCGGTTCGCCCTGGATCTGGAGCAATCGGCGGATGCCGAAGGAGCGCGTCAGACGGCGCTCGCAGGACCCAGGGCGAGTGTCGCCCTGCTCGGCTGGCTGCCCTTCCTCGGTCTAGGTCTGGGCATGCTCCTGGGTGTGGACCCCATGGACATCGTGTTTCAGTCCCCGTTGGGCGGACTGTCCGTGGGGCTCGGTCTGCTCTTCTGGTTCCTGGGTCGAGTGTGGTCCGGGCGGCTTGTGAGGCACGCTGAGGCAGGAGCGCGGTGATGACCCCGGTTCTCCTGTTTCTCATCCTCCTCGGCGTGTCCTGGTTACTGGCCGGAGGCCGGCCGTCGCCCGCAGAGTGCCTGGACAGGAGGGTTCTTTCCGCCCCGGGAACAGTCATCGATGAGGGAATCCCCGGTGCAGGAACAGCGAAGTCCGGAGCGGTGGACGAGGGGGCGCTTCTTCTGGAGCTGGCCGGTGTCCTCCTGGAGGCGGGGCTCAGCGTGGAACGCTGCCTCGACGTCCTTTCCGGTTGTGCCGTCCCCGTCATCAGCACTCAGTTGAGGCGCGTGGTCGCGGCTCTCACTCTGGGAGCCGGATGGGACGAAGCCTGGCGCGGTGGAGCGGAGCCGGGGCCGGAGCGCCGGGGCAGGCCCCAGCAGGACGAGGCGTATCCGGGTGGCCTGTGGACCCGGATACGCCATGGAGAGACAGCCGCTGCCGGGATCCACCCCGCATTGAGGGCTGTGAAGCATTATCTGGGATTCGCGGCCCTCAGCGGGGCACCTTCGGCCGGGACGCTCCAGGCGGGAGCGGCTGCCGAGCGGCGCAGGACGTTCCGGGAAGCCGAGCGCCGTGCTGCGGCTCTCGGAGTCCGTCTGGTCCTTCCCTTGGGGCTGTGTTCATTACCGTCGTTCGTCTGTCTGGGCATCATCCCCGTGGTCCTGGCGCTCCTGCCTGGAGTGGCCTGAAATCGCTCTCAGGGGCCTTCTTGAAAGGAAACAACATGCAGAACAGCAGCTTTCCGCCGGCAACCGGGTACGGATCGCCGAGACGCACGGCTGAAAGCCCGGCGCTGCCGGTGAACGGCGAGGAGCGGGCGGAAAAGTCGGGCACCGGCCAGGAGCCGGGGCCGGATGGTCCGGGGCGCTGGGCGAGACTCTGGTTGCGGCTCCTGGCATGGCTCGCGCCGATGCGTGACCGGTGTTCCAGGGTCTGTTCGGGCCAGGCGGGGACCTCGACGGCCGAGTACGCCATCGCCACACTGGCTGCCGTGGCGTTCGCGGGCCTCCTGGTGGTGATCCTGCGCAGCGACGAAGTACGCGGGTTCCTGCTGAACATCATCCGCACGGCCCTGGCGATCCCGTGAGATACCCGCGAGGCCGGCCGGACGGGGAGCGGGGCAGCGTGACGGCCGAATTCGCTGTCACCTTGCCCGTGGTGGTCTCCCTGCTCGCCGTGCTTCTGGGGGCGGTGGCAGCAGGAACACAGCAATTGCGTTTGGAAGAGGCTGCGCGGGCGGCTTCCCGGGCTCTGGCCCGTGGCGACAGCCAGGAGGCTGCGAAAGCGGGGGCTCTCAGACTGGCAGGGGAACACGCCTGGCTTGAGCTTCACGACGACGGCGGGGGCTTCGTCCGCGCGACGGTCCGGGCCCCTGCTCCCGGCCTGCTCGGGGTCGCCGCGCCGTGGATTCAGACGGCACAGTCCACGGCCGCACGCGAAGATCCCGGGGTCCTCCCGTGACCGGGGCGGGGACCCGGTATGGGGGAGGCCCGGTGCAGGCCGCGGAACGTGGTTCGGGGACCGTGCTGTCCTTGGGACTCGGTCTGGTGGTGATCCTCGCGGTCATGCTCATCGCCTTGCTCGGACAAGCGGCCACGCTCGCTTCCCGGGCGGCGGCGGCAGCCGATCTGGCAGCGCTCGCGGCCGCGGATGCGGCCCGTGGTCTGCGCGAGGGTGATCCGTGTGCAGTGGCCGCGGAGGTGGCCGTCAGGAACGGGGCCGGTCTGGACAGCTGCGAGTTGCACGGAGCGCTCGGAGAGATCGCGGAGATCCGGACCAGTACCGGTGGAGTGCTCGGTATGGCACGAGGCGAAGGGAGAGCACGTGCCGGGCCCCCGCCTTAGCGCCGGCCTCGGTGCCGGAGCGAGGATTTCGGAACCTCACGCAGCCCTTGACACTGCCGGCTCCACGGCCTCTCCGGCCTTCACCCGGTGGGGGCCGGGGAGCCGGGTGCGGACTCCGGTCCGTTCCAGTCGTGAGCCTCCTTGAGGAAGGCCTCCAGGAGCACCAGCGCGGCGGCCTTGTCGAGCGGGTTGTTCTTGTTGCCGCATTTGGGTGATTGCACACAGGAGGGACATCCGGACTCGCATTCACAGGAGAGGATGGCCTCCCGCGTGGCGGCGAGCCAGGTGCGGGCTTTGGCGAAGCCCCGCTCTGCGAAGCCCGCACCGCCGGCATGCCCGTCGTACACGAAGATCGTGGGATTGCCGGTGTCGGCATGCAAGGCCGTGGAGACTCCTCCGATGTCCCAGCGGTCGCTGGAAGCCACGAGCGGGAGCATACCGATCGAGGCATGTTCCGCCGCGTGCAGGGCTCCCGGGAACTGCGCCTCCACCAGACCGGCATTCACCAGCCTCTGATTGCCCACCACGAACCACACCGCTTTCGTGAACAAGTCACGCGCCTCCAGTTCGAGGGGCTCCTCACCGAGCACCTCGTTGGAAGCCAGCGATTTCCTCTGAAAGGAGACCACTTGAGTCGTCACCTTGACCTCGCCGAAGTGCACGGCCACGTCGCCCCAGGCCATGGACCGGTCCACGGACAGGACCTCCACCTGTGTGACGTCCCGGGCGGTGGTGTAGTAGTCCGGATTGGCGCGGCGGACCAGGACGGTGTGGTCCTCCTCATCCAGTTCCTCCACCAGGTAACTGGAGCCCTGGTGGACGTAGACCGCTCCCCGGTGCGCCTGATAATGCGTCTGGGGAGAGTCCATCGAACCGAGCAGGGCCCCCGTCTCCGCATCGACGATCCGGGCCGGGCCTCCGCCGTCGTCACGGATGCTGACCATGCCCGCCGCACTCTGAGCATGGGTCCAGAACCACCCGGCCGGGCGACGGCGCAGGAAACCTCGCTCCACAAGGGTGTCCAGCATGGCCCGGGCGGTCGGGCCGAAGAGTTCCTCGTCCCCGGGCCGCAAAGGCTGTTCGGCTGCGGCAGCGCAGAGATGCGGTCCCAGAACATAGGGGTTGGAGGGGTCGAAGACCGTGGCTTCCACCCCGACATCGAACACGGCCTCGGGGTGATGGACCAGGTAGGTGTCCAGAGGGTCGTCGCTGGCCACGAAGGCGGCCACCGCGTCCTGACCGGCTCGTCCGGCCCGGCCGATCTGCTGGAAAAACGAGGCCCTGGTCCCCGGCCAGCCCGCCACCAGGACGGCGTCCAGCCCGGAGATGTCGATGCCCAGTTCCAGGGCGGAGGTGCTGGAGACACCCAGGAGCTCCCCGGAACGCAGGGCGGACTCAAGCGCCCGCCTCTCCTCGGGCAGGTAGCCCGAACGGTACGCCGCGATGCGTCCCGGCAGGCTGGGATCGACCTCGTCCAGCAGCCGTTTGGTGATGGAGGCGATACGCTCGGCGCCCCTGCGGGACTTGATGAAGGCGATGGTACGGACCCGCGAGGACACCAGATTGGCCAGCATGTCGGCGGACTCGGCGATCGCGGTCCGCCGGGTCGGAGCGCCGTTCTCGCCCTGCAGATCCGTCAGCCGCGGCTCCCAGAAGGCGACCGTGGTGGCACCCCTGGGGGAGGCGTCCTTCGTCACCGCGGTCACCGGCGCGCCGATCAGGCGGGAGAAGGACTCCGCAGGCTCGGCGGCGGTGGCCGAGGCCGCGAGGAACACCGGTTCCGCGCCGTAGTGCGCGCAGACCCGGCGGAGGCGGCGCAACAGATTCGCCACGTGGGAGCCGAAGACGCCCCGGTAGCTGTGAGCCTCATCGATCACCACGTACCGCAGGCGGCGGAAGAACCGGGCCCACCAGGAATGGTTGGGCAGGATGCCGTGATGCAGCATGTCCGGGTTGGCCAGGATGATGTTCGCGTGCTCGCGGATCCATCGGCGCGAACTTGAGTCGGTGTCGCCGTCATAGCTCTCGGCCCGCAGCGTTCCCAGACGCAGGGAGCGCAGGGCGGCCAGCTGATCCGCAGCCAGCGCCTTGGTGGGGGCGAGATAGAGGACGGTGGCGCCGTCGTCGTGCAGCTTCCCCGGTTCCGCCAGCACCCGCAGCTCGGAACGGTGTACCGCGTCCACAGCCGGCAACTGGTACGCCAGGGACTTGCCGGAGGCGGTTCCGGTGGCGATCACCACGTGCTCGCCCGCATGGGCGCGTTCCGCCGCATCCACCTGATGCTCATAGGGTGTGTCCACGCCGAGCCGTTGATACGCGGCCACGACATCGGGATGCGCCCACTCCGGCCACGCGCCGTAACGGGCCTGCCGCGAGGGGATGGTGCGGACATGCTGAAGCTGCTCCGGGTCCGAGGAACGGCCCAGCAGTGGGATCAGCGAGTCAGAGGGGCGCACCGGAATATTGTGTCACCCGGGCTGCCGCGGTCCGGACGGCCGACGCCGGAGAAGAGGCCACCCGGGCGGCTCGTTCAGGAGACGGAGACGTCCGTGGCCTTCTGCTCGGTGCCGGAGAGCATCACCACGGCACAGACTTCCTGCCAGCCCAGGTGGGAGTAGAGGTGCCGTCCGTCAGCGGAAGCCAGCAGGAGCCCGATCTCCACCGGGTGTTCGAAGGACCGTGCGGCCAGGGACTTCATGATGAAGCTGCCGAGGCCGCGGCGTCGGAAGTCGTCGTGGGTGACGATCTGATCGAAGACGGCCACCGTTCCATCGGCCACGAACACGCGTCCACTGGCGGCCACGACGTCCCCGGAACGGACCTCGGCCCGGTGGCAGCCGTCCACCATGGTGTAGCTGACTTCAAGGTCGTCATCCGGAAGCCAGGGGTCCTCGGTGTCCTGAGTGTCCATGTCCACGATCATCATCGACTGGGAGGTCGAGTTGAGGAACAGCCCCTGGGCATCGCCGAGCGCGAGGTACTTCTGAGGGTCCCGGGTGAGGACCGTCAGGAGGCGTCCCGGCACGTCCCGGGTCTGCTGTGCGAGGTCCGCGAAGTCCTGCTCCGAGGGGTCCACGGCGAAGAATTCCCGGGCTTTGACGGAGTCGTCCCGGTCCACGGCAGGGAAGGCGCCGACGCGCTCAACCGTGTAGCCTCGGCAGCCGGCCCAGCCGTCCACCCAGACATCCAACAGGCTGTCAATGTCTTCCATCAGGGTCTCCGCAGTCATGATTCGAGCCTATGGCAGCCCCGGTTAAAGCGACAGCCGGTATCAGTATCTTGTCGGTAAACTCTCAGTCTCGGCATGGTCTCGGAGCCGGCTGAGTATGCGCCGGGTGCCCTTCCGGGCCCCGCGTGGCGGGGCGGATGCGCGGGAACGTTAACCTTTAAGAGTGGCCCAGAACAAGATTGCCCTGTATTACGCCTTCGCGCCCGTAGCCGACCCGGATGCCGTGCGCCTCTGGCAGCGTGCGCTGTGCGAGAAGCTCGGGCTGAAGGGCCGGATCATCATCTCCAAGGACGGCATCAACGGCACCGTCGGCGGTCCCATCCAGGCCGTGAAGCAGTATGTCCGGACCACCAAGGAGTACCAGGCGTTCCGCGGCCTCGACGTGAAATGGTCCGACGGCGGGGCGGAGGACTTCCCCCGGCTGAGCGTCAAGGCGCGTGAGGAGATCGTGTCCTTCGGGGCGCCCGGGGAGCTGAAGGTCGATGACGACGGCGTGGTGGGCGGCGGCACCCATCTCTCGCCCGAGGCTCTTCACAGCCTGGTGGCGGAGCAGGAGGCGGCGGGCAGGCCCGTGCGCTTCTTCGACGGACGCAACGCCTTCGAAGCTCAGATCGGGAAATTCAAGGACGCGATCGTTCCGGAGGTGGCCACCACTCACGACTTCATCCGTGAGCTGGACTCCGGTAAGTATGACGATCTCAAGGACCAGCCCGTGGTCACCTACTGCACGGGCGGGATCCGTTGCGAGGTCCTCTCCAGTCTCATGGTGAACCGCGGTTTCACCGAGGTCTACCAACTGGACGGCGGAATCGTCCGCTACGGCGAGAAGTTCAAGGACAAGGGCCTCTGGGAGGGCTCCCTCTACGTCTTCGACAAGCGCATGCACCTGGAGTTCAGCGAGGAGGCGAAGACCATCGGGGCCTGCGCACGCTGCGCCGCCCCCACGAGCGACTTCCACAACTGCACCAATCCCGAGTGCCGCACGCTGACGCTCTACTGCGCAGAATGCGCCGCAGACCCGGAGAAGCTCCGTTGCCCCGAAGGCTGCCGGGCCGCCTAGCGCGTCACGCCGGCCAGTGCCCGGGCCTTCCGGCGTGAAGGGCCGGGTTCAGCCTTTCGGGGTGAGCTGGAAGGCATAGATGATCGGCGCGTCCACCGTGGAGGCCCGGACGTCGAGATCCCCGGCGGGCAGGGACAGGGTCACGATGTCCTTGTTGCCGTTGCACGCGCTCGTGGCGTCGGCGACTTCCTTGCCGGCCACCGTCAGCGTGAAGTACGTCTTGCCATTGCCTTCGCAGGTCATGGTGAGGGTGTAGTTCCCGGCCTGAAGGTGAGCGAGAGAGGTGCTGGCCGGCTCACGATTCAGCAGCTTCCCGCTGCCGCCGAGAACCAGGCCGGGAGCGGATGGCAGGGCGGTGGCCTGCCAGGACGGCACGTCCACCTGCTCGATGCCCGGCCGCTGCACGCATCCCGACACCGTCCCGAGAAGCAGTGCGCCGAGCGCCCCTGCGGTCAGTGCGCGGGTGAGGACAGGCGTGCGGGACATCATGCTTCTACGCTACCGTGCGCCGTCGTCGTCCCGGTGCGGGCCCGGCTGCGTTGCCCGGCGGCCGTGCGCCGTGAGAACGACGGCGGCGGCCCGCCGTGCGCATCCTCGTCGCCGATGCGCTCAGGCAGGCTGTGCGGCCTCCTGAGTGCGCCCGCTCAGGCTCATGCCGCCCCAGTAGAGCAGAGCCGAGAGGGCGAAGGTGGGCAGGGTGGCGCCGATGGGACTTGGCCAGACGTAGCTGAGGAGGATCGAGACGGCGGCGCCGGCGGCCCAGCTCACCACGGCAATCCAGTTCACGCCACCCGAGTACCAGAACGCGCCGCCGGAGCTGCGCAGCAGATCCTTGCCGTAGCGCGCCCGGTCGAACCAGTAGTAGTCGACGATCACGACCGCGAACACCGGCACGAACAGCGAGCTGATGACCGTGAGGAAGGAGGTGAACTGTTCCAGCAGGCCGAGCCAGGTGGAACCCGCGATCGAGACGACCCCCAGGATCAGGGCCGCGGGCAGGAACCGCACGCGTCCGTCGGGGCGGGCGTTCACCACCGTGGTGGTCATGCCGTAGACCACCATGGAGTTGGTGGCCATGACCGAGAAGAAGATCACCAGGGCGAGCGGGATGCCGAACGGGCCCACGATCGTGACCGGGTCGAAAGCGACCGCCGCACCGCCGGAGAGCACCACATAACCGAGGGCGGTGGCCCCGAGCAGCATGGAGACGATGGTGGAGGCCGAATAGCCGATGCCTCCGCCCAGGACGCCGGCACGGGTGCTGCGGGCCATCCGGTTGATGTCCGCGGAAAGGACCGTCCAGGAGACCGCCGTGGCGATGACCATGTCCAGCACGATCGCGGGGGAGGAACCGAGGCCCGGATCGACCTCGATCGCCGCGAACTGGGCGGGGGAGAAACGTCCCAGGGCGGTGATGAAGACCCAGGCGATGACCGCCAGGATGACCACGGCCAGCCAAGGCTCCACGCGGGAGATGCCGGAGTGGCCGAAGATCGCCAGGATCACCACCAGGAGCTGGCACAGCACGGAGAACAACACGGGACTGCTGAAACCCGTGAGCTGCTGCACCACGTGATTCACGGTCACACCTGCCAGCATGGCCTGCACCCAGCTCCAGCCCATCAGGATGACCACATTGGCACCGACGGGAAGCAGAGATCCACGCAGCCCGAACGCTCCGCGGGTGATAGCCATGGTGGGAAGGCCGGTGCGGGTGCCGATGGCCCCGATGGAGGTGAGGACCACCGCTCCCACCAGGGTTCCCACCACGATCATCACGGCGGCGGTGGTGAAGGGCACCGCGGTCACGAACAGGGTGCCGGTCAGCAGCGTGGTGACCACCAGGTTTGCGGCCAGCCAGATCATGCCGATGCGGACGCCGGAGAGGGTCCCCTTGACGGGTCCGGAGCTGTCAGCCTCTGCCGAGAGCCGTGCGTCGAGACCCGTGTAGAGCTTCTTCAGGGACACGGTTCACTCTCCGGGGACGGTGGAGAGGTGCTCGTGGACCGCCACGAGCCGTTCACCTTCGAGCCGGAAGACGATGGTCTCGCGTTCGGTGCTGCGTTCGGCGCTGCCGTCGCCGGGGTTCACCGTGGTTTCCACCGTGTGAGTGAAGATCGCCATGCCCGGATAGCACTGGATGAGCGCCTGCGTGGAGACGCAGTCGAGGACGCCCCAGCCCTCTTCGCGCCAGCCGTCCCACGCGCGTTCGTAGGCGGCACGGTTGTTCAGACGGTGCTGCTCGGGGTGGAAGACGAAGGTGGCGTCCTCGGAGAAGGCCCCGAAATATGCGGCGCGGTCGTTTTCGCGGAACGCCTGGACAAGGATGGCGGCGGCCTCTTCGACGCTGGCCTTGCTGGGTGTGTGCATGGTTCTCCTTCGAATCGGCGCCGAGCCCGCGGGTTTCGCGTCAGGCAACATGTGATGCTACCGGAATAACAATTGGCGGGGGTCCGGAGAACTCCACGCGGCACCCTTCAAGGTTTCCCCATGGGGAGCCCTGCCCATGGGCAAAGGATTTCCCCATCGATAGCATTTACTCGGGCGTTCCGTCCATTCGCATCCGGGGAAGGGATCTCCATGAAGGCATCCATGACAGGCCGTCTCGCTCGTCTGGGGGCACTGCTGACCACGACGGCGCTGGCCTCCGCAGCATTGATCGGCACCGCAGCTCCGGCACATGCTGCCGTGCTCACCATTCAGGGCACGATCACCGGCCGGACCACGCCGACCGGAGCGCCGAAAGCGCTGAGCGGCATTTTCGTCTCCGCGAACACCAATGACATGCGGGCGGACCAGGTCAGCAGTGCCACCACGGGCGCAGATGGAAAGTTCAGCATCACGGTCCCGGCCGGAGGCGGCTACAAGATCTATGCGAACTGCAGCTCGCTCTGTGACACCTACGTGGGCGAGTGGTTCAACAACCACTCCTCTGCGGGACAGGCGGATCCCGTGACCGTCTCGGCCACAGCGCCGACGGCCACCGCCAACATCGAACTCGGAGCCTACGGCAAGATCAGCGGACGGGTCACGGACAAGAACGGCGCCGCCCTGCCGGCCTCCCGGGTGTACGCCGGTCCGGCCGAGGGCGGCCAGGGCTATTACGCCACGCCGGATGCCAATGGTTACTACACCTTGGCCAAGGTCCCCGCCGGAAAGGTCAACCTCTCCGTGGAGGACACTTCCGGCAAGCACCTTTTCACCTCGCAGTTCTGGAACGGCACCAGCGGTGTGGAGCAGTACGTCGGTTTCACCATGGGCAGTGGGGCCGTTCTGAGCAATGTGAACTTCGCCCTCAACCCCCAGACGGTCCTGGACATGGCCGTGACGGACACCGCGGGCAAGCCCCTGCCGGAGATCGGCTTCACCCCCTACGTCTACAACGAGGCCGCGGGAACCTGGGATCCGCCTCAGTACGGCCCCCTGCTCAGCGACAGTGCCGGCAGGATCTACTGGAACCTCACTGTGGGGAAGAAGTACAAGATCTGCCTGCGGGATGAGGACTACCAGAGCCATCACGAGTTCCGGTATGCCGCAGAGTGCTATGACAACGCCCAGGACGTGGCCGGTGCCAAGGTCATCACCGCCACCTCGCTCGGGCAGCGCATCAACGCGACGGTGCAGCTGGAACTGGCGGGCCGGGGTCTGGATCAGGCTCGGGGCTTCGTGTACGGCGGCAATCAGCCCGGTCAGAGCCTGACGGTGGATCCCGGGACGTGGGGACCGGCCCCGGTGGCCCTCAGCTATCAGTGGAAGAGGTCCGGGCCCAACGGTTCCGTGGACATCGCCGGTGCCACCTCCAGCAGTTACGTCCTGAGCGAGGCGGACCGGGACAGTCATGTGAGCGTCACCGTCACCGGGAGCAAGGACGGCTACGTCAGTTCCTCTTGGGGCAGCGGTGGCTTGAAGGTGGGTGCGCCCGCCGTCACCGCCTCCAAGGCCCTGACCCTGAGCGGTGCCGCGGCGGTGGGGAAGACCCTCACCGCGGACACCGGGATCCTGAGCCCGGCGCCTGAGTACGACCCCATGTACGAATGGCTGGTCAACGGGGTTCAGGACACCCGGAGCTATGGAAACACCTTCACCCTCACCCCGGCGGACCTGGGCAAGAAGATCACCGTCCGGGTGTCCGCCTACGGCTGGCCCGCCGAACCGTACTACGCCCAGGCCACCAGCCCGGTAGTGGCCGCAGGCGCCCTGACCGCACCCACACCCGCCATCAGCGGAACCGCCAAGGTGGGGTCCAGGCTCACGGCCGCGGCCGGAAGCTGGGGCCCGGCCCCTGTCACCCTCGCGTACCAGTGGCTCCGTTCCGGCGCGGCGATCCCTGGCGCCACGGCAAGCAGCTACGTGCTCGGCCCGGCGGACCTCGGCAAGACGATCACGGTGCGGGTGACCGGTTCCAAGGCCGGCTACTCCACGCTGGCCAAGACGTCGGCCGCCACTGCCGCAGTGGCGGCCGGGACGCTGACCGCACCCACGCCCACCATCACGGGGACCAAGAAGGTGGGCAGCACGCTGACGGCCAAGCCCGGCGCCTGGGGCCCGGCCCCGGTGACGTTGAAGTACCAGTGGTACCGAGGTGCCACGGCCATCACCGGTGCCACAACGGCCGGCTACAAGCTGGTCCGTGCAGACGCCGGAGCCACCCTGAAGGTGCGCGTGACCGGTTCCAAGGCCGGATACACCTCCGTGGCCAAGTACTCCGCCGCCACGGCGAAGATCGCGCCCTGATCCTCACCGGATGAGCTCTGGGGGAGGGGCCCGGTCCTCTCCTCCAGAGCTGGTGCGCCTACCATGGCAGGGTGACTGAGAAGACCGCCTGGCAGGACTTGCCCGAAGCACTTGAGGACGCTCCCCGCGCCGATGACCTCGCGCTGCTCCAAGCCCTCGCCCTGGACCTGAAAGCCCTCGACTACACGGCGGAAGGCGTCGCGGAACTGCTCGGCGCACCCGCCCACGACGCGCTCCTGCGGGACCAGCTGGTCCCCGCCCGTGTGGCCATCGAACGGCACGCGGACCGGCCGCTCGCCGTCGTCGCCGGTCTCTGGCTCCTGGCCGTGCCTCAGCAGGAGGAAGCGCTTCAGGCGGCGCTGCCGCAGCTCGGCGTCGAGGGACTGCTGGCACTCGGTCTGGTGGAGCGGGACGACGACGGCGCCCTGCGGGCGGCCGTCGACCTGCGGCCCTACGCCTGGGCCGGGAACGCCGGGGATGCCGAAGCGGAGACGCTGCTCTGGGTGGCCAGCGACCTCGGGGCGCATCAGAGGCCGGGCGTGCTGCGCCACGACCATGTTCTGGGCATCGGGCAGGCGTCCACCACACTGGTGCAGGTGACCATGCGCCGCCCGGTGGAGCGCGCCCTGGATCTGGGGACCGGCTGTGGGATCCAGACCTTCCACTTGCTGCAGCACGCGCGGCACGTGGTGGCCACCGATATCTCCCCTCGCGCGCTCGCGTTCACCCGGTTCAACCTTCTGCTCAACGCCGAGGCTCTGCGGATCGATCCACTGGACCTGGAGGACCGGGTCCGGCTGTGCTGCGGTTCCCTCCTGGAACCCGTGGCCGGAGAGCGCTTCGACCTGGTGGTCTCCAACCCGCCCTTCGTCATCACCCCGCGCCATGACGGCGAATCCGCCGGTGACCAGTTCACCTACCGGGACGGGGGACTGCCGGGCGACGCGATCGTCTCCACGCTGTTCCGGGACCTGCCCGGCGCCCTGAACCCGGGGGGAGTGGCCCAGATGCTCGGAAACTGGGAGATCCAGGAGGGTGCCGAGTGGGATGAACGGGTGAGGTCCTGGCTCCCGGACGGTGCCGGTGCGTGGATCATCCAGCGCGAGCAGCTGGGCCCGGAGCTCTATGCCGAGACCTGGCTGCAGGACGCCTCCGAAGGCCGGGATCCCGCACTGTACGCCCAGAGCTACCGTGACTATCTGAGCGATTTCGCGGCCCGCGGTGTGGGAGCGATCGGTTTCGGCATGGTGCTGCTGACCCGTGAAGCCCACGGACCGGACGGCCGGCCCCTGGAGCGCTTCGAGGAAATCACCTATCCCGTGGAACAGCCCCTCGGTCCGCACCTGCTCGCCGCCCTGGACCGCAGGGCCTGGCTCCAGGACCACGACGTGGAGGACTCCGCCTTCGTGGTGGCGGAGGACGTCACCGAGGAACGGCACCAGCGCCCGGGGGCGGAACACCCCGGGGTCATCCTGCTCCGCCAGGGGGCCGGTCTGCGCCGCACCAATCTGCTCAGCAGCGAACTCGCGGGCTTCGTCTCGGCCTGTGACGGCGAGTTCACGGCGGGTCAGCTGGCGGCCGCCGTCGTCAGTCTGACTCCTGCGCCGGACGGTACCGGACCGATCCATGACGCGGCCCGCATTGCCGCATTGCTGGAAGACGTGCACAATTTGGTGATCGATGGCTTTCTTGTTCCCGTGGGCCTGGCATCCCAGTCCTGACGGCGTGCCGGACCCGATGGGCAGCTTCGTCAAAGATTTCCTTCATATCTACCCCTCAATCGATAGAATGGTTTTGTGAGCACCCAGGCTTCAGAAACTGCGCAGGAGCCCCGCCGTCAGGTGGAGATCTCCGATCCCAAGGCCATCCGTGCGCTCGCGCATGCCGCTCGCCTGGCTGCCATCAGTGACCTCTATTCGAGCCAGGTGAGCCGGACGGCCACTGAACTCGCCGCCGTCACCGGACTCACCCCCAGTGCCATGAGCTATCACCTCCGGGCCCTTCAGAAATGGGGCATGGTGGAGCCTGCGGAGAGCGACGGCGATGCCCGCGAGCGGCGCTGGAAGGCGGCAGGCACGGACTTCATGATCAAGTCCGTCAGCGGTTCGGGTCATCCGGAGCTCGCCATCCTGGACCTTGAGCTGGATGCTCAGCGCCGTCGTATCCTTGCCCACAATCAGGAACGGGACGAACTCACGTTGAGGGGTGCGGAGGAACTGCGCTTCCCCTCCATGTCCATGTCCACCGAGGTCCTGTACCTGGACCCGGCGAAGGCCCGTGAACTGATCGACCGTATGAACCAGCTGATCAGGGAATACGTGGCCCTGGACCCTTCCGAGACGCCCGACGACACACGGCGGGTCTCCGCTCTCTGGTCGATCGTCCCGGACAGCGCTCCCTGAGCTGCGGCTCCCTCTCCGACCACAGGCCGGATGTCCACAGGGCAGGCTCCATGTCGGACCTGCCCGGCAAAATGTGGTGAACTAGGCAGATATGGGCTTCAGGCCCGCCAGAGAAGAATTCCCGTAGGAGCACCGTGCCCACCAAGGCCAAGACCGGCAAGAAACTCGTGATCGTGGAGTCTCCCGCCAAGAGCAAGACCATCGCCAAATACCTGGGCGAGGGTTTTGTGGTGGAGGCCTCCATCGGTCACATCCGTGACCTGCCGCAGCCCTCAGAACTCCCCGCCGAGCTGAAGAAGACGTCGGTGGGCAAGTTCGCGGTGGACGTGGACCACGACTTCAAGCCGTACTACGTGGTCTCCAGCAACAAGAAGAAGGTGGTGGCGGAGCTCAAAGCGCAGCTCAAGGACGCTGACGAGCTCTACCTCGCAACTGATGGGGATCGCGAAGGCGAGGCTATCGCATGGCACCTGCTGGAGGTGCTCAAGCCCAAGGTCCCCGTCTACCGGATGACCTTCGGCGAGATCACCAAGGAAGCCATCCAGCGTGCCATGACCAGCCTGCGGGACATCGACACGGACCTGGTGGACGCCCAGGAGACGCGCCGCGTCCTGGACCGGCTCTACGGGTACGAGATCTCCCCGGTGCTCTGGCGGAAGGTGGCCAGCGGGCTTTCCGCCGGCCGTGTGCAGTCCGTGGTCACCCGCCTGGTGGTGGACAGGGAACGTGAGCGCATGGCGTTCACCTCCGCCTCCTACTGGGACCTCACGGCCGTCTTCAGCGCCGCGGGCGAGTCCTTCAAGGCCAAGCTGAGCGCCGTCAATGGTGAACGTCTGGCCACGGGTAAGGACTTCAGCGACACCGGCCTGCTCAAGGGCAAGGCCGTCGCCCTCCTGGATGAAGCCGCTGCCACCAGCCTGGCGGAAGCACTGGCCTCTGCGGACTTCAGTGTCCGCTCCATGGAGACCAAGCCGTACACCCGGCGCCCGGCCGCTCCGTTCACCACCTCCACGCTTCAGCAGGAGGCCGGGCGCAAGCTCCGCTTCTCCTCGAAGATCACCATGCAGGTGGCGCAGCGTCTCTATGAGAACGGCTACATCACCTATATGCGTACCGACTCCTCGGCACTGTCCGATGAGGCGGTCAACGCGGCCCGCAAGCAGGCCAGCGAACTCTACGGCTCCGAGTACATCCCGGCCAGCCGCCGCGTGTACGCCAACAAGAGCGCCAATGCTCAGGAAGCCCACGAGGCGATCCGTCCTGCCGGTGACTCCTTCCGCACGCCGGCGCAGGTCAAGCCTCAGCTGTCGGCCGACGAGTTCCGCCTGTACGAACTGATCTGGAAGCGCACCGTCGCCTCCCAGATGTCCGATGCCAAGGGCTCGACGGCGACCATCAAGCTGGGTGCCGTGTCTTCCGACGGGCGGGACGCCGAGTTCACGGCATCCGGCACCGTCATCACCTTCCCCGGCTTCCTGGCCGCCTACGAGGAGGGCAAGGACGAAAGCCGCGAGGACGACTCGGACGAGGCGCGCCGACTCCCGAACGTCGGTGAAGGCGACGCCCTTGAGGGACGTGACATCACTGCCGTCGGGCACCAGACCTCCCCGCCCCCGCGGTACACGGAAGCCTCGCTGACCGCGGAGATGGAGAAGGAGGGCATCGGCCGTCCGTCCACGTACGCGGCCACCATCTCCACCATCCAGGACCGCGGCTACGTGCGGAAGCAGGGCTCCGCCCTGGTCCCGAGCTGGATCGCGTTCTCCGTCATCAAGCTGCTGGAACAGCATTTCTCCGACTATGTGGACTACGAGTTCACGGCGGACATGGAGACGGACCTGGACCGCATCGCGCGCGGTGAGGAACCGGGCGCCAGCTGGCTCAAGCACTTCTACTTCGGTGACGGGGGCAAGGAACCCGGCCTGAAGTCCGTGGTCAACAACCTCGGTGAGATCGATGCCCGCGTCATCAACTCGGTGGCGATCACGGACGGAATCGTCCTGCGGGTGGGTAAGTTCGGCCCGTACCTGGAGAGCACGGTCCCCACCGTGGATGCCAAGACCGGTGAAGTGGTGGAGGCACTGCGTGCGAACGTCCCTGAGGACCTGGCCCCGGATGAGCTGACACCGGAGAAGGCCCGTGAACTCATGGAGAACTCCGCCCCGGAGGAACGCGTCCTGGGACAGGACCCGCACACCGGGCACACCGTGGTGGCCAAGAACGGCCGGTACGGCGCCTTCGTCACGGAGATCATCCCCGAGCCGACGGCTGAGGAACTCGCCGCCCAGCCCGTGGAGTATTACAAGAACGGCAAGCCGAAGCCTCCCAAGAAGCCGGTCAAGGTCAAGCCCCGCTCCGGATCCCTGTTCAAGTCCATGACGGTGGACACGGTCACGCTGGATGAGGCTGTGGCCTTGCTCAGCCTGCCTCGCGTCCTGGGGCAGGATGAGGAAGGCAACCCCATCACGGTGCAGAACGGCCGCTTCGGCCCGTATCTGAAGAAGGGCGCCGACTCGCGTTCGATCGGCACCGAAGAGGAGATCTTCACGATCACGCTGGAACAGGCGCTGGAGATCTACTCGCAGCCCAAGCAGCGTGGTGCCCGCGCGGCGGTTCCGCCTCTTGCGGAGTTCGGCCCGGACCCGGTCTCGGAGAAGAACATCGTGGTGAAGGAAGGGCGCTTCGGCCCGTACATCACGGACGGCGTCACCAACATCACCGTGCCGCGTTCCACCAGTGTGGAGGAACTGACCCGTGAGCGCGCGGTCGAGCTGCTGGCGGAGAAGCGTGCCAAGGGACCGGTGAAGCGCACCGCCCGTAGCACGACGTCACGCAGCGCGGCCAAGAAGCCGGCCGCGAAGAAGAAGGCCTGACACAGGACATAATGAGCACATGCGTCTAGGCGTCCTGGATATCGGTTCCAACACTGTCCACCTCCTTCTGGTGGATGCCCACCCAGGCGCCCAGCCGGTGCCTTTCGCCTCCCACAAGAGGCCGCTGTCCCTGGTCCAGTACCTGGAAGCGGACGGCAGCATCAATGAGGCCGGACAGAAGGAACTCATCGAGTTCGTTCTGGAGGCCTGGGAGTTCGCCGCCCGGCATAAGGCGGAGGATCTGCTGGCGTTCTGCACCTCCGCCATCCGGGAGGCCACCAACGGCCCTCAGGTGCTGGCGCGGGTCAAGGACGAGACCACGGTGACCCTGCGGGAGCTCTCCGGCAGCGAGGAAGCGGAGATGACCTTCTTCGCGGTACGGCGCTGGTTCGGCTGGGCCGCCGGGACCGTCCTGGATCTGGACATCGGAGGAGGCTCCTTCGAAATGGCCCTGGGACGGGACGAGCTTCCGGAGATCGCCACGAGCGTCCCCCTCGGAGCGAGCCGCCTGACGCGGGACTGGCTGGCCGGGGACCCGCCCACGGCCAAGAGCATCAAGGAACTGCGGAAGTACATCCGGTCCACCCTCAAACCGGTGGTCAAGGACTTCGCCCGCGTGGGCACGCCGCATGTGGTGACGGGAACGTCCAAGACCTTCCGGTCGCTGGCGCGGATCGCGGGATCGGCGCCCAGCGCGGCGGGTCCCTATGTGCGGCGTGAACTCCTCCGTGAGGACCTGGGACTGTGGGCGCAGCGGATCTCCGCCATGAGTGCCGAGGACCGCCTGCACTTGCCCGGGGTCTCGCAGGCCAGGGCTCACCAATTGCTGGCCGGTGCGCTGGTGGCGGAAGCCGCTCTGGAACTGTTCGACCAGCCCCGGATCGTGATCTGCCCCTGGGCTCTACGTGAGGGGCTCATCCTGCGGCGCCTGGACCAGTTGGTCTTCGACGGACCCCTCGATCCGCCCGCCCACGTCAAGGATGATGGGGAACTCTGAGATGACCGGGTCAGGGAGGGCGCCCCTTTCCGTCGCGCTGTCCAGCGCGTCGGTGTACCCACTGAGTGTTCACGACGCGTTCGCCGTCGCACAGGACCTCGGCTACGACGGGGTGGAGGTCATGGTGACCAACAACCCCATCAGTCAGGATCCTCACGCCCTCCGGGAACTGAGCGCCCGGTACAAGCAGGAGATCGTCTCCATCCACGCGCCCACGCTGCTGCTGACCCAGCAGGTGTGGGGCAAAGCCTGGAACAAGATCGAGCAGTCCTGCCTCATGGCCCGCGAGGTGGGCTGCGATGTGGTGGTGGTCCACCCGCCCTTCCGCTGGCAGAACGGTTACGCGGAGGAGTTCTACGAGGGCGTCCTGGATGCCCAGGAGCGACACGGCGTCAAGATCGCCGTGGAGAACATGTACCCCTGGCGGGTCCGTGGCCGCGAGATCCTGATGTACCTGCCGCACTGGAACCCCTTGGGCCTGGGCTATCAGCATGTGACCTGGGACTTCTCGCACTCCGCAACGGCCGGCATGGACAGTCTGGAGGCCATGCGTGAGCTGGGCTCCGCGCTGCGCCACGTCCACCTGACGGATGGCACGGGCGTGGGCAGCAAGGACGAACACCTCATCCCCGGCGAGGGGAACCAGCGCTGCGCGGAGGCACTCCGATACCTGGCCGCCTCCGATTTCGACGGCGTGGTGGTGGCCGAGATCAGCACCCGCAAGGCCAAGGCGGCAGGTGAGCGGGAAGAGATGCTCGCCCGGACCCTCGCTTTCGCCCGCCATCATCTGGCCCGCTAGCCGTCCAGCAGCACCCTCTTCCTACGCCGAAACAGTGAGTTTCCGCTGAAACAGTGTGTTTAACGCGCGGTTTCAGCGGAAACTCACTGTTTCGGGCTGTGGATGTGATCGCCAGTGGCTGGTGCTCTGAGAGTTCCCAACGGCGGCACGCCTCGCCGATGGGTGCGCCATCAGCGCGTTGCCAGGGTGTCGTGCACTGCGGCGGTGATGCCATGAGCATGTGCGCCGCCCCGGTCGATCAGCAGCGCATGCATGCCGGCAGTCAGCGCGCCGGCGACGTCATGCTCGGCGTTGTCCCCGACGAACAGGCATTGCGCGGGAGTGACACCTAGTTCGTGTGCCAGCACGGCGAAAGCCCGCGGTTCTGGTTTCTGCGCTCCGATTCTCTCTGAGGTACACACGACGTCGACCTCTCCAGCGAGCCCGATCGTCTTGAGCTTGCCAAGTTGCTGTTCCTGGGTGCCGTTGGTCAGGATCCCGACTCGGTATCCAGACGCGCGCAGTCCGCGCACCAGGCCTATGGCGTCTGGGAACGGCCTCCAAGCCGCCTGATAAGCCTCAAGGTATCGTTCGAACAGTTCGTCGAGCTGGGCTTGCTTGGGCGGCACGGGCACTCCGAATGCCGGCAGCACGTGTCTCAGGCGTTCCCGGCGTTGTTCCTGGAAGCTGATGTGGCCGGACCGCCAGCGCTCGAAGTGGTGCGTCTCAGCGGAGAACCACACGTCCCGCGCTTCCTCTGTGGACTCGATTCCAAGGCTGTCGTAGAAGACATCCACGGCCGCGCGAGCCGACCCGAGATGGTCGAAGAGAGTGTCATCCACATCGAACCCAACCGCGCAAACCTTCGTCATCGTCTCAGCCTAGTCAGGTCGCAGAACCAGCCGGGGCCTGACTACCATCGTCCATGGGCAAGAAGAACTTCCTCGTTGAAGGAGGCTCCGGAACCGGGAAAACCTCCGTAGGCGAGGAATTGGCACGTCGTGGCTACCACGCCATTCACGGGGACCGGGAACTTGCCTACAGCGGTGAGCCCGGGACAGGGGACCCGGTGGAGAACGTGACGGGTCTGGCTGTTCATGACCACCATCTTTGGCAGGTCGACAAAGTACAAGCCCTCACCGCGGATCAGAGCGAAGCGGTGACGTTCTTCTGCGGAGGATCGCGCAACTTCATGCAGTTCATCGACCTGTTCGACGGAGTCTTCGTGCTGGAAGTCGACACCACAACACTGATTCGCAGGCTTGACGACCGTCCGGGGAATGAGTGGGGTGGACGTGGGCGACAGGCGGAGCGGGGCCTCATACTGCGATTGCATCGAATGAAGGCGGACATTCCCCCTGGAGCCGTCTCCATCGACGCCACCGCGCCGCTCAGGCAGGTTGTCGACGAGATCCTCACCTTGAGCGGTGCAGTAGGAGGGTCTGCCCGGTAGTCGGATTTCCCGGAACGAACGGCAGGGCCGACACGTGGAGATCACAGAATCGCGGCACCAGCATGGGAATCCGCTGTGCCGGGCGACTCTGGCGCTCCCACCCGGTCCCTGCCACCGCGGATGAGGGCTTGACTTGCATACCCCCTAGGGGTATTTTTGAAGCGTTGTCAGTGAAGTGGTATGTCCAGGCGGTCGTCTTTCCGCCGCCGTCACAGCCGTTCAACCCCAGCACCCAAGACCTTTCTTACGTCAAGGAATGGAACTGACATGTGCGACTCCGGAAACCGGAATGAACTGACCCTCACCCCCGCGCAGGACTCCTCGTGCTCGTGCTGCGCTCCGGCGGCTCCCAGCGGTCCTGCGGAGACCTCTGAGGCGACCTCGGAACAGCCACGCGGCGCGGCGGCGACGCTCGACGTCGGGCTGGACGGCCTGACTTGCGGCCATTGCGTCCAGACCGTGGAAAAGGCGCTGTCCGCAGTGGACGGCGTGGAATCCAGCAGCATCGAGCTGGTCCCCGGCGGCACCTCACGCCTGCGCGTCTCGGGAACCGCCGATCTCTCCGCCGTGCGGGCCGCCATCGCGTCCACCGGCTACAGCCTGAGCGAACGCTGAGCCGGCGTCGGCCGTCGGAGTGGACGCTCCGACGGCCGACGCGGCGGGACTTCCCGGGAGGGGACATGAAACAGCAAGAGCAGCACCACGAACATCATCAGCACGCCCCTGGCATACACGCCACCGAGGCTGCGGAAGCTCAGGGTGTCGAAGTGGCCGACCCCACCGTGCACCACGACGACCAGTCCCACGGCCACAACGCCCACGGCCACCAGGCCGCAACGGATGACGACCACCAGGTCCACCAGCACGGACAGCACACCGGGCACAGCACGGCGATGTTCCGCAGCCGGTTCTGGATCACCCTGGCACTGTCCGTCCCGGTGGTCTATTTCAGCCCCATGGTGGGCCATCTCCTGGGGTACCGGGCCCCGGAGTTCCCCGGCTCGTCCTGGATCACCCTGGTCCTCGGCACTGTGATCTTCGTGTACGGTGGCGCCCCGTTCCTGAAGGGAGGCGTCCAGGAGCTGCGGGATCGCCGCCCCGGCATGATGCTCCTGATCAGCATGGCCATCACCGTGGCCTTCCTCGCGTCCTGGGCCACCAGCCTGGGGCTCGGTGGCTTCGATCTGGACTTCTGGTGGGAGCTGGCCTTGCTGGTCACCATCATGCTGCTGGGGCACTGGATCGAGATGCGGGCCCTCGGCTCGGCCCGCGGCGCACTGGACGCGCTTGCGGCGCTCCTGCCGGATGAGGCCGAACGTCTCACCGATCAGGGGACCGAGATGGTGCCGACCTCGGCGCTGCGGGCCGGGGACCTTCTTCTGGTCCGCTCCGGGTCCCGGATGCCCGCGGACGGGGTCGTCACGGAAGGGCGCGCGGAGTTCGACGAGTCGATGATCACCGGCGAGTCCCGGACGGTGCCACGCTCACCGGGTGACCGTGTGGTCGCCGGAACCGTGGCCACGGATAACAGTGTCCGGGTCCGGGTCACCGCTGTGGGCCGGGAGACCGCGCTGGCGGGCATCCAGCGCCTGGTGGCCGAGGCGCAGGCGTCGTCGTCCCGCACGCAGGCCCTCGCCGACCGGGCGGCCGGCTTCCTGTTCTACTTCGCCACGGGCGCCGGGCTTCTGACGTTCCTGGTCTGGACACTGCTGGGAAATGTCCCCGAGGCCGTGACCAGGACGGTCACCGTGCTCGTCATCGCCTGCCCGCATGCCCTGGGTCTGGCCATCCCGCTGGTGATCGCGATCTCCACGGAGCGGGCCGCCCGGGCCGGGGTACTCCTCAAGAACCGGATCGCGCTGGAGAAGATGCGGACCGTGGACGTCGTGCTCTTCGACAAGACGGGGACCCTGACGCAGGGCGAACCGGCGGTCCGGGAGGCCGTGGCCGTCGACGGAGACGCCGACCGGATGCTCGCTCTCGCAGCTGCCGTCGAGGCCGACAGCGAGCACCCGGTGGCCCGCGCCATCGTCCGGGCTGCCCGCGAACGCGGCCTCACGATCCCCGTTGCCCACGGCTTCGAAGCGCTGACCGGGCGCGGCGCACGCGCCGTCGTCGACGGGGTGGAGTACCGGGTGGGCGGCCCCGCATTGCTCGTTGAACTGGAGGCCGTGGTGCCCGAACTGCTGCGCGGCAGCACCGAAGGCTGGGTGTCCCGTGGAGCTGCCGTGCTCCACGTGATCGAGGGCCGGACCGTGCTGGGCGCACTCAGCCTGGAGGACGCGATCCGGCCGGAGTCCCGGCAGGCGGTCGCCGCCCTGCAGGCGCGGGGGATCACGGTGGCCATGATCACCGGTGACGCGCGTCAGGTCGCGGCGGCGGTCGCGTCCGAGCTGGGCATCGACGAGGTCTTCGCCGAGGTGCTGCCCGCGGACAAGGACGGCAAAGTGGCCGAGCTTCAGGCCCGGGGGCTCCGCGTCGCGATGGTGGGCGACGGGGTCAACGACTCCCCGGCTCTGGCCCGTGCGGACGTCGGGATCGCGATCGGCGCGGGCACCGACGTGGCGGTGGAGGCGGCCGGCGTCGTGCTGGCCGGCAACGACCCGAGGGCTGTTCTCTCCCTGGTGGAACTGTCCCGTGCGAGTTACCGGAAGATGTGGCAGAACCTGGTCTGGGCCACGGGATACAACGTCCTCTCTGTGCCGCTGGCCGCCGGAATCTTGGCGTTCGCGGGCGTCGTGCTCTCTCCGGCCGCCGGTGCCGTGCTGATGTCCCTCTCCACCATCGTGGTGGCGCTCAACGCCCAGCTGCTGCGCCGAATCCGGCTCGACCCGGCGTCGTTGGCATGAGTCTCCTGAAGCGCCTGCTGCTGGTCCTGAGTGTGGCGGCCGGCCTCCTGGGCATGCACGCTGTCGCCGGGTTGCAGGCGCCCGCACCGCATGCTCATGCGGCGGCCCACCTGATGCACGACGGCGTCGTCCTCCACGGCGGGGGCGGCTCACCGTCGGAGCAGACTCCGCCGTGTGACAGTCCGGCCCCGTGCCACACGATGGCGGGTGCCGGATCGGGGTGCATCCCCCTGCCCGGCGGGCAGGCTCCGGCGCTCGTGGCTCCGGACCGGCTGCGGGTCGTCATGGTGGGGTGGCTCCGGGTGCATGAAGGCCCAGGGCCGGTCCGGGACAGGGTGGGGCCTTCCCTCGTGGAACTCTGCATCAGCAGGACGTGAGGCCGGGGTGATTCCTCAGACCGAACATGTAAGACCACGGGAAGGATCCCTCATGAAGAAGACATTGATCACCACCGCCGTCGGCCTCGGCGCGGCACTCCTGCTCTCCGCCTGCTCCACCGGCTCCGGCGGGGACATGGCGGGGATGCCCGGCCACGGCGGGCAGGCCTCGTCCACGGCGCCCGCGTCGTCTCCGGCCCAGGCCGGGGTCGGGCACAACGCGGCGGACACCATGTTCGCCGCCATGATGATCCCGCATCACAGCCAGGCTCTGGAGATGAGCGGGATCATTCTGGCGAAGCAGGGGCTCCCGGAGGACGTGACGGCGCTGGCGCGGAGGATCCAGAAGGCTCAGGGTCCCGAGATCGCCACGCTGAAGTCCTGGCTGAGCGACTGGGGTGAGAAACCCGCTGAGCATGCGGGCCACTCGATGGACGGCATGATGAGCGCCGAGGATCTGGAGCAGTTGAAATCCGCACAGGGAACGGCCGCGGCACAGCTCTTCCTGAGCCAGATGATCAAGCATCACGAAGGGGCGCTCACCATGGCGCGCACGGAGAGCCGTGAAGGGAAGGATGTGAAGGCCGTGGAACTGAGCCGGAAGATCGTCGCCGATCAAGCTGCGGAGATCGCCGAGATGAAGAAGCTGCTGGCCACGCTCTGACAGGCGGGCCCCGCCGGGTGACGGGCCGGTTCGTCAAGGACCGGCCCGTCGACGAGCAGATTCCCTGACGACCCAACTCTCAGCGCAAAGGTCCTGTTAACGAGCGAACGCCGGGTAGCTGATTCAAGGAACACTTGGGGGGAACGTTCCTTGTACTACCCGGCGTCGTCCAGCCCTTGCGGGGCTGGATCATCACTCGCACCTCCATGAGGCAATAACTACTTTACTCTTCAAGCTCGCCGAAACAACAGTTTTTACCTTGGAAAACACTGTGAAGACCGTCAAATTTTCCAGAACACGTGTTTGACCTGCGGAAACTTTGTCCATGAATCTCGAAGACGCGCGGCGCGCCGGTGCGGGAGCTCGCGTAACGCGGCGTTAAAAACCGAAAGCCGGCAGCTGAACGGGGGATCAGGGGGAAAACCCGAACAGCTACCGACTTCCGTGCGGACGCTTTCGCATCCGCAGATTCACTCGCACCCTTTGAGGTACTAACTACATTAGGAACCCAAGTTGTGAAGAGCCTTCACTGAAGCCGTGCATAGCCTGGGAATCCCGCCTCTGCGCTGTGAGGTGCGTCGCGTGGACCCCCTGGGGCATCGGGGTGGAACCCGGCGGACGGAACGCCGGTGCCGGGCCGGAAGGTCCATGCCAAGATGGAGCCATGAGCAGAATCGCCTTCCTCGGTTGTGGATCCATGAACGAAGCCATCCTGTCCGGCCTGATCGCCGCCGGCTCGGAACCCAGCGACATCGTCGCGACGGTGCGGCGCGCAGAACGGGCGGCCGAACTGGCTGAACGTCACGGGGTGGTGGCCATCGCGGAGTCAGAGGACGCCCAGGCGAACCGCGAAGCGGTGCGGGACGCCGGCGTCGTGATCCTCGGCGTCAAGCCGGTGGGCATCGCAGCCCTCGCCCGTGAAATCGCCCCGGTGCTGGCGCCGGAGACCGTGGTGGTGAGCGTCGCCGCCGCGGTGTCCCTCGCGCAGCTGGAGGCGGCACTCCCCGAGGGGCAGCCGGTGATCCGGACGATGCCGAACACCCCGGCACGCCTGGGCAAGGGCGTCGTCTCTGTTTCGGACGGAAGCAGCACCAGCCCCGAACAGCTCGCCACGGTGCGGGCGCTCTTCGAGACCGTGGGAACCGTGGTGGAGATCCCGGAGGAGCAGGTGGACGCTTTGTCCGCGATCAGCGGCTCCGGTCCTGCCTACGCCTTCTATCTGGCCGAAGCCATGGCCGCCGCCGGTGTGGAGCTCGGCCTGGACCCGGAGCTCTCGGCGCTGCTGGCCCGGGAGACCGTGGCCGGTGCCGGGCTCATGCTGGGTGAGGACGGGGCGGATGCGGCGGCGCTTCGCAAGGCCGTCACCAGCCCCAACGGAACCACGGAACGGGCCATCGCCACCTTCGACGAGCAGGGCATCCCGGCGATCATCGCCGCCGGAGCGCGTGCCGCGGCAGCGCGTGCCGCGGAGATCACGGCCAGCCTGGACTGACGCACCCCGCACTTCCCGCGAAGTCACGGTTGAGGCCCGGAAAACCAGGTTTTCCGGGCCTCAACCGTGACTTCGCGGGCCGAAGGAGGGGCCGCCGGATCAGGGACGCGCCGCGAAGCGCTCCAGGAGATCCACATGACCGGAGACGATCAGCATGTCGTGGCTGGAGACCTTCGTGTCCGGCCGGGCATAGGTGAAGTCCTCGCCCGGGGACTTCACGCCCACCACGGTCACGCCGTACTTGGAGCGGACCTTGGACTCCTCCAGGGTGAAGCCCACGGTCTCCTTGGGTGGGTACATCTTGACGATGGCGAAGTCGTCGTCGAACTCGATGAAGTCGAGCAGGCGACCGGACACCAGGTGCGCCGCTCGCACGCCGGCATCGGCCTCGGGGTAGATCACGTGGTTGGCGCCGATCCGGGTGAGGATCTTGCCGTGCGACGGCGTGATCGCCTTGACCCAGAGGTGCTCGATGCCCAGGTCCACCAGGTTCACGGTGATGAGCACACTGGACTCGATCGACGTGCCCACGCCCACCACGGCCGAGGAGAATTCCTGGGCGCCCAGCTGGCGCAGCGCGTCGATGTTCGTGGCGTCGGCCTCCACCACGTGGGTGAGGACCGGAGCCCACTTCTGGACCAGGGTGCGGTCCCGCTCGATGGCCAGCACCTCGCGGCCCTGCTTGACCAGCTGCTCGGCCGTCGCGGCGCCGAAGCGGCCCAGACCGATCACCAGGACCGGTGCGTTGGGGGAGGGGCGGTTCGTGGCGCCCTGGTTCTTAGCCAATGATCGGCCTCTCTTCCGGGAAGTGGTACAGCTGGCTCCGCTGCCGGATCGCCAGGGCCGCGGCCAGGGTGACCGTGCCGACGCGTCCGGCGAACATCAGAGCACTCAAAACATATACGCCCGCGGGCGGCAGTTCAGCACTGAGGTTGGTGCTCAGCCCCACGGTGGCGAAGGCCGAGATGGTCTCGAAGAGCACTCGGTCCAGGCTGGCGCCGCTGATGGCGAGCAGGGAGAACGCAGCCACCGAGACGAAGGTGGCACCCATGACGATCACCGAGATGGCCACACGCATGGTCCCCTGGGGAATGGTCCGGCCGTAAACCTTCACATCGGCGTCGCCCCGGGCCTCCGCGCGGATGGCCAGGAACATCACCGCGATGGTGGTCACCTTGATGCCGCCCGCCGTTGAGGCCGAGCCGCCGCCGGCGAACATCAGCGCATCCGTCAGGAGCATGGTGGTGGAGTCCAGATGGTTCTGGTCCACCAGGTTGAACCCGCCGGAACGGGTCATCACCGAGGCGAAGACCGAATGGATGATCTTGTCCCCCACGCCCATACTGCCGATCGTGCGCGGGTTGTCCCACTCCATGAGGGCCCAGAGCAGGCTGCCGACCACCAGGAGGATGAAGGACACCTGGATGGTGAGCTTGGTGTGGAGATTCCATTTGCGCCAGTTCAGGCCGTTCTGCTGCAGGACCATCACCACGGGGAAGCCCAGGGATCCCAGGAACACGCCCAGCATGAGCGGGATCAGGATCCACAGATCCGTCTCATAGGGCACGATCCCGTCCGAGTGCGGGGTGAAGCCGGCGTTGTTGAAGGCCGAGATGGAGTAGAACACGCCATGCCAGATACCCGTCCAGAAGCTCTCCCCGAGCGTCCAGAAGCGGGGGATGAGCGCCAGGGCCAGAGCGCCTTCGATCACCATGGACGTCATGATGACCACGCGGAGCAGGGTGCCGACCTCCCCCAGGCGGCCCGCGTTGTTCATGGCCTCCTGGGCGATGAGCTTGCCGCGCACCCCGAGTTTCTTGCTGACCATGAGGGCCAGGAGGGAGGCGAGGGTCAGCGTGCCGAGACCGCCGACGAAGATGCCGATCATGATCACGAGCTGGCCGAAGAAGGTCCAGTGCGTGGCCGTCGAGACCACGGTCAGACCGGTGACGCACACCGCGGAGACCGCCGTGAAGAGGGCCTGATGCAGTGGGGTGACCTGTCCGCTGCTGGCCGCGACCGGCAGGGAGAGCAGGAAGGTGAAGAGCAGGATGACCGAGGTGAACGCCACGAGCGCCAGGCGGGCGGGGGAGGAGTTGGCCAGCCGGTCGACGAAGTCCCGCACGGCGGTGAAGACCCCGAACCGGCCGGGCTCCTGGGGCGGCGGCTGCCAGCCGGTGAGAGGCTCGGAGAAGGGTGCGTCCATGCCGAGGTTCCGCCGGGATGCGCTTCCGCCCGGGGCGGACGGTGCGACGCCGGCACGGGCCTTCCCGGTGGCGCGTCCGCCAGGCATTGAGGCCGCCGTGGCCCGGGCAGGCCGTGGGGGCTGGTGATGGGGCCCGGAGCTGGGCATGAGCTGTCCTTCTGTTGAGGCTCTGGGCCGGGGCCCGCGTTGTCCTTGCAGTAGTTAACCACCATTCGGCCCCATTGCACGGCTGCCGTGTAGCCTGTCCTTGATGTCCGAGTCCCATGAAGCAGCGCCGGCGCCGTCTTCCCCTGTCCACTCCCCGGTAGTGCCGCGGAGTGCGGTGAACCATGACATGCCGCTCACCACGGTGGTGTGGGACCCGGCCATGACGGCCTATGACTTCGGGCCCACCCATCCCATGGCCCCTGCGCGGCTGGAACTGACCGCTCAGCTGGCTCAGGAACTCGGGGTGCTGTACCGCCCCCAGGTGACGGTGCTGGCCCCTGAGATCGCCACGGACGCCGAGCTGGAACGGGTGCATGACCCCGCCTATGTGGCTGCCGTCCACCGGGTTTCAGAGGACCCCGGCAGCCCCTTGCCCCTCCTGGGCCTGGGGACTGAGGACGATCCGGCCTTCGCCGGGATGCACGAGGCCGCCGCCCGCCTGGCGGGTGCCTCCTTGCTTGCCGCGGACCGCATACTTTCCGGTGAGGCAGTCCGGGCCGTGAACTTCGGTGGAGGTATGCACCATGCGGCACGAGACCGTGCCAGCGGCTTCTCCATCTACAACGACGCAGCCCTGGCCATCACCCGCCTCCTCGACGGCGGGGTGCGGCGTGTGGCCTACATCGACGTCGACGCCCACCACGGCGACGGCACCCAGAGCATTTTCTGGAACGACCCGCGCGTTCTGACCGTCTCGCTCCACGAGTCCGGCCAGACCCTCTTCCCGGGGACCGGTTTCCCGGCCGAGACCGGCGGACCGGATGCCATGGGCAGCGCCGTGAACATCGCGCTTCCCGCGGGAACCGACGACGCCGGGTGGCTGCGTGCCTTCCACTCGGTGGTCCCCGCGGTGGTCCGGGAGTTCGCCCCCGAGGCGATCGTCAGCCAGCACGGCGCGGACTCGCATCGGGATGATCCCCTGAGCAATCTGTGTGTCACGGTGGATGGCCAGCGTGAGGCGATGAACTCCGTGGCGTCCATGGCGCAGCGTCATTGCGGCGACCGGTGGATCGCCACGGGTGGCGGCGGGTACGACGTGTACTCCGTGGTCCCGCGGGCCTGGACCCATCTGGTGGCCATCGCCAGCGGACGCTCCCTGCCGGTCGGCACCCCGGTGCCGGAGCGCTGGATCGAGCGCGTGGAACGGGACTTCAACGTCCAGGCGCCTCGGCTCATGGGCGACGGTGGCGACATCTGGTGGCGGTCCTGGGAGACCGGCTACGACCCTTCCAACGCGGTGGACCGGGCGATCATGGCCACTCGCAAGGAGGTCTTCCCGCTCTTCGGCCTGGATCCCTGGTTCGACTGACCCGGTCCGGCCAGTCCGGCACTCAGAGCGGCCTCGGGCGTCGCAGGGTCTGGTCGCACCAGGACTCATGACGGCATAAGGATGCCTTTGGGGATATATGTCGCTAGGGTAAGGGACATGGTGGTTGACGATATCTTCGCGGTCATTGCCGAGCCGACGCGACGGGAGATCCTGTCCGCGCTCCGTTCCGGCGACAAAGCCGTGGGCGAGCTGGTGGAGGATCTCCAGGCGAGCCAGCCCACGGTCTCCAAGCATCTGCGCGTTCTCCGTGAGGCGGGTCTGGTGACCATGCGGGCCCAAGGACAGAAACGTTTCTACTCGCTCGAACGGGAGCCTCTGCGCGCAGTGCAGGACTGGCTGGCCGAGCTGGTGCCGTCCGCGCGGCCGGTCCGCCCGCAGAGTGCACCGGCCCCGGGAAGCCGCGTTGCGCCGTCGTCGGCTCAGTCAGCCCCGTCGCTCCAGCCCGCCGCGGCGGCACACGCCCCCTCCGAGGTGGAGCTGTCCGAGCACGCCGGGCATGATGCGGGAGCCATGGCCAACACCGGCCAGCAGCTGGGCCGCGCGGCCAGCCGGGCGGCCACCCGTGCCGCCGAGGTCCTGGCGAACCTGCCCAAGCTGGGCCGCAAGAAATAGCTTCCCCTTCCTCATCGACTGCTCCACAGGACGCCACTTTTCGCCGAAGCGGGCTCAAAGTGGCGTCCTATGGAGCAGCCGATGGGGGTTTCAGACGAGGGCGGGCTGCAGTCCCAGAAAGACGGTGCCGCCCACGGTGAGACCCAGCGAGCGGGCTTCGCCGCGGGTCACCACCACGTTGACCGGCGGCGCCTCCGGCGTGGCCTGCAACTGCACCTCAAGGCGCACCTCGAAACCCACCCGGGTGCTGCGCACGATCCGGCCCGCCACGGAGCCGGGAGTCTCGATACGGAAGATCTCCAGATCGTGCGGCCGGACCAGCCGGCCCTGGAACTCGGTCACGGGGCCCAGGAAGCCCAGGACGAAGTCGTTGGCGGGCTGGTCGTAGAGCTCGTCGGGAGTGCCCACCTGCTCCACCCGGCCCTGGTTGATGACCACGATGTTGTCCGCCACTTCCAGGGCCTCCTCCTGGTCGTGGGTGACGAAGAGCGTGGTCACGTGGACCTCGTCGTGGAGCCGGCGCAGCCAGTCCCGGAGTTCCTTGCGGACCTTGGCATCCAGCGCGCCGAACGGTTCGTCCAGCAGCAGGACGCTGGGCTCGATCGCCAAGGCACGCGCCAGGGCCATGCGCTGCCGCTGGCCGCCGGAGAGCTGGGCCGGGAGCCGGCCGGCGAACTGGGTCAGGTGGACCAGCTCCAGAAGGGAGTCCACCTTCTCCTTGATCCGGGCCTTGGGCAGCTTGCGGATCTCCAGACCGAAGGCGATGTTCTTGGCCACGGTCATGTGTTTGAACGCCGCGTAGTGCTGGAACACGAAGCCCACATTGCGCTTCTGGGCCGGCAGGTGCGTGGCTTCCCGGCCGCTGATGGTGATGCTGCCCGAGTCGGCGTTCTCCAGCCCCGCGATGATCCGCAGCAGCGTGGATTTGCCGCCGCCCGAGGGGCCCAGAAGGGCGGTCAGCTGACCGGTGGGGATGTCCAGGTTGATGTCCTGCAGGGCGACGAAGTCCCCGAAGTTCTTGTTGACCTGCGAAACCGTGATGCTCATGAGCGGTGCTCCTTGGAGGGGCGGAGGATGGTCACGACCACCAGCGCCGTGATGGCGATCAGGACCAGGAGGAAGGCGGCGGCGTAGGCACTCGCCTCGTCGAAGTTGCCGTAGCGGTTGGCCACCAGCAGGGTGGCCGTCTCGCCGTTGAAGGATGCGCCCTGGCTGACGATCTTGACCGCGCCGAACTCGCCGAGCGCACGGGCCAGGGAAAGTACGACGCCGTACACCAGCGCCCACTTGATGGCCGGGAGGGTGATGCGCAGGAAGGTCTGCACGGCGCCGGCGCCGAGGCTGCGGGCCGCGAGTTCCTGCTCGGTCCCGATCTCCTGGAGCACCGGGACGATCTCCCGGATGACCAGGGGAAGGGAGACGAAGGTGGTGGCCAGGACGATGCCGGGTGTGGAGAAGATGATCTGCCAGTCCAGGGATTCCAGGAGCGGGCCGAACCAGCCCTGATTGCTGCTGTACGCGAGGACCAGGGCCAGGCCCACCACCACGGGGGAGACGGACATGGGCAGGTCCACCAGGGCGGAGAGCAGCCGGCGGCCCGGGAACGAGTAGCGGACCAGCAGGAGGGAGATGCCCAGGCCGAACACCGCGTTCAGGCCCACAGCCCAGAGGGCGGCGGTCAATGTCAGACCGAAGGCGTAGCCGAAGGCCGGGTCGGAGATGCGGGTCAGGAAGGCGTCGAAGCCGCCGGTGTCGTTGACGGGTGCGAAGGTCCGCAGCACCACCAGGGACACGGGCCAGACGACCAGGAAGAACAGGTAGCCGATCACGAGGAGCCGCAGCAGGATCCGGACGACGTGGCCGCCGCCGTTCCGGCCCGCGCCGCCGGCCTTGCGGTTCCGTGTGGACGGCTTCACCGGGACGGAAGCGGTCGCCGGGGGTGTTACACCCGGGCGAATGGTGGACTGCTGATCAGTGGGGGAACCATGCCGGGCCGGGGCGTCCGTGACACCCGCCGTGGGCCCGGTGGTGAGGCCGGTGGACCATGAGGTGTCAGCCACGCCGTGCCACCTTCCGTTGCAGGATGTCGAGGGCGATCAGGACGGCCAGCGAGACCACCAGGAGGACCAGCGCCACGGAGGCGGCGGCGGCCCGGTTGTCACTCTCGATGAACTTGAGGATTTTCAGCGACGCCACCTCGGTGACGAAGGGCGTGTTGCCGGAGATCAGGACCAGCGCCCCGAATTCGCTGATGGCCCGGGCGAACGCCAGCGAAGCGCCCGCCGTGATGGCGGGCATAAGAGCCGGCAGCATGACCCGGCGGAACGTGGTGAAGCGGCTCGCGCCGAGGGACGCGGCGGCCTCCTCGACGTCCTGGTCGAGTTCCAGGAGCACCGGCTGCACCGTGCGGACCACGAAGGGGAGTGTCACGAACAGCAGCGCCAGGAAGATGCCCTGCTGGGTGTTGACCACATTGATGCCCAAGGGGCTTTCCGGCCCATACAGACTGAGCAGCACCAGACCGGCCACGATGGTGGGCAGGGCGAACGGGATGTCGATGATGACTTCCAAGACGGCCTTGCCCGGGAAACGGTCACGGACCAGGACCCACGCGATGGCGGTTCCCAGCACCACGTTGACCAGTGCGGCCCCGAGCGCCTGCAGGATGGTGAGCCGGAGTGCCGCGAAGGTCTGAGGGTCCGTGATGGTGCCGATGAACTGCTGCCAGCCCCCCGCCGTCGAGCTCAGGACGATGGCGGCCAGCGGGATCAGCACCAGGATGCTGAACCACAGCAGCGCAAGTCCCAGGCCCGCGGCGGCGGGGCGGGTCAGCGTGTCAGGCTTCATTTCTTGACGGCCGCCGCACGCAGCTGATCGATGAGGGCGCCGTCCGCGAAGAACTTCTTGTCCACGGACGCCCAGCCGCCGAAATCCTTCTCCACGGTGAGCAGGTGCTCAGGGGTGGGGAACGGGTTGGCCGGGTCGTTAGCGCCCTTGACCTCGGTCTTCACGCCGTCGATCACGGGACGGAAACCGGTCTTGGCGAACTCGGTCTGGCCGTCCTTGCTGAGCACGAAGTCCAGCCAGTCCTTGGCCTTGGGGTCGGCCTTCTTCAGGATGGCGCCCGGATTCTCGATCAGCACGGTGTCATTGGGCACGATGTAGTCGTAGTCCTTGCCCTTCTGCCGGGCCAGGATCGCCTCGTTTTCGTAGGAGATCAGGACGTTGCCCACCTTCTTGTCGAAGGCCTCCGTGGCCTCCCGGCCGCTGCCGGCCCACTGCGTCACATTGGCGAAGATCTTCTTCAGGAAGTCGGAGGCCTGGGCCTCGGTCTTCCCGGAAGCGACGGCGTGGCCGTAGGCGCCCAGGATGTTCCAGCGCGCGGAGCCGGAGGACTTGGGGTCCGGGGTGATGATCTTGACGTCGGGGCGGGTGAGGTCTTCCCAGCCCTTGATGCCCTGCGGATTGCCCTTGGGCACCACCAGGACCACCACGGAGTCGGAGACGATCCCCTTGGTGGCGTTCTTGTTCCAGTCCTCATCCACCAGGCCGGCCTTGACCAGGCGGGTCACATCGCTTTCGAGGGAGAAATGGACGTAGTCGGCCTTGGCTCCCGCGGCCACCTTGCGGCTCTGGTCGCCGGACGCGCCGTAGGAGCCGCTGAAGGTGACGCCCTTGCCCGCCTCGGTCTGCTGGAACTTGGCGGCGATGGCCTTGTTGGCGGTTTCGGGGACGGCGAAACCGACGATCGAGAGCTGGGTGCCGCTCGCTCCTGAGGCCCCACCGGCGCAGGCGGTCATACCGAGAACTGCTGCGACAGCGGTGGCGGTGACGGCCAGACGGGATTTCCAGGTCTTCATGAGGGTCTTCCTTCAGTGGGCCGGCCCTGCGAGTGGCAGGTGTCCGGGCGGAGAAGCGGGTGGCCCCGGGCGCTGGATGCGCCCCGGTTGCTGGCAAATGTACCGACGCACGACGACGGCGTCGCGTGCGTATGTCATATAGGTCTCCGTGTGTAGTTGCGTGACCTGGAGGGTGGACAGGCGCGCCATATTCCGGCAGCGGGCTTGCGCCTGCCGAACAGAGTTCTTATAGTTTGGGACCATGACGAAGCGTTGGTATGCGTATTTTGCTGTGGCTCTGGAGGGCCAACGGCGCCGCTAGTCGCGCATACACATCGACCTTCAGAGCACACAGGGCAGGGATGCAATCCCTGCCCTTCGCCATTCCGGCGGGCTCTGAGGTCAGGGTCCCGTCCAGAACCGAGGACCCAGATCATGAAACCAGCAGCCCCGTCCACCGCAGCTCTCCCCCTTGTTCAGGGAGCCGCGGCGTCCCTCTCTTCCGCCGTGACCGCCCCGGCGACACGGTTCGCGCCGCTGCTCACCCCTCTGGAACTCCGCACAGCCCGGCCGGTGACCGCGGCGCTGGGAGCCGTCGTCGAGCGTGCCCGTGACGAGGTGCGTGCCATCCTCAACGGCCTCGATGACCGTCTCCTCGTGGTGGTGGGACCCTGTTCGGTGCACGACACCGAGGCCGGGCTGGACTACGCCCGTCGGCTGGCGGCTCAGGCCGGGCTGCACCGGGAGGACCTGCTGGTGGTGATGCGCTGCTACTTCGAGAAGCCGCGCACAACGCTCGGCTGGAAGGGACTGATTAATGACCCGGGCCTGGACGGTGGACACGACATCGCCACCGGGCTGGATCGTGCCCGCGAGTTCCTGCTGGAGGTGACGGAGCTGGGACTGCCGGTGGCCACCGAGTTCCTGGAGCCGTTCAGCGCCCCGTACCTGGAGGATCTGGTGAGCTGGGGCGCGGTGGGTGCCCGGACCACGGAGAGCCAGGTGCACCGTCAGATGGCTGCCGCGCTGGATCTGCCCGTCGGTTTCAAGAACGCGACGGATGGCACAGTGGGCCATGCCATCGATGCCTGCCAGGCGGCCGCGGGGGAACAGTCGTTCCTCGGCACGGACCTGGACGGACGGACCAGTGTGGTGCACGCCGCCGGGAACCGGGACGGTCACGTCATCCTGCGTGGCGGGGCGTCCGGGCCGAACCACGGTGCGGAATCCGTGGCGGAGGTTTCACGCGCATTGCAGGCCAGGGGCGGCAACCCCCGCGTGGTGGTGGACGCCAGTCACGGCAACAGCGGCAAGGACCACGTGCGCCAGGCCGAGGTGGCCGGGGAGCTCGCCGGGCAGCTGGAGTCCGCGGCGACGGCGGAGCGGATCGCAGGCGTCATGCTGGAGAGTTTCCTCGTGGGCGGTGCCCAGAAATTCGACCCGGAATCGGGGCCGGCGGCACGCGAGGCGCTGGTCTACGGCCAGAGCATCACGGATGCCTGTATGGAGTGGGAAGTGACCGTTGACGTGCTGGAACGTCTTGCTCAGGCGAGCCGGGCCAGAAGGGCCGGACGGCGGTGATCCGACGCGCTCGTGGCGTCTTTCACTTTAGGCTCAATTGCCACTAGAGTTACTAGCACTCAGGATGGGACAACCTCAGTACCGACACGCCGCACTACCTCGCGGCGTGAACCAAGGCTGAATTGCAGGAGGGGGAGGCCGGACGTGGCCCACTTTGCGAACACCGACTTCCTCACGGTGGCTGAAGTTGCAGACCAGATGCGTGTGTCCAAGATGACCGTTTATCGCCTGATTCACTCGGGTGAGCTTCCGGCTGTGCGCTTCGGGCGCTCCTTCCGTGTGCCGGAAGTGGCTGTCGAGGAGTACGTCCGCGCTGCGGTCACGGGGAATCGTTCCGAAACCGCGTGAACCTGGGTTCCTCCGGGGCCGGTCTTCGTTGATCCGGTCAAGGGCAGGCCGCCGGAAGCGGTACCCTGTTAAGGAACGTTTTACGTCATCGTAAGAAAGTGCGGCTTGCCAGGCCCCGGATCTTCGGGTGCAGGGTGGCCGCGTATTACCGTAAGGAACTTCTGTGGGTTCAGTTATCAAGAAGCGTCGCAAGCGCATGGCCAAGAAGAAGCACCGCAAGCTGCTTCGTAAGACTCGCCACCAGCGTCGCAATAAGAAGTAGAGATACTTCGCACGCGTACAGGCCCGGGACCGTCAGGTTCCGGGCCTGGTGCTTTTAACGCGCGACGACGGCGGTGGGCTTGGGTGGGTGCCGTGAGGCAATCCCACGCGGCTTAGACACAGGGCTTGGGTGGCCGGCGGGGGTTCCCCCGCGGCTTAGACACCCGCCTTCGCTCGTCCCTCGCTACGGCGTGCGATGCGCCGCTTCTGGGAACCCCCGCCGGCTCCCGATGTCACGTTGGTCTTCACGCGGTTGAGCGTAGGGCCGGGACATCGAAGTTCCGGGCCAACGTGTGCTCCGTGGGGAGAGGCCCGACGGGACGGGTGACCTTGAGATTGCACTTTCTCGGGGATCGGAGGCGTGGATTCCCGAGAAACTGCAACGTCGACGTGGTGGTCATGGGCGGACGTCTGCAGCGGGGAAGGGAGGTCCAGGTGGCACCCCGGCTACGGGATGACGACTCCTCAGGGCGGAAGCTCTCCAGTGGCGGCTTGGTGCGGGTGGCGTGGCCACGAGATTGCAGTTTCTCGGGTGGCGGAAGCGTGGAACCCCGAGAAACTGCATTCTCACCGGAGGAGCACCCGAAGAATCCGAGTACCTCGGGCCACCTCCCACCGAAACCAGGTCGCGGGCGGAGCGGTACAGGGGTCGGCGTCGCGGGTTTTCGAAAGCGGCGCATCGCGCGACAGAGCGAGGGACGAGCGGCGGAGCGTGTCTAAGCCGCGTGAAAACCCGCGAAAGCTGGCGCCGAAGGGAGAACTACTTCCGACCGCGGGCGTGGTTGAGGCCCCGCCAGAGGCCGTAGACCGCGCCACCCACCGTGGCGGCCTTGAGGCCCAGTGTGGCGGCGCGCCGTCCGGAGCGGAAGTCGTAGACCGGCCAGTTCTGGGCCTTGGCATGACGGCGCAGCCCGGCGTCGGGGTTGATCGCCACGGGGTGGCCCACCATGCTCAGCAGGGGGATGTCGTTGTGGGAGTCGCTGTAGGCCCAGCACTCCTCCAGGTCCAGGCCCTCGGCTTCGGCCAGTGCCCGTGCGGCCTCGGCCTTGGCGGGCCCGTGCAGGATGTCGCCCACCAGGCGGCCGGTGTAGACCCCGTCCACCACCTCCACCCGTGTCCCCAGGGCGCCGGTGAGTCCGAGGCGGGAGGCGATGGGCTCGGCGAGCTCGATGGGGGTGGCTGTGATGAGCCAGACGCGCCGGCCCACGCGCAGATGCTGCTCGGCCAGGGCGCGGGTGCCGGGCCAGATCCGGCTGGAGATGCTCTCTTCGAAGACCTCGTCGCCCAGGGTGGCGACGTCCTCGGCGCGGATTCCGGCCGCGATCCGCATGCCGCGGTCCCGGATCTCGTGCACGTCCGAGAGTTTCTCCCCCCGGACCACGAACTTGAGCTGCTGCCATCCGAACGATGCCGCATCCCGGAGGGTGAACACCTTCCGCTCGTACATCTTGCGGGCGGCGTGGAAGATGCTCGCTCCACGGATCAGGGTGTTGTCCACATCGAAGAAGGCCGCTTCATGGCGGTGCAGATCGGCCACGGGAACGCTGGATGCGGGATCGGTGCGTGTGGTGGCCATGGACAGGAGTCTATCTAACAGCGCTGATGTGCCGTGGGTGGCCGGATGCCGCTACGGTGGGAGGATGCGGGTCCCTGAACTTCTCCTCATCACCAAGAAGGACTGCCATTTGTGCGCCGCGGCCCGTGAGACGGTGTCCGAGGTGGCTGCCCGGGTGGGTGTTCCCTGGGAGGAAGCGCTGATCGACGACGACGCCGGGCTGCGCGCGCGGTTTGCGGACGAGGTGCCTGTGGTGATGATCGACGGCGTTCAGCGCGACTTCTGGACGATCGACGCCTCGCGTCTGGAACGGAAGCTGCGCGATGCGCAGCAGGGCTGACCGGGGCCGCGGATGAAGAAGAAAGACCTGAACCCGGGCCGTTCCGGGGGAGATCCCGTCGCCGTGGCGCCGTCGAGCGCAAGGGACGGGTCCGACGCCTATCCCGCAGTGACGCAGGGGACCAAGCAGATCCCGCCGGCCGCCGTCGCGCGTCTGACGCTCTATCTCCGTGCTCTGAACTCCCTGACCGGCGACGGTGTGGAGCGGGTCTCCTCGGAGGCGCTCGCCGAGGCCTCCGGGGTCAGTTCGGCGACGCTCCGCAAGGACCTCAGCTACATCGGCTCTCACGGAACCCGAGGCGTCGGTTACGAGGTCGACTATCTCAACCGGCAGATCGCTGCGGCCCTGGGTCTCACGCTGGATTGGAAAGTGGCGATCGTGGGCGCGGGCAACCTGGGCCGTGCGCTCGCCCGGTACGGCGGTTTCCAGTCGCGCGGCTTCGAGATCGTGGCGATCTTCGACGCCGATCCGCTGATCGTGGGGCAGGAGATCGGCTTCCTGCGGGTCAGCGACGTTCTGGGCCTGGAGACGGGCCTGGCGCAGACACGCGCCAACATGGTGGTCCTCGCTCTGCCTGCTCATGTGGCCCAGGAGATGTGCGACCGGGTGGTCTCCGCGGGCGTCAAGAGCATCCTGAGTTTCGCACCCATCACCCTCCAGGTTCCGGCCGGGGTGAATCTGCGCAAGGTGGATATGGCCACCGAGCTCCAGATCCTGGCCTATCACGCCCAGCGGCTGGTGGACTGAGCCTCAGATGCTGGGCGGCCTGGCCGTCGCGGAAAGTGTCGTGACGGGCCCTTTCCGGTGAAGAGTCGCCGCCGGGGCGCCGAACACTGGGTAAACTTTGGTCTAGACCAAAAAATCCGGCCTCGTGAGCCTCTACTGTTCCCCTCGGAAGCTCCCCTGCGACGAAGGAATCCATTTCATGAGCCAGCCCTCCTCCGCCCTCAGCTCAGCCCGTGCCCTCCTGGCTTCGGCGCAGGCGGTGCTGTTCGACTTCAACGGCACGCTCTCCCTCGACGAGGAGCTGATGGGAGCACTCTATGCAGCGGCCGCCCAGGAGGTCTGCGGCGTGGAGCTGAGCTGGGACGACTATGTGGAGCGCTTCGTGGGGATCAGCGATCTGGAGATCTGCGATGCCCTGGCGCAAGGGGACGAGGCGCTCGCCGCCCGTGTCCTGGACCACCTGTGCGAGGGCTACCTCCGCGAGATCCGGCGGGAACCCCGCATCCCGGCCGCGCACGTGGAACTCGTGCGGGGGCTGGTGGAGTCCGGGATCAGGGTGGCCGTGGTCACCGGCACCCTGCGCCGGCTCCTGGAGCCCGCGCTGGAGGACAGCGGCCTCGCCCCGCTGATCTCGGCCACAGTGTGCTGCGACGACGTGGAACATGGCAAACCACATCCTGAAGGCTTCCTCCGGGGCGCTGAGCTGCTGGGGGCCGGTGCCGACGGCACGGTGGTCTTCGAGGACTCCCTGGCCGGGGTGGAGGCCGCACGTGCCGCAGGGATGGCCTGCGTTCTGGTGGGACCGCTCGCTTCCTCGGGGCGGACCGAGGCCTGCCCTCTGGGCGAACTCGCGGCGCTTGTCGCCTGAACCCTTCAGGCCCCGCCGGTGGTGACTCGCAGTCTCAGGGCATCCGCACGGTGGATGTCCTGCGCGTGCTCCACCGGCAGCCCATCGGCCCGGTAGGCGGTGCGGACCAGGCGGAGGACGGGATGCCGCGCCCCGATGCCCAGGAGCTCCCGCTCCTCCGGTGTGGGAACTGAGGGGGTGAGGTCCTCGACTTTCCGCACAGGTTCCCAGCCGAGGGCCTGAAGACACGCGTAGACGGACCCTGTGAGTGAATCCACGGTGAACCCCGGAAGACGTTTCGCGGGGAACCAGGAATCCTCGATCATGAGGGGTTCCCGCTCCGCGGAACGGAGTCTCCGGAGGCGGTGTGCGGCCTCGCCCGGAGCGATTTCCAGGGCCCGCGCCACCTCGGCGGGTGCCTCGCACGTCTCCGCCAGCAGGATCCTGGATTCGACCACGGCGCCGGCATTGGAGAGCTGCTGGAACAGTCCCTGCAAGGACCCCAGCTCCAGCACCGGAACCGGGCCGGAGACGAACGTTCCGCCGGCCCGTCCGGGGCGGCGCCGCAGGACCCCCTGGAACTGCAGCGCTTCGAGCGCCTGCCGGAGGGTCATCCGGCTCACGCCCAGTTCCGCGGCGAGCTCGCGCTCGGAGGGCAGCTTCATGCCGGGGGTGTACCGGCCGGAGGCGATGCTGCTCCGCAGGGCGTCTTCGATGCGCTGGGAGGAGGAGCTGATGGCCACCGGCTCAGCCTATCGTCCGGGCGGTCGCCCGGCCGGACGGCCGGACGCGGCTCACGCGCGGCTCAGCCCCGGTGTTCGGACGGCTCCCACCGCGGCAGGCCGCCGTCGTCCTTCAGTTCCGGGTGACCGGGTGGAGCACCGTGGCCGTGCTCCACCCGGGCGCTTCCCCGGCCTCAGCGCGGTGCGCGGAAGCGTTCGAACTTCTGGAAGTCGCGGTGCAGCTTCATCTGTGCGAAGAAGACATTGGACGCAGGCATCCAGCAGAGGACCATGGCGGCGACACCGCACAGGAGGCTGAACAGGTCCAGGATCACGGAGGAGTCGA
>Ga0153950_1000007_pt1 | contig 114145 bp, 104 predicted proteins | sample TSNJ034MetaG_FD_104737 | JGI IMG/M metagenome (GOLD analysis project Ga0153950, IMG submission 104737) | Attine ant fungus gardens microbial communities from New Jersey, USA - TSNJ034 MetaG | ecosystem: Host-associated > Fungi > Mycelium > Unclassified | place: USA: New Jersey, Wharton State...
GACGTCGGGCGACGGCGTCGCGCTGTCCCTGACGCCGTTCTCGGTGCGTACGTTCCGCTTCAGCCGGGTGTAGGTGGTTTCCCGCCGAGTTCGGGGGTTTGCTCTGATTTCGGTGCATGCAACCCGTGATTTCGGCACGAACCACCGAACTCGGCAGAGCGACGTCCGGCCAGCGCGAGTTGCCACCGTGAAACCGTGAGTTTCCGTCGAAACAGTGCATTAAACACACTGTTTCGACGGAAACCCGCGGTTTCGGCGTTTCCGGCGTCGGTGCGTGGCTGTTTCCTGCCGAGTTCGGGGGATTGCTCCGAGTTCGGTGCATGCGACCCGTGATTTCGGCACGAACCCCCGAAGTCGGCAGGGTGGACCCAGGCAGCCACCCCCACCCCACCCCACCCAGCTCCGGCCAAACCCGCACCCGGCCGCAGATTGTTCAACAAAGCCTTGCCGGATTGTTGAACAAAGTTCTATGATGTGAGTCACGTGGTTCCGTGATGGGCGCCACGGACAGCTCTCCTGGACCCACAGGTCCCCGTGGAATGGACTCGCATGCTCGTACTCATCGGGGTGCTGCTGGTGATCATCGGATTCGCCGTTCGCCTCAACCCCCTCATCGTCGTCACCGTCGCAGGGATCGTCACCGCGCTCCTGGGTGGCATGAACCCGCTTCAGATCCTGGAGGCCTTCGGCTCGGGCTTCGCCAGCAGTCGCTCGGTCACCGTCTTCGCGGCCGTGCTGCCGGTCATCGGCATCATCGAATACTTCGGGCTCCAGGAACAGGCCAAGAACCTGATCTCCAAGCTCGCCCGGCTCACCGCGGGCCGCGTCCTTCTGGCCTACCTCGCCATCCGGCAGATCACCGCCGCCGTGGGCCTGACCAGCATCGGCGGCCACGCCCAGGCCGTCCGGCCCCTGGTCTACCCCATGGCCGAGGGCGCCGCCATGCGCCGCTACGGCACGGTCCCGGAACAGCTCAAGGAACGCATCAAGGGCCACTCCGCAGCCGCTGACAACGTGGGCGTCTTCTTCGGTGAGGACGTGTTCGTGGCCGTCGGATCCATCCTGCTGATCACCACTTTCGTGGACACCACGTACCACCTGCAGCTCGAACCGCTGGAGCTCGCCCTCTGGGCCATCCCCACCGCGATCGCCGCCTTCCTCATCCACGGCTTCCGGCTTCTGCGCCTGGACCGCAAGCTGGACCGCGAATACGCCCGTCTCACCGGTGAGACCGTCACCGTCAAAGCGGGGAGCGCCGCATGATCAACGTCGAAGCCGTCTACTGGTTCATCGGGGCCCTCTTCATCGCCTGGGCCTCCCTCATCGCGCGGGACACCGGTCACCGCCACCGCATCGGCAGCTCCCTCTTCTGGGGGATCCTGGGCCTCTGCTTCTTCTACGGCACCTGGGTCCAGGCCGGCCGGGCGCCCGCCTGGATTCTCGGTGTCGCCGTGCTGGCGCTCGTGGCCCTGGCCTCCAGCGGCCAGCTCTCGGATGGGAAGGCGAAGTCCTCCACCCCGGCCGAGCGCGTGGCCTACGCCGCCCGTTTCGGGAACAAGCTGTTCATCCCCGCCCTGCTGCTGCCCGTCGTGACGGTGGCCCTGGTGCTCGCGGCGCCGGTCCTCGTCATCGGGGGCACCCCGATCCTGGATCCCAAGAACACCACCCTGGTGGCACTGACCATCGGCGCGATCGTGGCCGCGGCGGCCGCCGTCGTGATCCTCAAGCCCCGCAACAAACTGGCGCCCGTGCTGGAAAGCCGCCGCATCCTCGAATCCATCGGCTGGGCGGCGCTGCTGCCCCAGATGCTCTCCACCCTGGGGATCCTGTTCACCAAGGCGGGTGTCGGGACGGCGGTGGGGACCCTCACGGCGTCCATCCTGCCCAAGGGCTCTCTGCTGGCCGCCGTCGCGGTCTACTGCGTGGGCATGTTCGTCTTCACCGTGCTCATGGGCAATGGCTTCGCGGCCTTCCCGATCATGACCGCCGCCATCGGCTGGCCCATCCTGATCCAGCAGTTCCACGGCAATCCGGCCATCGTCTTCGCCATCGGCATGCTGGCGGGCTTCTGCGGCACGCTCTGCACCCCCATGGCCGCGAACTTCAACCTGGTCCCGGCCGCGCTCCTGGAGATGAAGAACCGCTACGGTGTCATCACGGCCCAGATCGGCACGGCGCTGCCCCTGCTGGCGGTCAACATCGTCCTCATGTACTTCCTCGCGTTCTAGAAAGGCACGCTCATGACCGACACCCTGTTCCCGGGCGCCGCCCAGCACTGCGCCGAGGTGGTCCTGGACAATCTGGGCCGCACGTATCCCTACGCCTCGCACCATGTGGAGCGGTCCGAGGAGGATCTGCACACCCCCGCCGAACTCCACCCGGCCTTCCACACCTCCTTCGACTGGCACTCCTGCGTGCACATGCATTGGCTGGGGGCGAGCGTGCTCGACGCCGCCGGGCGGGGTGAGGCGGAGCTCGACGCCGGCATGGCCGCCGCCCTCCGCGCCGCCCTGGGCGCGAACCTCACCGCCGCGAAGCTCGCCGTCGAGGCGGACTACCTGCGGGCCAACCCGTCCTGGGAACGGCCCTACGGCTGGGCGTGGCTGATGCGCCTGGCCGCGACCTGCCACGCGTCGGCGGATCCCGGGATCGCCGCGTGGGGGCGGAACCTGGAGGGCTGCGTGGATGTGGTCGCAGAGCTGGTCCAGGCCTGGACCGACACCGTGGAGCATCCGGTGCGGCACGGTCTGCACACCAATTCCGCCTTCGGCCTGTCCTACCTCCTGACCGCGTTCCGGGAACTCGGCCGCGATGACGCCGCCGAGGCCTGCGAACGGGCCGCCGTCCGCTGGTTCGGCGAGGACCGCGCCTGGGCCACCGAGTGGGAGCTGAGCGGCCAGGACTTCCTCTCGGCCGGCCTGAGCGAGGCCGACCTCATGCAGCGCGTGCTCCCCGCCGGGGAATTCGCCGCCTGGCTCAGTGGGTTCCTGCCCGGGCTGACCGCGGAGTCGCGGATGCTCGCCACCGTGGGGGTGGCCGATGAGAGCGACGGCTACATGGTCCACCTGCACGGCCTGAACCTCACGCGTGCGGGTCAGCTGGCCCGGGTGGCCGCGGCGTTGGATTCCCGGCGCGACGCGGACGCCGCGACCGGCACCCCGGAGCCCACGGCTGAGCCGGGCGGCACTCAGGCGGAGCTTCGCGCCGTCCTGGAGGCCGCCGTCGAGCCGTTGTTCGAGGCCGGGATGCGCGGACTGCAGAGCGGCGACTTCATGTCGACGCACTGGCTGGCCAGCTTCGCCTGGGATGCTGTGGACTCCGTCGGACGCCCGCGGAGCGTGACGGCATGAGCGTGATCGACCTCAACAGCGATGTGGGCGAATCCTTCGGGAACTGGACCTTCGGGGACGACGCCGCCATCCTGGCCAACGTCTCCAGCGCCAACGTCGCGTGCGGCTTCCACGCCGGGGACCCGGTGGGCATCCGCGCCACCGTCCGGGCTGCCGTCCAGACGGGCACCACGGTCGGAGCCCACCCCGGTTACCGGGACCTGGCCGGCTTCGGGCGCCGCTTCATCGACATGGACCCGGGGGAACTCCGGGACGACGTGATCTACCAGATCGGGGCGCTCCAGGCCCTGGCCCGCGCGGAGGGCACCGCCGTCCGCTACGTGAAACCGCACGGGGCGCTCTACAACACGATCGTGCACCACGAGACGCAGGCCCGGGCCGTGGTGGACGCGGTCCTGGCCGTGGACCCGGCGCTCCCGCTTCTGGTGCTGCCCGGTTCCGCGGTGGAACGGATCGCCACTGAGGCGGGCCTGCGCACCGTCGCCGAAGCGTTCGCGGATCGGGCCTACCAGCCGGACGGCACCCTGGTCCCGCGCAGCAGCCCGGGCGCGGTGCTGCATGACATCGACCAGATCCTGGACCACGTGTTCCGCCTGGTGGACGGCACGGTCCGGGCTGTGGACGGCACCGTGCTGCCCGTGAACGCCGGGAGCATCTGCGTGCACGGCGACACCCCCGGCGCCGTCGCCATGGCCGCGCAGATTCACGCGGAACTCACGGCCCGTGGTGTAGTCCTCCAGAGCTTCGCCTGAGATGGGCCGTCTCCTGGGAGTGCGCCGCGTGGGGGACCGCGCGGTGCTCGCCGAACTCGACAGCCTGGACGCCGTGCTGGCACTCCAGGCGGGGCTGCTCGCCGATCCGCCGTCCGGCCTCGTGGACGTCGTGGCTGCGGCCCGCACCGTGCTGGTGACGGTGGTGCTGCCCCGCTCCCTGGGTGGCGTGGTGGAGCGGCTGCGGGCAGTGGACCTGGACGCCGGGGCGCACTCGGCCGGGCGTGAGGTGACAGTGGAGACCGTGTACGACGGCGAGGACCTGGCCGAGGTGGCCCGCCTCACCGGCCGCAGTGTGGAGGCCGTGGTGGCCGGGCACGCGGGCACGGTGTGGACCGCGGCGTTCGGCGGATTCGCCCCGGGGTTCGCCTATCTGAGCGCTCCCGGCGTGCCCGAGGTGCCCCGCCGGACCTCGCCGCGGACCCGCGTTCCGGCTGGATCCGTGGCGCTCGCCGGCGGGTACTCCGCGGTCTACCCCAACGATTCGCCGGGCGGATGGCAGCTGATCGGCCGCACCGGTGCGCTGCTCTGGGACGCCGTCCGCGACGAACCCGCCCTCATCAGGGCCGGAGACACGGTCCGGTTCGTCCCCGTGCGCGAGGCGGTCCAGGCCGTGCCCGCCCGGCCGGTGGCCGATTCCGGCATCGCCGTCCTGGTGGTCCGGAACCCCGGTCTCCAGACCACGGTGCAGGATCTCGGCCGCCCCGGCCATGCGGCGTCGGGCGTCAGCGACTCCGGCGCCATGGACCGCGGCGCCCTCAAGCGCGCCAACCGCATGGTCGGCAATCCGGCCGGGGCCCCTGGCCTGGAGGCGCTCCCGGGAGGGCTCTCCCTGCGGGCTCTGGACGACACGATCCTGGCGGTCACGGGCGCTGATGTCCCGCTGCTGATCACCGACGACGACGGCGCCCAGTGGGACGCCCCGCTCGACTCCCCGTTGACGCTCCTGGCGGGGGAGACGCTGCGGCTGGGCGCCCCTGTGGCGGGGCTGCGCAGCTACGTGGCCGTGCGGGGCGGGATACGGGGTTCGACCGTGCTGGGCAGCGCAGCCACGGATGTCCTGTCCGGGCTGGGTCCCGCGCCGCTCGCTGCGGGGAGCCGCTTGGGGGTGCTGGAGGCGCGGCTTCCGGGTGCCGTGGGCGAACCTGAGACACCCCCGGAGCTGCCGTCGCCGTCGGGGGTGACGGTGCTCCGCGTGGTCCCGGGCCCGCGGGACGACTGGTTCACCGAGGAGTCGTTGGAGGCGTTCCACGCGGGGGAGTGGACCGTGACGGCCGAGTCGAACCGGGTGGGGATCCGGTTCTCCGGGGAGCCTCTGGTGCGGCGGGCCGAGGGTGAACTCCAGAGCGAGGGGACGGTCCGGGGTGCCATCCAGGTCCCGGCGTCCGGGCTGCCGCTGGTCTTCATGGCGGACCATCCGGTGACGGGCGGCTACCCCGTGATCGGGGTGGTGCTGGATGCGGACCAGGACCTCCTGGCCCAGCTGCCGCCCGGGGCGAGGGTGCGCTTCGAACGGGTGGCGCCGGCGTCGCTGTAGGGACGGACCGTGGGCTGACCGCACGCTGAAACAGTGAGTTCCCGACGAAACAGTGATCAGAACACACTGTTTCGTCGGGAACTCACTGTTTCAGCGCCGTGACGGCGATTCCGGCCCGCCCGGTTCCGCGGCATACAGTGGGCCTGTGAGTTCTGATGCTGTTCTGGCGGGGTTGCGCCGCGAAGCGCGTGCCGCCCATGCGCACACCGCCCAGTGGGTGGCGGCGACCCTCCGGCAGCGCATCGCCGACGGCGAGTTGACCCCCGGCACCAAGCTGCCTGAGGAGGCGCTGCGGGAGGCCCTGGGAGTCTCGCGGAACACGCTCCGTGAAGCCTTCGCCACGTTGCACGCCGAACGTGTGGTGCAACGAATCCCCAATCGTGGCGTCTTCGTGGCGCATCCGACGGCCGAGGACGTCCGGGAGATCTACCGGGTCCGCAAGCTCGTGGAACCGGCGGCTCTGCTGTGGGCGCCGAGGATCGATGTCGAGCTGCTCGCCGGGATCGTGCGGCAGGGCCGGGCTGCGGTTTCGGACGGGGACATCGCCGGGATGGCCGGGGCCAATCAGGAGTTCCATCGCGCTGTCCTGGCCGGTGCGGGCAGTGGCAGGCTCGATGCGCTGATGGAGCAGGTCCTCGCGGAGATGCGCCTGGTGTTCGCCGCGATGGGGAGCGATCCCCGTTTCCACGCGCCCTATGTGGAGGGCAACGAACGGATCGTGGAGCTCCTGGCCGCGGGGCAACGCAGCGAGGCCGCCGAGTACCTCCGGGAGTACCTGGACCGTGCCGAGGAGCAGCTCGTCGAAGCGGTCGAGGGCCGGGCCTAGGCGGGCCCGCCGGTGTGACCGCCCGCGCCGGACCCGGCTTGCCCCGGGCCCGGCCCGCGAGGTGCCACCCGTGCCGCGCCACGCCGCGTCACGCCCCGGACACGCCCCGCCCCCATGCGACGGCGGGGTGCGACGCGCTGCCACGCCCCGGACACACCCGCCCCCATGCGACGGCGGGGTGCGACGCGCTGCCGCCTCAGCCGTCCGTCGTCGTGCACTCCGTGGCGGCCGGCACGCCGTCGAACCGCTTCGCGCTCCAGTCGAGCAGCTGCGGGATGAGCGGCGAGGCGTCATCGACCAGCGGAACGTGATCCAGGCCCTTGTAGCTGCGGTAATCCACGGCCACGCCGGCCGAGCACAGGCCCTCGGCATAGGCCTTCTGCGCCGTGGGAACGATGAGCCCATCCGCGGCCCCCTGTGCCAGGAGCACCGGTGCGGTCATGGTGGCGGGAGGCACGTTCTCCCGCAGACGCTGCCCGAACGGGCCGCTGAGCGGATCCTTCGCGAAGACCTGAGGGTCTCTGCTCAGGCCCAGGACATCGAGCACCGAGACCAATGATCCCGGCTCGGCCAGGCAGCGCTGGGACATGGCCCGGACCGTGGCCTCGGCCCCGGGACGGATGTAGTCCCGCCAGGAGACGTCCGGGTACGCGCTCGCATAGGCCGCGAAGGCGAAGGAGCCGAAGATGCTGCCGCCGGTGACCTGGGGAAGATGATTCACCAATGCGGGCAGGTTGGCCGCGGGTGCGAGGGCCGCGACGCCGGAGAGGGGAACGTCTGGTGCGTACTTCGGGGCGATCGCCCCGGTCCAGAGAGCCGCCCCGCCCCCTTGCGAGTGCCCCCACACCGTGGTCTTCCCTCCCAGTCGCGCTTCCGGGAGCAGCCGGGCTGCGCGGACGGCGTCGAGGCCGGCCTGGGCGCTGTCCTTGCCGACCAGATAGGGATGTGAGCCCGGTGCGCCCAGCCCCGGATAGTCGGTGGCCACCAGGGCCCATCCGCGGCCGATGACCTCCGGAAGCACGAACAGCGCCCCGGACTCGAAGGGCTGATCGGCCAGTGAGGGCGCGCAGTTCTGGGCGTATCCGGTGGTCCCGTGGTTCCAGTCGATCACGGGCCAGGAGCCAGGACCGGATCTCGGCACCACCACCAGCGCGCTGGCCGTCGTGGCCGTGCCCCCGCCTGTGGTGGTCGTGTAGAGGATCCGCCAGCCGGTGGCGTTCTCCGGCACGCCCCGCGTGAACGGCTCGGACCGGATGAGCTTGCCGGGCCCTTCCGGCAGGTTCCGGGGTGAGGCGTAGAAGTCGTCCACCACGGGGGATTTGGCGGCCAGGGCGTAGCTGAGGGCGGCCGCTCCCAGGGAGGCGACGACGGCGAGGACCGCGACGACGGCGGTCGCCCGCCGCCGGAACGTGCCCCGGGAGGCGGTCCTCACCTCTCCCGGGCCTCGCAGCGTCTGCCAGGCCAGCCTGATGGCCCCGAGGATCAGCCGCGCCCCGAAGACGATGGAGACGATGAGGAGCGTGATGTCGGGCCACCACAGGGCGAGTGCGCCGAAGACGAGGGAGGCACCTCCGAAGGCGGCGTCCGCCAGGTGTTCGGCGACCCCGGTTCCGGCCACGGCCCCCGGCCCGGTCTGCGAGACAGACCGGGCGTCCCCACCAGGCCGGGGCCGGACGGCGCGGGCGATGGAGAGCGCACCACTGAGGATGAGCCCGGCTCCGACCAGCACAGCCACCAGGCGCACGGTCAGTCCGGGAAAGACGAGGACGAAAACCCCGGCGGCCATCCAGAGCAGTCCCAGGGCGCCGGCCGTCCGGCCGAGGCGGAGGTCCCGGCGGCCGCGGCTCGCGGCATCGGCCACCTCCAGCGCTCCGCCCAGGATGGACCCGGTGCCGATCAGAAGGGCCAGGGTCCCCAGCGAGGTGGTGGGGCGGAACAGGATCACGCTTCCGAGAAGCAGGACCAGGGCGGCGAGGAGGAACCGCACCCAGCTGGGCACTCGGTCCCAGAGCCGCTGAGCAGGACCCCGGGGGCTGGTGTCAGGAATCACGATTCCAGCATAGGAGGCTGCCCGGTCGGCCCGATGGTCCGGGGACGCGCGTCCCCGGCCCGGCGCCCGCCCGCCTAGCCCTTGCGGTCTTCCTTCGGGTAGAAACGTCCGCGGCGTGTCAGGACCCAGAACAGGGACACCCCGCCCAGCACGGCCAGTCCGATCCCCAGCAGCAGGGAGAACGCGGAGTCGCGGGACACCACGGCGGCCACCACCAGGAGCAGGATCAGCAGGCCGAAACTGGCCGAATTGAACGCGAGCTTGCCTTGCAGGGCCGGCGTGATCTGCCCGTACACCGCCGCCTGGACGAGGAGGAACAGCACGAACGCCCCCGCGCTCACCCAGTGCCACGGCGCCGGAGCCGCGGCATAGAGGCCCAGGCCCAGCCCGAAGGCGATGGACATGCCCATCCAGTAGGACCGGGCCTTGGCCAGGGCCGGGGGTGTGGTGCGGGGCATGGCTCTCAGGCTCCTTCGGGGCGGTTCGTGCCGGGGGCGGGCGTCGTCGTCGGGGGTGATCCGGGGTTCAGGGCAGGTGCAGGACGATGCAGGGACCGCCGTCGTAGAGCCCACCGTCAATGTCTACCACAAGGCCCTCGGCGTAGACGTCCGGGCCCTGCGTGAGCGGCGCCGGATGCCCGTGCACGTCCGCGATGATGCTGTGACCGTGCACCAGCCGGGACCCGCCGAACTCCCGGAGGAAATCCCGGGCGACGGCGGGCCGGTCCCGGAACGCGTGCCGCGTGGTCAGCCTGGCCCAGACATCCCAGAGGTCGAGGGGATCCTCACTCTCCAGCTGATCCCTCAGGGCGTCGTTGACCCCGGTGACCTCCGATCCCCAGTGGCGGTACTCGGTGGTGTCCGCGTGGACCAGCAGGTGGGAGCCGGTCAGGGCCATGGCGGGGAGAGCGGCCAGCCACTCGAAGTCCTCGTCGCTCAGATCGCGCTGGTCCTGCTCCCGGCCGCCGTTGCGTTGCCACGAGTCGTGGAAGGACCGTGGCCCCGCGGGAGTCTCCAGACGCAGCTCACCGAAGCGGTGCTTGCCCAGTGCCAGGACCTCGTGGTTGCCCAGCAGCGCGTGGACGGCGCCGCCGTCGTCGGCCGCCTGTTGCTGGAGGCGGCGCACCAGATGCACCACACCGGAACCGTCCGGCCCCCGGTCCAGGAAGTCGCCCAGGAACCAGAGGGTTCGCCGTCCACCGGACCAGCCGCCCAGCCGGTCCAGCAGGCCCTGGCGGCGCAGGGCGTTGGACAGCGGCTCCAGGGAGCCGTGGACATCACCGATCACGACGTCGGGTGCCTGCCCGCCGTCGTCGAAGGTGAGTCCCGGCCTGCTCATTCGGTCTCCGGCTCCGCCACGGTGCCGCGCGCCTTCGCGATGGCCTTCATGCCGTGGTACATCACCAGGGCCGCCGCGGAGCCGAGGGCGATGCCCGTGAAGGTGAGTTCGCCGAGGTTCCAGGTGTAGTCGGCGATGCCCACGATCAGGGCGACGGCTGCCGTGCTCAGATTGATGGGGTTGGAGAAGTTGACCTTGTTCTGGACCCAGATCTTCACACCCAGGATGCCGATCATGCCGTACAGCATGGTGGCGGCGCCGCCCAGCACGCCTGCCGGGACGGTGGCGATCAGGGCGCCGAACTTGGGGGAGAAGCTGAGGACGATCGCGAAGATGCCGGCCACCCAGTACGCGGCCGTGGAGTAGACCTTGGTGGCGGCCATGACGCCGATGTTCTCCGCATAGGTGGTGGTGCCGGAACCGCCGCCTGCGCCGGCCAGCATGGTGGCGGCGCCGTCGGCCATGAGTGCCCGCCCGGCGTAGGAGTCCAGGTTCTCGCCGGTCATGGTGGCCACGCTCTTCACGTGCCCCACGTTCTCCGCCACGAGCACCAGGACCACCGGCACGAAGAGCCCGATCACTCCCACATTGAAGCTGGGCGCCTGGAAGTGTGGCAGCCCGATCCAGGCTGCGGCATCCATCTGGCTGTAGTCCACCTCGCCGCGCCACATGGCCACCAGGTAGCCCAGCACGACGCCGACCAGGATGTTCAGGCGCCCCAGGATGCCCTTGAAGAGCACGCCCACCAGGATGATGGCCAGCAGCGTGACCAGGGCCGTGATGGGGGCCTTGACGAAGTTGGCCTTGGCGGCCGGGGCCAGGTTCAGCCCGATGAGGGCCACGATCGCACCGGTGACCATCGGCGGCATGAGCCTGTTGATCCACTCGGAACCGAACGCCTGCACCACCAGACCCACCAGGAAGAGGGCCGCGCCGGCCATGATGACGCCACCGAGTGCGCCGCCGACGCCGTACTGCTGCTGCGAGGCCATGATGGGGGCGATGAACGCGAAGCTGGACCCCAGGTAGCTGGGCACCCGGCCGCGCGTGACCACCAGGAACAGGAGGGTTCCGATGCCGGAGAAGAAGAGCGTGGTGGCGGGCGGCATTCCGGTGATGATGGGCACCAGGAAGGTGGAGCCGAACATGGCCACCACGTGCTGGGTGCCGATGCCGATGGTGCGGGGCCAGCTGAGCCGTTCGTTGGGGGAGACCACTTCGCCCGGCCGGACGGTCTTGCCGTTGCCGTGGAGGGTCCAGGAGGTTCCGAGCAGGCTCACGCGAGGCCTTTCCAGGGGTATGGGGTTCTTTCAGAGCAACTTTACTGCGTGGCCTGTGGAGGCGGGCCGGGTGATATGTGTCGCATCTCACAGTGGCGTGGGGGAAGAAGTGCCGATTGCTTGAAGTTGAAACCATTCGAAACCCCCGGAACTCCCCGAAGGAACAAGTCATGAGCATTGCACACGAAGAAGCCGTCCTGGACGCCGCTGCCGTCAACGCCCTCTTCCACGAGGCACGCACCGCCAACGCCTTCCAGGGCGAGGTCAGCAACGAGCAGCTGCAGGCCATCTGGGAACTGACCAAGTACGGCCCCACCGCCTTCAACTCCCAGCCGCTGCGTGTGACCTTCGTGCAGTCCGCCGAGGAGCGCGCCAAGCTGGTCGACGCCATGATGGCCGGCAATCAGCCGAAGACCGCGGCCGCCCCCGCCGTCGCCGTCCTGTCCTACGACACCGACTGGCACGAGCAGTGGGACGCCTTCTCCCCGGGCTGGAACGGCGCCAAGGCCATGTACGACGCCAACGCTGAGCTGACCGCCGCCACCGGCAACAACAACGCCCACCTCCAGGCCGGCTACTTCATCCTGGCCGTCCGCGCCCTCGGCCTCTCCGCGGGCCCCATGACCGGTGCGGACTTCTCCGCCATCGATTCCGCGTTCTTCGCCGATGGCAAGCAGAAGAGCTTCCTGGTGGTCAACATCGGCGAAGCCGCCGAGGAGGCCTGGGGTGCTCCGAAGCCGAAGTTCGGTTTCGATGAGGCCGTCACCGTTCTCTGATCTTCAGTGCCTCGAAGGCCCCGGCCCCTGATGGGACCGGGGCCTTCGTCGTCCCCGGGGCCGGCCGGCCGTGCGGTAGGACCCACGGGCTTGTTGTTCACCCCCAGAAATTTCCGGGGGTGAACAACACCTCCGTGGGTTTCCTTGAGCCTTTTCGCTCAGGCGCACGACGACGACGGTGGCTCACCTCTCCGCGCCGCTCACCCCTCGGCGGGGGCGGCTTCCCGTCCGGGAGCCTGGTCTTCAGCGGCACGTTCACGGGCGCTCTGCTCCCGCAACTCCCGGTGCTCCGCCCAGACATGCCGGAGCTGTTTCCGCACGGTGCCCTCGCCCCAGCGGCTGACCAGTATCAGGCCGACCACGCCGGCGATCAGGGCCACGGCGCCGCCGCCGAACACGGCCCAGCGGGGACCGAATTCGTTGGAGATCCACCCCACCAGCGGCCCGCCGATCGGTGTCCCGCCCTGGATCACCGTCATGTACAGCGCCAGGACGCGGCCCCGGTACGCCGGTTCGGTCCGCATCTGCAGGAGCGTGTTGGCGCTGTTCAGGAAGGTCAGGGCGCACAGTCCCACGAGTACCAACATGATCGCGTAGAGGATGTAGCCGGGCATGAAGGCGGCCACGCACGTGGACACACCCAGCCCGATCGCCCCCAACACCAGGTAGCGCATCCGAGGCGCCGCGCGCCGGGCGGCGAGCAGGGCCCCGGCCAGGGTGCCTACCGCCATGACGGAACCGAGGAGGCCATAGGCGTCCGGGCCGGCGTCGAACACGGAGGCCGCCATGACCGCGTTGGTGAGCTGGAAGTTCATGGTGAACGTCCCCACCAGGCCGGCCAGGATCATGACCAGCAGGGCGCGCGGCCGCGCGAGGACGTACTTCACGCCGTCCTTGAGCTGACCGCGGCTGCGGGGCACGGGGTCGGTGCGGTGGAGGGCCGCGGTGTTCATCCGCAGGATCCCGATCAGCACCGCCGCGAAGCTCGCTGCGTTCAGCAGGAACACCCAGCCCGTGCCGATCAGTCCGATCAGCAGACCGGCGATGCCCGGGCCGGCCAGTCGCGCCAGGTTGAAGGAGGCGCTGTTGAGTGCGACGGCGTTGGCCACGCTGTCCCGGCCGACGATCTCGGAGACGAAGGCCTGCCGCGGTGGGGCGTCGAAGGCGCTCGCGACGCCGAGGGCGAGGGCGATGACGTAGATGTGCCAGAGCTGGGCGGTCCCGGTGAGGACGAGCACGGCCTGGAGGAGGGCCAGGAGTCCCATGGCCGACTGGGTCGTGAGGAGGATCTTCCGCTTGTCCAGGCGGTCGCCGAGCAGTCCGGCGTAGGGGCCGAGAAGAAGGATCGGCAGGAACTGGAGGCCCGTGGTGAGGCCGACCGCGGCGCCGTCGTGGTGCGTGAGCTGCGTCAGGACCAGCCAGTCCTGGGCCACCCGCTGCATCCAGGTGCCGATGTTGGACACCAGCGCTCCTGCCGCCCAGAGGCGGTAGTTGGGGTTCTTCAGTGACTGGAACATACGGCTGCTCATGCGGTGGCTGGATTCCTCCTGGGGTCGGTGCGGGTCATGTCCAGGAGCAGGAGCGCGGCGTCATGCAGGGTCTGCCGTTCGCCCTCACCGAGGCCTTCAAGCCGTTCGGCGAGCCAGGCGGAGCGGAGCCTGCGGGACTCTTCGAGGATCGCGTTCCCCTCACTGGTGAGGGAGATGAGCACCTGCCGGCCGTCCTCGGGGCGGGGTTCGCGGCGGATGAGGCCCTTGTCCGCGAGGGCGTTGACGGTCCGGGTCATGCTGGGCGCCTGGACGTGCTCCGCCTCGGCAAGCTGGCCCATGGTCTGCGGGCCGTGTTTGTGCAGGAGTGCCAGGACGGTGTTCTGGCCCGGCGTGACGGCGTCGCTGCTGGCCTGGGAGCGCAGGACCCGCGAGGTGCGCATGAGGGCCACACGCAGTTCGGAGGCCAGGTCCTGGAGTTCGGGTGGGGTGTTCATCGTTATTTAGCATAGCTAATTAGCGTTGTTAAGTAAATGGGTGGTGTTCGGCGGCACTTCTCTCCGGCCTCCCCTCATCGACTGCTCCATAGGACGCCATTCCAGGTCGGATTCCGGAGATTTCGGCGCCGTACGGAGCAGTCGACGGAGACGCGGCGACGACGACGGCGGGTCGGGCCTGGAGGGGCGAGTTGCGGAACGTTCGCCCGGGCGGGCGGCCTCCTGGCGACAGCGTGGAGAACAGTCACTATCCGGTTATGCAGCCGAATTTTGCACACATGCGATTGTCTAGTACTGTCACAATCAGTCAACGTAGGGGGAAGTTGAGTCAGAATGAATCTCGAACGCGCACTTCGGACGAACCTGTCCTTGATGGTCCACGAATCCGCAGGCGGCCTCGTGATCACGGTGAACGACAAACCCTCAATCACACTTGGGGGTGAATGGGAGCCGGTGACGACGTGCCTGTATTGCGTCAACGGCATCGACACCTTTGATGAGGTTCTGGAGCGAGTCGGAAAGCTCGGTGTCGCGCGCGATGATGCAAGGGACATCCTCACGTTCTGCCTGGACGAGAATATTGTCGAGTATGTGTATCCCGAGAGCCAGGAACCGGGTGACGATCTTTCCGCCTATGAGCTCATGAAATGGGACAGGCAGATCAAGAACTTCGCAACGCTCGACGGGAAGACCGGTAGTGACGCTCGAGACTTTCAGGGGGCACTCGGCAATTCACACGTCGTCATCGTGGGAGTGGGGGGAGTCGGAAGCTACCTTGCACTCTCAGCAGCCATGATGGGAATCGGCAGAGTCACCCTCGTCGACTTCGACTCAATCGAGCTGAGCAATACCTCGCGTCAAGTGCTTTACACCGAGGACGACCTCGGACGCACCAAGATCGAGACCGCGGCCGATAGGTTAAGGGCGCACAACCCGCGCACCCGATACCATCTCGAGAACCGGGAGATCAGCTCGTCTTCAGATCTTGAGGTGGTTCTGGATCGGGCAGAAGCCAGACTTGGCGCTATTGACTTCGTATTCATCTCTGCTGACACACCTCGTGGCAAGATTCAGTACATCGCGGATGATGCCTGCACGCCCCGCGGAATAGCCTGGATGAACCTGGGTCCCTTTGGATTTTCTAAGGCGCAGGTCGGTCCGATCATCGTTCCTGGGGTGACGGAATCCTATGCGCAGTACTTTCCGCGTACGTTGATCGATGGAAGCAACTCCACAATCGGTGAGATCAATGCGCGGTTCGAGGCGAACATCATGGACTCCTATAACGGTATCGCCGCGAAGATGGGCATGATCGAGGCGGTAAAGTTCCTGACGGGATACGCGCGGCCGGCTGCGCTTGGCGCCGTCGTTGAGCTTGACACCGCCGACTGGAGCACAAGGGTCCATGTCTGTGAGTGACACTCTTCGCTACCTGGCGAATGAGCCACGTAATGTATTTGAGGCGCTAAAGCACCTCAAGCATGAGCTCGGGTTGGACATAGACCTTGACCGGGTGGCGTATACCGAAACGCTGGACGATCGCTCGAAGCTTTTGAGGTGGGTGGAGCGCAGTTCAACAGTGGACGATTTCCTGGACCAGATTCGGAAGTCGGACAGTGACTTCAAAGTGAGTCTCCCGGGTCGGACGCGGGAGCCTGGGCTGGCCGGGCCAAGGCCTGGTGAACGGGTGCGATCGCTGATGGCGTCTGAGCGAAGTCACAGTTCTTTCGGGGAGTTTCTTGGAATCGGCGTGGAAAGCCGAACGGAACGTGTCGATGAGTTGCGGGAATTGGACCTGATGCTGCGCAAACGTTCCAAGAACAACGTCATCTTAGTTGGCGAACCCGGCACGGGAAAGACTCACCTCGTCGAAGCCTACGCTTCCTGCGGGCTGTCCGAAAGCCGAATCTTCCGTGTGGATGTTCCCAAGATCATGGGGGGTACCAAATATCGAGGAGAACTCGAGTCCAAGTTCTCGCAGATTTACGATGCGGCAATCAAAGAAGGTTTCATTCTATTCGTCGACGAAATTCATGCGCTTGCCGAAATGGGAAGCGCGGAGGGTGGATTCAGCGTCCTTGACATGCTCAAGCCGTATCTTACTCGACCGGATTTCCGAATCATCGGAGCGACCACCCGGCAAGAGCTGCCTGCACTCTCGAAGGACCTCGCATTCCGGAGGCGATTCAGCATCTTACGCCTCTCGGCGATGTCGTCCGAACAGCTCAGACTAGTTTTCCTTGAGTTCGTCGAGAGCTCGCCGATTGAGATGACTTCGGTGGACTTTGACGGCTTGACCGCTCGTCTGGATGAAGAGCTTCCTTCGGAGAATTATCCTGACAAGTTGCTGGACTATCTCGAATATCTGGAAGCTTACCTGAAATCAGGATTCTCGAACTCGCAGGATGCTGACTGGACGTCGGCCTTCAACAGGTTCATTGAGTTTCGCTTTAGAGAACAGATTTCCGATCCTACTCGGGGGTTGGACGGATTGAGGAAGGGAGGTGCAAAGTGACCGCAATCACCGTTACCAGGACGCCGGCTCAGGTTGAGATCGTCTGCTCGGCCGTCGTTTCGCCGAAGTAGTCTGTATGAAAGCGCGCCGGGCGGTTCTCCGCCCGGCGCGCAAGTATGAGGGAGGGCAGCATGATCGAACTGCGCGCGGCCATGCGCACCTACTTTCTTGTCAACGGGGTGTACAGCCTCGGGCGAGCCTTGCCGCAAGCGATTCTTACGCCCATCCTGGTGGGCAAGGGGCTTTCGTTTGGTGAGATCGCCCTAGTGCAAATGGCGTTCGCCGCCGCTCAGATCCTCTGGGAGATCCCGTCTGGTGTGATCTCGGACGTCCTCTCGCGGCGATTCTCATATCTGCTGTCGATCGGCCTGATCGCGGTGTCCTACGGAATCGTGCTCGTTGGTACGGGCCTTCCTTTGATGCTTCTGGCCTGGACGCTCTATGGTCTCTCGGCGGCCATGTTAAGTGCGTCGATGGACTATCACTTTGTTCTTGCGCTTCGCGATGATGAGGCAGCCCTACGACGTTTCTATGGGCTGGACCGGAACATCGTGCTGGCGATGTCCGCGCTTGCTGCAGTCTTCAGCGGCCCTGTGTATTCCATGTTGGGCGAGCGGATCTATGCCGTGTCGATCGGCCTTTTCGCCGTTTCATATTTGTACGGGCTTCTGCGGCTGCCACAGAGTCGAACCGAAGGACGGCAGGGCTCGTCCGGGCTCCGGATCTTTGCCGAGCTTGCGGCCGAACTTCGAACTGCAGCTGGTGATGCGAGGCTCATCCTGCTGATCTGTGTGTTGGCTTCAACGGAATTCGCTATTACGCCCTTCTTTCAGTTCTGGCAGATGGCCTTCACCGACGCTCATGTCGCGCTGTGGATGTTCGGTTCCTACTTCATAGCGTCGCAGCTCCTGAATATCGTTGCGAACTTCGTGGTTGGCAGAATCGGTGGGATGGCAGTTACTAAATGGTGCGCTCTGATCTGCGTTGGGGGAGTGGCGGTACTTCTCTTGATGTTGAGCGGAAGCCCTTGGATTCTTCTTCCGATGTTTGTGCTTCCGCTGCCCCTGTTCGTCTTCATCGCGGAGGTCGAAATCGAGTTGCAGACCGTGCTGCCGGCTGGTGCGATCTCGTCGGTTCGATCCTTGTCGGGGGCTGTCGAGTCCTTGGCCGCGTTGGCGGTCCTGGGCGTCTCGGCTGCTCTCCTCGCGGTTCTTCCGTCTGCTGTACTTATCGGCTCCTGGATCTTGCTTTTCGTCGCCCTGTCTACGGCCGGGATCATCCTGATTGAGCGTGGAAGGTCTACTTCTCGTGAGCGGGATATGTCGTTGAACTGACATTCCTTCGCCATGCCCTTAAACACCGCCGCCCCGGACGGATCCGGGGCGGCGGCAGGGGGTGCGGGTGCTCCTCTTCGGTGCGAGTGCGCCTGGCGGGTGCGAGCCTGGGGAGTCTTGCGTGAGGTCAGCCGATGACCGAGTCCACCAGGGACTTGGCCTCGGCCTGGACCTGCTTGAGGTGATCCGCGCCCTTGAAGGACTCGGCGTAGATCTTGTAGACGTCCTCGGTTCCGGACGGGCGGGCCGCGAACCAGGCGTTCTCCGTGACCACCTTGAGCCCGCCGATGGCCGCTCCATTGCCGGGGGCCTCGGTCAGCTTGGCGGTGATGGTCTCGCCGGCCAGTTCCGTGGCGGTGACGTCCGCCGAGGAGAGCTTGCCCAGCTTGGCCTTCTGCTCCCGGTTGGCCGCGGCATCGATGCGGGCGTACACCGGGGCGCCGAACTGGTCCGTCAGGCCGCGGTACAGCTGGGACGGGCTGGACCCGGTGACGGCCGTGATCTCGCTGGCCAGCAGTGCCAGCAGGATGCCGTCCTTGTCCGTGGTCCAGACGGAGCCGTCCTTGCGGTTGAACGCGGCGCCGGCGGATTCTTCGCCACCGAACGCGCCCTCGCCGGAGAGCAGCCCCGGCACGAACCACTTGAAGCCCACCGGGACCTCCACGAGCTTGCGTCCCAGTCCGCCGGCCACGCGGTCGATGATCGATGAGGACACCAGGGTCTTACCCACCACGGAGGCGGGGTTCCAGCCGCTGCGGTTGCGGTAGAGGTAGTCGATGGCGACGGCCAGGTAGTGGTTCGGGTTCATGAGCCCGCCGTCGGCCGTCACGATGCCGTGGCGGTCCGCGTCCGCGTCATTGCCGGTGGCGATGTCGAAAGGCGCCGCGCCGCCGTCGGTCTTCATGCGAGCGATCAGCGAGGCCATGGCCGAGGGGGAGGAGCAGTCCATGCGGATCTTCTCGTCCCAGTCCAGGGTCATGAAGGCCCACTGCGGGTCCACGGTGGGGTTGACCACGGTGAGGTCCAGGTGGTGGCGCTCGCCGATCTCACCCCAGTAGTCCACGCTGGCCCCGCCCATGGGGTCGGCGCCGATCCGGACACCGGCTTCGCGGATGGCGTCCAGGTCCAGGACGGAGGGCAGGGAGTCGACGTAGCTGCTCAGGTAGTCGAAGGTGCCGACGTTCTCCGCCTTCTGTGCCTCGGGCAACGGGATGCGGCGCACGCCGTTGAGCCCGTTCTCCAGGTACTCGTTGGCGCGGTTGGCGATCCAGCCCGTGGCGTCCGTGTCGGCAGGCCCGCCGTGCGGGGGGTTGTACTTGAAGCCGCCGTCCGCGGGCGGGTTGTGGCTGGGGGTGACGACGATGCCGTCGGCCTGGTCCGGGTGCCCGGCGTTGTTGTAGCTGAGGATGGCGTGGCTGAGTGCCGGGGTGGGGGTGTAGCCGTGCCGTGCGTCCAGCAGGACCGTGACGCCGTTGGCGGCCAGGACCTCCAGAGCCGTGTTCTGGGCGGGCTCGCTCAGGGCGTGGGTGTCCTTGGCCAGGAACAGGGGGCCGGTGATGCCCTGCGCCGCGCGGTATTCGACGATCGCCTGTGTGATGGCCGCGATGTGCCGCTCGTTGAAGCTCGCCTTGAGGCTGGATCCGCGGTGACCCGAGGTGCCGAATGCCACGCGCTGTCCCGGGTCCGAGGGGTCCGGCAGTACGTCGAAGTACGCGTCCAGGAGTGCGGTGAGATCGACAAGGTCTTCGGGAAGGGCCACGGTGCCCGCGCGGTTAGCCATGGGGCCAGCATGCCAGAGAAGCCCCCGGGGTTCTATGACTTCGCCAGGGTTACGCGGCTATGACGCGGAGGCGCTCGGAGCCGGGGAATGTACCGCCCGGTAACCTGGGGGGAGAGGACCGCATTCCTGAGGGGGATCATGAGCGATCGGACGCCGGAACACGGCGAACAGCAGCCGCAGGGTGCGCCGGACCGTCCCGCGCGCCCCGTCCCGCAGGAGCGCGCCGCGCCGCAGTCGCCTTCCGCTCAGCGGGAGCCGACGACGACGCCGGCGCCCGGCCCGGCGCCCGCGGAGCCGCCCGCTGAGCCGGTGCAGTGGGCGGGGCCGTTCCGGAATGCGCCCCAGTCCCAGCCGGGACAGCCTCAGTACCCCGCGCAGCCCCGGTATCCGGTTCAGCCGCCGCTCGCCCCGCAGCAGTACCCGGCTCAGCCCTTCCCGCAATCCGGGGTGCCCGGCTATGTGCCCGGCTATGCGCCCGGCCCGCCACCCGGCCCCGCATCCCGGCACACCTCGTCGGGCCGTGTGGTCCCGCCAGTGCCTCAGGCGCCCCAGGGCGGGTTCGCGGCCGGCAGCTACCCCGGCGCCCCGACGGCGGCGCCTCAGCCGCAGCAGTTCGCAGGCCCTCCCGTCTTCCCGGGGCAGTATCCTCAGCAGCAGTTCCCGCCCCCGCAGCCGTACTACTCCGCGCAGCCGTACGGCCGGCCCACGTACCCGGGCATGCCTCCCGCCGAACCCAAGGGGATGAGCATCACGGCCCTGGTGCTCGGCATCCTGGGCTTTGTCAGCGGCGGCTGGCTGATCCTCCCGCAGATCCTGGCCGTGGTCTTCGGGCACCTCGGCCTGAAGAAGGAGCCGTCGGTGAAGGGCATGGCCATCGCGGGACTGATCATGGGGTACCTCATGGTGGCCATCTCCCTGGCCTACGGGGCCTTCCTGATCTTCATCGTCAACTCGTCCTCCTGGGACTAGAACCCGCTCCGCGCCGCGAGGCCCATCCGTCGCCCCGCCGGGGCCGTCACCCGGCCTGCAAGCGCCGCCCGGGCCGCCTCCGCGGGAACCGCAGGCCCCGGAACCCCAGGAATTCTTCGCTGTAGACAAGTTGTATACAGGTGGTCTACAGTGTGAGTATCACCACATCCGGTGATACCGCCCCGATCCTCTAGGCTGCCATCATGTCGATCTATCACAAGCCCGCACCGACGGCGCCTGAAGTCGCCTACCAATGGCTGCGTCAGGAGATCTCCACCCTCCCCTGGGACCAGGAGATCTTCCTGAGTGAAGGATCCATCGCTGAGGCCTCCGGGGTCTCCCGCACCCCCGTGCGGGAAGCGCTCCTCCGGCTCGAAGCCTCGGGTCTGATCAAGCGCGTGGCCCATAAGGGGGCGTTCGTCCCCGCCCTGACCGGGCGGGACATCGATGACATGGTGGAGGTCCGCCGCGTGATCGGCGACTGGGCCGTGCGCAAGGTGGCCCAGGGCGTCGTGCCCGCCGCGGAACTGAGCGAGATCCTCGACCGCCAGGAAGAGGCCCTTCAGGACCCGGTCGCCTTCATCGAATGCGACATCCAGTTCCACCAGAGGATCGTCTCCGCAGCCGGGAACCCCATTCTCGCCGCGGTCTACGAGGCGCAGCGTTTCAAGCAGCTCAGGATGGGCCTCAAAGCCGTCCTGGACAGCGAGGGGCGCAGCCGCCGAGTGGTGGACGAACACCGCGCGATCGTCCAGGCCCTCGTGAGCGGTGACCCGGAAGCCGCCTCCGCGGCCTCCCGGGCTCACCTGGAATCCACCCTCTCAGCCCTCAACGTGCCACACGTCCCCGGCCTGCCCTTCTGAGCGGCCGGCGCAGATACCCAGGAGCATCAATGGAGATCTCACTGATCCAGCTGTCCAGTCCGGACACTGAAAGCCAGGCGGACCGCATCGACCGTGCGGAAAGCCTGATCCGCGCCCAGGACGGGGCGGACCTGGTGGTCCTTCCCGAGCTCTGGAGCGCCGGGTACTTCCACTTCAGCCAGTACCCGGACCTTGCCGAAACCCTGGACGGCCCCACGGCAGCCATGTGCTCGGCGGTGGCGCGGGATCTGAAGACCCACGTGCACCTGGGCAGCATCGTGGAGCGCACCTCCTCCGGCCGGCTCCGCAACACCTCCGTGCTGCTGGGGCCGGACGGGAAGATCGCCCACCAGTACTCCAAGATCCATGTCTTCGGCTACAAGTCCCTGGAGGCCGAACTCCTCACCCCGGGGACCAGCCTGCCCGTGGCCCGGACACCCTTCGGGAACATGGCCGGCATCACCTGCTACGACCTCCGCTTCCCCGGAATCTGGTCCGAACTGAGCACCCGCGGTGCCGGGATCGTGGTGGTCCCTGCCGCGTGGCCCGCCGCCCGCCGGGAGCACTGGAGGCTCCTGACCTCGGCACGCGCCGTGGAGCACCAGATGTTCGTCCTGGCCTGCAACGCCGCCGGTGTCCAGGAAGGCGTGGAGCTCGGCGGGACCAGCCGCGTGGTGGATCCCGCGGGCCGGCTGGTGGCCGAGGCCGGGGCCCAGGAGGAAGTCCTCCGCGCCACCATCGACCCCGCTCAGATCGAGGCGGTGCGCCAGGAATTCCCGGTCATCACGGACCGCCTGGAAGACTACGCCGGCCTGAGCCACTGAGCCTCCGGTGCCACTGAGCTGAGCTCCACCCGCCACCGGTGCGGGCGGAAGCCGGCCACCGGCCCGCTCCCCGGAGCAGGCCCCCACGGACCGCGCCCTTGGCGAATCCGCCCCACATCCGATCCCTGATCGAACGGAACCCTCATGACCCCTGCCCTCAGCTTTGCCGTGTCCGGAACCGGCGAGCGGATCGAGCTCACCGAGTTCACCGCCGTCGTCGCCGGCTACACGGGCCGCGACGCCGCGGCCGTCCAGCACCACATCGACGAGCTCGCCGCCATCGGCGTGGCCCCGCCGCCGGAGGTGCCCATGTTCTACCCGGTGGAGGCTGACACCGTCAGCCCTGCCGGCGGTTTCCAGGTGGCCGGCGCCCAGACCTCGGGCGAGATCGAGCCCCTCTACATCCGGCACCAGGGCCGGTACTACCTCGGGATCTCCTCGGACCACACGGACCGCCTGCTGGAGACCGAGGACATCGGGGAGTCCAAGCGGGCCTGCCCCAAGCCGGTGGCCGGGACGGTCATCCCGGTGGAGGACCTGAACGCCCTCTCCCTGGACGAGTGCACCGCCCGCAGCTGGGTGGACGGCGAGCTCTACCAGGAGGGCACCCTGAGCAACCTCCGCACGCCGGCCGACGTCGTCGGGCTTTTCCTGGAGCGCCGCAACCCCGGCGACGGCGACTTCATCTGCCTGGGCGGGACCCTCCCGCTGCTGGGCGGGACCTTCGTCTACGGGACCGACTGGAAGCTGGAACTGAGCTTCCCGGACGGTGCCACCATCAGCCACAGCTACACGATTTCCCAAGGAGCATAGTCATGAGGACTGGAGCCGAGTACATCAATTCCCTCAACGACGGCCGGACCGTCCTGATCGACGGGCAGGTGGCAGGCAACGTCGCCGAACACCCCGCGTTCAGCAAGGTGGTGGAGACCGTCGGCGAGCTGTTCGACATCGCCGCGGACCCCGCCAACGGCATGCAGTACCACTGTGAGGAGATCGACGGGCCCGCGAACCTCGTGTTCAGCATCCCGCGCTCCCCGGAGGACATGAAGCGCCGCCGCGCCGCCGTGGAGCGCTGGGCCAAGCACACCCACGGCTGGGTGGGCCGCAGCCCGGACCACGTGGGCACGTTCTTCGCCGCCTTCGCCGCGCACCCGGAGGTCTTCGCCAGCGAGGAACGCGACTACGCGGGCAACCTCACCCGTTACTACGAGCGCATCCTGCGTGAGAACCTCTACGTCTCCTACGCGATCATCCCGCCGCAGTATTCGCGGGCGACGACGGCGTCCGGCTGGGAGGGCGACTTCATCCAGGTGGGCGTCGTGGGGGAGACCGAGGAGGGCCTGATCGTCCGCGGCTCGCAGATGCTCGCCACCGGCGGCGCCATCAGTGACGAGGTGTTCGTCACCTGCATCAAGCCCCTGGGCCCGGACGATGTGGACTTCGCCATCTCCTTCGCGCTGCCGGCCGCCACCGAGGGGCTGAAGTTCCTCTGCCGCCGCCCCTACGCCACGGCCGCCACGAGCGAGTTCGACTACCCGCTCACCAGCCGCTACGACGAGCCTGACGCCCTGGTCATCTTCGATGACGTCCTGGTGCCCTGGGACCGCGTGTTCATCAACCGCAACGTCGAGACCCTGCGCCGCCAGTTCTTCGACACCGGCGCCCATGCGCTGGGCAACTGGCAGGCCCAGACCCGTCTGACGGTCAAGCTGCAGTTCATCGCCGCGGTGGCCCGCAAGATCGCCGCCGTGAACGGCACGGATCGCATCCCCGGTGTGCAGGAGCGCCTGGGCGAGCTGGCCGCCGTCGTCTCCTCCGTGGAGTCCGCGCTGCTGGCCGCCGAGTACAGCGCCGAGCCGGATGCCGACGGCATGATGGTGCCGGGGAAGCGTGCGCTCTACGGCATCATGGGCCTGCAGTCCGAGACCTACCCGCGCGTCATCCAGATCCTCCGCGATCTGGCCGGCGGCGGCGTCCTCCAGCTGCCTTCCGGCGTGGCGGACATGAAGAGTGACGTCACGGCCGCGGATGTGGAGAAGTACGTTGCGTCCCCGAACGTCAGCAGCGAGGAGCGCATCAAGCTCTTCCGCCTGGCCTGGGACATCATCGGCACCGAGTTCGCCGGCCGTCACCAGCAGTACGAGCTCTTCTACGCGGGCGCGCCGTTCGTGGTGAAGGGCGTCTACACCTACCGCAACTTCGGGTATGAGAAGCATGTGGCCGAGCTGGACGCGTTCCTGGCCGGCTACACCGTGGACGGCCGTGTGGCCCCCGCGGAACAGGCGCTGGTGGGCGCCGGAGAGGAGGCCTGAGCCATGGCCAAGCCGGAATTCGAGTTCGGCCCGGTGGACCGGGTGGAGTTCACCGATTGCAACCCGCACATCGAGGGCCTGTCCGAGGCCATCCTGGCCCGGGATGACCGCAGCGATGCCGTGACGCGCATCCTGAAGTTCGAGCCGGGCACGGACACCTCGCCCAACGGCGCCCTGCGCCACGACTTCTGGGAAGAGGTCTTCATCTTCGAGGGTTCCATGCGGGATCTCCGGCTGAACCAGGTGTTCAAGGCCGGCGACTGGGCCACGCGCCCGCCGGGCATGGAACACGGTCCGTGGATCTCCGAGGAGGGCGCCCGGATGTTCGAGGTGCGCTACTACCCGCGGGACGAGGCCTGAGATGGCGGCCCCGGCATTCGCCGCCCCTGACGCCTCCGGCATGCGGCGCACCCTGGGCCGCTTCCTGACGGGTGTGGCCGTGGTGACCGCGGAGCATGAGGGGGAGAAGGTGGGCATGACCATCAGCTCCCTGACCTCCATCAGCCTGGAGCCGCCCATCCTGATGATCTCCCTGAATTTCGACACCAGGACCGGCAACGCGCTCCTGGCCAGCGGGAGGTTCGGTGTGTCCATCCTGGGCACCAAGCAGGAGGGTGTGGCCCGCCAGTTCGCGGTCCGCGGCGGCAGGCGTTTCGAGGACGGGGTCTTCGACCTCACTCCCGGAGGCCTGCCCGTGGTGGCCGGTGCACTGTCCCAGGCGGAGTGCGAGGTGGTGCAGAGCAGCACCGTGGGAGACCACCAGGTCTTCTTCGGTGAGGTGAAGTCCGCGCGGTACCGCGACGGGGAGCCGCTGGCGTTCTATTCCGGCAAGTTCGGGGACTTCCGCGACTTCAACCATGACGCGGTGCCGTGGTTCTACTGAGCCGCTGAGTGCCGCCAGGCGGCGTTCCCCGGTCCCGGGCGGGTCCGGGGAACGCCTCCGTTCCGTGGTGACGGCAGCCCCGTCGCCGGTGCGAGCGGCGCCGCACGCCGCTGAACAGCGCCGATATGTGCCCCGGAAGGGCCCGGGACCGCCAGGGGTCACGGGCCCTTCCGTCGTGCCCGGAGCGGCCTCTGAAACCGGCTTCACAAGCCGTGAAAAATTAGTCGAAATTCCTTCCGGAAAAGTCTTGACGGGGAGTGTGGTCGGCCTCACATTTAAGTGTATGGCTTTCACTAAACCCGCTGCGGATCCCCAGCCGCACGCATCCGGCGCCTCCCCGGCCGGCCTCAAGAAGAACTCCCTCGGCACGCGTGACATCGTCTTCATGCTGGTTTCCGCCGCCGCGCCGCTCACCATCGTGGTGGGCGTCTCCCCCCTCGCCCTGGCCGTCGGTGGCGCCGGTGCCCCCGTCATCTACATCGCCGCCGCACTGGGCCTGTCCCTCTTCGCGGTCGGCTTCATGGCGCTGACCCGCCACATCCTGTCCTACAGCGGCTTCTACGGCTACATCGCCAAGACCCTGGGCCGCGTGACCGGCCTGGGCGCCGGTTTCACGGCCTGGCTCAGCTACAACGGCATCCAGATCGGCCTCTACGGTCTGCTGGGCATCCAGGCGAACCTGGCCGTGAAGCAGTTCACCGGGGTCGACCTGCCCTGGTGGGTCTACGCCCTGATCTCCATCGCCGCGGTGCACTACCTCGGCTGGCGCGGCATCGACGTCGGAGCCAAGGTGGTTGGCGTGCTGCTCACCCTGGAGACCGTGATCGTGGTGATCCTGGCCGTCGCAGTCCTGGCCCACGGCGGCGCCAACGGCATCGACTTCTCCTCCTTCACCCCGGACGCGATCTTCACCCCGGGCATGGCCGCCGTGCTGAGCATGGGCTTCTCCGCCTTCATGGGCTTCGAGTCCGGCGCGCTGTACCGTGAGGAGGCCCGCAACCCGGACCGCACCGTGCCGCGTGCCACCTACATCTCCATCGCCTTCATCGGCGCCTTCTACGCCTTCGCGGTGTGGGTCCTGGTCCAGGCCGGTGGGTTCGGCGCCATCCAGGCCTTCGCCGGGGAACACCTCGACACCGGTGACACCGCCTACGTCCTGGCCGGCACCTTCGCCGGGGACTGGCTGGTCAACCTGATGAGCGTGCTGATCGTCACCAGCATCTTCGCTTCGCAGCTCGCCTTCCACAACACCATCAACCGCTACACGCTCTCCCTGGGCCGTGAGGGCATCTTCCCGGCCCGTCTGGCCCGTGTCAGCCGCCACCAGACCCCGGGCAACGCCGGTGTGCTGCAGACGGTGCTGAGCGCGGTGTTCGTGATCCTGGGCGCCGCGCTGGCTCTGGACCCCTTCACCCAGTTCGTGGTCTGGCTCAACTCGCCGGGCATCATCGGCATCCTGGCCCTGCAGGCCCTCATGGGCCTGGGTGTGGTGGCGTTCTTCCTCAAGAACCGCGGGCTGAACACCAAGTGGTACGTCATCCCCTCCGCTGTGCTGGCCACCCTGGTGATGGTGGTGGTCATCTGGCTCAGCGTGACCAACATCCAGTACCTGACCGGAATCCCGGCCGGCGACCCCGTCAACACCACGCTCCTGGTCATCGCTCCCGTCACCTTCCTGCTGGGCCTTGCCGTAGCGTGGTGGCTGAAGAAGAACAAGCCAGAAGTCTTCGGACGGATCGGACACTCCGAATGAACCCACCGCAGGCAGCGGAACCCCAGGGCGGCCGGGTCCACCGGCTCGGCCGCCCGAGCGTGCCACGGCTCACCGTGGACAAGATCGGGCACGAGGCCCTCGCCCTCCTGGAAGAGGAGGGGGCCCTCTCCCTGCCCCGATTGGCGGAACGCCTCGGCGTCCGCCAATCGGCGTTCTACAAACACGTCACCAGCCGGGCGGACATCGTCGAGCTGGCCCGTGGCGCGCTCGCGGAGCGGACGGTGTTCGGGAAGCTCTCGCGGCAGCTGGACGTGCTCGTGGTGGAGGTCTTCGAAGCCCTCCTGAAGACCTACCAGGGTGTTCCCGCACTCCTGCCCCTCATCCTGGTCCAGCCCGTGACCAACGCTGAGGCGCTGGCCGTCTACGAGCAGATCGCCTCGGCGCTCCTGGATGCGGGGGTCCCGGACCGGCTGGTCCTGCCCACCATTGAAGCCATCGACAGCGCGGCCATCGGCGCCGCCCTGGACACGCAGGCCATGGAGAACGCCTGGCAGGTCCCGGAGGACAGCCACGGCGACTTCCGGAACCTCGTCCGGGCCCAGGAGGCTGTCGCCAAGGACCGCAGCGACCGCTTCGACTTCCTCGCCCGCACGCTCGCCGCAGGGCTCAGCGTCACCGCCGCGCCGGAGGCGGCCGTTCTGCGGGCCGTGGACGACGCGGACGACGACGCCGGCTTCTGACCGGGCGGGCCGCTCCCGGTGATCCGGGGCCGGCTTTCTCCGGCCCGGCTTTTCGGCCTGCGCTCACCGGGGGGAGCGCGGCGAGCGGGGACCCGGGCAGGGGCCGCAGACCACGAAGGGGGGTGACGCACCGGTGACGGTGCGGCACCCCCCTTTCCGTGCGCCGTCGTGCCTTCCGGAGACGCGGCCCGGTGAGGCGACTCAGTACGGGTACAGAGCCTCCGGGCGGAACACCAGGTAGCCGAGCTCCTTGTCGTAGCCGTGGATCTCCCGGGTGTCCAGGACGTCCATGTAGTCCAGGATGTCCGCGGAGAAGCACTGCCCGGGGACCAGCACCGGGAAGCCCGGCGGGTACGGGGTGACGAAGGTGGCCGAGACCACGTCCCCCATGGCCAGGCGATCGCGGATCTGGGCGGAGGACAGGTGCTCCGTGGTGCCCTTGCGGTAGGTCAGGTAGTAGGCCGTGCGCATGTCCCCGGAGGCCCCGTCCGCGGTGAGGAAGGCGGGGGCGAAGCGGCTGAAGTCCGGGAGCGGGATCACCGGCGCGGCATCGGGGCCAGGCGACAGTGTGCGGGTCTTCACCCGGGACAGGGCGCGCTTGCGGTCCAGGTCCTCGGCGATCTTGACCAGGACCTCGATCAGGTACGCCACGGAGCTGCGGGTGGTGCCGATGGTGGTCATGATCAGCACGTTGGAGCGGCTGGTCTTGTTGACCTGGATGCGGTGGCCGTCCATCAGATAGTCGTGCTTGAAGGTGTCCCCGTCCACGCCCGTGGCCGTGATGTCCAGGGTGATGCGGCAGGGGTCCACCACGAACTCGTCCTCGGACCAGGCCTCGTCCCAGGAGGCCAGGCCGTCCTTGGCCGGGTTGGGACTGGTGGAGATCCGGTACGCATCCGGAACCAGATCCGAGGTGTAGAGGACGCGGAAATACTTCCGCAGCAGGGCATGACGCCCCACCGTGCGCCGGATGCTCATGGCCAGGTCCGCCTGGCGCTGCACCAGCGCGTAGCCCTCCAGCTCCACCTGGCGCCGGCCGATGTCCAGGGACGCCAGGATCTGGTAGTTGGGTGAGGTGGAGGTGTGCGTCATGAACGCCTCCAGGAAGGACTCCTCGTTCAGCTCCGCGAAGTCCTGGTCGAAGACGTGGATCATGGAGCCCTGCCGCAGGGACGTGAGCGTCTTGTGGGTGGACTGGGTGGCGTAGACGCGCAATCGCGTGGCGGTGGGATCAGGCAGCAGGCGCGTGTGCACCAGCGCCTCCGTGTCCGCCCCGGCCAGCAGCGTCTTCTGCTCCTCGAAGCGGCGGCCGTACTCCGCCGTCGTGAACTCCTGTTCCAGCACGGCGGCGGCGTGCATCGCCGTGCGCTGGCGGTACACCGGGTGGAAACCGGCGAACGCGAACCAGGCCTCGTCCCAGAGGAACACCAGATCCGGCTTGATGGCCAGGCATTCCTCCATGACGCGGCGGGGGTCGTAGACGATGCCGTCGAAGGTGCAGTTGGTCAGGGTGATCATCTTGACCCGGTCCAGCTGACCGGCGTCCCGGATGGCCAGGAGCCGCCGCTTGATGCTCTCCAGGGGCACCGCGCCATAGAGGGAGTGCTCATCCAGCGGGTAGGCGTCCAGGTAGCTGACCGAAGCGCCGGCCAGGACCAGCGCGTAGTGGTGGGACTTGTGGCAGTTCCGGTCCACCAGGACGATGTCCCCGGGGCTCACGATCGACTGGTGCACGATCTTGTTGGCCGTGGACGTCCCGTTGGTGGCGAAGTAGCTGCGGTGGCTGCCGAAGGCGCGGGCCGCGAGTTCCTGGGCCTCCTTGATGGCGCCGTGCGGGTCCAGCAGTGAGTCCAGGCCTCCCGAGGTGGCGGAGGTTTCCGCCAGCAGGAGGTTCATGCCGTAGAAGTCGGCCATGTCCTCGATCCAGGGGGAGGCCAGCACAGAGCCGCCGCGGGAGACGGGCAGTGCGTGGAACACGCCGCCCGGCCGGCGGCTGTACTCCTGGATGGCATCGAAGAACGGGGTCTCAAAACGCTCGGTGATGCCGCCCAGGATGGACAGGTGCAGGTCCATGGCGTCCGTCCGGGAGAAGACCCGGCGGAAGCGGCCGTTGACCGAACCGGCCAGCGATTCGAGGGCGACGCCGGCCATCAGGAACACGTCCAGCTCCGGCCGGATCTCTGCGACGGCGTCCGCCAGGTGGATGATCCGGCGGATGGAGCGCGTCTCATGCAAGCGGTTCCCGGCCCGGCGCTCCACGAAGCGCCGGAGGGAGCTGCTGAGGCGCTGCTGGGAGTGGGCGGAGATACGTGGCGTGAGGATGACGGCCTGGATGCTGGGGTTGATGACCAGGGCCACCAGGGCATCCACGAAGCTGGGCACCACGTTGACGTGATAGGCGAACTTGTCCAGACCGCGGCGCTGATCCCGCAGTTCCCGGGTGAAGCGCTCCAGTTCTTCGGAGGGTCCGGAGTCCACCACGAGCACCTCGATATGCGGTGCGGGGCGGGAAGGGGTGGGCCCGTCTGTTTCGGTGGACGGGCCATCTCCGGTGGTGCCGTCGTCGCTGACGTGGAAGCCGGTGCGCAGCATCTCGTTGACGCTCTCCACGCGGCTCATGGCCTCGGAGTAGCGGCCCAGCCCGATCAGTTCGGAGATGTCCTTGACAGCCTGGAGGCCGGGGAGGGCCCAGTAGGGCTCCAGGGATTCCAGAAGCTGGAGGATGCCGCTGAAGGACGCCGAGCTGCCGGTCTCCAGCTGTCCCATGCGGCGCTGCTGCAGGATTCCGGAAAGGGCGTACCCGAGGTACTCCCAGGTGTCCTTCCGGGTGCGCCAGGCGCTTTCCGGGGTGCCGATCTCGGCACCCCACCGTCCTGCGGCTGTTGGTGCGAACGTCATTGCTGTCCCTTGGTCTCATCATTGAGAAATCCGGGTCTGCCCCATTGCAGTCCGGTGGGCCCGAACGGCCCTGCGCTTGACCTTACCCGCGCTCCGGGCCGCTCAGAAGGGTTCCGGCAAAGTTACGGTATACACGTAATATACAGTTCTTGCCTCCGGGTCTTCCTGCCCCTGGAACAGCCGGGAAACGCCGGAGGCCCGGACGCCCGATGGTGTCCGGGCCTCCGGACAGGAGACTCCGTAACGGGACGGAACCGGCGCTTCGCCGGCGTGGCCTGGGCCTGATCCGTCCTGTCCTCCACATCATGATGAGGCGGGATCCGCGGGACGAACCGGCCTCAGCGCACGCCGCTCATGAGCTTGCGGATGGCCGGGGCGCCGCAGAGCAGGGCCAGGCCCAGGACCACGGCCACGCTGCCCACGCCGAGGAAGTACGGCAGTTCATTGGACGGGTCGTAGTAGCCCGCCAGGATGCCGGCCAGCGTGGTGCCCAGGGAGACGGACAGGAAGAACAGTGCCACCATCTGGGCCTGGAACGCGGCCGGGGCCAGCTTGGTGGAGACGGACAGCCCGATCGGGGACAGGCACAGCTCGGCCAGGGTGAACAGCAGCAGGATGCCCACCAGCGCGAGCAGCGGAGTCTGACCCGAACCGGCCAGTGGGATGAATGCCAGGAACGCCAGGCCCATGAGCACCAGGCCCAGGGAGAACTTCACCGGGGAGCTGGGCTGCTTCTCGCCGAGGCGGGTCCACAGCGCGGCGAGGACGCCCGCGAAGATCACGATGAACACCGGGTTGATGGACTGAACCCACGCGGCCGGCATCTCCCAGCCGAACAGGTGGCGGTCCAGCTTCTCGTCCGAGTAGACGGCGATGAAGGTGAACTGCTGCTGGAACAGGGCCCAGAACGCGGCGGAGGCGATGTAGAGCGGGATGAATGCGAACACGCGCTTGCGCTCCACCGGCTGGGTCTTGCTGCTGCCCAGCAGGATGAGGAAGTACGCCACGGACGCGCCGATGGCCAGGTAGGCCATCCAGGTGGCCAGGTTCTGCGCGGTCACCAGGCGGGTCAGGAGCAGGGAGACGATGAGGACGACGACGGCGCCGAAGATCAGCGCGTACTTCTTGCGTTCGCCCGCGGCCAGGGGATTGGCCACGTGGTGGGCGCTTTCCGGCATCGCCTTGCGCTTGAGGCTGTAGACGACCAGGCCGAGGGCCATGCCGACGGCCGCGGCGCCGAAGCCCCAGTGGAATCCGGCCTTGCTCTGCAGGAAGCCGGTGACGAGCGGGCCCAGCAGACCGCCCAGGTTGACGCCCATGTAGAAGAGGGAGAAGCCGGCGTCCCGCCGGTCGTCCTTCTCCGAGTACAGGGTGCCCACCAGTGCGGTGGCATTGGCCTTGAGGCCGCCGGAGCCGAAGGCCACCAGGATCAGGCCGATCACCAGCCCTACTACGCCCGGGAGCAGGGCCAGGGCGACGTGGCCCGCCATGATCACGCAGGCCGAGTAGAACAGGACGCGCTCGGAACCGAGGAGCCGGTCCGCCAGCCAGGCGCCCAGGATGGTGGAGAGGTACACGCCTCCGCCGTAGGCGCCCACCAGGCTCAGGGCCAGGGCCTTGTCCAGGCCCAGCCCGCCGTCGGTGGCGGTGTAGTACATGTAGTAGGCCAGGATGCCCTGCATGCCGTAGAAGGAGAACCGCTCCCACATTTCCACGGTGAAGAGGTTGGCCAGCAGCCGGGGGTGGCCGAAGAAGCCTTTGTCCGCGGACACGGTGGTGCCCGGGTCGGTCTGTACGGGGTTCATTTCATCCATGCTCGCAGCGGCATGTGAATTAAGTCATCTTTAGTGGCGCCGGTCACGTTCCCTGGAGGGGTCCTGGCCCGTCGTGCCGCCGGGGCCGCTGGAGCCACGGAACGCCAGCGTCACGGCGCGTAGAGCCAGCACGAATCCGGCGAACAGGAGGGTGAAGCCGAAGAACGAATGCCAGGAGAGGGCGGGCGTCAGGAAGGGGCCCGAGTCGTCGAGGATCAGCAGGACCGCGCCGATGGTGGCCGCGGCAGCGAGCACCGCCACGATCAGCTGCTGGAAGAGTCGGGTGAGGAAGCCACGGTCGCCGTCGTCGGCCAGGACCCTGACCCGCGCCGTGAGCGTGCCCTGTTCCAGAGCATCGGCCAGCCGGTCCACGCGGCGGGGCAGGCGGGCGAGCGTGGGCAGGAGCGTCAGCGCCTGCCGGCTCAGTTCGGTGCGGAGCTGTTCCGGACTGAACTCCTGGTTCAGCCGGGCCGTACCGAGCTCCCGGGCTTCCGTGATCACGTCGAAGCGCGGGTCCAGCAGCCGCAGGGTTCCTTCCAGGGCGGCCAGCGCGCGGAAGGCTGCGGCGATCTGGGGCGGGACGGCGAATCCGTGGTCCAGCACCAGGGTGAAGAGCTTGCCGAACAGGGCGGCTCCGCCCTGGGGGCCGAATCCGCCCCGGTACCGGACCATGAGCTGCCCGAGTTCCCGGGCCAGGCGTCGCTCGTCCAGAGCGGTGGGCGGGTCCAGGAGTTCCAGGAGGGCATCGCAGGCCAGGCGCTCGTCATTGGCGTCGACCGCGAAGAGCAGGGTGGCGAGGGCGCGCTGGCTTCCGCTTTCCAGCCGGCCCACGGAGCCGAAGTCCAGGAGCGCGAGCCGCCCGTCCTCGCAGAGCAGCACATTGCCGGGGTGAAGATCCGCGTGGAAGACGCCGTCCACGGTCAGCTGGCTGATGGTGGCGCGCAACAGGGTGCGGGCCAGCGACCGCCGGGTTTCGGGACTCAGGGCTTCCAGCTGGTCCCTGGCACGCCCCAGGGGCACCCCGTGGAGCCGTTCCATGACCAGGAGCTGCCCGGTGCTGAGCTCCTCGTGGACCCGAGGCACCCGGAGGTCCTCCTGACGGACGGCATGGGCCACCGCCCGGGTGTTCTCCGCTTCCACACCGTAGTCCAGTTCCTCCGTCAGTGAGGCGGCGAAGCCCCGGGCCAGTGCGACGGCGCCCAGTCGCCGCGCCCAGGGTGCGGTGCGTTCCAGCCAGCGGGCCAGCTGCCCGATGATCGAGATGTCCAGGGTGACTTGCTGCAAGGCCGATGGCCGCTGGATCTTGAGCACGACGTCGCGCCGGGACGGGTCTGATGCGGCGGCGTCGAGGGGCCCGGCGATGCCCCTGATCTCACCGGTCTCCGTGGTGGCTGAGGCTTCTCCGGTCCTTCCAGCGGCCCGGGCCCCTCCGGCGCTTCCCCCGGGGGGAGGGGCTGCCGCCAGGGTGGCGGTGTGCACCTGCGCCACGGAGGCCGCCGCCAAGGGGGCGTGATCGATGCGGCTGAACACCTCCGAGGCGGGCCTGCCGAGTTCCCGGTCCAGGGCGGCGCGGATCCCGTCCCAGGGCTCCGGCTGAACCTCGCTCTGCAGGCGGGAGAGTTCCCGGATGTAGGCGACGGGCAGCAGGTCACTCCTGGTGGAGAGCATCTGTCCCAGTTTCACGAAGGTCACGCCAGCCTCCTCCAGTGTCAGCCGCAGAGCGCGTGCCGTCCGTTCCTCCCGGTCGCGTGCGTTCCGGGACAGCCCGCGGAAGCCGAGGGCCAGGCCGTGACGGCTGGCGATCCTGACCACCTCGGTATAACGGCCGGCCTGGCGGGAATGGGTCCGTGCGGAGCGCAGCCAGGAGAACGGGTTGGGCAGGGTTCCCGTGGGGACCATGATTTCGCAGGCCATCAGGACCGCCACTCCGAGAGCGAAGGTCCAGAGGCCGGACAGGCCCGCCACCAGGATCGCCACACCCGGGTCTTTGCTGACGCTCTCCGGGCTGCTGAGCCCGGCGGCTCCCAGGAACAGCCGGACGGCCGCGGAGAAGAAGAGCGTGAGCAGGAAGGCCACCAAGATGGATCTGGGCCAGCCCACGGGCACTCCCAGGAGCCTGCGGGAGACCGAGGCCAGGAACCAGGTCTGGATGAGGAAGAAGAACAGCGTGAGGAGGACTTCAACGAGGCCCCCCAACCAGGAAAGTGCGTCCACGCTCTCATTCTCACCTGGGCTGAGGGACCCTGGCATCATCCCGGAGTGGGACTGTGGACAACTCCGGTGTGACACGTTGTGGAACACCCGCCTGAGCGCTCGCAGGATACTCTGGGTGAAGTGTCCCGGCCCTGTCTGCCGGGCCGGATGCAGAGGAGAAGACGCAGCGTGAGCGAGGTTGAGACCGTACGGGTCCAGGACATTCCGGAAGGCGCCACCATTGTGGACGTCCGTGAGGACTATGAGTGGGAAGCCGGCCATGTGGCGGGTGCCGTGCACCTGCCGCTGAACACCCTGCCCCTGCGTTTCGAGGAACTCGACCCGGACGAGGATCTCTACATCATCTGCCGCACCGGTGGACGCTCCTGGCAGGCCAGCCAGTGGCTCGTGGGCCAGGGCTACTCCGCCATCAACGTGGCGGGAGGAATGGACGAGTGGTTTGAGGCCGGCCGCCCCATGGTGGCCGAGGGGTCCGAGACCCCGCGCGTCCTGTAACCACCCGCCCGCAGAACACCGGAAGAACCGAGCACCCCATGAGCGCTGCAACGCCCCGCTACACCTACCTGGGCCCCGAAGGCACCTTCACCGAGACCGCGCTCCTCCAGGTGCCCGGTGCCGGGGAGGCCACGCGCATCCCCGTCAGCAATGCCAAGGTGGCCCTGGAGAAGGTGCGGCTGGGCGAGGCCGACGCCGCGATGATCCCCATCGAGAACTCGGTGGAGGGCGGCGTGCCGGCCACGCTGGACGCCATCGCCACGGGCAGCGAGCTGCGGATCATCCGTGAGGTGCTGGTGCCGGTGACGTTCCAGCTGGTGGCGCTGAAGGGGACGCGTCTGGAGGACATCCAGGTGGTCTCCACTCATGGGCATGCCTGGGCGCAGACCCGTGAGTGGTTCGACGAGCACCGTCCCGGCGTCGAGTACCTGACCGCGCCGTCGACGGCGGCCGCCGCCGTCGCGCTCCTGGAGAAGGACCCGCAGCACCAGGCCGCGGTGTGCGCGCCGATCGTGGCGCGCAGCCATCCGGAGCTTGAGGTGCTCGCCGAGAACATCGGGGACAACCCGGATGCCGTGACCCGCTTCATCCTCGTGGCGCGGCCGGGCTCGATGCCGCGGCCGACCGGGGCGGACAAGACCACGCTGGTGGTGCCGCTGCCGGAGGACCACCCGGGTGCACTGATGGAGATCCTGGAGCAGTTCGCCAGCCGCGGGGTCAACCTGAGCCGGATCGAATCCCGGCCCACCGGCCAGTATCTGGGCCACTACTTCTTCAGCATCGACGCCGACGGGCACGCCCATGAGGCGCGCGTCCAGCAGGCGCTCGCCGGCCTGCACCGCATCAGCCCTGCCACGCGATTCCTGGGTTCGTACGCCCGGGCGGACGCGCAGGCCCCCGTGGTCGCACCGCACAACTCGGACGCCGCTTTCGCCGCTGCGGATGACTGGGTGGCGGGCATTCTGGAGGACGGCTCCGCGGGGTAGACCCCGGTCGAACGAGTGTCGCGCCGAGGCCGGCGTCACCGGGGAAGGGGCGGAGTCCTCCCCGTGGACGACGCCTTGGCCGCCGCCCGGGCTTCCTTGCAGACCGCTCGGAACTCAGGCCATTCCAGGAAGTCCTCACCGGGCGGGCGGATGACCTTTCCCAGGTACGGGTCGCGCTGTTCCAGTTCTTGGTGGAGCCGGGGCCAGGTGGTGTAGCCGGCGCGGGCTTCTTGCCGTTGTTTCACATCGGACCATGGCCAGCAGGAAATCCACGCCACGCCACTGAGAGCCCAGACGGCGACAATCGAAGTCGTGAACCACGATCCGGGAAGCCCGACGGCGATGAGCAGCAGACAAACGGCCATGAGACCAAGCGGAATCGGCGCGTAGATAAGAAATGCCCTGGTGAGCGCAAACGATGACGGCCCTGGAAGGAGGTTTCTCTCCATACCGGTCATCCCTCCCTCCGTCCGCCGGGTGTTCCCATGATGCTCGCACCCGCATCCCCAAGCAACGGCGTGCCTCTGTCCGCCGAAAGGCCGGGCGCGTATGCTTACCTGAACATTTCGGGTCGCCGCCTGTCCGCAGCACATCGGATCAGAGTCGGGCCCGTCACGCCGTCCCGGCAGGGACGCTCCGGACAGGGAGGCAGCATGAGCGAGAACGATGGTCAGGGAATGATCGTCAACCCCGTGCCCGACACGGACAATCAGGACTGGGACGGTGATGAAGCCGACCGCGCCGACCGCCTGCGCTTCGCCGAGGAACAGGCCATGATCCGCGAGCAGTCGGAACACCACCATCAGGACGACGCCCTCCGCCACGCACAGCAGCAGGCCGACGAGGAGTCCGGCGAGGGCAAGTAAGCCCCTGGCCCTCGGCGCCGGGCATCACCCCGCGGGCGTCACTGTTCCGGTCGCACCCGCACGGAGAGGGACTGGGGCCAGACTTCCACGCTGATCCGGGTCGCGGGCCCGGACGGATCGCCGTCCAACTGAGTCTCCATGGGCTCCGGACTCCACACCGTCAGCCGGTGCACGGCGTAAGACCGCATGATCGGCAGGACGCCGTTGTGCTTGAACACGATCTTCAGGTACATGATCAGCCACCCCATCAGACTGCGAGGGCTGATCACCACGGCGTCCAGAAGGCCGTCATCCACCATGGCGTCCGGCAGGAAATCGAGGCCACCGGGCACCAGGCCGCAATTGGCGAAGAGGATGCTGCGGATCTTGCGCTTCTGCGGGTGGGCCCCGTCCAGGCTGATGGTGACCGCCTTGCGCCGCCCGGTCAGGTGCCGCATTCCGGCGGCCGTGTAGGCCAGCCAGCCGATGGACTTCTTGAGATCGTCACGCGTGTCCACCAGGACCTCGGCGTCCATGCCGATCCCGGCCATGACCAGGAATCCGTGTCGCGTGACGGTGCCGTCCACCGCGTTCTGGAGTTCCGCCGTCGCGGTGTCGATCCGCCGTTCCCAGCCGAACAGCGCCGCGCCCACGCAGCCGCGCAGATCGGTGACATCCATCTGGAGGTTCCGGGCCAGCAGATTGCCGGTGCCGAGGGGGATGAGCCCGAGGGGGACGCCGCTGCCGGCCAGGACTTCCGCCACGGCACGGACGGTGCCGTCGCCGCCCGCCGCGAGAACGGCGTCGTACCCTTCATCCAGCGCCTGGCGCGCCTGCCCGTAGCCGGGGTCATCCACCGTGGTCTCCAGGAAAATGGGCGCGGGCCAGCCCGCGGTCTGGAGGGCGTGTCGGATCTGTTCGCGGGCGCCGTCGGCGTTGTTCTTCACCGGATTGATCACGACGGCGATCCGCTGGGCGCCGTCCTTCGGCGCGTTCACGGGCCCGGCCACCGCGCTGCGGCGGTGGATCGCCTTGAGGCGGCGTGCGCCCCACCAGCTGGCCACGGCTGATCCGGCGAACGCCGCAGCGCCCCCCGCGAAGAGAACATATTTCCCCGTATTCCCCATAGTGCTCCTAAGCGTACCCGCGAGGGGCCCCGCCCGAGCGAAGCGAGGAACAGGGGTAGCGGGAAGCGGTACCCGCGAGGGGCCCCGCCCGAGCGAAGCGAGGAACAGGGGTAGCGGGAAGCGGTACCCGCGAGGGGCTCCGCCCGAGCGAAGCGAGGAACAGGGGTAGCGGGAAGCGGTACCCGCGAGGGGCCCCGCCCCGCGGCTTAGCAGGGAGCGAGCCCTATTCGATACCCTTGGACCGTGATCGACGTTAAAGAACTCATTGAGAATCCTGAGAAGTTCCGGGCCAGCCAGCGCGCACGCGGAGCGGATGAGTCTCTGGTGGACCAGCTGGTCTCCGCGGATGCCACACGTCGATCCGCACTGACCCGTTACGAGAACCTGCGCGCCGAGCAGAACGCGTTCGGCAAGCGCGTGGCCCAGGCCAAGGGCGAGGAGAAGCAGGCGCTCCTGGCCGAGGTCAAGGAACTGGCTGCCAACGTCAAGGCGGCATCAGCCGAGGCCGACGCGGCTCAGACCACCCAGGACGAACTCCTTCGTGTCATCCCGAACCTCGTCCTGGACGGCGTCCCGGAGGGCGGCGAGGACGACTTCGTGGTGGTGAAGACCGTGGGAGCCCCGCGTGAGTTCCCCGATTTCGAGCCCCGTGACCACCTGGAGATCGGCGAGCTGATCGGCGCGATCGACATGGAGCGTGGCGCCAAGGTCTCCGGCTCGCGCTTCTACTTCCTCAAGGGCGTGGGCGCCCGCCTGGAGATGGCGCTGCTGCAGATGGCCATGGACCAGGCGATCTCCAACGGATTCGTCCCCATGATCACCCCGACCCTGGTGCGTCCGGAGACCATGCAGGGCACCGGCTTCGACGTCAAGCACGACGCCGAGATCTACCGGCTCGCCGAGGACGACCTCTACCTGGTGGGCACCTCCGAAGTGGCCCTGGCCGGCTATCACGGTGACGAGATCCTGGATCTCTCCGCAGGACCGGTCCGCTATGCCGGCCAGAGCTCCTGCTACCGACGCGAAGCCGGTTCGCACGGCAAGGACACCCGCGGCATCATCCGGGTCCACCAGTTCAACAAGGTGGAGATGTTCGTCTACACCAGTCTGGAGAACGCCGCCGCCGAGCACGAGCGCCTGCTGGCCTGGGAAGAGGAGATGCTGGCCAAGTGCGAGCTGCCGTACCGGGTGATCGACACGGCCGCCGGTGACCTCGGGTCCTCCGCCGCCCGCAAGTTCGACTGTGAGGCCTGGGTCCCCACGCAGGGCGCCTACCGCGAGCTGACCTCCACCTCCAACTGCACCGGGTACCAGGCCCGCCGCCTGAACATCCGCGAGCGGGTGTTCTCGGAGGACGGCACGCCCAAGGGCACCCGCGCCGTCGCGACCCTGAACGGCACGCTGGCCACCACCCGCTGGATCGTCGCCATCCTGGAGCACCACCAGAACGCGGACGGCTCCGTCACCGTCCCGGCCGCGCTCCGCCCCTACCTGGGCGGGCTTGAGGTGTTCCCGGTCCTCTAGGGCCCGCGACGATCGCCCCCGTTTTTGTTGATGACCCACGGAAGTTTCCGTGGGTCATCAACGTTTCCAGGGGTGTTCGCAGGAATCAACGAGAACGCCGCGGAACACCGGCTCTGAGCAGCAACGCCGAGAACCGTTCGGGCCGCCGCAGGTCCTCCCAGACCCAGCGGACAACGCCATAGCCCTCGGCTCGGATCCGGTCCTCCCGGAGTTTCTCCTCCACCACCACCTGGGCCGGATCCGTCCCACTGAGATCCCGTGACCTCAGGTACTTCACCAGGCCGTCGAATTCGCCCACGAGACGCGCGGTGGGCCAGTGAAAGTCCGTCCGCGCGATCTCCCCGAATGGTCCCTGAACCCGGTGCTGGAGTTCGGGCGCCTCGAAGCCGAGCCTGTGCATGAGAGCCCTGCTCCACGACTCTCCGACCGATTCGGACCGCGGGTCAGCCAGGGCGAGCGCCTCCGACACCCTGCGTCGTGCGGCTTTCGACGGCAGCCTCGCGCAGATCCGCTGCAGTTCCTCCCGGGTCCTGGTGGCTCCCGGTGCCCTGCGCCGTGACAGCACCTGGTCCAGGACCACCACCGCGTCGTCGAAGGTCAACCGGTGAACCGTTTCGAGGAGAAGCTCATCGAGTGCCTGGACTCGGAGATCGAGCCCCAGGAGCGGGACCTGCACCTGGAGGTTCCCGTCCGCGTTCCCCGCCCTGAGCGCATCCCGGAATCCGGGCGGCAGCGGTCCCGGGGGACTGTCGCCCGGAGCAACCCCAGACCACAGCTCGGCAGCCGACCGGTGGTCGGCATACAGCCTGGGGAACGGACGGCGCCCTACCTTCTGGGGCAGCGGCGTCAGAAGGTCGACCGTCTCGGGGACGTGTCGCAGCGCGATGCCCCAGAGTGCCAGGCCTGTCTCACGGCAGAAGACCGGTGAAGCACCGCCCACTGCCAGCGACGCCGTCGTGAGGGCGTAGCGGTCCCACACGGTCCCGGCAAGCCACTCCGCCATGGGCAGATAGACGCCCCTGCGCAACCGGACGAGCCGTCCCTGGTGAAAATCGTGGTGGAGCTGCCAGGGCGTCGGGCCGGACCGCAGACCGGAGGGTGAGGTCACGAAATGGGCCGCGGGGAACTTCATCCCTCCACGATGCGCGATTTCCGCGGCTCACCGGCGGCGCCTTTGCCGGATGTGGATAAGACCCCCGCGAACGTTGAAGACCCACTGAAATTTCCGTGGGGTATCCACCGATCCGTGGGCCGTCTGTGGGCGGCCTGGGCCCGCGGGTCAGGCGGACGGCATCTCGGGGCTCTGCCCGGGCTCGTCGGCCCGGGCGCTCCTGCGGCGTCGCCTGGCCGCTTTCCACAGCATCACCAGCGCGAGGGGGACCAGGAGCACGAACGTGACCACGATGCCCGCGCCCCGGAAGAAGATCCCCCAGGTCTCATAGCCCTCCACCACGGCGCGGGATGGATTGCCGGGCTCGTAGACCACGGTCACCTGGTCGCCTTCGGCCGGATGAAGCTCGGCCGGAATCAGCGCCCGCACCGTCAGGGATCCGCTTGCCTCGTCAGGGTAGGCCGCCGAGCCGTCTGCTGAGGCAGAGCCGTCAGCGGAGTAGGCCGCGGTGATCTGGCGGTTGCTCGCCTTCTTCCCGTCATCGACCTTGACCACGACGCCGGGTGTCTGGGTGCCGTGGGCGAGGAGGCCGTCGTCCTGGGCCGTCATCACGAAGCCGGCCACCGCGAACGCCGGCCCGACCAGCAGAATGGCGATCAGGAGAGCGGTGTAGAACCCTCCCTTGACCCTCGCCCGCACTCCGTTTTCCGCCGTCGCGGCGGATGGTCGGTTCTCCGGCATCGTGTCCTCGTTTCCTCTCCGCAAGCCCTGTTCCTGCGGACTTGAACTGTACGTGCGGCCCGGTCTGGCGTTCGCCCCGGCAAACATCCACACTGTGCGCAAGGCTGTGAGTATTAACCTCCGGGCCCGGCTGTTCACGCCGAATTCACGCCCCGCTGTGACCTGGCTCCTGGCCCGCCGTGCCACGGAGTGTTTCACTGGAACATGACTATTTTGACTGAACATGCAGTCGCTGGCATCGAAGATCAGCAGCAGAATCCTACCGCCCACCTCATCGCCCTGGACGTCGACGGGACCCTCGTGGACCATGACGGCCACATGTCGCCCGGCGTCCGCGAAGCCGCGCAGGCCGTGGTCGCGGCCGGTCACCAGGTGATCATCGCCACCGGCCGTTCGCTGGGCGCCACCCTTCCCATCGTGGAACTCATCGGCCTCACGGAAGGCTATGTGGTGTGCTGCAACGGCGGCGTCACCCTGCGCCTGGACCCCGCCATCCCCGATGGCTACGAGGTCATCCACCGCGAAACCTTCGACCCCGCACCGGCCCTCACCGCGCTCCGCAAACGCCTGCCGGTGGCCAAGTACGCCCTGGAGGATGCCCAGGGCCGTTTCCTCTCCACGGAGCGATTCCAGGACGCGAGCTTCGGCGTCGAGGCCCTGGCCGTGGACTTCCACGAGATGCTTGAAGCGGAGGCCGTCCGAGTGGTGGTCTTCAGCTCGGAGAACACTTCCGAGGACTTCACCGAGGCCATCGCCGGGATCGGCCTGAGCGGTGTCACTTACTCGGTGGGCTGGACGGCCTGGCTGGACATCGCTGCGGCCGGAGTCACCAAGGCCAGCGCCCTCGAACGCCTCCGCGATTCGCTGGGCTGGGACGCCTCCCGCACGCTCGCCATGGGCGACGGCCGCAACGACGTCGAGATGCTCGCCTGGGCGGCCCGCGGTGTGGCCATGGGCCAGGCGCCCGAGGAGGTCCGCGCCGTCGCGGATGAAGTCACCGCCTCTGTGGACGACGACGGCGCCGCGCACGTGCTGCGCACCCTCCTCGCCTAGGAGCCGGGTCAGCCTCAGTTCCCGCCGCCCGCCGCTCCGTGCAGGAGCCGGGCGGACAGGGAGCGTCCCAGCAGTTCCTCATGCCAGCCGGTCCGGCTCAGGGCCTTGCTGACGGCCTGCGTGCTGATGCCGAGCGCCGCGGCCACGGTTTTGTACTGGCCTCGGACTCCGGGGGTGAGGAGGTCCACCACGCGCCATTCCGCCTCTGAGCGGTCCGCCACGATCCGGGACACGAGCCGCAAGGCGCTTTCCGTGTCCAAGGCCGCTTCGGACGATTCCCCGGCCACCGCCACCGGGTAGCGGACCTGGCTCTTCTCCAGCACGACCATGGCTCCGGTGGCCAGGTCCCGGGCGAAGCGTGCCGAGGTGTCATCCGTGCCGTGAGCGGCTCCGATGGAGGCGAGCAGTCCGGGGAAGCGGGGCGCGAGGAGCGCTGCCAGCACGGCCTCCTCGGGGTCTTGCGCGGAGAGCCACCAGGAGGGTGAAGAAGCGGTCTTCCGGGCGCCGAGCGCCAGCAGGCCGGCGGCCACCTCCGGCCCCATCCCGGGTGCTCGGAAGCAGACGGCATAGCTGTTCATGGGTGGGTGTCCTCCGAATCCGGGTGAGGGCTGCGGGTCCGGGCTCAGCGACGGCCCAGCTGCCGGGTCGCTTCCAGGTCGATCATGGTGAGGCGTTCCTTGATGCGCTCCGTCCCGCCGCCCGTGGGAAGCCCGGAGCCGTCCGACATGAGGACCATGAGCAGGAAGATGATGCCGAAGACGTAGACCTTGAGGCAGTACCAGGCCATACGCCACGGGCCGGGGTTCCGTCCGCTGGGGACCAGGATGTTGCGGGTTCCGGCCGCGAAACTGCCGACGGTCCGGCCATGGAAGCAGAGCATGCCGTAGAGCAGGACGAACAGCACCCACACCAGGACCGAGATGCCGAGGGCGGCCCCGATCGCCTCGGGGTCCTTCCGGTACAGGGCTGCGAACGTGGAGGCGAGTGCCGCCAGGGTGATGAGGTAGTCCACCGCAAGAGTGGCGGCGGCCCGGCCCAGCCCGGAGTCCACCACCTGGGCGCCCGAGCTCAGATTCAGGATGTCGCGTTCCTTGATGGCCATGCCTCAGGCCGCCGTGCCGGTGGCGATCAGGGCGGAGAGGCGGGCCGCCAGGGTGTCGGCGGAGACCTTGCCGAACAGGTAGCGGGCCTGCCCGTCCGCGTCGGCGGCTTCCAGGGCGTGGAGGTCCTGTGGGCCGGTGTAGATGGTCAGATTGCCGGTGTCGTCACTCGCGGAGTCGATGACCACCACGGTGGTGACACCCCGGACGTCGGCCAGTTCGGCGGTGGCGCGCCGGGTGAATCCGTCCTGGTCCAGCGATTCCGTCTCGCCGTCCTGGCCCGTGAGACCCTGGGCGTTCGCAAGTTCCAGGAGCGCGCCGGGAAGGGTGCTCAGGGGACGGAAGCTGAAGGCGTGGCTGCCGGCGGAGTCCACCAGCTCCTGGAGCGCGAAGTCCCCGTGCAGGTAGCTGTACAGCCAGACCTTCTCCTCACCCTGATCGTCGGCCTTGGTCAGCTCCGTCACCACGACTTTCTGGCCGCTCCGGCGCAGAGTCATGACGCCGGTCAGGTCCAGGTCCGCACCGATCCGGGTGGGAACCTGCCCGGGCTCATCGGCCACGGGCACCACGAAGCCTTTGCTCAGCAGGGTCCGGAGCGCCACATTGCAGGCGAGTTCCTTCTGCTCCTCATGCCCGGAAAGCCACGGGAGGACCACTGCCTGGGGGTTGTCGATCCCGTCCAGGGCCACGATCTCCTCGTCCGTCAGAACGGGAAGGGCGGGTTCTTCCCCGGCACGCCGGAGAAGCTCCTGAGCAGCCGCGATGTCACGGTCGCTGAGAGTGATGCCGCCGGCGGGTGTCGCAGAACCGGGCTGTGAGCTCATCCGAAGAGTCCTCCAAGGGATTTGACGGGATTCGAGAGGAATTTCTTGGCGCCTTCAACCGCACCTGAAGCGACGTTCTTCGCGCCGTTCCAGGCGGTCGACGCCACGTTCTTGGCCCCGTTCCACACATCGCCTGCGCGATCCGCGATCCAGTGCCCAGCGGCCTTGCCCCATTCGCTGTCAGCAATCATATTGCCAAGGGCCCACGCTCCGGCCACGACTCCCGCTCCCACCACGATCCCGATGCCCACCGGGTTGGTCAAGAGGCCCGCCGCCATGAGGAGGGTGCCGCCACCGGCCAGCACCGAGAGCCCGCCGGCCGCCCGGTCACCCCAGCCGCGCCAGCCACCGTGTTCTGGGGAGATCATGTCCTTGATGCCGCCATAGATGGACAGCGGCGCCAGTGCCGGTCCGAGGAAACGGCCGAACTTGCCGAACAGTTCCCCGGCCTTGCCGAACTTGGCCATGACCCCGGTGGGTGCTGCGGGGTTCAGGAAATCGTCCGCCCAGCTGAAGCCCTTGCCCGTGAAATCGAGGATCTTCTTGGTCGAGAGGAAGGCCCCGGAGTCTTTGAAGACGCTGACCAGGTCCTTGATCTTGAGAGAGAGCGTGATGCCACCCTTGAGGATGCCGCCCATCTCCAGGAAATTCTGCAGCAGGGAGTTGCCGCCTCCGCCTCCGGGATTCCCGCCTGTGGAGCCGGTGGCGCCGTCACTGGCGGTCTCCTGTTCCTTGGCGTTCTCCAGGAGCACCTTGGAGGAGTTCTCCAGATGACGGCTGGCCGCCAGGAGGGCCTGCCGGTGACTGCTGTTCCACTCGCTCCGGAACTGGTCCGCGTCCGGGCCCTTCCAGGCCGGAGTGGACATGATCGAATCCGAGAGCTGCTTGCCCTGGAATTGCAGTGCTGTGGAACCTCGTTTGAAGTTCTGGGCCAGTGATCGGAGCTGCGCAGCGTCCGCTCCATAGAATCCCGCCACGTGATTGCTCCCTCAGTGGAAACGAATTGACTGGGTTCATCCTAGGGTCGAGCTGCTCATGCCGCGATGGGCAGGGCTCCCCATGTGGACCGGCCGCCCGGCCGCGCCTGTGGATACGACGACGGCGACCCGCCGCAGACCGTCAGTGACAGTCGCGCGGCGGGCCGCCGTCGTCGTGCATCCGGGGCATGGCCCCGGCGGGAATCAGTGGCCCTGGGCCTGGAAACGCTCGATGGAGGCCTGGAGTTCGGCCTCGGCGGCGGCACGGTCGGACCAGCCTGCGGCCTTGACCCACTTGCCCGGCTCCAGGTCCTTGTAACGGCTGAAGAAGTGCTCGATCTCCTTGATCAGGAACTCGTCCAGATCGCCGATCTCCTGGAGGTGGTCGAAGCGCTTGTCGGCGGGCACGCAGACCACCTTGGCGTCGCCGCCGGCCTCGTCCTCCATGTTGAAGATGGCGATGGGACGGGCTTCCATGACGATGCCCGGGAACAGGTCCACATCCGGGTAGAACACCAGGGCGTCCAGCGGGTCGCCGTCCTCACCCAGGGTGTTGTCGAAGAAACCGTAGTGCGTGGGGTACTGCATGGAGGTGAAGAGGACGCGGTCCAGGCGGACGCGGCCGGTTTCGTGGTCCACCTCGTACTTGACGCGGGAGCCGCGCGGGATCTCGATCGTGACGTCGTGCTTCATGGGAACTCCGTAGCTTGTTGTGCCGCCTTGCGGCGTGCGGTACTGCGCGACAGGCTGTGACTCTGCCGCCGACTACTATTGAGGATATAGCCACGACCCGGTTTTTTCTCCGGGCGGGCAGCCCGCAGCAGGCCGGTGACGCTGCCGGGCCGGGACAGTGACAGGGGATTCACACGCATGAGCAGGCTGGTGCGCGCCGCGGGTTCGGCTCTCCTGGTCCTGGTTCTTCTCGCACTGGTCATCCCGCTCGGCATCCACTGGTCCGGCGCCGCCGTCTTCGCCTCTCCGGAGCCCGCCGTGAGCACACCCGCCTGGCAGCTGCCACCCTCCACTCCCGCCCCGCAGAGTGGTGCCCTGCGTGACCAGGCCCCGCAGCCGTCGGCGCCCGCGCTGGCCGCTCTGCTCAACAAGACCCTGGTGCCTGATGGCGCGGGAAGCTTCTCCGCGCAGGTGGTGGATGCCCAGACGGGCGCGGTGCTCTACGGCAGCAAAGCGGATGAAGCACGCACCCCTGCCTCGAACATGAAGCTGCTGACCGCTGCCGCGGCGCTGCAGGCACTCGGCCCGGACAGCCGTTTCACCACGGAAGTCATCCGCACGGGGCCGTCGTCGCTGGTGATCCACGGTGGCGGGGATGTTCTCCTCGGCGCCGGGGAGTCCCAGCCGGATCAGGTCATGGGGCACGCCGGTCTTGGGACTCTCGCCACTCGCACCGTGGCCGCGCTCCGGGGGGCCGGCGTGAAGGGCAAAGTCACCGTCGCAGGTGATGCCGGGCTGTTCAGCGGACCCGCCCTGAACCCCGCCGTGGATCCAGGCGATGTGGCCGCCGGGGAGACCGCGCCGGTGGCGCCCATGGCACTGAACTCGGCCCGGCTGGATCCGGACGTCGTGACCGGTCCCCGTCCCCAGGACCAGACCGCCACGGTGCTCAAGGCCTTCGTGGCCGCCCTCAACAAGGCGGGCGCCGGCGGGGGGACGCCGCTCACCTTCTCCGCCGGTGGCAAGGCCGGAACGGGCACGGCGCTGGCGGGAGTGGAGTCCGCCACCGTCGCCGGGCAGGTGGCCTGGATGCTCCAGCACTCGGACAACTTCCTCACCGATGTCCTGGGCCGGATGGTCGCCGTGAAGTCCGGGCGCGCCGGGAGCTACGCGGGTGGCATCGCGGCCGTCCGGAGCGAACTCGACCAGCTGGGACTGGACACGCGGGGCATGGTGATCGCGGATCTGAGCGGGCTCTCCGCAGCCAACCGGGTGAGTTCCGCCCAGTTCGCGGGGCTGATCCGTCTCATGACCACGGGATCCAACGCGTCCCTGCGTGCGGCCCTGGACGGCTTCCCGGTGGCGGGTCTCAGCGGCACCCTCGGCGACCGCTACGGGGATGCCTCCAGCAAGGGCGGCGCGGGCCTGATCCGTGCCAAGACCGGCACCCTCAACACCGTTCTCAGCCTCTCCGGCTACGTGGTGGACGCCGATGGCCGGCTCCTGGTGTTCTCCTTCCTCGGCAACGGGCTCACTCCGGGCGCCACGGGGAACAAAACCGCCCTCGATTCCTCGGCGACGGTTCTGGCGGGCTGCGGCTGCCACTGAGGCGCGGGTACGTCCCACCGCGGAGGACCCGGTGAACTGTCAGCCCCGTAGGGCAGGATGGTGACATGACTTCTCAGTCCACACCCGCACTCATCGACTGGAATCTGGCGGCGGCCACCGCGGCGCGGCTGGCCCCGGCCGGGCCCCGTCTGCGCCCGGCGGAGATCGCCACCGCGGTGCAGGACATCCGGGCCAAGGCCGAGGCGTCCGTGGAGCACGTGCACCGGATCACCGGCCTGGAAGCGGCCCGGGATCTCCGGGATTCGCAAGTCCTGGTGGTGGACCGGGCCGGCTGGGCGAAGGCCAACACCCAGGGCTTCTCGGCGATGATGACGCCCGCTCTGGACGCCTTCCGGGAGAAGCTGGCCAAGGACATGACCCCTGGCGGCGCCAAGGTGGGCGGCGCCATCACCGGCGCGCAGATGGGCTCCATCCTGGCCTTCCTCTCCAGTAAGGTCCTGGGGCAGTACGAGCCCTTCTCGGCCCATCTGAATCAGGGCGAGGGGCAGGCTGGGCGCCTCCTGCTCGTGGCCCCCAACATCGTGGAGATCGAGCGCCAGCTGGGTGTTGATCCGGACGATTTCCGGCTCTGGGTCTGCCTGCATGAACAGACCCACCGGGTGCAGTTCGCTGCGGCTCCGTGGCTGGCCGGCTTCATGATGGAGCAGATCGGCCAGTTGAGCGGATCCCTGGCGGACAACGCCGGGTCCTTCCTGGAGCGGGCCACCCGGGCCGTGGTCTCGCTGAAGGAGGAGCGCCAGGATCCTGGGGCTCCCAAGGGCTCGCTCACGGATCTGCTGCAGGGCCCGGAGGAGAAGGCGATCATGTCGCGGCTCACCGGGATCATGAGCCTCTTGGAAGGCCACGCGAATGTGGTCATGGACGCGGTGGACGCCGAGGTGGTGCCCAGCGTGCGGACCATCCGTCAGCGGTTCAGCTCGCGGGGCAAGGACCGCGGTGTGGTGGAGAAGTTCTTCCGCCGCCTGCTGGGACTGGACGCCAAGATGCGCCAGTACACGGACGGTGCGCGCTTCGTCCGCGCCGTGGTGGAACGTGTGGGGATGGAGGGTTTCAACAAGGTCTGGGAACGGCCGGAGAACCTCCCCACCGAGGCCGAGATCCACGACGCCGACACTTGGCTGGTCCGCATGGGACTCGCCGGCGGTGTCTGAGCGGGACGCTGACGTGTCTGATGGCGATGGCGCCGACGTCGCCGAGCGCGGCTCCGCGGACGCCGAGCTGAACGCGGTCCCCGACGTCGCTTCCCGGGTTGCAGCCCCCGACGACGGCACCCGCCTCCGCGGCCGCCGCAGCAAGGGGAGGCTTGCCCCGGTGCTGGGAACCGCCCGCTTGCAGTTGCGGCAGGCCCTGGAGGACGAAGGATTCCTGCCGAAGAACATGACCCGTGGGGAACGGGCTTCCGCTCCGTCAGGCGCCGGCCCGCTGAAGGTCCTGGTGGGCCTCAGCGGCGGGCCCGACTCCCTGGCCTTGGCCGCCACCACGGCTTTCTATGCCCGAAGCGGAATGTTCCAGGCGGGCGCCGTGGTGGTGGACCATCAATTGCAGGACGGGTCCGCCGATGTGGCCGGGCGTGCGGCCCGGCAGGCCCGGGAACTCGGCCTGGACCCGGTGCGAGTGATGACGGTGGTGGTGCCCCGGACGGGTGACGGCCCGGAGGCGTCCGCCCGGATCGTGCGGCATGCCGCACTGGAGGAGGCTGCCCGGGAGGTCGGCGCCCACGCGGTCCTCCTGGGTCACACCCTGGACGATCAGGCGGAACAGGTGCTCCTGGCCCTGGCCCGCGGGTCTGGCACTCGGGCGCTGGCCGGCATCCCGCGCCGCCGGGACTTCCCCGGCGGAAGCTATCTGCGCCCGTTCCTGGATCTGCGACGGGCCGACACGGAAGAGGTTTGCCGGGCCGAGGGCCTGGACCCCTGGGAGGATCCGAGCAATGCGGACCCCGCCTTCGCCCGATCCCGGGTGCGGACCGTGCTCATGCCCTTCCTGGAGGACCAGCTCGGCCCCGGTGTGGCCGCGTCGCTGCACCGCTCGGCCCACATCCTCGCGGCTGATGCCGCGTACCTGGACGCTGAGGCGGAACGGCATTTCACCCTGCTCGCCCGGACGGATCGCGACGGCGCCGTCCATCTTCCCGAGCAGGGGCTCCGCGACCTTCCGGAGGCCCTGCGTGTGAGAGTGGTCGCACTCGCGGTGGCCGCGCTGGGTGGTTCGCCCAGCTACGAGAGGCTTCAGGCCGCCGTCGCTCTCCTGAAACGGCAGGGAAGTGCGGGCCCTGTGCAGTTGCCGGGCAAGGTCAGTGTGCACCGTCTGCCGAGGCCCAAGGGCGCGCGCCGGGGCAGCGGGGAGTATGGGAAACTGGTGCTCAGGAGTACCGGGGGTCGCGCGGCAGACGCGGGACTGACAGGCCAAGGCTAGACACAACAGGAGTCAGGGTGGATTCGCAGGACGTCCAGGCAGATCTCAAGGAAATCCTCTGCACCAAGGAGGAGATCCAGCAGCGCATCGCGGAACTCGCCGCGCAGATCGACAAGGATTACGAAGGCCGCGATCTGCTGATCGTGGGCGTGCTGAAGGGTGCGGTCATGGTGATGGCGGACCTGGCCAGGGCGCTGCACAGCCACGTGACCATGGACTGGATGGCCGTGTCCTCCTACGGTTCCGGCACGCAGTCCTCCGGCGTGGTGCGCATCATCAAGGACCTTGAGACGGACCTTCTGGGCAAGCACGTCCTGATCGTGGAGGACATCATCGACTCCGGCCTGACCCTCTCCTGGCTCAAGGCCAACCTGGAATCCCGTGGTCCCGCGAGCGTGGAGATCTGCACCATGCTGCGCAAGCCGGATGCCGCCAAGGTGGAGATCGACGTCAAGTACGTCGGCAAGGACATCCCTAACGAGTTCGTGGTGGGCTACGGCCTGGACTACGCGGAGAAGTACCGCAACCTGGACTTCGTGGGCAGCCTGGCCCCGCACGTCTACGAGTAGGTCTTTCCCCCCGGAACCCCGTCCGGATGTCACCCCGTGCTGTACCAGCAGGGGAGGGCGTCCTGGCGGGGTTCCGTGCTGTCCGGGGAAGGGCAGGGTGTGACAGGGCGCGACGGTTCGGGCGAGCGAGGTTCCGTGGGCGTCGCCTCGCGGTTCGGGCGCCCTTACTGACTTCGGGCGCCCCCATTGCGGCGCCGGAAGTCGATAAGGGCGCCTGGCTGACGGGGACGGGAGGCGGCGCCGGGCCGGAGACCTCCATGCGTTCCCGTGTCCGGAAGTGTGACGTGGCTACCGTTCGGGGCCGGCATGCCGTTTAATGTCTCCATGCCTCACATCCCTCTCGCCGATACCGACGCCCTTGACCTAACACGTGTTAGGGCGCAAGTTCCGGACCGCCGTCCCGTCCTTCACTACACAGCGGAGAAGACCTGGCTCAACGATCCGAACGGCCTGATCTTCCACCACGGCCTGTACCACCTCTATTACCAGAACAACCCCTTCGGGAACGTCTGGGGCAACATGTCCTGGGGGCACGCCACCTCCGTGGATCTGGTGCACTGGGAGGAGCACGCCGTCGCCATCCCCTGCGAAGAGGGTGAGGACATCTACTCCGGCAGCGCCGTGTTCGACGCGCGGAACAGCAGTGGGCTCGGCACCGACGAACAGCCGCCGCTGGTGGCGATCTACACCAGTGCGTACGTCGCACCGCACCGCCTGGCCGGACGGCAGGCCCAGTCGCTCGCCTACAGCGCCGACGGCGGCTTCACCTGGACCAAGTTCGCGGGCAACCCCGTCCTGGACCGTGAATCCAGCGACTTCCGGGACCCGAAGGTCATCCGCTATCAGGGCCCGGCCGGAGACTTCTGGCTGCTGGTGGCCGTGGAAGCGATGGAGAAGAAGGTGGTGTTCCACCGCTCGGCCGATCTGCGCGAGTGGGAGTTCCTGAGCGAGTTCGGCCCGGCCAACGCCATCGGCGGGGTCTGGGAATGCCCGGACCTCTTCCCCCTGCCGGACCCGGAGAACCCGGGCGAGGAGAAATGGGTCCTGATCGTGAACCTGAACCCCGGCGGGGTGGCGGGCGGTTCCGGAGGTCAGTACTTCGTGGGCGACTTCGACGGCACGCACTTCACTCCAGACCCCGGATCACTCCTGGCCGACGGCCCCGTGGACGTGGACGGCCCGGTCGCCGCAGCCGCCGCGGACACCTCCGCCGCTCGCGGCCTGGAGCGCTGCCTCTGGCTGGACCACGGCCGCGACTGCTACGCCACCGTCTCCTTCGACAGCGCCCCGGGTGAGGGCCGCGTCCTGCTCGGCTGGATGAGCAATTGGGACTACGCGGTTCAGGTCCCCACGGATCCCTGGCGTTCCGGCATGACCCTCGCGCGCCGCGCCACCCTGGTGGCTACGGCGGACGGCCTCCGCCTCGCCCAGCAGCCCATCCTGCCCGCTCACGACGCCGGGCAGTGCCTTCAGGAGGCTGCCGGCGTCGCGCTCGTGCCTGGGAAGCCGTTCCCTCTGGCGCCCTTCACCGGGGACGGTGCGCAGCACATCCGTCTCTCCGTGCGCCCGGGCGGCAGCCCGCTCACCCTGCGTCTGTTCGATGACGGCGAGCGGGCCGCCGTCGTCCGCTATTCCCCCGGGGAGGGGGTGCTCAGCCTGGACCGCCGGCAGAGCGGCGACGTCGCCTTCCACGAGAAGTTCGCCTCCGTGGAACGTGTCCGCCTGGAACTGCCGGACGGCGTCCTCCGGCTGAACGTGGTCCTGGACCGGGGATCCGTGGAGATCTTCACCCAGGACGGCCTGGTGGCACTGACGGATCTGGTGTTCCGCGAGGCCGGTCAGGTGGGGGCATCGCTCGAAGGCGGCGAGGGCGGCGAGGGCGCGGTTCTGGAGTCCCTGGAGGTCCGCGGCCTCAGCTGACGGCACCGCGGGAGCCTCCGCCGCCACCCTGCGCAGCGGCCCGGGCCGGGCGGAACGCCGTTCCGCCCGGCCGCTTGCGGCCCGGACTTTCGCCCTGAGGGAACTTTTCGGTCCTGATGCGCGTCTGAAGGAGGAGACGGTGTAAAGCTAGATTCCAGAGAACTGGGTCCAGCGCCGTGCTTGGGCCAAGCATTCGCAGGAGGGATGGGGCACACGCCCCGGTAGATGAAACTCAAAAATATCGCCAAGGGTCCCTGGATCTGGATCGTCGTCGCGGTGGCCATCATGCTCCTCGCCTTCGCAACGTTCGCGCCGGGTGGACCCGCGCAGATCGACACCAACAAGGGCCTTGAACTGCTGTCCCAGCAGGGCAAGGTGGACCAGGCCAAGATCATCGACGGCGAGAACCGGGTGAGCCTCACCCTCAAGGACTCCCTCAGCGTCGATGGCCAGGACAAGGGCAAGGACGTCTACTTCAAGTACGTGGACGCCCGCGCCAAGGACGTCGTCACCGCGGTGAACGACGCCAAGCCGGCCAAGGGCTTCCAGGACCAGCCGGTGGAGAGCAACTGGTTCTCCGGCCTGCTCACCCTGCTGCTGCCTGTGCTGCTGCTGGTGCTCCTGTTCTGGTTCCTCATGTCCCGCATGCAGGGTGGCGGGTCCAAGGTCATGCAGTTCGGCAAGTCCCGGGCCAAGATGCTCAGCAAAGACATGCCGCAGGTGACCTTCGCGGACGTCGCGGGCGCCGATGAAGCGGTGGAAGAGCTCCACGAGATCAAGGAGTTCCTCCGCGAGCCCGGCAAGTTCCAGGCTCTGGGCGCCAAGATTCCCAAGGGTGTGCTGCTCTACGGCCCTCCCGGCACCGGTAAGACCCTGCTGGCCCGCGCGGTCGCAGGCGAGGCCGGGGTCCCCTTCTTCTCCATCTCCGGCTCCGACTTCGTGGAGATGTTCGTGGGCGTGGGCGCGTCCCGTGTCCGTGACCTCTTCGAGCAGGCCAAGGCCAACAGCCCGGCCATCATCTTCGTGGATGAGATCGACGCCGTCGGACGCCACCGCGGCGTCGGCATCGGCGGCGGCAACGATGAGCGCGAGCAGACCCTCAACCAGATGCTGGTGGAGATGGACGGCTTCGACGCCAAGACCAACGTCATCATGATCGCGGCCACCAACCGTCCCGACATCCTGGACCCGGCCCTGCTGCGTCCCGGCCGTTTCGACCGCCAGATCCCCGTGGACGCACCGGACCGCAAGGGCCGCGAGGACATCCTCAAGGTGCACGCCAAGGGCAAGCCGTTGGCTCCCGGGGTGGATCTGAACGCCGTCGCCAAGAAGACCCCGGGCTACACCGGCGCCGACCTGGCGAACGTGCTCAACGAGGCCGCGCTGCTCACGGCCCGCTCCAACGCGGACCTGATCGATGACCGCGCCCTGGACGAGGGCGTGGACCGCGTGATGGGCGGCCCCCAGCGCCGCAGCCGCACCCAGAAGGAACATGACCGCAAGATCACCGCGTACCACGAGGGCGGACACGCCCTGGTGGCCGCGGCCCTGCACAACGCCCCGCCCGTTACCAAGGTGACCATCCTGCCGCGCGGCCGCGCCGGCGGCTACACCCTGGTGGTCCCGGACGACGATCCGCAGGGCTACACCCGCAACGAACTCCTGGACCGTATGGCCTGGGCCATGGGCGGCCGTGTGGCGGAGGAGATCGTGTTCCACGATCCCACCACGGGCGCGTCCAACGACATCGAGCAGGCCACCACCACGGCCCGCCGCATGGTCACCGAGCTCGGCATGAGCGAGAAGGTCGGCGCCATCAAGGTCTCCGGCGGCGTCTCCAACGTCATGGGCGCAGGCCGCGGCGGGGAGGACGGCGGGGTCACCATCTCCAACGAACTCGCCGCTCTGGTGGACGAAGAGGTGCGCAGGCTCCTGGACAACGCCCACGATGAGGCGTACTCGGTCCTGACCGAGAACCGCGACATCCTGGACGCCATGGCCCTGGAACTCCTGGAGAAGGAGACCATCAACCAGGCCGATGTGGAGCGCCTGACGGCAAGTGTCCGCAAGCCGGTCCAGCGCCCGATCTGGCTCTCCAAGGAGTCCCGCCCCGTCCAGCACATCGCCCCGGTGCAGTCCAGCCGCGAGAAGGCCCAGCTGGCCGCGCAGCAGGTCCAGGCACCCGTGGAGCCGGCATCCGCGCCGCACGTGGTCGAGGATGACGGACAGCCTGAGGGCCCGCAGGGTCTCTGACCGGGACGGCTAGGATGCTTAGGTGACTCACATCGACGACGACGTCCCCCGCGGTGCCCTGGACGCCGCCTCAGCGGACAGCCCCATGGACCTGCCCCGCATCGAGGCGGCCGTCCGGGAGATCCTGATCGCCGTGGGGGAGGACCCGGACCGTTCCGGCCTGGCCGACACCCCGGCCCGGGTGGCACGCGCCTATGCGGAGATGTTCTCCGGCATCCACCAGGACCCGGGGTCGGTGCTCCAGACCATGTTCGACCTGGACCATGAGGAACTGGTGCTGGTCAAGGACATCCCGTTCTACTCCACCTGTGAGCACCATCTGGTCCCCTTCCACGGTGTCGCCCACGTGGGGTACATCCCCTCGCATGACGGCATGGTGACGGGACTGAGCAAGCTCGCGCGCCTGGTGGACATCATCGCCCGCAGGCCCCAGGTGCAGGAACGGCTCACCACGCAGATCGTGGAAGCCCTCGTGACCCACCTCAAACCACGCGGCGCCATCGCCGTCGTGGAATGCGAACACATGTGCATGTCGATGCGGGGAATCCGCAAGCCCGGCGCCAAGACCGTCACCAGCGCGGTCCGTGGTCAACTGCACGACCCAGCCACACGAGCTGAAGCCATGAGCCTGATACTCGGAAGGTAATACCCCTATGGACTCGCTTGCCGCAGCACCGGGAACCGGCCCGGCCACCAATCCTTTGCCCGTGATCCGGAAAGCCAAAGCAGCAGCCCGATTCGAAGACCTCCCTCAGGACCGCACGCTGGTCATGGGCGTGCTGAACGTGACACCGGATTCCTTCAGCGACGGGGGCCGCCACACCACCGCGGACTCCGCGATCGCCCACGGCCTCCGCATGTTCTACGGCGGAGCGGACATCCTGGATGTGGGTGGTGAGTCCACCCGCCCGGGCGCCGAGCCGGTGAGCCCGGAGGAGGAGCAGCGCCGCGTGCTCCCCGTGGTGGCCACCCTGGTCAAGGCCGGGGCCCTGGTCAGCATCGACACCGTCAACGCCTCCACGGCCGCCGCCGCGCTGGACGCGGGCGCCTCGATCGTGAACGACGTCTCCGGCCAGCGCGTCACGGACGAGATGATCCACCTGGTGGCCTCGCGCCGCGTGCCGTACATCCTGACCCACTCCCGCGGCGATTCGCGCACCATGGACTCCCTGGCCGAGTACACGGACGTGGTGCCCGAGGTGCTGGCCGAGCTGGAGGAACTGCGCGCCCGTTTCCGGAGCGCGGGCCACGCCGATGAGAGGCTCATCCTCGACCCGGGTCTGGGCTTCGCCAAGCAGGGCGAACAGAACTGGGAACTCCTGCGCGGCCTGGACCGCTTGAAGGGGCTGGGGCACCGCGTTCTGGTGGGCGCTTCCCGCAAGCGTTTCCTGGGCGAGCTGCTCACCTCCGCGGGCAAGGCCGCTGCTCCCGTGGAGCGGGACGCCGCCACGCTCGCCGTGACCGCCCTCGCCGCCGGGCAGGGTGCCTGGGCCGTCCGCGTGCACGACGTCGGGCCGAACCTGGACGCGGTGAAGGTCGCCGCGCGCTGGTCGGCGTGAGCATCGTGAGCGTGGGGGAGGCGCAGGGGCACATCCGCCCGCTGGACCGCATCGAACTCCGGGGCGTCACCGCCACCGGTTACCACGGGGTCTTCGACTTCGAGCGCCGCGAGGGCCAGCCCTTCGTGGTGGATCTGGTGATGCATCGTGATTTCCGCCGGGCCGCCGAGAGCGATGACGTGGCCGACACCGCACACTACGGGCTCGTGGCGGAGGCCGTGACCGCAGTCATCGAGGGCCCCGCCGTGAACCTGATCGAGAAGCTGGCGGTCATGATCGCCCGCGCCGTCCTGGACGGCTTCGACGTGGAGGCAGTGGAGGTCACCGTGCACAAGCCCAAGGCGCCCATCGAGGTGCCGTTCGGGGACGTCGCCGTCGTGGTGTCCCGTTCCCGTGCCGATTTCCCCGGACTCGAAGGAGGTGCCGCATGAGCCGCACCCGTGCCATCCTGGCCCTCGGAAGCAACCTCGGTGAGCGGCAGGGCACCCTGTCCGCCGCCGTCGCCGATCTGGTGAACCACCCCGCGGTGCACCTGGTGGACATCTCCCCGGTCATCCAGACCAAGGCCGTGGGCGGCCCCGAGGACCAGCCCGACTACCTGAACATGGTCCTGGCCGTGGACACCGAGCTGGAGCCGCTGGAACTGCTGGCACACTGCCAGGCGGTGGAGCAGATGCACCACCGGGTCCGCGAGGTCCGCTGGGGCCCGCGCACCCTGGATGTGGATGTGATCGTCTTCGGCGAGGTGCGCAGCGATGACCCCGTCCTGACCCTGCCGCACCCGCGGGCCGCCGAGCGGGCCTTCGTGCTGGTGCCCTGGGCCGCCATGGACCCTGAGGCCACCCTGAACGGCACGCCGGTGCGTGAACTGGCCGTGGCCGCTGCGGACTACCCGGACGTCGACGAGTACGACGAGTACTGATCATGCGTCTGATGCGACCCGTCCAGCTGGCCTGGCTGGCTCTCGCCTTCGTGGCGCTGGGCCTGCTGGTCTCGGTGATCGTGCAGCGGTATGGCCTGCCGGTCCCGCTGCTGCCCGTCAGCGCGGTGTTCAGCATGCTCGCCATCGCCTTGCTGACCTTCCTGCTGGGCTGGCGGGTGCACCGCTGGAAGACCGCGAAGGTCAAGAAGCGTCTGGACCCCATCCTGGCTGCGCGCACCTTGATCCTGGCCCAGGCCGGCGCCTATGCGGGCACCGTCCTGCTCGGCTGGCATGTGGGAATCCTGCTGGAGCAATTGCAGTTCCTCCAGTACTCCAGTGGCGTGGACCATGTGGTGACGTCCGCCGTGATGGCCGGCGGCGGCGTGGTCATGCTGGTGGTGGGGCTGGTGGTGGAGCGCTTCTGCCGCATCCCCCCGGAGGACGACGGCGGAGCAGACGGTGAGAAAGGCAAGGGGACCGAGGGTGAATATGCCTGAGTCCGTCCACGGGCCCGTGCCATCCGGCGCCGGCAGCGGCAGCTCACGCGCGGGACGCCTGCGCGTCGGCGTGATCGGTGCGGGCAAAGTGGGTGCCGTTCTCGGAGCCGCCCTGCGTTCGGCCGAGCACGCCGTGACCGGTGTGGCCGCCGTGTCCGAGGCGAGCCTGGAGCGGGCGGAGAACCTGCTGCCCGGGGTTCCCGTGCTGGAGCCCGGCAGGATCGTCGCTTCGAGTGATCTGGTGCTGCTGGCCGTCCCGGATGACGTGCTGGGGGAACTGGTCTCCGGGCTGGCGTCCCTGGGAGCCTGGCGTCCGGGTCAGCTGGTGGCGCACACCTCCGGCCGTTTCGGGGTGGGGGTTCTGGAGCCCGTCCGTGCGGCGGGGGCCATCCCGCTCGCCATCCATCCGGCCATGACCTTCACCGGGCTGAGTCTGGATCTGGGCCGTCTGCAGGACTGCGTCTTCGGGGTGAGCGCCGATCCGGCCATGCTCCCCATCGCCCAGGCCCTGGTCATCGAGATGGGCGGCGAACCCGTGGTGATCCCGGAGGAACAGCGGGTCCTTTATCACGCGGCCCTGGCACACGGTTCCAACCACCTCGTCACGCTGGCGTCCCAGGCGGCGCAGCTGTTGCGGGAGATCGGCGTGGGAGAGCCGGAGCGGTTGCTGGCACCTTTGCTGCGCGCGTCGCTGGACAATGCTCTCGCTTCCGGGGAATCCGCTCTCACCGGGCCCGTGGCCCGTGGCGATTCCGGAACCGTGGCGTCCCACCGCGAGGCCCTGACCGGCCGCGACACCCTCCTGAAGGGTGCGATGCCCGGCGGCGAGGATCAGCCGGCGGCGCCCGGCGACGATATCCTGGAGTCCTATCTCTCCATGGCCCGTGCCACGCTTCAGCGTGCCGTCCGCCAGGACCGTCTCCGGGCGGACCAGGCTGCTGCGCTGGGTGACGTCCTGGGCTGAGGAGAGCCCCGCATCACGTCACAGCGCCAGGCCCCGGCCCCGGCCGGAGAAGGCTGAAGAAGAGGTCCCCATGAGCATCGAACTCGTCACCACCAAGGCCGCACTCCGTGCCCGCCTGGCGGAGGCCGCGGCGTCGGGGGCCATCTCGGCCGGTTTCGTGCCCACCATGGGGGCCCTGCACCAGGGGCATGCCGCGCTGGCCCGCCTGGCGGCGCAGGAGAACGACTTCGCCCTGGCCAGCATCTTCGTCAATCCGCTGCAGTTCGGCGAAGCCGTGGACCTGGAACGGTACCCGCGCACCCTGGATGCCGATCTGGCGCTCCTGGAGGAGGCCGGGGTGCGGCTGGTTTTCGCTCCCGGAGTGGAGGAGATGTACCCGCTGGGCGAGCCGGGGGTCCGGGTGACCGCCGGTCCGCTGGGGGGCAAGTGGGAGGGCGCGTCCCGGCCAGGTCATTTCGACGGCGCCCTCACCGTGGTGGCCAAGCTCCTGCACCTGGCGCATGCCCCCGTGCCGGTCAACAGGGCCTACTTCGGTCAGAAGGACGCGCAGCAGCTCGCGCTGGTGCGGCAGATGGTCTCGGATCTGGATTTCGACGTCCGGATCGTCCCGGTGCCGATCGTCCGGGATGCGGACGGGCTGGCTCTCTCCTCCCGCAACCGCTTCCTCTCGCCGGAGCAGCGGGACTCGGCTCTGGTCCTCTCGCGGGCCCTGCGGCTCCTGGAGGAGCGGGCCGCCGCCCACGAGCCGCTTGACCTGGATTCCGCGGTTGACCTGGTGCGCTCGGCTGCCGGTGTGGAGCTGGACTACTTCGAGGTGGTGGATCCCCGGACGCTGGAGCCACTCGCGGAAAACTGCAAGTTCAGCCCGTTCAGGGGTGACGCACTGGCCATCATTGCGGCTAAACTCGGTTCTGTGCGTCTGATCGATAACACACCGCTTTCTGCCTAGGCGAGACCCAGCCCTCCTCCCGGAGTCCTCTGTCAGGGATTCCCTGGAATTGCTCGGCGTGCGCCATGCGGTGTGTCGGCTTCTGTGGCGTGGCCTCGCCGTGCCCTGACAGCCATGTCCGCTATCCATTCCGCTCGGAAGAGCTCCGGTTTCAGGCCTGACCTGTCCCCTCTCCCGTCCGGGAAACCACCGTTGCCGGTCCAGCAGTCCGTCGTCCCCGACGCCGGCGGCCCCGGCCGTACCCTCGCTCCCCTTTGATTCACTCGCAAGGACGTGACCATGACCTCCGACATCAAGCATTCCTCCGGCGGGCCGCTCGACGCGCCCGCCGCGTACGGCTCGCCGCCCGAGGCCGCCCTGACCGCGCCCGCACGGACCGTGTCCGCACCCCCGGCGGGTGCGCCGGAGAGGCTGTCCCGCGAAGTCGTGGTGATCATCAGCGTCCTCCTGGTCTCCACCTTCACGGTCTTCCTGAACGAGACCATCATGAACGTGGCCCTGCCGCGCCTCATGACGGCTCTGGACGTCTCCGAGAGCACCGTGCAGTGGCTCTCCACCGGCTTCATGCTGACCATGGCCGTGGTCATTCCCACCACAGGGTTCATCCTGGAACGGCTCCGCACCCGGCAGGCGTATTTCCTGGCCATGGGACTGTTCACCCTGGGCACGGTGATCGCCGCGGTGGCGCCCGGCTTCGGTGTGCTGCTGCTGGGCCGCGTGGTGCAGGCCACCGGCACGGCCATCATGATGCCGCTGCTCATGACCACCATCCTGACGCTGGTGCCGCTCAGCAAGCGCGGCATGGTGATGGGCAACATCACCATCGCCATGTCCGTGGCACCTGCCCTGGGCCCCACCGTCTCCGGGCTGATCCTGGAACACTTCGAGTGGCGCTTCATGTTCGTCTTCGTGCTGCCCGTGGCCATCGTGGCCCTGCTGGTGGGCGCGAAGTACCTGGTGAACGTCGGCGAGCCGGGCCGGCAGCGCCTGGACATGCTCTCGGTCTTCCTGACCATCCCGGCCTTCGGCGGCGTGGTCTACGGCCTCAGCCAGATCGGCGGAGGCCACGGGGGTCAGGCCGGTCCCAGCACGGGTGCCGTCGTGGCGCTGGCCGTGGGTGTGGTGTCGCTGGGCCTGTTCGTCTGGCGGCAGCTCGCCCTGCAGCGGACGGATGCGCCACTGCTGGATCTGCGGGCGTTCAACCACCGGATGTTCACGGTCTCCGTGCTGCTCCTGGTGGTGGCCATGGTGGCCCTCTTCGGCACCGTGATCCTGCTCCCGCTGTTCCTGCAGAAGGTGCTGGGTGCGGAGCCGCTGGTGACCGGGCTCGTCATGCTGCCCGGTGGCCTGGCCATGGGCCTGTCCGGCCCGTTCATCGGCAGGATGTACGACAAGATCGGTCCGCGCCCGCTGACGGTCACCGGTTCGGTCCTCATGGTCCTGTGCCTGTGGCAGTTCGCCATGATGAATGCGTCGACGCCGATCTGGTACGTCACGGTCATCCAGACGGTGCTGAACTTCTCTCTGGCGCTGCTCTTCACCCCGGCGTTCACCAATGGCCTGAACCCGCTGCCGCCGCAGCTGTACTCGCACGGATCCGCGATTCTGGGCACGCTCCAGCAGGTGGCGGGAGCGGCCGGAACCGCCCTGCTGGTGGCTCTGTTCGCGGCGGGGACCGCGCTGCACGGCGACCTGCTGGACGGCACCCGGATCGCCTTCCTGACGGCGTCCGGCGTGGCGGTGCTCGCCGTCGTGCTGTCCGCCATGATGCGCAGGACGGAAGGTGCCGGTCACCACTGACCTGACCTGACGCGAGAAGCCAGTTGAGCACAGTCCCGATCACCGGGACTGTGCTCAACTGGCTTCTCGCGGTGATGGAGGAGGGCGTCAGCCGGCGAAGAACTCCGCGAGGGGTTCGATCAGCCGGGCCGGGGCACGGTTCACACCGTCGTGGCCCAGGCCGGGGATGACGCTGTAGGCCGAGCCGGAGAGGACTTCGTGCAGACGGCCGCAGGCGACCCCGAAGTACGCGGGGCTCTTCTCGCCCACCATGATGAGCGTTTCGAGGGGCAGTTCCAGGAACGGCTCCGCGGACATGTCCGCGGCGATCATCGCCTTGATCTCCCGGACGCCGTTGGGGAGCTGCTCGCGCATCTCCTTGCCGAATCCCGTGGTGGCGGTCAGCTTGTTGCCGAGCGTGAGCATGTGAAGCGGCATGCGGGAGAGCGCGCCGTGCGGTTCCAGCCCGCGCATCACGATCGCCAGGGCTTTCTCGGTGTCGCCGGAGGCCCGGGCGGCCTCGTACTCACCGATCCACGGGGCCTGCACGCTGCCGTCGATCGAGACGGCCGGATCGTAGACCGCCAGGTGGTCCACGGGGATGCTGCGTGCCGCGTGCAGCACCAGGGCCCCGCCGAAGCTGTGGCCGAAGAGGTCCCGTGTGCCGGTGTGCTCCAGAACGGCTTTGAGGTCCTCCACGTCCTGCTCCAGCGAATAGGAGTCCGTCTGCGGGGTGGACTTGCCCTGACCGCGGCGGTTCAGCACGTGGACCGGCCGCTTGAGAGCCTCCGCCAGGGCCTTGGCGAACTTGGCGTAATCGGCGGCGGTGACCAGCGAACCGATCACCACGACGACGCCCGGAGCCGAGGTGTCATCGCCCTCGGTGTAGGTGTTCAGTTCCAGCTCGGCACCGTCTGAGGTGCGCACCAACTCGCGCTTCATGGCATGAGCCTAGCGGAGCGGACTGGACGAGTCATGATCCCGTCAGGCGGTGGCCTCCGACGCCCCGCGCCGTGACGATTTCCGCTGCCGTCCGCGGTGCCCGCCGGGCTCCTCCTCCTGTGGGCCGTGCACGTGGAATTCGGCCAGGGCGGTGACCAGCCGCTTGCCGACGGCCGGGACGGAGCCGTGCACGCAGCGCGGCACCTGGCGCAGCGGGCCGGGGACGGCTTCGTGGAGCCGCCGTGCCGTCTGACGGAAGTATTCGGGGCTGCGGGCGCCGTAGAAGATGCAGCACTCCTGGGCGATCCCGGCGAAGTCCTCGGCGTGCGCCTCCTCTTCCAGTGCGGCTTTCAGCTCCCCGACGGAGGACGGCATGAGGTCCGCGAAGACCGTATTGGCCTTGGTCCGGCCCAGCGCGCCGAACAGCAGCGCCAGCACTGGCTCGGGCGCCCGGGAGAGGGCGGTGCCCGGCAGCATGCCGCGCCGCATGCGTGCCAGCGCACGGGGGACGTCGCCGTCGTTCACCGCCTGGGAGAAGGCGGGCAGCCAGTCCACCGGGGTGCTGCCGTCGATGTTGACCGCCGGGTCGTAGACCGAAAGCCGGGAGACGCCCAGTGCGGAACCGCTGTGGCGTGCGGCGTTGAGCACCACGGCCCCGCCCAGCGAATGGCCCAGGACGTGCCGTGCGCCGGTCTCCCGCAGCACGGATTCCAGATCGGAGATCTCCGTGTCCATGCCGTAGCCCGGGCCCTGTTCGGGGGACTGGCCGTGCCCGCGCCGGTCGTAGACGTGCACGGCCCAGCTGTGGCCGTCGTCCTCGGATTCAAGCGCGGTCACGAAGGCCTGCGCGAAGGGTCTGTAGAGCGCCGCGGTCAGGAAGGCGCCGCCGACGACGACGATGCTGCGGTCCGCGTCCGCTTCGCCATAGCTGTCCATCGCCAACCCCGCCCCCTCCCCGGCACGGACGATGGACTCGGTGCGGGGGACCTCCAGGACCTTCCGGAACTTCACGACCCCATGCTAGCGTCCAGGTGGGTGCCCTCTGCGTCACGTAAACTAGGGGACTGTGACTGCTGAAAACCCCACCCCCCTTCCCGAGGCCTCCGACGCGAACGAGCAGATGCGGGTTCGCCAGGAGAAGCGCCAGAAGCTGCTCGATCTCGGCATGGAGGCCTACCCGGTGGGCGTGGAGCGCACTCACTCCCTGGGCGAGATCCGCGAGAAGTACGCGCACCTGGTGGCCGATGAGACCACGGGTGACATCGTGGGCGTCACGGGCCGCGTGGTGTTCGTGCGCAACACCGGCAAGCTCTGCTTCGCCACGCTTCAGGACGGCAACGGCACCCGCCTCCAGGCCATGCTGAGCCTGGCCGTCGTGGGCGAGGAGGCGCTCTCCCAGTGGAAGGCCCTGGTGGATCTGGGTGATCACGTCTTCATCAAGGGTGAAGTCATCTCCTCGCGCCGTGGCGAGCTCTCCATCATGGCGGAGTCCTGGCGCATGGCCTCGAAGGCACTGCGTCCTCTGCCCGTGCTGCACGCCGGCCTGAATGAGGAGACCCGCGTGCGGCAGCGTTACGTGGACCTCCTGGTCCGCGATGAGGCACGCCAGATGGTCTACACCCGCGCCTCCATCACGCGGTCCATCCGCGAGACCCTCAACCGCCACGGCTACGTGGAGGTGGAGACCCCCATCCTCAACCTGGTCCACGGCGGCGCCGCCGCCCGGCCGTTCGAAACCCACTTGAACGCCTTCGACCAGAAAATGACCCTGCGCATCGCCACGGAGCTCTATTTGAAGCGCGCCGTGGTCGGCGGCATCGAGCGCGTCTATGACATGGGCCGCGTCTTCCGGAATGAGGGCGTCGATTCCACCCACAGCCCGGAATTCACCACGCTGGAATGCTATGAGGCCTGGGCGGATCAATTCGTCATGGCCGAGCGCATGAAAGAGATCATCCTGGATGCCGCGGACGCAATTGGCGCGGATCGCGTGATCCAGACCGAGGCCGGCGAAATCGATCTGGGCGGTGAATGGGCCTGGCTCGGCGTCTACCCGGGTCTCTCCGGCGCGGTGGGCCAGGAAATCACTCCGGACACCACTGCCGGGGAACTGCGCGAGATCGCTGAAAAGCACGGAGTCAAGATCGACCCTGCCTGGGGCGCGGAGAAACTCGTGGTGGAGCTTTTCGGCGAGATCGTCGAACCCACCCTGCTGAATCCGACTTTCGTCTACGATTACCCGCCCTCGGCCCAGCCGCTGGCCCGTCAGCACCGTGAGGACGGACGCCTTATCGAGGCCTGGGACCTGATCATCGGCGGCATGGAGCGCGGCACGGCTTTCTCCGAGCTGATCGATCCGGTGATCCAGCGTGAACGCCTGACCGAGCAGTCCCGCCTGGCCGCCGCCGGTGATGACGAGGCCATGCAGCTGGACGAGGACTTCCTCCGTGCCCTGGAATACGGCGCTCCGCCCATGGGTGGCATCGGGCTCGGTGTGGACCGGCTCGTGATGCTCTTCACGGGCGCCGGTATCCGGGAGACCATTCTGTTCCCCCTCCTCAAGCCAGAAGTGAACTGATCATGGAATACATCGCGGTCCTTTTGCCCTCTCTTGTGGTGGGCGTGATCTTCTGGTTCGCCATCCGCGCGCTGCTGAATGCCGACCGTTCGGAGCGCGAAGCGCTGGCCCGCGCGGAAGAAGAGTGGGACACCGGGGCAAAGAATAACGACGGTGAATCCACTGAATCGCGAAACAATTCGAGTGCTGACTAATTTGAATTGTTGACTCGCTCATATAATTCAGACATACTCTAGTGCGGGGGCTTAGCCAATACGGGTCGGATGACCTGCTTTTACCACCACACGATGGGAGCCATTGTCCATGGCACAGCGAGTCAAAATCATTCTTGTCGACGACGTCGACGGCGGCGTTGCCGATGAAACCATCCGCTTCGGGCTGGATGGCAACAACTATGAAATTGATCTCTCCGCTGAAAATGCTCAGAAGTTCCGGAGCGCTTTTGAGGAATACGTCACTGTCGCCCGCCGGGTGACCACCACCACCCGCACTCCCAAGCGAGCAGCCGCGGCGAAGGGCCAGGACACTGCCCAGATCCGCAAGTGGGCTCAGGAGAACGGGTACAAGGTCAGCTCCCGGGGCCGGGTCCACGCCGACATCATCGAGGCGTACCACAAGGCCAACAGCTGACAGCGTAGAGACGTCGTGGCCCGCTTCCCCAGGAAGCGCCCATGACACCGCGCCTCCCAGGAGGCGACGGCCACACGGCCGGTCCTGGACTTCCGAGTCCCGGGACCGGCCGTTTCCGTGTCCGGAGATGTCGGGTGATTCCCCCTCTGGCGAACACGCCCCACAAGCCGCTGGTACGCACGTAGCATCTAATTACGTCGTATCTGAGGAGTGTGGCGAAATGTTTGAGAGATTCACGGACAGAGCACGCCGGGTTGTCGTCCTTGCACAGGAGGAAGCCCGTCTGCTCAACCACAATTACATCGGGACTGAGCACATCCTGCTGGGCCTCATCCACGAGGGTGACGGCATCGCCGCGAAGGCGCTCGAATCCCTGGGAATCTCGCTTGAAAGCGTCCGCGAACAGGTCCAGGAGATCATTGGACAGGGTCAGCAGGCGCCATCGGGTCACATTCCCTTCACCCCGCGTGCCAAGAAGGTCCTGGAGCTGTCTCTGCGTGAGGCCCTCCAGCTCGGCCACAACTACATCGGCACGGAGCACATCCTGCTGGGCCTCATCCGCGAGGGTGAAGGCGTGGCCGCGCAGGTGCTGGTCAAGCTGGGCGCAGACCTTTCCAAGGTCCGCCAGCAGGTCAACCAGCTCCTGACGGGCTACCAGGGTGGCAAGGAGACCGCAGGCGCCGGTGTCGGCCCCGGACAGCAGGAAGGCACCCCGGCCGGTTCCGTGGTGCTGGACCAGTTCGGCCGCAACCTGACCCAGGCCGCGCGGGAGAACAAGCTTGACCCGGTGATCGGGCGCGAGCATGAGATGGAACGCGTCATGCAGGTCCTCTCCCGCCGCACCAAGAACAACCCGGTGCTGATCGGTGAACCCGGCGTCGGCAAGACCGCTGTGGTCGAGGGCCTGGCCCAGGCGATCGTCCGCGGCGATGTCCCGGAGACCATCAAGAACAAGCAGCTCTACACCCTGGACCTCGGGTCCCTGGTGGCGGGCTCCCGGTACCGCGGTGATTTCGAAGAGCGCCTGAAGAAGGTTCTCAAGGAGATCCGCACCCGCGGTGACATCATCCTGTTCATCGACGAGATCCACACCCTGGTGGGTGCGGGTGCCGCCGAGGGCGCGATCGATGCCGCCTCGATCCTGAAGCCCATGCTGGCCCGTGGTGAACTCCAGACCATCGGCGCCACCACGCTGGACGAGTACCGCAAGCACATCGAGAAGGACGCGGCGCTGGAGCGCCGCTTCCAGCCCATCCAGGTGGCGGAGCCGAGCGTGGAACACGCCATCCAGATCCTGAAGGGCCTGCGTGACCGTTACGAGGCGCACCACCGGGTGAGCATCACCGACGGCGCCCTCGAGGCCGCCGCCACCCTGGCTCAGCGCTACATCTCGGACCGTTTCCTGCCGGACAAGGCCATCGACCTGATCGACGAGGCCGGAGCCCGTCTGCGCATCCGCCGCATGACGCCTCCCGCCGAGCTCAAGGAGATGGACGTCGCCATCGAGGCCGTCAAGCGGGAGAAGGAATCCGCCATCGACGCCCAGGACTTCGAGGGCGCCGCGGCACTGCGCGACCGTGAGCAGAAGCTGGTGACCGAGCGTCACGAGAAGGAAGAGGCCTGGCGCAACGGCGGCCCGGACGAGATCGCCGAGGTGGATGAGGAACTCATCGCCGAGGTGCTGGCCAACTCCACGGGCATCCCGGTCTTCAAGCTGACGCAGGAGGAGTCCAGCCGTCTGCTCAAGATGGAGGACGAGCTGCACAAGCGTGTGGTGGGCCAGGACGACGCCATCAAGGCACTGTCGCAGGCCATCCGCCGTACCCGTGCCGGGCTCAAGGACCCCAAGCGTCCCGGTGGCTCGTTCATCTTCGCCGGCCCCACCGGCGTCGGCAAGACCGAGCTGGCCAAGGCATTGGCGGAGTTCCTGTTCGGTGACGAGGATGCCCTCATCACCCTGGACATGTCCGAGTACTCGGAGAAGCACACCGTGTCCCGGCTCTTCGGAGCCCCTCCCGGATACGTGGGCTACGAAGAGGGCGGGCAGCTGACCGAGAAGGTCCGCCGCCGTCCGTTCTCCGTGGTGCTGTTCGACGAGGTGGAGAAGGCCCACGCCGATCTCTTCAACTCGCTCCTGCAGATCCTGGAGGACGGCCGTCTGACCGACTCCCAGGGCCGTGTGGTGGACTTCAAGAACACCGTGATCATCATGACCACCAACCTGGGCACCCGGGACATCTCCAAGGGCGTCATGACGGGCTTCCAGTCCGGCACGGACACCAAGACGGGCTACGACCGGATGCGGGCCCGGGTCACGGAGGAGCTCAAGCAGCACTTCCGCCCCGAGTTCCTGAACCGTGTGGATGACGTGGTGGTGTTCCCGCAGCTGACGCAGGACGAGATCATCGAGATCGTGGACCTGTTCGTCACCCGCTTGGAGTCGCGTCTGAAGGACAAGGACATGGGCATCGAGCTCACGCCCGCGGCCAAGGTCCTGCTGGCCACCCGTGGCTACGACCCCGCCATGGGTGCCCGTCCGCTCCGCCGGACCATCCAGCGCGAGATCGAGGACCAGCTCAGCGAGAAGATCCTCTTCGGCGAACTCAAGGCCGGGGACATCGTCCTGGTGGGCGTGGAGGGCGAAGGAGACGACGCGAAGTTTACCTTCGCCGGAACCGCCAAGCCCGCCATTCCGGAGCTTGCTCCGAGCGCTCATGGCGACAGCAGCGCCGGTGAGCTGGGCAGCGGAGCCGCCTGAGGCGCCCAGCACCACGCGTGGCTGAAGGCCGACGACAAGCTCAGCGGGCGAGGGCCCCGAAAATCGCAAAGCGATTCGGGACCCTCGCCCGCTGAGCGCGGGGAGACCCGCCGTCGTCGGCCTTTCGCGTGTGCGGGAACCGTGGTGCGGATGCCGGGACGCTGTGGGAGGCCTGGCTCGGAGCCCGTCCGTTCCCGCGCGATTCGTTCCCTCGTCGTCCGTTGCCGAGCTCGCTGTGGAGGGTCTGAGCCCGCTACCACTTGTAGCGGACTCAGACCCTCCACAGCGAGCTCAGCCCCGAGGCAAGGCCAGGTGGAGCAGCCCGGCGGCAGCCCGACGGCGGCCCGGACGTGGCGGCGTCCACCCGGCGTCCACCCTGCGTCGCGGGTTCAACCGGTGGCGGGGGCAAGCCCTACCATGGAGGAATGTCAGCAGCCGACTTCACGCTCCGCCCCGCACGCACCTCCGACGTCCCGGGCATCAAGCGACTCGTGGCGCCGCTGGCGGAGGAACGGATCCTCATGGCCAAGGAGACGGTGGCCTACTACGAGGGCATTCAGGAACTGCGCGTGGCCGAGTCGTCCGAAGGCGAGCTGATCGGTTGTGGCGCCCTCCACGTCATGTGGGAGGACCTGGCCGAGATCCGCACCCTGGCCGCAGCGGACAGCTGGCGGGGCAGGGGAGTGGGCCATGCCCTGGTCAAGCGCCTCCTGGACGAGGCCCGGGCGCTCGGTGTGAGCCGTGTCTTCTGCCTGACCTTCGAGGTGGGCTTCTTCCAGGGCCACGGATTCGAGGTCATGGCGGACCAGAGCGCCGTGGACCCGGCCGTCTACGCGGAGCTCCTGCGCTCTCATGACGAAGGCGTGGCGGAGTTCCTGGACCTCGCCCGGGTCAAGCCCAACACCCTGGGCAACACCCGCATGATCCGCCGTCTCTGAACGGTCACCGGTCACTCACGGGCAACACCCAGGACCCTGCCGGGCGCTCCCTCTACCGTGCTCCGGGCGCTGGTAGTAGGGTCAAATTGAGGCGCTCCGACACAAGGCAGGTAGTCCTATGAAAAAGCTCATCAATGACCCGCGCGCAGTGGTGGAGGAGGCCGTCGAGGGCTTCGGCCTGGCCCACCCCGAGCTGGTCACCGTCCACGCCGACCCGACCTTCATCACCCGCAAAGATGCGCCGGTGGCCGGCAAGGTGGGGCTCGTCTCCGGCGGTGGCAGCGGGCACGAACCGCTTCATGCGGGGTATGTCGGGCTCGGGATGCTGGACGCGGCCGTTCCGGGCGCCGTCTTCACCAGCCCCACACCGGACCAAATCCTTCCCGCCACGCTCGCCGTGAACTCGGGCGCCGGCGTCGTGCACATCGTCAAGAACTACACCGGTGACGTGCTGAACTTCGAGACGGCCGCCGAACTGGCGCAGGCCGAGGGTGTGGACGTGCGCTCGGTGCTGGTCAACGACGACGTCGCGGTGGAGGATTCGCTCTACACCGCCGGCCGCCGTGGTGTGGGCGGCACGGTGCTGGTGGAGAAGCTCGCCGGCGCCGCCGCGGAGCGCGGCGACTCGCTGGACGCCGTGGAGGAGATCGCCAAGCGGGTCAACGCGAACGTCCGCACCATGGGCGTGGCGCTGAGCGCGTGCACCGTCCCCCATGCCGGAGTGCCTAGCTTCGACCTGGCCGAGGACGAGATCGAAATCGGCATCGGCATCCACGGTGAGCCCGGTCGGCACCGCATCCCCTTGGAGAACGCGGACGCCATCACCGCACGCCTGCTGTCCCCCGTCCTGGAGGACCTGGCGACGGAGCCGGGACAGAAGGTCCTACTTTTCGTGAACGGCATGGGTGGGACCCCGCAGAGCGAGCTCTACATCGTGTTCAGGGCGGCCTCGCAGATCCTGGCGGAGGCGGGCCTGGTAGTGGAGCGCAGCCTGGTGGGCAACTACATCACGGCACTGGAGATGCAGGGCTGCTCCATCTCGGTCCTGAAACTGGATGATGAGCTGGTGGAACTCTGGGACGCGCCTGTGAACACGGCGGCGCTCCGGTGGGGGGTCTGAGCATGGCGCAGACGCTGGACCTTGTCTGGACCCTCGACTGGCTGCGCCGTGCCGGGGCCGTCCTCGCGGAGAACCGCATGGCCCTGATCGAGCTGGACCGCGCCATCGGGGACGCCGATCATGGCGAGAACATGGAACGGGGCTTCACCGCGGCGCTGGCCAAGCTGGAGGAGCAGCCTCCAGCCACGCCCGGTGCGGCGCTGAAGTCGGTGGCCATGTCCCTCATGTCCAAGGTGGGCGGCGCCGCCGGGCCCTTGTACGGGACGGCTTTCCTGCGTGCCGCCACGGCCCTTGGTGACGCGGAGGAGCTGGATTCCGCGGCCCTGGCCGGTGCCTTGGCGGCGGCCCGGGACGGCATCGTGGCCCGCGGCAAGGCGGAGCCCGGTGACAAGACCATGATCGATGCCTGGACACCGGCCGTGGACGCCGCTCAGGCCGCCATGGGGGAGACCCCGGCGGAGCTCCTGGACCGCGCCGCGACGGCCGCGGAACGCGGCGCCGAGGCCACCGAGCCGCTGGTGGCGCGCAAGGGCCGGGCCAGTTATCTGGGCGAACGCAGCGCCGGGCACCGTGACCCCGGTTCGCAGTCCACGGCGTTGCTCTTGCGGGCCGCGGCGGAGGCCGCAGCCGCAGCGGGTTCCTGACGTCTTCGCCGGAGGCCCGGCGCGCGCCTCCCCATGAGGTGCCGCACCGGGTGCCCGGTCCGCGGAACGGGGCCGCCGGCGGCGCTGCCCGGACCGCTAGAATCATCCCTGCGGCCTGCCTCGGCGGGCCGCTCCCTGGTGCCTCTCGGGATCAGGCCAGCACAACTCTCGTTTCGCCGGAAGGGTCTCATGACTGTCGGAATCGTGGTCGTCTCCCACAGCACCAAGATCGCCGAGGGGGCCTGTGAACTGGCCGCCCAGATGGCTCCTTCGGTGCGCCTCGAAGCCGCCGGAGGCACGGACGACGGTGGTCTGGGCACCAGCCTGGAGAAGGTGATGGCCGCGGTGGAGGCGGCGAACTCCGGAGAAGGCGTGGTGATCCTCTGCGATCTGGGCTCGGCCGTCATGGTGGCCGAGAGCGCGGTGGAGTTCCTGGGCACGCCGCAGGACGTCTCCCTGGCGGATGCGCCGCTGATCGAGGGTCTGGTGGCCGCTTCCGTGGCGGCGCAGGGCGGTGCCGGAGTGGCCGCCGTGAAGGCCGCCGCCGAATCCGCGTTGGCCCAGCAGATGCAGGCCCGCATCGATGACAGCTCGGCCGCTCCTCCGGCGTCCCGCGTCGTGCAGGAAGACGGCGACGGTCCGGTGTCCGTGGGCGGTGCGATCGTGGAGGACTTCGAGGTGCTGAACCAGCTCGGTCTGCATGCCCGGCCCGCGGCGGTGCTGGCGGGTTATCTGGGCGGTCTGGACGTGGAGGTGGACATCAACGGCGCGGACGGCCAGTCGGTCATGATGCTCATGACCCTCGCCGCGGGTCAGGGCACCGTGCTCCACGTGCGGACCAGCGGCCCGGACGCGCGCCGTGCCATGGACTTCATCGCCGAGCAGTGCCGGACGGGCTTCGGGGAACTCTGACCCCTCCCTCCTCTCCTATCGACTGCTCCATAGCCTGCCGTTTTCCGGGGATTCCGGGGAAAAACGGCAGGCTATGGAGCAGTCGATGGGTTCGGAGGGCCTTGCAAGGTCAGAGGGTGAGGCCCGCGTCGCTCTCGGCGGCGAGGCGGTCCTTCAGCAAGCCGGTCAGGCAGCGTTCCAGCTGATCCGCCGGGGCCTGGAGCCGGTGCAGCGCGTCGAGCTTGCGGAACACCCCGTCCGAACCGCCCCAGGCGATGTCCACCGCGCCCGGAACTGATTCCGGAGCCTTGCCGGGGCGCGTGAGTTGGGTCTTGCCGGGGCCCGTGACCGGGGTTGATTCGGTGTCCCAGCCTTCGGGACGCGCCAGGAACAGCTCCCGCGGCACCGGAACCCCGGCTTCCCGCAGCACAGCCATCATCGCGCCCCGGACCTGCCGGTCGGTGCCGTGCCAGGACTGTCCCTTCGGGGTGTACTCGGGGTCCGGGCGGCCTGCCGCGAGCCAGGCGCACTCCGGGGACACCGGGCACTCCTCGCACCGGGGTGACCGTGCCGTGCAGACCAGCGCGCCCAGCTCCATGACGGCCGCGTTCCAGGTCACCGACTCCGCCCGGTCCTCCGGCAGAAGCTCCTCGGCCAGCCGCGCCTCGGCCGCGGTGAAGGACGGGGCCGGCAGTGCGGCGCCGGTGAAGAGCCGGGCATGGACCCGGCGGATGTTCGTGTCCACCACGCTCTCACGGCGTCCGAAAGCAAAAGCGGCGATGGCCGCGGAGGTGTACGTGCCGACCCCCGGGAGCGCCTGGAGGGCGTCGCGCGTGTCCGGCACGGCGCCGTCGTGCTCTTCGACGATCGCGACGGCGGCGGCATGCAGCCGCTGCGCACGACGGGGATAACCCAGCCGGCCCCAGGCGCGGACGGCTTCGGAGGCGGGCTCGGCGGCCAGGTCCGCCGGAGTGGGCCAGCGCTTCATCCAGGCCTCCCAGACGGGGAGGACGCGCACCACGGGCGTCTGCTGGAGCATGAACTCGCTGACCATGATGCCCCAGGGGCTGCATCCCCGGGAGTGAGGGAGGGCGGTCCGCCACGGGAGGTCTCGGCCGGTGGCCAGGAACCACTCCTCGATGAGTCGGGACGTCCTCAGCTTCTTGCTGTCGATGCTGTTCGTGGTCATGGCGGAATCCACTGTATCCCTCACCCGCCGCTTGCGTGGTCACTTAAGGTCCCCTGAACCGGCTCCGGGCGACATCAAGTGACCCCGCAAGCACGGAGCGGCCCGGCCGCGGGCACTCAGGCTGACTGGGTAGGCTTGGAGGCATGGCGCGGCAGGGTGTGAGCAGAGGCGGCGGGACGCAACGGAAAGTCAGTCCTGCCGTGTACCGGCGACGGCGCGTGGTGGTCCTGGGGGCTCTGATCGTGGTCCTGGCGCTGGTGGCCTGGGGCGTCTTCGGTCTCATGTCCCTGATGAAGGGCCCGGCCGGCCCTGCGTCGGCGGCGACCGGCACCGGCTCGCCCAGCGCCGCGCCCGTCGCCACATCGGCCAGCCCCAGCTCTCCCGCCACCCCGGTGTGCGACGAGGGCCGGATCAAGGTCACCGCCAGCACGGACAAGAAGGTCTACGGGGCCAAGGAGAACCCCGTGCTGACCCTCAAGGTCACCAATGAAGGCACCGTGGCGTGCCCGGTCAACATCGGGACCTCGCAGATGGAGTTCCTCATCTCCAGCGGCCAGGACCGCATCTTCAACTCGCGGGACTGCATGGACAAGCCGGACGACCTGAAGAAGGTGCTTGCTCCGGGCAAGAGCGAGAGCGCCAACTTCGTCTGGCAGCGCAACCGTTCCGCGGAGGGCTGCCAGCTGGTCACGGCCAAGCCCGGTGCGGGCGGTGCCACCTATGTGTTCCAGGCGACCCTGGGCCAGCGCACCAGTGAGAAGGCCATCTTCCAGCTCGGCTGAGCGGTACCGGGGCGTCCCGGAGGGGCCAGGGCGTCAGATGTAACGGTCCAGGAGGCTCGACTCGGCCATCCGGGACAGCCCCTCGCGGACGCTGCGGGCACGCTGCTCACCGATGCCGTCCACCTGCATGAGGTCTTCGATCGTGGCGGCCATGAGGTACTGGAGGCCTCCGAAGTGTTCCACCAGACGGTCCGCAACGGCGCCGGGCACGGCCTTCAGACCGGAGAGCAGGCGGTAACCGCGCGGCTCGACGGCGGCATCCGGGGAGATCTCGCCACCGATGGTCGCGATGATGTTGGCGATGCGGTGAGGATCCACCAGGTCCTGGGCGCTCAGTTCGCGCAGCGCGAGCACCGCGTTGTCGATGTCCTCGGCGGAAGCCGTTGAACCGGCGTAGTCCCGCAGGATCACTTCGCTGCCCGGGCCGCGGCCGGCCGTGAGCTCGTCCAGCTGGAGGGCCAGGAGGCGGCCGTCCACGCCGAGTTCCAGCACCAGCTGGGAGATCTCCTCGGAGATCCTGCGGACCATCTCCTGGCGCTGAAGGGTCACCGCGACGTCGCGCACGGTGACCATGGCTTCAATTTCCAGGGACGAGAGTGCTGCGGTCACCTGGTCCAGGCGGGAGCGGTAGCGTTCCAGCGTGGCGAGGGCCTGGTTGGCGCGGGCGGAGACCTTCTCGGAACCCTCCAGCACGTGGCGGAGGCCGTTCACGTAGAGGGCGATGATCTGCATGGACTGGCTGACCGAGATGACGGGGAAACCGGTCTGCTTGGCCACGCGCTCGGCGGTGCGGTGCCGGGTGCCGGACTCGGACGTTTCGATGCTGGCGTCCGGGACCAGCTGGACCCCGGCGCGGACGATGTGACGGGCGTCCTTGTCGCAGACGATCGCCCCGTCCATCTTGGCCAGTTCGCGGAGACGGGTGGGGGAGAACTCGATCCCGATCTCGAAGCCACCCGAGCAGATGGAGTCCACGGTGCGGTCTGAGCCCAGCACGATCAAGGCGCCGGTACGTCCGCGGAGGATGCGTTCCAGGCCGTCACGCAGGGCAGTGCCGGGGGCGACGCGGGCGAGTGTCGCCGTGAGCGTCTCTTCTGGTGTGCGGGCCATGCTGACAGTTCCCTTCAGGCGTCCGGGCCGGTGACTTGCGGTCCGGCTCCAAGAGCCGTTGGACGATCTGCGTCACGGCGCACGCAAAGTGCACCTTCCACGGCTGAGACCATCATAGGGTCCCGTGAGGCCGACTTCCGCATCAGGACAGCTCAAAGTGCCTCATTCGGCGTCGACGAAGAGCTTCCGGAAAACGGGGTTCAGGTCTCTTTCGGGAAACGGGTTTCGGCCCGCTTTTGCCTTGGCCGCAGCCCGGCATCCCGTTCTTCCCCCTCGCGGGATGCCGGTTGGTCACAGCGCCTGGTCCTGGGACCGCGCCCAGCCTGCATCCCGCGAGCGAAGGGGGAGAGGGCCGCACGCAACGGGACGGGACTTCCCCAGGGGACTTCCCGGACTATTCGTGGAACAGCAGTTCCAGTGCCTGCGCCAGGTGCTCCACTTCCTTCACGGTGAAACCGGCCGGAACGGGGCCTGGACCGTTGGGGCTGGCCGGGACCACGGCGTGCGTGAAGCCGAGCCTGCTGGCCTCCTGAATGCGCTTGTTGATGCCGGGCACGGGCCGGACCTCCCCGGCCAGCCCCACCTCACCGAAGGCGATCAAGCGGCTGGAGAGCGCCTTGCCCGCTTTGGCGGAGGCGACCGCGAGGGCCACTGCCAGGTCCGTGGCGGGCTCGCTGAGCTTCACTCCGCCCACGGTGGCCACGTAGGAATCGTCCTTGTGGAGCTGGCACCCGGCCCGCTGCTGCAGCACCGCCAGGAGCATCGAGACGCGGGAGGAGTCCAGCCCACTCGTGGCGCGACGGGGCTGGGCGTTGGGGGACGTCGCCAGAAGGGACTGCACCTCGGCCACCAGGGGACGGCGGCCCTCCAGAGTGACGGTGATGCAGGTCCCGGACACCGGTTCCTTGGTCCGTGAGACGAACAGGCCACTCGGGTCAGCCAGGCCCTCGATGCCGTCCTCGTTCAGATCGAAACACCCCACCTCATCCGTGGGCCCATAGCGGTTCTTCACGGCACGGATGAGCCGCAGCCGCGAATGCCGTTCGCCCTCGAACTGGCACACGACATCCACCAGGTGTTCCAGGAGCCGGGGGCCGGCGATGGAGCCGTCCTTGGTCACGTGTCCCACCAGCAGTGTGGTCATGTTCCTCTTCTTCGCCGCGGCGATGAGGGACGCCGCCACCTCCCGCACCTGGGAGACACCTCCGGCCGATCCCTCCACCTCGGGGCTGCTCAGGGTCTGGACCGAGTCCACCACCAGTAGGCGGGGCTCCACCCGTTCCACCTGTCCCAGGGCCTGCGAGAGGTCGGTTTCCGCGGAAAGGTACAGGGTGTCCGCCACGGCGTCGATCCGTTCGGCCCGGAGCTTCACCTGCGCCGCCGATTCCTCACCCGTGACGTAGAGGACGTCCTGACCGGTGCGGGCGAAGCGTGCCGCCACGTCCAGCAACAGGGTGGACTTCCCGACGCCGGGCTCACCGGCCAGCAGGATCACGGCACCGGGCACCAGGCCGCCGCCGAGCACCCGGTCCAGCTCGTTCACGCCGGTGGGCAGAAAGGCCGCCGCGGCGGCGTCCACCGAAGCGATGGGCAGAGCAGGCTCCAGAACGGTGGCGGCCGCCGTCGTACGCGCCACCGTGGTGCCGGTCTCCACCACGGTGCCCCAGGCCTGGCACTCACCGCAGCGGCCCACCCACTTGACGGTGGTCCAGCCGCATTCCGAGCATTTGTATCCCGGCGCTTTGCTGCCGCGGGTGGTCTTGCTTGCCATGCCCCCAGCCTATCGGCGGGCACTGACAGGAATTGCGGTGCCGTCAGAGATCCGGCAGGTAGTCCCGGGCCTCCTTGGCCTCCACCCCGGCGGTCTCCAGCAGATCCACCATGAGCGGGCGGAACAGCATGACCACCGTCTCGCCCTCCAGCCGGTCCACGCCCAGCATCCGGGGGTGCAGGCGTGTGGCCAGCGCCGCAAGGTCCTGCTGCGCGTCGCGGAGCGCGGATTCGTGGCCCCGCCCGTCGTCCCCCGCATAGCCGACGGCCATGAGGTCCACGGCGTCGGCCGTCTCCAGCAGCACCTCCGCGATGCCTTGCGTCGCGTCGTCGCTGAGCGCGGTGTGATTGATGGCGCTCGTCAGACGCCGGGCGAAGACACGGCAATTGCGCAGGGCCAGGTCCAGGTACTCCACGGCCTCGCCCAGCTGGGAGACTTCGGAGCGGTGCCGACGGTACAGGGGGGACATGGTGGTGACCTCGCCGGAGGCGCGCAGTGTCATCCGCAGCGCGTCCAGCTCCGGCTGGCAGTTCCTCGCCCGGACCAGGGCGTGCCAGGCCAGCGTGGAGTCGTTGTCCATGAGCGCCTTGCCGCATTCCCGCAGCACCTCGGAGGTCTGCTGCAGGGTGGACCGCAATTGGAGACGGGGCTCTTCGCGTGGATCCCGCGGGGTCAGGAAGGTGACCAGAAGCGCGAACACCCCGCCCACCACGGCGTCCAGGCTGCGGGTGAACGGGCCTCCCGGGGGAGCCGGGAGCAGGACCACCAGAAGGGATTGCAGGCCCAGCTGGGTGGCGAAGATGGCGCCGCTGTCCAGGAAACGCGCCAGGAGGATCGAGAAGAGCAGCACCGCGGCGGCCTGCCAGATCCCTGAACCCACCCAGTGCAGGAGCACGTCCCCCACCGCGATGCCCAGGGTGCAGCCGACCCCCACCTCCAGCACGCGCCGCAACCGGGTGCCGCGAGCGAAGCCGAGCGCGATCAGTGAGGAGGTCGCCGCGAAGAGCGGGCCCACATGGCCGAGGACCAGCTCGGCGAAGGTGTACGCGCCCACGGCGCAGAAAGTCATCTGGAGCGCGGGGATGAGGGACTCGCGCATGCGGATGGCGCCCGTGGTGGCGCGGTCCTTCACTTCCCTGCCAATCGGCTTCAGCCCGGCCATGCGCACCATGCGCTCAGTCTATTGCGGAGCCGACGACGGCGCGTCACAGCCCGCTGTTCACGTCGCCGTGGCCGGTGGTTCAGGAAGTGTCATTACGGCGTAGGCAGGGCCAACGCAATGCGGCCCGGCCAGAAGTCACGGAGAATCCACGGCCGGTTAACCTCACGTTCACCTTTAACCGCGGATCCCTTTACCTCGGGTCTTTAGTTTCGTTGAAGGTACAAAGGTACGCACCGTCGGCAGGACCGCAACGCACCCCACCGGGCGCGGAGGCAGAGTCCGGGACCGACGCGAAATCAGGAACCCTGAAAGGGAACATTGTGAAGGCTCTCCGCTTCGGCCGCCACGCGGCACTCGCAGTTGTCGCAGCAGGCGCTCTGGCGCTGACCGCTTGCGGTTCGGACAACGCGACCGGCAGCAACTCGGCCGCTCCCAGCAACAACGGCCCCAAGGTCACCGGCACGCTGACCGGCGTCGGCGCCTCCTCCCAGGGTGCGGCCATGGACGCCTGGAAGACCGGCTTCGCCAGCGCCAACCAGGGTGCCACCGTGCAGTACTCTCCGGACGGTTCCGGTGCAGGCCGCAAGGCCCTCCTGGACGGCTCCGCGCAGTTCGCCGGCTCGGACGCCTACCTGAAGGATGACGAATACGCGTCCTCCAAGGAGAAGTGCGGCACCGACGGCGCCATCAACATCCCGGTGTACATCTCCCCGATCGCCGTGGCCTTCAACCTCCCGGACGTCAAGGAGCTCAAGCTCGACGCCGACACCGTCGCCAAGATCTTCCGCGGCCAGGTGGCCAAGTGGAACGACCCGGCCATCGCCGCCCTGAACCCGGGCGTCACCCTGCCGGACCTCAAGGTCACCCCGGTGAACCGCTCCGACGACTCCGGCACCACCACCAACTTCACCCAGTACCTGAGCGCCGTGTCCCCGTCCGTGTGGACCGACAAGGCCGCCGGCATCTGGCCGTCCTCCCTCAAGGGTGAGAACGCCAAGGGCACTTCCGGTGTGGTCAAGACCGTCACCGACACCGCCGGTGCCGTGACCTACGCGGATGACTCGGCCGTGTCCGGCAAGCTGGGTGTGGCCTCCATCAAGGTGGGCGACACCTTCGTCAAGCCGACCGCCGAGGGCGCAGCCAAGGCCGTCGAGACCGGCACGTCCGTGGAAGGCCGTGCCAAGGGCGATGTGTCCCTGAAGATCGACCGCACCACCAAGGATGCCGCCGCCTACCCGCTGGTGCTCGCTTCCTACCACATCGTCTGCTCCACCTACGAGAAGCAGGAGACCGTTGACCTGGTCAAGGCCTTCGAGAACTACGTGGTGAGCGACGCCGGCCAGCAGGCAGCCGCCGACGCCGCCAAGTCTGCTCCGCTGAGCAAGAGCCTTCAGGAGAAGGCCAAGGCCGCGATCGAGCAGATCAAGGTCAAGGGCTAGGAATCCTCGCCCGGGGATGACGAGTTCCCTGTCCAGCGCATTCTCCCCAGTGTCGTGGGAACCGGGTTCAGGCCCGGAGCCCGCGGCCTGGGGACGAGGAAGGCCTGGACAGGGAACTTTGCCGTTACCCACCCGATCCGGGACTCCGGCAGGGCCGGGGCAACCCACACTGGACTGGAAGGCAGTTAAGTGAGCAGCAACACCATGACTGAGTCATCGGCCGCAGGACGGGCCGGCGACAAGGTCTTCTCCGGGGCCACGCTCGGCGCCGGTATCCTGATCCTCCTCGTCCTCTTCGGTGTGGCGGCGTTCCTGGTGGCCCAGGCCATCCCCGCACTGGTGGCCAATCCGGCCGACATCCAGGGCGGTGAGGGATTCTGGGCGTACATCTGGCCGATCATCGTCGGAACCCTGATCGCCGCCGCGATCGCCCTGGTGATCGCCACCCCGGTGGCCATCGGCGTCGCGCTCTTCATCTCGCACTACGCCCCACGCCGTCTGGCCTCGGCCCTCGGCTACGTCATCGACCTCCTGGCCGCCATCCCGTCCGTGGTGTACGGCGCCTGGGGCGCGGCGTTCCTGGCCAAGGAGATCTCCCCGGCCTACGACTGGCTGGCGGACAACCTGGGCTGGATCCCGCTCTTCGCCGGGCCGGCGTCGGCCACGGGCAAGACCATCCTGACCGCGGGCATCGTCCTGGCGGTGATGGTCCTGCCGATCATCACCTCCCTTTCCCGCGAGATCTTCCTGCAGACCCCCAAGCTGCACGAGGAGGCCGCCCTGGCCCTCGGCGCCACGCGCTGGGAGATGGTCCGGATGGCGGTGCTGCCGTTCGGCCGCCCCGGCATCATCAGCGCCGTCATGCTGGGCCTGGGCCGCGCACTCGGCGAGACCATGGCCGTGGCCCTGGTGCTCTCCTCCGGCGCCCTGACGGCCAGCCTGATCCAGAGCGGCAACCAGACCATCGCCGCGGAGATCGCCCTGAACTTCCCGGAGGCGTCCGGCATCAAGGTGAACACCCTGATCGCCGCCGGTCTGGTCCTCTTCGTCATCACCCTCGGCGTGAACATGATCGCGCGGTGGATCATCACCAAGCACAAGGAATTCTCGGGGGCCAACTGACATGACCACGACCATGACACCGAATCGCCGCCGCTCCGCCCTGACCAAGGGCCAGCTGCCCAAGTACGCCCCCTGGGCCGTGCTGGGCGGGGCCCTGGTCCTCGGAGCCGCCCTGGTCAACTTGATCGGCTTCAACCCGTTCGGCTGGGGCCTCATCTCCGCCATCCTCTTCACCGTGGGCCTGGTGGCCTGGAGCAGCGCCGTGGAGGGTTCGCGCAAAGCCAAGGACAAGCTCGCCACGTGCCTGGTGTTCGGCTCCTTCATCATCGCCGTGCTTCCGCTGGTCTCCGTGATCTGGACCGCCATGGTGAACGGCATCCCGGGTCTGATGACCCCCGGCTTCCTCAGCACCTCCATGAACGGCGTGACCGGCGTGGCGGACAACCGCGCGGTGGAGAACGGCACCAAGGTCCTGGGCGGCGTCTATCACGCGCTGATCGGCACTCTGCAGATCACCGCACTGGCCACGATCATCTCCGTGCCGGTGGGCCTGCTGACAGCCGTCTACCTCGTGGAATACGGCAACGACCGTTTCCTGGCCCGGGCCATCACCTTCTTCGTGGACGTCATGACCGGCATCCCGTCGATCGTGGCCGGCCTCTTCGCCGCAGCCTTCTTCTTCATGGTGGTGGGTCCGGGCACCAAGACCGGCGCCGTGGCCGCGATCGCGCTCTCCGTGCTCATGATCCCCGTGGTGGTGCGTTCCAGCGAGGAGATGCTCAAGATCGTCCCGAACGAGCTCCGCGAGGCCGCGTACGCACTGGGCGTCCGCAAGTGGCGCACGATCGTGAAGGTGGTGATCCCGACGGCGATCTCCGGCATCGCTTCCGGCGTCACCCTGGCGATCGCCCGTGTGATCGGTGAGACGGCGCCCATCCTGGTCACCGCAGGCTTCGCGACGGCCATCAACAACAACGTGTTCGGGGGGTGGATGGCTTCGCTGCCCACTTACATCTACACCCAGATCCTGAACCCCACGTCGCCGTCCAACCCCGGTCCCTCGGACCAGCGGGCCTGGGGCGCGGCCCTGGTCCTGATTATCCTGGTGATGCTGCTGAATCTCATCGCCCGCCTGATCGCCCGGGTCTTCGCGCCCAAGCAGGGCCGCTAGAGACACCCACTGAAGATTCCCGAAGGAACCAAAGCAATGAGCAAGCGAATCGACGTCAAGGACCTGAACGTCTACTACGGCAACTTCCTGGCCGTGGAGGGTGTCAACATCAACATCGAGGCCAAGTCCGTCACGGCGTTCATCGGCCCTTCCGGCTGTGGCAAGTCCACCTTCCTGCGTACCCTGAACCGCATGCACGAGGTGCTGCCGGGTGCCCACGTGGAGGGTGAGGTCCTGCTGGACGGCGCGGACATCTACGGCCAGGGAGTGGACCCGGTGACCGTCCGCACCAACATCGGCATGGTGTTCCAGCGCCCCAACCCGTTCCCCACCATGTCCATCCGGGACAATGTGCTGGCCGGTGTGAAGCTGAACAACAAGCGGATCTCCAAGGGCGAGGCCGATGCCCTGGTGGAGAAGTCCCTGCAGGGCGCCAACCTCTGGAATGAGGTCAAGGACCGTCTGGACAAGCCGGGCTCCGGCCTTTCCGGTGGCCAGCAGCAGCGTCTGTGCATCGCCCGCGCCATCGCGGTGGAGCCGGCCGTGCTGCTCATGGACGAGCCCTGCTCCGCTCTGGACCCCATCTCGACCCTGGCGGTGGAGGACCTGATCAATGAGCTCAAGGACTCCTACACCGTGGTGATCGTGACCCACAACATGCAGCAGGCGGCCCGCGTCTCCGACAAGACCGCCTTCTTCAACATCGCCGGCACGGGCAAGCCGGGCAAACTGATCGAGTTCGCGGACACCAGCACCATCTTCAACAACCCGAGCCAGAAGGCCACCGAGGACTACGTCTCCGGCCGCTTCGGGTGATCGGCAGGGGCTGAGCCCCACACTTTGACGGCCCGCGGGCCGGAACAGCGGATTCCCGGTGGGGCCAGGCTCCTGGTCCCACCGGGAATCCGTCGTTCAGGGGCCGGGCGGGGCCGGTCCCTCCAGTGGCGCCGGACACCTCAGAGCAGCGCGTCCGCCTTGGGGGTGCGGTTCCGCTTCCAGGCCGTGATCACCAGCGGTGCCAGGGCGATCAGCGCGATGATCGCGTACACCGTCACGCCCACCGGCTCGTTGAACAGTCCCGAGAGGTCACCGCCGCTCAGCTGGAGGGCCTTGCGCAGCTGACCCTCGATCCGCGGCCCGAGGATGAGCCCGATGATGAGCGGCAGCACGGGCAGGCCGAAGCGCCGCATTGCGAATCCCAGAGCGCCGAGAACCAGCAGGACCACCAGATCGAAGGCCTGCAGATTCACCGCGTAGGCGCCCAGCGAGGCGAAGAACAGGATTCCGGCATACAGGTACGGCCGCGGGATCTGGAGCAGCTTCGCCCAGAGCGGCGCCATCGGGAGGTTGATCACCAGCAGCAGCGTGTTGCCGATGAACAGGCTCGCGATCAGGCCCCAGACCAGCTCCGGCTCCTTCTGGAACAGCAGCGGTCCGGGCTGGATGTTGAACTGTGTCAGCGCCGCGAGCATGATGGCCGCCGTCGCGTTGGTCGGAAGCCCCAGCGCCAGGGCGGGCGTCAGGGTGCCCGCCGCGGAGGCGTTGTTGGCGGCCTCCGGTCCTGCCACGCCCTCGATAGCCCCGTGCCCGAATTCCTCCGGGTGCTTGGAGAGCTTCTTCTCCGTCACGTAGGAGAGGAAGGTGGGGATCTCCGCGCCGCCGGCGGGCATGGCCCCGAAGGGGAAGCCCAGGGCGGTGCCGCGCAGCCATGGCTTCCAGGACCGTTTCCAGTCCTCCTTGCCCATCCAGGGCTGGCCCACCGGGATGGTCTCCATCTTCTTGCGGCGCAGGTGCGCGGCGATCCAGAGGGCCTCGCCCACCGCGAAGATGGCCACCGCCACCACCACGATGTCCAGGCCGTCCGTCAGGAGCGGGACGCCGAACACCAGGCGCTGCTGGCCACTGACCGGGTCCAGACCGATCAGCCCGATGGCCAGGCCGAGGCCCAGGGAGGCGAAGCCGCGGATCTTGGAGGATCCCAGCACGGCGGTCACGGTCAGCAGCCCCAGGATCATGATCGCCAGGTAGCTGGAGGGGCCCAGGCTCACGGCGAACTGCACGACGGCGGGGGCGAACGCCGCGAGGAGCGCCGTGCCGATGGTGCCGGCCACGAAGGAGCCGATGGCCGCCGTCGCCAGCGCTTGCGCCGCGCGTCCCGCCTTCGCCATCTTGTGGCCTTCGATGGCCGTGATGACGGTGGAGGATTCGCCGGGGGTGTTGAGCAGGATCGAGGTGGTGGAGCCGCCGTACATGCCGCCGTAGTAGATGCCGGCGAACATGATGAGCGCTCCGGTCGGCTCCAGATTGGTGGTGATCGGCAGCAGCAGCGCCAGGGCCATGGCCGGGCCGATGCCCGGCAGGACGCCCACGGCGGTGCCCAGGAGGACGCCGATGCAGGCGAAGAGCAGATTGGCGGGCGTCGCGGCGGTGGCGAAGCCCTGCATGAGGTTGTTGAGGATGTCCATGTCAGAGAATTCCCGCCAGGATCCCGGCCGGGAGATGGATGCCCAGGCCGAGGTAGAAACCGTAGAAGGTGCCGAGGGCCAGGCCCAGCGAGACCAGGCCGTCACGCAGGTAGTGGCGGCTGCCCAGGGACCAGACGCTGCCCCAGAACATGATGGTTCCGGAGAGCACCCAGCCCAGCGGGTCGATCAGCACGATGTTCAGGACGAAGAAGCCGACCAGCGGCAGGACCGTCTTCCAGTCGGTGGGATGGCTGAGGTCCACGTCCTCGCCTTCCTCCGCCTGGCCGCTGCCGCCGCGAAGCACGTTGACGGCGAGCAGCACGGCGCTGACCAGCAGGAGCGATCCCACGATGACCGGCATGGTCTTCGGCCCCACCACGTCGGAGACCGAGTAGGGCACGGTGATGCGTGAGGCGTCCCAGAGGACGACGACGCCGGCCACGCCGAGCAGGGCGGCGATGCCCAGCTCGGCGCGGCTGCGGTGGCCGGGTGCGGCGACCGCGGTGCGCTCGCCGTCGTCGTGCCCGCTGCCGGTGCTCCCGCGGTCCGCGGGGCTCCCGGCGTCCGCGGCGGGACTGCTCACGCCAGGCCCAGCTTCTTCAGGACGTCGGCCACGCGCTGGTCCTGGTCCTTCAGGAAGGTGCCGAATTCCTCGCCCGTGCTGAAGGCGTCGGTCCAGCCGTGGGTCTTGAGTGCTGCCTTCCATTCGTCCGTGTCGTGCATCTTCTTCAGGGTGGCGATCACCTTGTCACGGTCGGCGTCGGAGATCCCGGGAGGGGCCACGATGCCGCGCCAGTTGGTGAACTCCAGGTCGATGCCGGATTCCTTGAAGGTGGGGGCGTCCACGCCGTCCAGGCGGGTCGCGCCGCTTACGGCGAGGACGCGGATCTCGCCGGTCTTGATCTGGTCGATGTACTCGCCGGCGCCGGAGGCTGCGAAGCCCAGCTTGTTGCCGAGGATGGCGGGCAGGAGGTCGCCACCGCCGTCGAAGGAGACGAAGTTGACCTTCCTGGGTTCGATGCCCACGGCTTGCGCCAGCTGCATCGGCAGGAGGTGGTCCGGTCCGCCGGGGTTGGAGCCGCCGCCCACGGCGAGCTTGGACGGATCGGCCTTCCAGGCGTCCACCAGGTCCTTGATGGTCTTGTAGGGGGAGCTCTTGGGCACCATGATGGCGCCGGGCTCCTGGATCAGGCGGGCCAGCGGCACCGTCTCGGTCAGCTTCGCCGGGGACTTGTTGGTGTAGCTGGCGCCGACCACGCCCAGTCCCATGAGCATGGTGAGATCCTTGTTGCCCTTTTCGTTGACCAGGCGGGCCAGGCCAACGGTGCCGCCGGCGCCGGCCAGGTTGAAGACCTCCACGTTGGTGGCCGTCTTGGTCTCGCCCATGACCTTGGCGGCCGTGCGGGCGGTGGTGTCGTAGCCGCCGCCGGGGCTGTTGGGGACCATGATGCGCAGGCCCTTGAGAGGTTCGCTGGACGCGCCCGCGGCCGAACCCTGGGGGCTGGAGCCGCCGGAGCCGGTGACTCCACAGCCGGTGGCGGCCAGGATCAGGCCCAGCGCGGCGGCGGCCAGGCGGACGGCTTTGAGTGAACGCATTGGTACTTCCTTTGTTCGCATGACGTCGCTGTCATGAGCGGGGTTCCGGGAGGAACGCCCTTCACGCTATGCGGGGATGTGAGGTGGGTCACCCTTGAGTTCTCAAAGATCGTTGTGTTCATTGTGTTCTCGGTCACAGGCCCTTCCGGGCTGTCATGATGGACGCGGGGACGTCCGTCCCCGCAGAGAAAGGACAAGGACCCGTCCCGTGAGTGCCCCATGACGCGTTGGTGGCCTCGGCGGGCCAGGATGTCCCTGGCCGCTCAGTACCTTGTTCTTCAGCTCCTGATCGTGCTGGCCGTGCTGGTGGGCGTGATCGCGGTGTCCCTGGCACAGTCGGAGGACACCTTCGAACGGGTGGAAGGCCGCCGGGCGCTTTCCGCGGCGGAGTCCGTGGCCGCGATGCCCGCCGTGCGTTCGCTGCTTCCCGGCGCCCAGCCGGGCCATGGCGCCGCCTTGCCTGCCGTGGCGGAGTCCGCCCGGACCGTCTCCGGCTCCAGTTTCGTCCTGCTCGTGCGGCCGGACCGCGTCATCCTCACCACTGCCGACCCCTCGCTCCTCGGCTCGGCCCTGGATCTCGGGGAGAGCCATGTCCTGGAGGGCCGCGCCTGGACCGGGGCCGCCACGGTGTCCGGGCACCGGGCCCTGGTGGCGCATGTCCCGGTGCTCAGCGACGACGGCTCCCTGGTGGGGTTCGTGGCTGTGGGTCGGGATTACCCGTCGGTGCTGGACCGTCTGGGTGAGGCGCTGCCGGATCTGGTGACCTATCTGGGCGTCTCCCTGGCGCTCGGCGCGGCCGGTTCCGTCCTGCTCTCGCGGCGCGTCAAGAAGCAGACGCTGGGCCTGGAACCGGAGGAGATCGTGGGGCTGGTGGAGCACCGTGAGGCCATTCTGCACGGCGTGAAGGAGGGCGTCCTGGCCCTGGACCAGAAACAGCGGATCACCGTGCTCAATGAGAGTGCGCGAGCCATGCTGGATCTGCCCCGTTCCGCGGAGGGGCACAGCCTGGAGGAGTTGGGCGTGGACCCCCGGCTGCGGGAGGTCCTGGTGGGTGAGGACGCCGTGGAGGACCGGATCGTCCTGGCGGGGGAGCGTCTGGTGAGCCTGAACAGGCGCCCTGTGGTGAACCGCGGCCGGGAGATCGGTTCCGTCACCACGCTGCGGGACCGCACCGAGCTCGCGGCCCTGGAGCAGGAGCTGGGGGCCACGCGCAGCGCCACGGACACGCTCCGTGCCCAGACTCATGAGTTCGCCAATCAGCTGCACACCATCTCCGGTCTGATCCAGCTCCAGGAGTACGACGACGTGCTCCGCTTCGTGGATGGTGTCCGGCTGAGCAGGACGCGGCTCTACGACGAGGTCACCGAACGTCTCCAGGACCCGGCCGTCGCAGCCCTGGTCATCGCAAAAGCCAGCCTGGCCGCCGAACGTGCGGTGCCGCTGGACATCGACCCGGCATCACGTCTTGGCCGCGTGGGCGAGGGGCTCTCGCGTGACTTGTGCACCGTCGTCGGGAATCTGGTGGACAACGCGCTCGACGCGGTCTCCGGTCATCCTGACGCCCGGGTGACACTGTTGATCAGCGACGACGGCGGCCGGGTGGGCGTGCGGGTGCGGGATACTGGACCGGGCGTGGCCGGGGACAAGATCCATGAGGTGTTCCGGCAGGGCTACACCACCAAGGATGCGCAGGGTGAGGGCGGGCACGGTTTCGGCCTGGCGATCACCCAGCTGGTGTGCCGGCGGCGCGGCGGGGACGTGGAGGTCCTCAACGACCATGGTGCGGTGTTCACCGCGGTGCTCGGCAGGGGAACCGGCGCGGGAGGGCGCCCACTGGAGAAGGAGAAGGCGGAGGCATGATCAAGGTCCTGATCGTCGATGACGACTTCATGGTGGCCAAGGTTCATGCGGGGTTCGTCCGTCAGGTTCCCGGCTTCGGCGTGGTGGGCGTGGCGCACACGGCCGCTCAGGCTCTCCGTGAGGTGGAACGGACCCGGCCGGAGCTGGTGCTGCTGGACATCCACCTGCCGGACATGAGCGGGCTGGAACTGCTCCAGGAGATGCGGGCTCTTCAGCCGGAGCTGGACGTCCTGGTGATCAGCGCCGCCCGGGAGATGGACACGGTCCGCAAGGCACTGCGCGGCGGGATCGTGCACTATCTCATGAAGCCCTTCACGGCACAGGATCTGGCGGAACGGCTGGTGCACTATCAGCAGAGCTACCGTCCCCTGGCGGAGTCCGGCAGTGTGGCGGACCAGGCCGATGTGGACCGGGTCTTCGGGGTGGCGCACCGCGAACGGCCGCTGCCGAAGGGGTGCAGCGTGGAGACGCTGCGCATGGTGGAGGCCCTGCTGAAGGACCACGACGGCGACGTCTCCGCCACGGAGGCGGCCGCGGTCCTCGGCGCGTCCCGGGTGAGCGCTCGCCGGTACCTGGAGTATCTCGCCGAGGAGGGGCGGGCGATGGTGCGCCTGCGGTACGGCGGAGTCGGACGGCCGGAACGGCGCTACGTCTGGAAGTGACGGGCGTTCCGGCGTTCCTGCTGTTCCGGCGGGGTGCCGCGTTGAACGGACCTCTCGCCGCCCGGTTCCTCGCCCGCCGACCTCACTGCTGAAACAGTGGTTTTCCGCTGAAACAGTGAGCTGAACACACTGTTTCAGCGGAAAACCACTGTTTCGGCGAAAGGGGTCAGTCAGCTCAGCGAGGAGAGTGCCATCTGGAACACGAAGGCCATGGCGGCCGTGGCCAGGGGCGTGACCACCCAGTAGGCCAGGATTTTCAGGATCAGGGGCCGGTTGGCCTGGGAGAAGCGCTGATTGGTTCCGGCGCCCCACATGCCCGCCGCCATGGTGTGCGTGGTGGAGATCGGCCAGCTGAGGGCGATGGCCCCGGCGAACTGGAGTGCGAAACCGACGGCCTGGGTGACGAAACCGCGGAGCGGGTCCACCCGGATCATGCGGTGGCCCAGGGTGTAGGAGATCCGCCAGCCTCCGAACAGGGTGCCGATGGTCATGGCCGAAGCCACCAGGACCACCATCATCACGGAGAGCGGCTGGCTGTCCTCGTAACCGGCCACGAAGAACGCCATCAGCAGGACCAGGAAGGTGCGCTGGCCGTCCTGCAGGCCGTGCCCGAACGCCACCGCGCCCGCCGTGATGGCCTGGGCCCGGCGCAGCCGCCGGTTCACCACATTGGGCGGCTGGTTGCGGGCCACCCAGGTGGTGGGCCAGACCATTACGTAGGACAGGATGAAGGCCAGGGCGGGGGAGAGGAGCAGGGGAAGCGCCACGGAGTTCCAGAGGGTGGAGGCCGCTTCCGGGATCTCCGTCCCGCCTTTGAGGATGGCGGCCGCCCCGGCGCCGAAAAGGCCGCTCAGCAGGGCGTGCGTGGAGGAGGACGGGATCCCCTTCCACCAGGTGAAGATGTTCCAGATGATGCCTGCGGCCAGTCCGGAGACCAGGAGGCTCAGCCCGTCCAGTCCGGCGGGGAGATGGAGCCAGTTGGTGCCGATCGCCTCGGCCAGGGGGTAGGCCAGCACGGCGCCGAGGAGATTGAAGAAGGCCGCCAGGACGACCGCGACGCTTGCCGTCAGCGCTCGCGAGCGGACCGCGAAGGCGATGGCGGAGGAGACGTCACGGAAGCCGTTGAGGAAGGTGAAGGTGACCGTCAGCAGGACCGTGAGGACCAGGAAGAGGGGGACCACTCACGATTCCTTGACGATGATCGCCCCGACGCACGTGGCGACGCGGCGCATGTCCTTGGTGACTTCCACCAGCTGGTTCGCCACGTCCCGGTGGCGTGTGTACTGGGCGAACTTCATGTCGCGGAGCATGTCCGCCACCCAGACCCGGTGGCTGCGCTCGGCCCGTTTGGCCAGGCGGAGCACCTCGATCCAGTAGTCCTCAAGCTCGTCCAGATTGTCGAGCCGGCGCATGGCATCGACGGTGAGTTCGGCCTGACGGGTGATGATCTCCAGCTGGTCGGCGGCGCGTGTGGGGAGGCGTTCGAGTTTGTAGAGGCCGATCAGCTCCGCGGCGCCGTCCAGCTTCTCCATGGCGTCATTGAGGTACCGGGACAGGTTGAACATGTCTTCGCGCGGCAGGGTGTTGATGAAGCTGGTGCGCATGTGGGTCAGGAGCGCGTAGTGCAGGTTCATGGACTCGCCCTCGTGCTGGTGCATCTCTTCCACCAGACGGTCGAAATCCGCGGCGGGGGCTCCCAGGAGTTCGGACAGGGTGCCGGTGCCGAGCACCAGTTGGCGGGCCAGCTGGGTGAGGAGCTTGAGTCCTGCAGTCTCCTGCGGGAAGAGGCTGAGTTTCACGTCGTACCGGTGTCCTTGGCTGGCGTAAAGATCTTGAGGCGCGCACGCCAGCGTGTGAATGGTGCCGGACCGGATACGCCTCTCGGCGGTAGGCCGCTCAAAGCGGCGAATTGTTGAAGCCCGGGGGTTTCGCGGCCCGACACCAAGTTCAGTTTTCTACTTCCGGGCCTCCTAGTCAACATTGACAGCCGCCCGAATGAGTGATTCAGCCCCCGGTCAGTCCAGGTGGCCGTTCCGCCAGGCCGCCGCAGCGTACTCCAGGTCGTCGGCGGTGCGGACCAGGCGGTGGGAGTCGCGGGTCAGCCTGCTGGCGTTCGCCTCGTTGGCGAGTTCCGCGGCGTCGGCCAGGCGTGCCTGCCCCAGCGCGATGACCCGGCAGAACGCTGCGAAGCGTTCCAGCGCGACGTCGAACTCGCCGTCGAACGCTCCGGAGAGGATCGCGTCGGACATGTGGCGGATCTCGTCGGCGCCCGGAGGTTCCGCGGCGCCGGCCACCACCTGTGCCACCTGGGCACCCTCCTTGCCGGCGTTGAAGTAGAGGGCCATGCGTTCGGGGTCTTTCACCACGGCGGCGCGGAGCGCATAGAGCCGCCAGAGGGCGCCGGGGAGCGAGTGCGCGGGGCTCTCGGCCCACAGCTCGGCGATCACTTCGATGCCCTGCCGGTCTGCGAGTTTGACCAGGCGTTTGGTGACCTCCGGGTCATCCGTGGCGCGGCCGTGTTTGACCAGGGCATGCGCAGCGAGGTGTGCCGCCTCGGAGACGCGGGCGGGATCTGCGCCTCCCGCGAACGGCTCGAAGTCGAGGGGCGCGAAGGGCTTTGGCTTGTGGTGCCGTGGGGCTGCTCCCGGGTTCTCGCTCATGCCCTTACGCTACGCCTGCGGCGGGTGCCATGCCAGAGTGGCACGGAGCGCACGACGGCGTGTGGTGGCCGTGTGCCGGAGGGGAACCCCGGGCGTCGGGGAGGCTGCCCGGAGGGCTTGCCGGCCTACGGTAGAGTAGTGACGTCCCTAGGGACGGTTGGGCCTTTAGCTCAGTTGGTAGAGCAGTGGACTTTTAATCCATAGGTCGAGGGTTCGATCCCCTCAGGGCCCACCGAGAACGGCCCCGGAATCACGCGATTCCGGGGCCGTTTCGCATTGCCGGGGCGGATTGGCGCGTCGCCTGGGTGGGAAATCGGCTGGGATGTTCCCCGCTTCGAATCCGGGCTGTTCCGGCGCGGGCGCCTGCCTGGAGGCGGCTCAGGTGATGAGCCGGGCCAGCAGGGTGGTCAGGCGGTCCTGCCCGGCCGGGCTCAGCGCCCCCGTCAGCGGTTCCATGTCCCGCTGGAACCGTGCGGTGAGCCGTTCCGCGAGGGCCAGGCCCGCCTCGCTGAGGAACACGTCCACGGCCCGGCCGTCGTCGGCGTTCGGTGCGCGGTGGAGCAGTCCGCGCTTTTCGGCGCGCGCCACCAGCCCGGTCAGGGAGGACTTCTCCAACCCGAGGTGCGCTACGAGATCGCTCATACGCAGGCGCCGGTCACGAAGGATCGCGAGTACGCGGAGCTGGGTGAGTGAGAGCTCGTTCTCTGCGGCGAGTCTGGTCAGGATCCCCATGACCTTGAAGGCGGTCTCTGCGAGCATGTCCACCAGGCTCACGTCCTCGCTCACGTCTCCCGCTGCGCCCTGACGGTGGGCCGTGACCATGGATCTCTCCTTGTTTAAGTTCGTAATCCAAACTAAATTGATTCGTATCACCAACTATATCAAGGGGTGGGTCATGAAAGCGGCGGTGATTGCACGCTTCGGCGAAGTGCCGGAATACCGGGAGGCTGAACTCCCTGGCCGGCTGGGGCCGCAGGAAGTGATCGTGGACGTGGTCGCCGCGGGCCTTCATCCTCGGGTGCGCTCGCAGGCGGAGGGCTCGCATTACACCAGCACGGATCGCCTGCCGTTCGTCCCGGGTATTGACGGGGTGTGCCGGCTGGAGGATGGGACCCTGCGGTATTTCGTCCTCCCGGACACCGCGCTGGGTTCCCTGGCTGAGAGAACCGTCATCGATCTCCGGCGCAGCGTGATGCTGCCCCTGGGTGCGGACCCCGTCCAGGTGGCGGCCGTGATGAACCCCGCCATGTCCTCCTGGGTCGCGCTGCGCCGCCGCATCGACTTCCGGCCCGGTCAGAGTGTGCTGATCCTGGGGGCGACCGGGAGCGCCGGGCGGCTTGCCGTCGAGGTCGCCCGGAGTCTCGGGGCCGGCCGCGTCGTGGCAGTCGGCCGTGGGCGGGAGCGCATGCTGCCGCTCGGCGCCGACGTGACCGTGGACCTACTGGGTGAGGACCATGCGGTCGCCGCCGCGTTGGGGGAGGCCGGGCGTGAGGTGGACGTCGTGATCGACTACCTGTGGGGGCGGCCCACCCGTGATGCGCTGCGGGCCATCATCCCGAGCCGGGCGGATGAGTCCCAGGTGCTCACGTGGATCCAGGTGGGGTCGGTCGCGGGACTGGAGGCGCCCGTTCCCTCCGCTGCGCTGCGTGCCAGCCGGTTGCAGATCATCGGCAGTGGTCAGGGCTCGATGTCAACGCAGGACATCGCGGCGGAACTCGCCGGGCTGGCCCGCGCGGTAGCCGAAGGTTCCTTCGGCGTCGAGACCCGGGCCGTTCCCCTGAGCGCCGTCGGAACCGCCTGGGCGGACGATCCGGGCTCCGCCGGGCGTGTGGTGTTCATCCCCTGACCGCTGCGGGGAGCCCGGCTCTCGTCCGTGCGATTCGTGGCGGCGACGGCGAGCCGGTGCGTGCCTGCCGCCACCTGTGATCTTGAGGGGTGGGGTGCGGGGCTTCCCGGCCCCGGTAGGGGGCGAAACCCTTCCCGGCAAACCGCTGGACGGCCGCTCCGCGAGTCACGAACTCTTCAGATTCCGCAAATGTAGGACATATGATAGGGAAAGGAGTGCGCGGGCTGCCGCGTGCCGGCTGGGGGTCGCGGATGGAGTGAGTGATGGACGCAGCGAGCGGGGGTGTGATCACCATCCGCGAGGCGGGCCGGGGCGACCGTCAGGGGCTGGCGAGGGTTCTGGGCCCGGCCGGTCTGAGCGAAGGGTTTCTGGTGGCGCACGGAGTGGGCGACCCCCGCCTGGGTGACGCCGTCGCCCAACGGGCTCTCGGAATGAAGGCGTTCCGCCGCGCCGTCCTGAAGGGCTCCGGTGAGACGGGATTCTCCGGCGGAGCGCTCATGCTCGCCACCACGGCTCTGGTGGCGGCGGACGGCAAGGGCCGGGTGATCGGCGGTGGCATCGTCACACCCAGCATGGCCTCGATCGAGGATGCCGCAGCGGCAAGCCCGGGACGGCGCGCGGAGATCACTCTCCGGGGCCTGGCGGACACCCCGCAGCTGCTGGCCATTGCTGTCGATCCCGCCCACCGGCGCCGCGGTGTCGGCAAGGCCCTTTTCGACGCGCTCGTCTGGCACTACCGGCTGTCCGGTGCGCCGCTGATCCATGGCGTCATCGACACGGACGCGGAGCCCTGGATGCCGGAGTTCCTGCGGCGCGCCGGATTCCGGGTGGCCGGGCCTGACGCGTTCCTCGACTTCACCTCGATCTACGGAACCCGTTCCTACCTGGCGAGTGGGCCGGGACGCAGCTTCTTCTACCTGGATCTGAGGAACCCCGGGTCGCAGAACTGGGAGATCCCGGCCGCAGTGCCGTCCGGGCGGGAATCCTCCACCGGGTCGCCGCGCCGGGTCCGCCGCGAGGTCTGAGGGCCCGGGCGGACGCGGAGCCGCTCAGCCTTCCCGTGGGGGAAACGCGAACTTCGCCACGATCCCCAGGTGATCGCTGGCACCTGCCCGGACCACCTTGTTCTCCACGGGGACCAGGCCGCGCTGGAAGACATGGTCGATCCGGGCCATCGGAGCCCCCGCGGGCCACGTGAAACCGAAGGACGGTGTGCTCTGGGGCGGTTCTGACAGCGTGGAACGGATCCCCGCCAGCGCCGGATCGTGGGCGACCGCGTTGAAGTCGCCCACGGCGACCGCCTGCGGAGCGGCGTCCTCGGCGATCACCTGGGAGAGGTCCTTGAGCATCTCGTCCCGGGCGCCCTGTTCGCCCACCCGGACCGATGCCGCATGCATGGCGTACAGGCTCAGCGTCCCGCCGGGGGTCACGACGTCCGCGGCCACCGCCCTTTTCCAGCCCAGCCCCAGGCTCAGGGCCCGGGTGTTCTCCAGCGGGAAGCGGCTCCAGATGCCCAGGGTTCCCACCGCGTACGCGTGCGGATAGCGCTCTGCCAGGACGTCGCGCGCGGCACCGCGTCCGGCGTCGTCGAGCTCCACCAGAACGACGACGTCGGCGCCCTCCTTCGCGAGGGCGCTCGCCGCCCGGGTGACGGACTCCGCTCCGGAACCGGCGTGAACGTTCTGGCTGGCCACCGTGATCTCCTGGCCGTTGCCGGGGCCCTGCGCCTGCAACGGCATCAGCGCGGGAGCGGCCATCAGGGACCACGCCAGAAGGGGAACCGGCAGCGCGAGCCGCGCACGGGGTCGCGCCCAGGGCAGGAGCGCCAGGCACAGCAGGGAAGGGACCCAGAGCCACGGCAGAATGACCGCGAAGAAGGTCCCGACGGGCCCGGTGAGGACCAGGTGCAGGAACACCGAGGCCGTGACCAGGGCCGCGCCGCAGAGCAGCACGATGTCCCGGCGCCGTAGCCGCCGGGAGCGGACTCCGGTTCCGGGAGAGGGAGCGTCGGGCACATTCATGGTGTTCAGACTGGGTTTCCTTGGATCGCGGTGCCGGGAGTCCAGCCACCGCAAGGGCGGGTATGCGGCGCCCGGCATGGTCGTTCCACATTTATCAGCCGAATCCGGGAGAAGGCTGAGCAGGAACCGTCCCGTGGCCGAGGACACCCTGCGACGGGGCCGCGGCGTAAGATCTCAAGAGTCCCGTCGGCCCCTCAGTACCGGAATTCAGGTGATCCCGCCCTTGACCCGTTCCGCCCACCAGCCCGTGGAACCCGTGGTGCAGCTCCGGCGCCTCCTGAGGTCCGGCGAGTGGCCCATCGGCTCGAAGATCCCCAACGACGCGGCGCTTGCGGAGCGGTTCTCCGCCCAGCAGAGCGCGGTCCGGGAGGCCGTGCGCGGGCTGGTTCACGCGGGCCTGCTGGAATCCCGTCCGGGCCGCGGGACGTTCGTCAAGGCCGCAAGTGAACTCCGCGGAGCCCTCGGGGAGAGGGCAAAGGACGAGCTCACCCTCCATGCCATCGAAGCCCGCGAAGCGCTGGAATCCTACGCCGTGCGGCTTGCCGCCACACGCATCACGGACGCCCAGCTTCAGGAGCTCCGGGAGGTCCTGGAAGGACGTGGCCGTGCCACGGACCTGGCGGCCATGACCCGGGAGGACATCCGTTTCCACCGTCTGATCGTCGCGGCGACAGGCAATTCGTTCATGGTGGAGCTGTACGAAGGGCTGGACCAGGGGCTGGTCTTCGACTTCAGCGGTCTGCGGGATCTCTCTCCGGAGGAGTCCCTCCAGGACGATCACGAGGAGGTCCTGAAGGCGCTGGCCTCCCGGGACCCCGAACTCTGTGCCCGGGCGGTCGGGCGGCTCCTGGCTCACGTCCGGCGCAAGGTGCTTCCGTAGGCATCCCGGGGCCGGGTGCGGGTTCCTATGCGGTGACGTGAGAAATCCCCCGAGGGGACAGACCAGGCGGCGCCGAAACCGGACTCCATCGTCTCGGAGACACGGCCGCGTGGACAGCGCGGTGGAACCCGTTCCTAGAGCACCCGGTCCGCGAGCAGGGCCGCGGCCTGGGTCTGCCGGGCGGCGATGGCTGTCAGCAGCTCACGCCGGGCGAAGGCGATGCTCTCGTCTTCAGTGCGGGCATCCTGGACGGAGGCCTCGCTGTGGGTGAGTCCTTCGAGGATGACCAGGCGGTCGTAGACCCGGAGCATGAGGTCATTGCCGGAGGCGATGATCACTTCGCGTTCGAAATCGCCGTCTGATTCCAGAACTTCCACCGGGCCGGCACTCCGCTGCGCAACCTTGCTCCGGAGAGCGTGCTCCAGCTTTTCCAGGCTCTGCCCGGAGGCCCGCATGGCAGCCAGGCGCGCCCCCTGGGCCAGCAGGGCACGGCGCGTTTCCGAGATCAGTTTCCAGCGGTCCTCATCGGGTTCACCTTCGGGGCCGGGTGAGGGGAGGGTGGAACTGTTCGCGCCGTAGCCCTCCACCGCCACCAACAGCCGGCCGTCTTCGGGCCGGACGGTGAGGATGCCGCGGCGCCGGAGGCCGTCCAGGACTTCATGGACGTGCTCAAGCTCTGCGGCCCCGAATATCCTGCTCAATTCGTCCTGTGTGGGCAAGAGACCGCCGGTGGGCCAGACGCCTGAATCAATCCAATGTTCAAGACGCCGCGCGAAATCGGCAGGGGATGAAGCCGGTCGCTGCTGGGTGGGATCGAAATGCACTTGTCAATTGTACGACAGATGGACATTTAGGTGAATGACAATGGTGCCAAATGTGCACTTGAGGTGCAGAAATGTGAGTCTTGGCTAGGCCGAAGGACGGGGCCTGTTGGCCCCGTCGAGCAGCCGGAGCGTCGCCGCGACCGCGCCGTCGGGATCCCTGTGGACCAGGGCGTCGAGGATGGCGTCATGCTCCTCGCGGAGGAAGCCCTCGGTGTTCAGACCCGAATAGTTGCTCTCGTCATGAATCACAGCCGGTTCCAGCCCGTGATGCAGTTCGGTGATGAGGGGATTGCCGGAGGCGGCGACGATGGCCTGATGGAACCGGATGTCCGATTGCAGTCGCGCTGAGGGGGTCTCCGCTTCATAGCGGCCGCGGAGCAGTTCGCGGAGCTCCTCCACCTGCTCGTCGGTGATGCGCAGGGCCGCAAGCCGTGCGGCCTGGACCTCCAGGGCCTCGCGGACTTCGAAGACCTCGTCAACGCGTTCTTCGGTGATGCGGCGCCCGAGCACTGCACCCAGCTCGCTCGTGGAGCGGACATAGGTGCCATCTCCCGGACGGGATTCGAGGAGGCCGAGGTGCACCAGTGCGCGAAGGGCCTCGCGGACGGTGTTCCGGCTGGTGCCGAAGGTCCGCACCAAATCGTGCTCACCGGGGACCTTTGTGCCGATGGGCCAGGTCCCATTCATGATCTGCTCGCGCAATTGGGCCCCGATCTGGACGGAAAGCGGGACATTGCGGACAGTGGGCTGTAGGTGATGCACCCCATAAGAGTAGGACATTTAGCACAGAAATGCCCGAAGTATGGGGGACACTACATTTTCCGGATTGTCAATAGCCGATGTTGGACGGTTCGTGGAATCTGAAGCCGCGTGACATTCCGGAGCCCGTTGCCATCCCCACGCCGGATGGCGAGGGCCCTGATCCGGCGATACGGAGGCTTGCGGCCAGGGCGTTCCCCGAATTCCGGCCGGCAAGCCGCGGCGAAAAGGGCGTGTCCCGCGCGGGAAAGCGGAAAGGCCTGAGCGCAAATGTGCCGCATTAGACGACTGCCTGAATGAAGGCCCGGCGCAGCGTCTTCCACCGCCCGGTCATGGCGTGACACCGCCCTTGCAGCGCGTTCCCGAGAAGGTGATGTGAAGCTTCCCTATCAAATGTCCTACATTTGCTGATACTTTAACGCCAGGATCCCGATGGGCGGGTTGCGCCGTCAACGGGCCGAGGCGGAGGCCGGACGGTCTCTTCCACCCGGGATTTCACGCCGCTGAGCGCACGCTGCGCGGATCGGTCCGGGTGGGTGGCCGGATGCCGCCGCCGCTCGGCGGATGCTTAGAAGAAGGAAGAGTCTGATGGGTCGGTTGTTCGGTAAACGACTGCGTGAGGAACGTATCTCCCGGGGACTCACCCAGGAGGAGCTGGGCGGGCCGCAGTGTTCGCACAGCTACATCTCTCTGCTGGAGCGGGGAGTCAGGGAGCCCTCGTTCGAGGTCCTCGGGGGGATCGCGCAGCGCCTCGGGCTGGCCCCGGGGGAGCTGGAACAGTGGGTTCTGCAGCCCACGGTGCAGGACCAGGAATACTCCCTCGCGGCGCTGCACGCCTGGTGCGCGTGGGATGCCAAGGACTACGACTCCGCGGCCCACCACGCCCTCGTCGCGGCTCAGTTCGCCCGGGAGAGCAAGAAGGACGGCACCGTCTGCGAGATGAACCTCCTGCGTGCCGAGTGCCTTGCCCGGCTGGGCCGTGAGCAGCAGGGGCAGAATCTGGTGGACATGCTCCTGAGTGACTACCTGACCTCGGGGAATGCGGGGCTCCGGTCCGAGGCTCTACAGCTCTCGGCCCGTATGGCTCTCGCCCGTCAGCAGCTCCGCGAGGCGGAGCTCCACGCGCAAGAGGCCGTTGTGCAGGGATCCGTGCTGAGCGAGGACTCGATGGTCCGGCTGACCTCCATCCGGCTGTCCATCCAGGCGCTCATGGCGGAGGGGCACAAGGAGGCCGCCTGGAGGCAATGCCAGACGCTTGAAGGGGCGATTCCGGACGGGGTGCCCTCGCATCTGAAGGGCCGGCTCGCCTGGAGCATCGGAGACGTCGCCTTTGCGCGGGGACAGACCGCCGTGGGCGTGGCACAGCATGAGAGCGCGGCCACGCTGCTGGTGCCTCAGGTCGATCTCCGGGAGTGGCTGGCCTTCAACCTCGGCTCGGCCCGGGCGCGTCTGGAGGCCGGGGTGGCCGATGCGGCGACCCTGTCCTGCCTGACACGGGCCCGCGGGGCCGTGGACATCCTCGGTCCGGAGGAGGAGGCCCGTGCGGAGCTGGCCTTCCTGGACGCTCTGTGGCTCCACGCCCAGGGGCGCGATACGGAGGCCCTGGACAGTCTGGCGCCTTTCGAGGAACGGCGCCTGCGGGTGACCCGGGTGGTTGCGGAGGCGGCGTTCCTGAGGGGGCGGATCATGCTCCGTCTCGGATCGCCGGACCAGGCGCTCGTGCACCTGGCCTCGGCTCAGGAGGGGTTCTTCCGGCTCCGGAACCTGAAGGGTGCTCAGGGGGTGGCCGATGTCATCCTGGAGATCTCGCAGAAGCGGTACCAGGGTGCCGGGCGGGCGATGGCACACAGCGCCGCGAGCTGATGCTGCGCCCCGAGGGACCCCGGGGCCCTGCGGGGCCAGGGGTTCAGGGGTTCAGGGTGCCGCCGGTCTCCGTGAGATAGCAGCTGCCGCAGAGGGATTCGTACTGGACCTCTTCCCCGTCGATGGCGACCTGGCCGCCGTCGAACACGAAGCGCCCGCCCACGATGCGGGTGTTGAAGACCGCCTTGCGACCACAGCGGCAGATGGTCTTGAGCTCTTCGAGGGAATGCGCGATCTCCAGGAGCCGGGCGGCGCCGGGGAAGGCCTGAGTGCGGAAGTCGGTCCGGATGCCGTAGGCCAGCACGGGGATGTCATCCAGCACGGCGATCCTGAAGAGCCCGTCGGCCTGCTCGGGCGTGAGGAACTGGGCTTCGTCCACCAGGAGACAGGCCACGGGTGCCATGTCCACGTGCTCCAGCAGGGCCTCGGGATCATCACCCGCGGCGTGCTGGCGGACCAGGGAGCGGGCATCCGCATCATGCGGGATCAGGAAATCCACCTGCCGCTCCACCCCGAGGCGGGAGACGATCGAGGTGTCGCCCTTGGTGTCGATCCCGGGCTTGGCCAGGAGCACCCGCTGGCCGCGTTCCTCGTAGTTGAAGGCCACCTGCAGCAATGCCGTGGACTTGCCGGAGTTCATGGCGCCGTAGCGGAAGTAGAGTTTGGCCACGGTCAGGCGGCCTCGGTCCGGGACATGACGGAAGCATGGCGTGAGAAGGACATGACTGACAAGTCTAGTCCGCAGGGAGCCTGGTCCGGCTCGGTAACCACCCTTTGACGCCGGGGCGGTGAGGCGGAGCGGTGCCGGGCGGCGTGGAGGCCGCCGGCGTGTTCAGGCGCTGAAGTACACCTTGCGGAGCGTCTCGTGGACGGTCCAGACCGTGCGCTGCCCTTCCCTCAGCCGGACCAGATCTCCCGGCGCGACGTCAAGGGTGTGGACGACCTCGCCGTCCTGGTCCTGGAAATCGATGTGGGCGGAGCCGCTGAGCACCACGAACACCTCCTCGGCCTCCACGTCGCAGGCCGTGCCCGGTGTCATCTCCCAGATACCCACTCCGTAGGCGCCGAGGTCCTCAAGCTCCAGGACCGCCGCGGTGGGTGTCCCCTCCAGGACCTGTTCGGCCGGGAGCGCGTCGTGGACCAGGGAGGCGGTGGGGACGTGGTGCCGTGTGGGTGCTGAGAATTCGGTTCCCATGGGATTCTCCTGCTCGGATGAGGGTTCGGTGGCTGGACTTCCGCATACTATACCGAGCGGTCCAGTATCGGGGAAGAGGGCCTGTTCCTCCGAGCCGCCGCCCGGGGCAGAATGACGGAAGAATGCGGAAAAGGATCGAGCGCAAGGGGTCATCATGAGAATCGCCATCGCAGGCGGCAGTGGCACGGTGGGCCGGCGTGTGGTGGAGGCCGCCCGCGAAGGCGGCCACGAGGTGGTGCTCCTGACCCGTGGCAGCGGCGTGGACGTCCGGGACGCGCACGCCGTCCGCGTGGCGCTGGAAGGGGCGGACGCCGTCGTCGACGTCCTGAACGTCGGCACGCTCCACGCGGACCGCGCCACGGAGTTCTTCGTGGCCACCACCACGGCCCTGCTCGACGCCGGGAAGGCGGCCGGCGTGGCCCACCATGTCGCTCTTTCGATCGTGGGCGTGGACCGCGCGCCCCATGGCTACTATGCGGCCAAGCTGGCGCAGGAGCGGCTGGTCGAATCCGGCGGGGTGCCCTGGAGCATCCAGCGCGCCACGCAGTTCCACGACTTCGCGCGTCAGATGTACGACGGCGCGCGGCTGGGGCCCCTTCATCTGGCGCCGCGGGCGCGGGTGCAGCCGGTGGAGGTGAGCGAGGTGGCACGGCGTCTGGTGGAGGTCGTGGAAGGCGGCCCGCAAGGGCATGTTGCTGACCTTGCGGGCCCCTGCGAGGAGAGCCTGGCCCGGATGGTGAGGGACTATGCACGTGCACAGGGTGCCACCGGCTGGATCCCGGAGATCTCGCTTCCCGGGAGTCTGGGGCGGGCGCAGCGGGACGGCTCGCTCCTGCCGGGCCCCGGGGCGGTTCTGGGCAGCCGGACCTTCGATGGGTGGCTTGAGGGGCTGAGACGCCATTGATGCCCCACCGGGTATGTGATGGATGACACATACCTTTCCCGGGATGCCTCTGCACCGGCTGTGCGTACAGAGATTCAGCTGATCGTTGTTCACCTGCACATGGGCCGCTGCGGGGTGGTTTTCTAGGCTTGAAGTCAAGCTTTCAGACAACTAGCAAGACAACGAGGGGTTTCAACGATGAAGCGCATCGCCTTGGTCCATGAACGTGCCGTTTCCAGCGCGGAGACCGGCGCCCACTGCCCGGCCTCCGGCATCTGGTTCCCGGAGGGGGACCCCTCCCACGAGCAGTTCATCCCCGAAGGTCACGTGCTCCCCATGGTGAACGGCCAGGCCACGGTGTGGCGCCGTCGTTCCAGCCGTCTTGCCCAGATGGCCTGAGGGCCGGACTTCTCCGCCTCGGCTGAGGCGACGTGACGAAAGATGCCGCCGGACCGTGAGTCCGGCGGCATCTTCTGCGTTTCGGGGGAGGCTCAGGCCTTCGGGGCGTCCAGATCGCTCAACTTGAGTTCCTTGGTCTCCCGGGCGAAGGCCACCGAGATGATCGAGATGACACCCATCAGGGCCAGGTACAGACCGATGGCCATGCCGCTGCCGAACGCCTGGTAGAGGGCCAGCGCCACGATCGGGGAGAGCGAGCCCGCCACCAGTGAGGCCAGGTTGTAGGCGATCGATGTCCCGGAGTACCGCACCGAGGTGGGGAAGAGTTCCGAGAAGAAGGCCCCGATCACGGAGCTGTATGCGGCGAAGATCAGGAGGCCGCCCACCGCGGCCAGGATGATCATGCCGGGATCCCTGGTGTCCAGAAGGGCGAAGAAGGCGAAGCCCCAGGCCACCGTGGCCACGGAGGCGGTGATCATGACGGGCTTGCGGCCGATCCGGTCGGCGAGGATGGCGAGCAGCGGGATGGCCACGACCGCCACGGCCTGCCCGATCATCACGGCGTTCAGCCCCACCTGACGGTTGAGCTTCAGGATCTCCGTGACGTACGTGATGATGAACAGCGAGTAGATGTAGAAGCCCGCGTTCTCGCCCATCCGGCTGCCTGCCGCGATGAGGATCTCGCGCCAGTGGCTGCGGAACACCGTCAGGACAGGCTGCTTGGCGGCCTTGCTGTGCTGTGCCTCGGCCTGCGCCTGGGAGGCCTTGAACAGCGGGGTCTCCTGGACGTAGAGCCGCAGGATGAGCCCGATGATCACCAGGACGGCGGACAGGCCGAAGGCGATGCGCCAGCCCCAGGCGAGGAACTCGGCCTGCGGGAGCACTGCTGAGAGGATGGCCAGGACGCCGGCCGCCAGCAGATTGCCCAGCGGCGGCCCGACGTTCGGCCAGGACGCCCAGAAGGCGCGCTTGGTGCTGTCGTCGCTGTATTCGGAGACCAGCAGTACGGCGCCGCCCCACTCCCCGCCGAGCGCGAAGCCCTGGACCAGGCGCAGGAAGAGCAGGATGAGGGGAGCCCAGATGCCGATCGCGGCATACGACGGGATGAAGGCGATCAGCGCGGTGGCGACGCCCATGAGGAGCAGGCTGGCCACCAGGGTGGTCTTGCGCCCGTGCTTGTCGCCGTAGTGGCCCAGGACCAGGGCGCCCAAGGGGCGGGCCAGGAAGCCGGCGGCGAAGGTGCCCATGGCGAGCATGGTGCTCACCACGGGGTCGCCGCTGGGGAAGAACAGCTTGTTGAAGACCAGGGCGGCCGCGGTGCCGTACAGGAAGAAGTCGTACCACTCGACGGCGGTGCCGGCCAGGCTGGAAGCGGCGACCGCCGGGAGGGTGGTGTGTTTGCGCCGTTCCGGGCGGATGACGGTGGGTGTGCTCATGTGAACCTCGTAGATGCCGGGGCCGCTGCGTCTTTGCGGCGGAGCCAGGGGGTTGGGCGGTGATCCCCTACTCGGGAATGTGACCGTACACACACTGTAGATGGAGTGTATACAGCGTGTCTACGGTTTTTGAGCACCTGTCGGAAGAAGTCGTGGGCCCCTTGAACGACCCCGAGACGACAGATGGTGCCCCTACCCATGGCGGGTAGGGGCACCATCTGTGTCTTCGCGGACCGGGGGCGGGTCAGGAACGGGTTTCCGCGGCTCCTCCGTTCAACGTCCCCCGGCCCGCGAACCGCCAATAGATGCCCTGATCGCGGTGGAATACGGGCACCTATTGGCGGTTCGCGGGGGAGATCAGTGCCAGAAGCCCAGGGAGAACTCGGCGATCAGCGTGGCGAACAGGAAGGACGCCGTGATGGCCACCAGGCCCACCGGGATGATCCTCCAGCCGATCTTGCGCAGCAGCCCGATGTCCTTGCCGAGGGAGAGCCCGGCCAGGGTCAGGACGATCGTGGTGATGGACAGGAAGTCCACCGCACCCACAGTGCTGTGCATGAACGCGGCCAGCGGCGGGATCAGCGGGCTGGACGCCAGGGCGCCCACCGTGGTCAGCCAGATGACGGCCTGGACCTTGTTGCGGGTCAGCTTGGCCAGACCATAGGCGGCCAGGAGCATCGCGATGATGACCAGGTAGCCCACGACCGTCATCACGCTGAAGCCCTTGCCCGCGGCGATGTCCGCCATGATGGCGGTGACCAGGCCCAGCCCGCCCACAATCGGCAGCGAGACCCAGGCGGGCACGGCGGTGTGAGCCGTGGCGTCGGCGACCTCGGAGCGGAAGGCGGCGTTGCCGGCGTCGTCGTTGGCCGGAGCGGCGACCGGAGCCGAGGCGGCGGCCCGGGCGACGGCGGGAGTGCGGGTGAGCAGACGGTACACGCGGTCCGCGAGCGGCAGGGCGATGTACATGCCCACGTAGACGCCCAGCAGGCTGGTGATCATGTTGGACACGGCGGCCATGCCCAGGATGGCCGTCTTGTCATCCGGGTAGGCGCCGATGATGCTGGCCGCGGAGGCCGCCATCATGGAGCCGGACCCCACGCCCGCGCCCATGGCCAGGGCCAGAGGGTCGAAGATCTTCCAGTTGGCCACCAGCGAGGACACCAGGCTGATGTAGATGGCGCCGAACACGGTGCCGAAGACGTACATGGCCAGCACGCCGCGGTACTCATCCGAGTTGGGGCCGAAGCGCTCCGAGACCATGGCGAACGCGGGCTCGCGGTCCAGGGAGAAAGTGGCGCCCACGGTGGCACGGCCCATCTTGAGCAGGACCGCCAGCGGCAGGGCCAGCACGATGGTGCCCAGCAGGTGGCCGATCTCCTGAAGGAGCAGCGCGGGGCCGGCCTTGAGCATGGTGGGGATGTTCGGCCCGATGTCCACGGACAGCCGGGCGCACAGCACCAGCACGGCCACGCCGGACAGGGTGGCGGCCAGACGCTGGTACTTGACCGGCAGCGGCTTGATCTTCTGGACCGAGATGACCAGGCCCATGAGCAGGCCCCACACCATGGGGAAGATGAGGAGTGCGCCGACTCCGACGCTGACCTTCAGAGGTCCGATCAGCTGCGCCGTGATGGCGACGGCGAGGGCCATGGCCGCGAGGGGGAGGGCCTTGGTCCGGGTGGTCTTGGGGGAAGTGGTGGTGGTCATGCGATGGCCTCGGCTGTTGCGGGGTGGTAAGCAGCGGCTGCGAAACGCGCCTTCTGCTCGGGGTCTGACGCCGCGGCGGCCACGGTGGAGGCCATTGCGTAGGCGGCATCGAACATGGCTTCGTAGGCCTTGGGAGTGTCCGCGACGGCGGTGAAGCCGGCGGAGTGGATGGGGGAGCTGGCCCCCGGGATGGCGAACATGGGGTGGATGCTGGGGATCACCTGGCTGATGTTGCCCATGTCCGTGGAACCGCCGCCGGAGGAGTCCTTGGCGGGGGTGACGTCATGCCCTCGGGAGCCATAGGCTGCGCTCCAGTGGGCGGAGAGCTGAGGGTCCTGGAGAAGCGGCTCGTAGAGCGGCTCGATGTCCTCGATGGTCAGGTCCGTGCCCGTGGCCAGTGCGGCGCCCTCGAAGCAGTTCCGCACGCGGGACAGAAGGGATTCGTACTCCGGCAGGGTGAAGGCGCGGCATTCGAAGTCCACCACCGCATGGTCCGGGATGATGTTGGTGGCCACGCCGGCCTCGCGGACGAAGAGGGCCACGCGGTGGTCATCGGGAAGCTGCTGGCGCAGCAGGCCCACGGCCACCTGGCTCAGGACGGCGCCGTCCGCGGCGTTGATGCCGCGATGCGGCATGGCGGCGGCATGGGCCGCCTGGCCGCTGAAGGTGGCGCGGAAGCGTCCGACCGCCTGAGACGTGGTGCCGGTCGGGTTGGCGGTGCGGCCTTCCGGGCCGGGGTGGGCCATGAGGGAGAGCCCGACGCCGTCGAACGCGCCCGCGTCCAGGAGGAGGGACTTGCCGCCGCCGTGTTCTTCCGCCGGGGTTCCGATGGCCTTGAGGGTGATGCCCAGTTCGTCCACCAGGGGTGCCAGGGCCAGCGCGGCGCCGACGGTGGAGCCGGCGATCAGGTTGTGACCGCAGGCATGGCCCACCTCGGGGAGGCAGTCGTATTCGACGCAGATGGCCACCACGAGGTCACCGGAACCGATGCTGGCGCTGAACGCGGTGTCCAGGCCGCCGGTGCCGCGTTCCACCTCGAAGCCCGCCTTCTCCAGCAGCTCGGTGATGGCGGCGGCGGCCTTGAACTCTTCGAAGGAGAGCTCCGGGTTCGCGTGGATGTAGCGGGCCATTTCCAGGACGCCGGGCTGTGCGGCGCTGAGGGCCTGGTCGATCTTTTCGCTGAGGGTGGCTGTGGAAGACATGGTGCTCCTGGGCGTGGGGATGGTGTGGGTGGACCCGGTGACGGGCCGTGGCCGGGATCGGTGTGTCCGGCGAGGGATGCGGATGGTGGGCGGTTCGCCGGCCTCAGTTGGTGTAGAGGTCCAGGTCCTGCCAGAACTGGGAGGTTCTTTCAATGCCGGCTTTGACGCGCTCAGGTTCGCGCGCTTCCATGCCGGCGAGCAGGCCGTACGCCACGGATGTCGAGGCGGTGGCCGACTGGAAGGCGTAAACGCCTTCGGACGGGACGAGCAGCAGATGGTGGCTCGCCTTGGCAAGATCGGTGGACTTGAGGTCCGTGACGGCCACCACCGTGGCGCCCGCCTGCTGGGCGAGCTGCGCGGCGACCGTGAGGTGCTTGAGGGGGCGCCAGAGGTGGAACACCACCAGGACGTCCCCGGGGCCGAGTGAGCTGACCAGTGATGCGAGGTGCACGCCGGCCCGCCCTTCGAAGGTGACGGGATAGCCCATGGTGGCTGCCAGATGGGAGAAGACGACGGCGGCTCCCGAGTAGGAGCCTTGCGCGACCACGGCGATGCGGCGTGCGCCGCAGAGGGCGGCGACGGCGTCGTCGGCAGCCTGCGGGTCCACGCTCTCCATGGCCTGCCGCAGGTTTTCCGCGTCATGTGCCAGGGAGTCGTGAATGGGGGAGCGGACCTCCACGCGATGCGAGAGGGGGGCCGTGTTGGCGATGTGCACCAGGTAGCGGGCCCGGAGTTCGCGTTGCAGATCCGGCCAGCCGCGGTACCCGAGAGCCTGGGCCGTCCGGACGACGCTGGAGCTGTTCACCCCGGCGCGGTTGGCGACCTCGGTGACGTCTCCGTAGGAGGCGAGCTTCGGGTTGACGGTGAGGGCGTCGACCACGCGGGCCTGGGCTTTGGTGAGGCGGGTTTCGGGGATGGCGTCGCCCAGCCATTGCTGACCCATGGTGGGGGATTCGGTGTCCGTTTCCGGGGTGCCGGCGGGCCTGGTCTGAGTCATCGTCACCTCCTCGATTTCCTGTGATCCTCGTCTCATTTGCAATTGTATGTGCAAATTGGCGATTCTGCACAACTTTTTGCAGAACTCGGACGGGCGGCCTGTTTCGGCCCGGCTGGAGGGGTTCCGGGACGCGGGCGGATCGCCGGGGAGAAGCGGAGCGGCGCACTCCCTGGCGGGGAATGCGCCGCTCCGCTGTGCCTTCTGGAGCGTCAGGCCGCGGACTTCCGCCCGCCGCCGAGGGCGATGAACCAGGCGAAGCCGGCCACGAGGTGCATGGCGGCCAGGCTGATGCCCGTGGCGGCGTCCGGCGCGGAGAGCAGTGAGGCGCAGCTGATGACCGCGAACGCCAGGCCGGCCCAGGCGAACCAGCGCTTGGCTGCCGGGCGCTTGCGGGTGATGAGCCACGCGATCACGCCCAGGATGGCCAAGGGCAGGAAGGAGGCGACGGCAGGAGCGAACCACGGGATGAGGGCCGGCTGGGGACTGGCCATGATCATCGAAGCGCCGGACAGGAATCCCGCACCGTAGAGCGCGATGTTCACGACGGCGCTCGCGGCACCCGCCACCAGGGTCCGGCCCCAGAGCGGTGCGGCCCGACGTGCGGGACCCGCGGAGTCCGCGGAGCCGGCGGAGGCTGCGGGCCGCCCGGACGGCCGGAGGCTCGAAGACCTGGTCGCGGGTTCCGTGAAGGTGGTGGTGGCGGCGCTCGCGGGCGAGACCTCCGGGTGGGCCTCGTGGGCCTCCTGAACCGGCTGGGAGTCCGTGGCGGGCTGCGTCTCGTGAACCGGCTGGGAGTCCAGTGTGGGGTAGTCGAGGTAGCCGTGGTCATCCCCGCCGAAGTAGGAGGATGGGTCCGGGGTGTTGTAGGGCCCCTTCAAGGCCAGCCGCTTCGGAAGGTCCGGGTTCGCCAGGAACAGGGCGCCGAAGGAGAGCAGGTCGGTGCTGCCGTCCTTGATCAAACGGAGCGCGCGATCGTCCGTAGGGGTGTTCATGCCCGTGTCCGGGTTGAGCATGAAGGTGGTGGGCCAGGCGTCCCGCAGGTGCTGGGTGAGCTGCCGCCCCGCCTGCTCGATCACGTGGAGGTACGCCAGACCGAGACTGCCGAGCTTCTCCACCAACGGCAGGTAGGTCCTGAGCAGGTCGGGATCGTCCTCGATGTCGTTGAACGAGGCCCCCGGAGACAGTCGGATTCCGGTCCGCTCCGGTCCGATGGCATCGGCCACGGCCTGGGCGACGCGCACCGCGAAGCGCGCGCGGTTCTCCGGGCTCCCTCCCCAGGCGTCGGTGCGCTGATTGGCGTTGACGGAGAGGAATTGATGGACCAGGTAGCCGTTGGCGCCGTGGATCTCCACGCCGTCGAAGCCTGCCTCAATGGCGTTGCGGGCGGCTGCTGCGAAGTCCTGGATGGCCTTCTCGATGTCCGCCTCGGTCATCTCACGTGGCACCACGAAGTCCTGCATGCCCTGGGCGGTGAAGATCCGGCCTTTGGGCTGCACGGCGGACGGGCCCAGCGGGATGATGCTCTCAGAGGAGTTGTCGGGATGGCCGATGCGCCCGGTGTGCATGATCTGCGCGAAGATCCGTCCGCCCGCCGTGTGAACGGCGTCGGTGACGCGCCGCCAGCCCTGGATCTGCTCGGGGCTGTGCAGCCCGGGCGTGCTGGTGTAACCCTGGCCCTCGGGGGAGGGCTGAGCGCCCTCCGAGATGATCAGGCCTGCGCCGGCGCGCTGTGCGTAGTAGGTGGCCATCGACGGCGAGGGGACCAGGCCGGGCTCCAGGGCGCGGCTGCGTGTCATGGGCGCCATGACGATCCTGTTCTTGAGGCTCAGCCCCATCAGGTTGTACGGCTTGAAGGCGATGTCCACGGAAGTTCTCGATTCTCTCGGGGCGACTCAGGGATTTCCTTGTCCGGACAGGATGCCGGGCGAGCGCCGGAAGACGGTTTTCAAGCCCGGGATGACCAGGCTCCGCCAGGGACAACAGGAGAGATCGTGAATAAATTCCTGTTCGGACAACTAAATGGCTCGGGAGGGCTGGCTAGAATTGCGGGCATGGCTGAGGTGGAATCGCAGGACGGGCTTCCCCGCGCCGAATCGCTGGCCGACGGGCTTGCCGATGCGGGGCGCGTGGGGCATGCCATCGTCCAGGTCGCGCGGCTTCACAAGTCCCTCGCGGCGCAATTGCTCCGCCCGGTCGGCCTGCACCTCTCTCAGGAGCTGGTGATGATGCAGCTCTGGGACGCCGGTCCGCAGCGACAGGCGGATCTGGTGCGCATGCTGGGCTCCGACGCGGCGACCATGACCAGGACACTCCGCCGGCTGGAGCACGCCGGGTTCGTCCGCAGGACCCCGAGCGAGACCGACGGGCGGGCGGTAATCGTCACCGCGACCACGGCCAGCAAGGCGCTGCGGCCAGGCGTCGAGAATGCCTGGCGTGAGCTGGAGGAGGCGGTGGTCGCCGGCCTGAGCGAGGAGGACCAGGAGGCCGCGGTTCTCCTGCTTCAGCGGATCGCCAGGGGCCTGGAACAAGGCGTCCGCCAGGTCCGCGATACCTGAGGTCCGTGACGTCGCAGCGGCCCGCGGCCGGTGGTTCACCTGCGTCGCCCGCCTCCGCCCCGGTTTTCTCAGCGGGCGGCCAGATCGTGCCAGAGCAGTGCCACGGTCAGGGAGGCCCGGGACTCCGGGTCCTCCAGTGGAAGGCCGAGCAGGTCCTGTAGTCCCCGGACGTGGGCGTAGAGGGCCTGGCGGCTGACATTCCGCGCCTTGGACAGGGAGGACATGTTCCCGTTGTGTTCCAGGTAGTCCCGCAGGAGCTGAAGAGCACGGGCCTGCCCCGGTTCCATCAGGGGGCCGAGCTCCGCCTGAGCAAAAGACTTCACGCGCGAATCCTGCCCCAGGAGCGCGAGCAGGCCGCGCAGCCGGACGTCGGCGAAGCGGTAGAACGGCAGATTCCGGGAGCCCAGCGTCGCCGCGGTCTCGGCCACTTGATCGGCTGCGTCCAGGCCTCGGGCGGCCGCCACCAGGGAGCGCTCCGCCTGCCCGACGCCGAGCGTCCAGCTGAAGCCTCCCAGCTGGGGCGCTGCGGCCAGCCGGTGCAGGGCGGAATCCTCCAGCTCCAGCGCGGCGAGGGGGAGCAGGATCGCCACGGAACCGGCGTGCAGGCTGGAGGCCAGCACCGGCTGCCGGGCGCTCTGGGCCCAGCCCTGGAGTGCGTCCAGGAAGGCGCGTTCGCGGAGCTGGACCTCCGTGGCGTCGGCTGGATCCGCCGCCGTCCCCGGGCCGGGCGCCGTCGCAGGGGCCTCAAGCCGGGCCACGAGCGGGAGGTAGGCCGCGCCGCGTGACAGGCCGAGAGCGGTGGCCCGCGCCACGGCCTCCTGTTCTTCCGGGGGTATGGCCTGCCGCAGGTCCTGGATCAGGCCGGAGCGTGCCTGGAAGAGCACTTCCCGGCGGTCCCTGCCTGCCATCCGCGCCATGGTCAGCGCCTGGCCGGCGCGTTCCAGGACTTGAAGGGCGTCCGTCAGATCCCGGTTCCGGTGCTGCACGGTGGTTTCTCCGGGCGGCCCGTCCGTCGCCGTCAGTTCCGGCGCCACCAGCCGGCCCCAGCGCTGTCCCGTCAGGCCGACCGGCGTCTGGAGCCATTGCTCTCCGCCGGTGCCGAAGCCGGTGTGGTTCCGGTAGCCCACGAAGCGGGACCGCCCGGCCCAGTCATCCAGCAGCCGCGCCGGATCCCGGTCCCGTGTGGAGTAGCTGAGCACCAGATGGGCGGGGTCCTCGAACACCACCGGGCTGTCCAGCAGTGCGGCGGTGGCGTCCACGATGCCGCTCTCCCCGGTGTTCTCCAGGCTCAGGGCGGTGAACACCTCGTGCACATGCCGGGCGCGCTCCAGCCGGAAGACCTGGTGGTCCATCAGGGCCCGGTGCGCCTCCTCGGTCACCTGGACGAAGCGGACGCGGCGGGTGAGCAGGATCAAGGGGCAGCCCACGGCTGAGGCGGCGTCGCGGAGGAGCGCTGCCGCCGGGACGTCCGGCGCGCCGTCGTCGTCGACCAGCTCCACGACGACGGCGGCCGCGCCCGCACGTTCGAAGTGCTCCAGGAAGGTGCGGGTCAGGGTGGCGGAGTGCCGGAAGGCGAGGCCGGTGGTGAGCACCAGCTCGCCGCCTTCCAGCAGGGTGCTGGCCTCCGCCTCCTCGGCGATGTGGACCCAGCGGACCGGTGCGTCGAGCCCGGCGGCGCCGGCCAGGATCTCCGGGGATCCGGCCGCGAGGGCGTCCACGGCGAGGACATCGCGGACGGTCAGCGGCTTCTGCGGGGGGAGCGACGCCGGGATCATGGACACATTGTATGTTTTTCCGCGGATTACGCGACAGTCTGTCAAGTGTGGTGCGTGTCTCCCTCGGCGCAGGATGGTCTCAGGACATTCCCTGAAAGGAACCACCATGCAGAACATCACGCACTGGATCAACGGCAAGCCGGTCGAGGCCGACGGCAGCCGCTTCGGCGACGTCACCAACCCCGCCACCGGCAAGGTCACCGGACGGGTGGCGCTCGCCAGCAAGGCCACCACCGAGGAGGCCGTGGCCGCCGCGGCCGCCGCGTTCCCCGGCTGGCGTGACACTTCCCTGGCCCGCCGCGTGCAGGTCCTCTTCGCGTTCCGTGAGCTGCTGAACGCCCGGAAGTCCGAGCTGGCCGCCATCATCACCGCCGAACACGGCAAGGTCCTGGAGGACGCTCTGGGCGAGATCGCCCGCGGCCAGGAAGTGGTGGAGTTCGCGTGCGGCATCCCGCACTTGCTCAAGGGCGGCTACACGGAGAGCGCCTCCACCAAGGTGGACGTCCACTCGCTCCGCCAGCCGCTGGGCGTCGCCGCGATCATCTCCCCCTTCAACTTCCCGGCCATGGTGCCCATGTGGTTCTTCCCCGTGGCCATCGCCGCGGGCAACACCGTGGTGCTCAAGCCCAGCGAGAAGGACCCCACCGCCGCCAACTGGCTCGCCTCCCTCTGGAAGGAAGCAGGCCTGCCGGACGGCGTGTTCAACGTCCTGCACGGTGACAAGGAAGCCGTCGACGCGCTGCTGGACTCCCCGGACGTCTCCGCCGTGTCCTTCGTGGGCTCCACCCCGATCGCCCGCTACGTCTACGAACGCGGCACCGCCAACGGCAAGCGCGTCCAGGCCCTGGGCGGGGCGAAGAACCACATGCTGGTGCTGCCCGACGCCGACCTGAACCTGGCCGCCGACGCCGCCGTGAACGCCGGCTTCGGCGCGGCCGGGGAACGCTGCATGGCCATCTCCGCCGTGGTCGCCGTGGACGCGATCGCGGACGAACTCGTGGCGAAGATCGCCGAGCGCACCCGCACGCTGCGGATCGGCGACGGCACCCGCGGCTGCGACATGGGCCCCCTCATCACCGCGGCACACCGCGACAAGGTGGCCGGCTACATCGACGCCGGCATCGAACAGGGCGCCACCGTGGTCCTGGACGGCCGCCACCCCAGCCCCGATGCGGAAGGCGACGGCTTCTTCCTCAACCCCACCCTCTTCGACAACGTCACCCCGGACATGACCATCTACCAGGACGAGATCTTCGGCCCGGTCCTCTCCGTGGTCCGCGTCCCCGGCTTCGGCGAGGGCCTGGAACTCATCAACTCCAACCCCTACGGCAACGGCACCGCCATCTTCACCAACGACGGCGGAGCGGCCCGCCGCTTCGAGAACGAGGTCACCGTGGGCATGGTGGGCATCAACGTGCCCATCCCCGTGCCGATGGCCTACTACTCTTTCGGCGGGTGGAAGAACTCCCTCTTCGGCGACACCCACGCCTACGGGGCGGACGGCGTCCACTTCTTCACCCGCGGCAAGGTGGTCACCACGCGCTGGCAGGACCCCAGCCACGGCGGGCTCAACCTCGGTTTCCCCACCAACGCCTGAGCGCGCGCCGGCTCCCCACGGACATGGGGAGCCCGGCGGCCAGGTGACGGCGCCGCCCGGGTGGCCACGCGCCGTCGTATTCCTCCAGCACCTCCACCAGCCTCACCCACCGATGCAAAGGAACCTCCCATGAGCCTTGAGACGCTCCCCGGCACGGAGACCATCCCACCCACCGCCGAAGAGATCGAAGCCGGCCGCCGCGCCCATGACCTGGACCGCGCGCATGTCTTCCACTCCTGGTCCGCCCAGGACACCTTGAACCCCATGACCATCCTCAAAGCGGCCGGGTCGGAGATCTGGGACGGCGAGGGACGGCGCCTGATCGATCTGTCCAGCCAGCTGGTCAACACCAACATCGGGCATCAGCATCCGCGCGTGGTGGCCGCCATCCACGCCCAGGCGGGCAAGTTGTGCACGGTGGCGCCGCAGTACGTGAACGACGCCCGTTCCGAGGCGGCCCGGCTCATCACAGAGCTGGCGCCCGAGGGGCTGAACCACGTCTTCTTCACCAACGGCGGGGCGGACGCCAATGAGCACGCCATCCGTATGGCGCGCCTGCACACGGGCCGCCGCAAAGTGTTCTCCGCCTATCGCAGCTACCACGGCGGCACCGAGCTGGCCGTCAACGTCACGGGAGACCCTCGGCGTTTCCCCAGCGACGCCGGGGACGCGGGCGTGGTGCACTTCCTGCCGGCCTACCTGTACCGCTCCTACTTCGGCTCCACCACGGAGGCGGAGGAGACGGAACGCGCCCTCAAACACCTGGAGGACATGATCGTCCTGGAGGGCGCCTCGAACGTGGCGGCCGTGATCCTCGAATCCGTGCCGGGCACGGCGGGGATCTACGGACCTCCCGCGGGGTACCTGGAGGGTGTCCGGGAGCTCACCCGCAAACACGGCATCCTGCTCATCGCGGACGAGGTCATGGCGGGCTTCGGCCGCACGGGCGAATGGTTCGCGATCGACCGCTGGGACATCACCCCGGACCTCATCACTTTCGCGAAGGGCGTCAACTCGGGCTACGTGCCGCTGGGTGGTGTGATCATCTCGGACGAGGTGTTCGACACCTTCCGGCAGCGCGTCTACCC
>Ga0153950_1000008_pt1 | contig 97560 bp, 85 predicted proteins | sample TSNJ034MetaG_FD_104737 | JGI IMG/M metagenome (GOLD analysis project Ga0153950, IMG submission 104737) | Attine ant fungus gardens microbial communities from New Jersey, USA - TSNJ034 MetaG | ecosystem: Host-associated > Fungi > Mycelium > Unclassified | place: USA: New Jersey, Wharton State...
ACCACCAGGCACACCGCTGCGGCCACGCCCCAGAGGACGCCCACCGGGTCCACCCGCGCACCGCCGAGGTCCAGCACCAGAAGCAGGCCCGCGATCGACACGACCGTGCCGGTGATGGTGAGCCAGCGGGGGGCGTGGCGCTTGACCAGCCAGAGCCAGAGCACGATCATGACCGGCGCCAGGTACTCCAGGAGCAGCGCGACACCCACGGAGAGCGTCTGGACGGCGTTGAAGTAGAAGAGCTGACAGGCCGCCACTCCGAACACTCCGAAGAGGACGATGGTGAGCCAGTTGTCGCGCACCTGGTGCCATTTGCCACGCAGCGACCACAGGGCCGGAAGCGTCAGGATGACGACCGCGCCGCTCAGGCGCATCGCGACCGCGGCGCCGGGGGACCAGCCCATCTCCAGGAGGGACTTGCCGAAAGACCCCGAGGTGGCGAACACCGCCGAGGACAGCAGCGCCACGGGGACGCCGACGAAAGCCGAAGGGGCGCGACGGGCCGTGGATGCAGTACGGGACATGGCGAATTCCTGTCAGGAGTGAAACGTGCTTTACTCGTGACAGTAGTGGCAAGGGATGTAAGGAGTCAATGTGATCTTTGCTCATGACACCGAGGTGGCCCTCCGCTCCACCATGAACCTGATCAACACAGGGGCGAACGGAGCGGAGCTCCTCCCCGACGACGAGCGGCTGACCGCCTTCCTGGCGCGCGAGGAGTTCTACGGCTCCCGCACGCACGACGACGCCGAGCTCGCCTCCGTGCGCCGACTGCGGGACGTGCTGCGCGCCCTCTGGACGTCCCCGGAGGACGCGGCGGCGGAGGAGGTCAACCGGATCCTGCGGGAGGCTCAGGCGCTTCCGCAGCTCATGAAACACGACGGGCTGGACTGGCACCTCCACGCCACCACCCATGCGGCCCCCCTGGCGGACCGCATCGGCACGGAGACGGCCATGGCCATCCTGGACGTCATCCGCTCCAAAGAGCTCTCCCGGCTGGCGCTGTGCGCGGCCGAGGACTGCGACGCCGCGGTGCTGGATCTGAGCCGCAACCGCTCCAAGCGCTTCTGCGACACAGGGAACTGCGCCAACCGCACGCACGTGGCCGCCTACCGGGCGCGGCAGCGCGGCTGAACGCCCGACGGGCGCCTGACGGACTTCGCCGGTCCTCACCGGCTCCTCGCCCCGCGAGGATCCGGTGAGTCAGGCCGGGCCGGACGGGCTTTGCCGCCCCGGCCGGACCGGACGGATCAGACCCGGACGGTCAAACCGCGCCGGGCGTCAGCGGCCGACCTTGCCCATGAGGGAAGCCAGGGGCCGCAGGAACACGGGGCGCGCCAGCAGCCAGGCGCCCGCCATGACCACCAGCGAGACCACGAAGAGCCAGAAGCCCAGCCAGTCCTCGCCGTCGTGGTTGCCGTACATGTGGTTCAGGTTCCGCAGGACCCCCGTGCTGAGCACCAGGAACACGTGAACCACCACGAAGCCCACGAAGTAGATCATGACGGGGAAGTGGACCTTGCGCGCCAGTTCCAGCGGATAGAACTTGTTGATGGCGGCCTTCTTCGGCCAGGCGCCGGACATCCGGATGCCCGTCAGGAGGGCCAGCGGGGCCGCCACGAACACCGTGAGGAAGTAGGTCAGCAGCTGCAAGGCGTTGTAGTTGACCCAGCCGTTCTCCGTGGGCCAGTCCAGCGAGGCGTACTGGAGGCCTGCGGAGATCGCGTTCGGGAAGACGTCCCAGCTGGTGGGGACGATCCGGGCCCAGTGGCCCGTGGCGAAAAGCAGGACCATGAACACCACACCATTCAGGACCCACAGCGCGTCGAGGCAGAGGTGGAACCAGAGATCCAGGGAGATCTTGGTGGGCGGGTTCTTGGTCTTGATCAGGCCTTTGTTGTTGCGGGTGAAGTACGCCGCAGGCCGCTGCACGGTCCGCACCTGAATACCGGATCGCACGATCAGGAGCAGGAAGAAGGCATTGAGGAAATGCTGCCAGCTCAGCCAGAGCGGCAAACCCTCCTGCGACCCTTCGGGAAGAGCCGAATGGCCGGGGTAGCTGCGGATGAAGTCCTGCCCCGGCCCGGTGGAACGGATCCACATGGCCAGGAGCACCACCAGCACCGCACCCAGCACCACGGCGCCCGCGGTGATCAGAGTCTTCCGGGACGGCATCGCCAAGGCCCCGCCTCGCGCATTCTTCGCGGCACCGCTTCCCGGCTTGCGGGGCGCTTTGGGGGCAGGGGGAACGCGGGACATGGACCGGGACACCTCATCTGTTGGCGGCGCACAGGGTGTCTGCGCCGTGTCGGTATGCGAAGTGCAGCCAGTCTAACGAGTGGCCCGGATTTCTCCCTAGTGGCGGGAGCCCTGCTCGTCTTCCGGCTTCTCGGAATCCTCAGAGGTGTCCTCGTGGCCCGTGGAGGAGAGGTGCACGCCGGAGCCTTCGCCGAGGTGCGGGGCGTTGTCCTTATGGGTCAGGGAGAGCATGGCGGAGATGACCAGCGTGACGATGAACGCGATGCCGGCGCCCGTGAAGGCGAGGTCGAAACGCTGCATCTTGGCGCTGCCGCCGGAGGCGAAGATCAGGACGCCGAAGAAGGCCACCACGGCCCAGAAAGCGGAGAACATCAAGGGGCCCTTGATGGACGACCGCACTGAACGCTGTTCTTCCGGCTGATGCCCGTCCACTGTCCAACTCCTGGCTTGTCGTGCGTCTGAATCGTGCAGCCCACAGGCTGCCGCATCCTGCGTGCCCTCCGGGCACTGGCTTCTACCTCGCGTAGAACCCCTACTAGTTTACGCGTTCAGCGTTCCGGGGCTGCGCCGGGCGTCGTGACGCAAGGTCAGCGCCGCCAGGATCCACAGCACGCCGGTCAGCACGGCGCCGCCGCCGGCCACTCCCAGGAGCGCGTGGGCGCCGAGGGAGATGAAGAACGGCAGGAGCAGAGCGGTTCCCAGCCCGATCACGCCGGAGATCAGCCAGTCCCGTCCCAGCAGGCTCGCCTCGCTGGAGGAGCGGCGCTTGAGGAACAGGCCCACCTCCACGGCGCCCGCCACCGCCAGAGCGGCGGACAGGGCGAGGGTGACCCCCGCGTCCGTGTGCGGGTTAAGCACCAGGATCACGACGACGGCGGCCGCCTCCGCGATCGCGGCGACGCGCAGCGGCAGGCGCAGCGACTCCGGCGAGAGCCGGGCGAGCCACAGCAGAGCGGCCGCGCTGAGCAGCAGATACCCGGCGGACGCATAGGCATAGACGGCCAGGCTGGGTCCCACCCAGAAGACCGTGAGAGCCCCGAAGGCCAGAGTAACCACCGCACGGACCAGCAGTGGCGCCCAGAGCCTCCCGGCATCCGGGGAGACGCGCTGGAGCCCGGCAGGCTCGTTCTGGGGGATTTCCTGGTCCATAGTCACGCCTTCCAGCTTAAAGCCGCGGGGGTCAGGCGGCGAATCGGGGAAGTCTTCCGCACTCCATCCCGTACCGGCATGGGACGAAGTGGCAGGCATCCGGCCCGGTCGCTGCATCTCCAGGGGTCACCCTGGTCCGCCCGGGCCAAGCCGGCAGCGCGTCCGACGACGCCGTTCGATGACGCCGTTCAGGCCCGGGCCTCAGCCCCGGCCACCATCCAGCTGTCCTTCCGGACGCGCCACCCGAGCGTCAATGCCCTTGCGGACATATAACCCAAGCCGAATGCGAGCCACAGCCAGAACAGGGCCCACGGACCCTCCTGTGGTCCCAGGAAGTGGACACCCAGCAGCAGCGGCGCGTAGACGAGCACGTTGACCACGCCCGCCAGGGCCAGGTATCTCGCGTCCCCGGCACCGATCAGCACACCGTCCAGCACGAAGACCAGTCCCGCGATCGGCTGGCCCACGGCCAGCACCAGGAGTGCGGCCAGCAAAGACTGATGCACCCTCTCATCCGGAGTGAAGAGCCACCCCACCCAGGGGGACACCGCCGCCAGGAAGACCCCGGTGACCACACCGAAGCCGAGACCCCAGCGCATCATGGTCCGGGTCAGTTCCCGAACCTTGCCCAGTTCGTGGGCTCCCAGCTCCTTGCCGATCATCGCCTGGGCGGCGATGGCAAGGGCATCCAGGGCGAAGGCCAGGAAGCTGAAGATGGTCATGGTGAGCTGATGCGCCGCCAGGTTCACGGCCCCCTGCGCACTCGCCACGAACACCGTGGCCAGAATGGCCAGGCGCATCGAGGCCGTACGGAGCATGAGCCAGGAACCCACCTGCGCCAGTGACAGCACTCCGCGCAGATCGGGGAGCATCCGCACGCCCATCCGGGATGCGCGCCGGGCCACCATGACGATGTAAACCAGCGCCATGAGCCATTGGGCGATGCTCGTGCCCAGGGCGGAGCCTGCCACGGACAGCCCCATGCCGTAGACCAGAACCCAGTTCAGGATGATGTTGAGCCCGAAGCCGGCACCGGCCACCACCAGAGGCGTACGGGTGTCCTGGAAGCCTCGCAGGACACCCGTGCCGGCGAAGACCAGCAGCATGGCCACCAGCCCGGGCAGCGACCACAGCAGGTACTCCGCAGCGAAACCGAGCACCGCTTCGTCGCTGGCTCCCAAGGAGGCCAGCAGCGGGCGAGCGGTCCACAGCCCCAGGAACGCGAGGACCACGCCCAGGGCACCGGCCAGCCAGAGTCCGTCTCGGCCCGCGGCGAGGGCTTTCTCCGGATGCCCGGCACCTACCAGCCGGGCCACGGCCGGCGTGGTCGAATAGGCCAGGAAGACCATGAGCCCCACCGCGGTGTGCAGCACCGTGGTGGCCAGTCCAGCGCCGGCCAGTTCCGCCACGCCCAGATGGCCGATGATGGCGGAGTCGGCCAGGAGGAAGAGCGGCTCCGCGATGAGCGCCCCGAAGGCCGGGACGGCCAGCCGGAGGATCTCGCGGCCCAGGCGCGCATCGCGCGCCATCAGAAACCTTCTTGTTCTGCGGCCATGTCCTTGAAGCGCGAATAACGGCCCTGGAACGCCACCACCAGGTCCTTGGTGGGACCGTTACGGTGCTTGGCGATCAAGATGTCCGCCTCACCGGCGCGGGCCGTCTCCTTGTCATAGACCTCTTCACGATGGAGGAGGATGACCATGTCAGCGTCCTGCTCGATCGAGCCGGATTCACGCAGATCCGAGACCATCGGCCGCTTGTCGGTCCGCTGCTCGGAACCACGGTTCAGCTGTGACAGGGCGATGACCGGGACCTGGATCTCCTTGGCCAGGAGCTTGAGGGCACGGGAGAATTCGGAGACTTCCTGCTGACGGGACTCGACCTTCTTGCCGCTGGTCATCAGCTGGAGGTAGTCGAGGATGACCAGCTTGAGGCCGTGCTGCTGCTTGAGGCGGCGGCACTTGGCGCGGATCTCCATCAGCGTCATGTTGGGGCTGTCATCGATGAAGAGGGGCGCATCGTTCATGCTGGCCATGCTGCCTGCGATCTTGTCCCACTGGTCCTGCTTGACGGTACCGCGGCGCAGGTCCTGGAGGTTGATCTCCGCCTCCGCGGAGAGCAGGCGCATGGCGATCTCATTCCGGCCCATTTCCAGGGAGAAGAAGACGGTCGGGAGGTTGTTGGCGATGGCTGCGGAGCGGGCGAAGTCCAGGGCGAAGGTCGACTTGCCGACGGCGGGACGGGCCGCGATGACGATCATCTGGCCGGGGTGCAGCCCATGCGTCAGATCGTCGAACTCCCGGAAGCCTGTGGGGATGCCGGAGATGCCGCCCGTCTGCGTGCCCGCCGCTTCGATCTCGTCAAGCGTGGGCTCCATGACGTCCTTGAGGGCGACATAGTCCTCGGTGGTGGTGCGTTCCGCGACCGCGTAGACCTCGGCCTGCGCCTGGTTGACGAGTTCCTCCACCTCACCGTCCTGGCCGTAGCCCAGCTGGACGATCTTGGTGCCGGCCGTGATGAGGCGGCGCAGGACTGCGCGTTCAGCGACGATCTCCGCATAGTAGTTGGCGTTGGCGGCCGTGGGGACCGTCTGCAGCAGCTCGTGCAGGTAGGCGGGCCCGCCGATGCGGTTGATCTCACCGCGCTTGGTCAGCTCGTCCGAGACCGTGACCGCGTCCACGGGCTCGCCCCGCGAATCCAGGTCCAGGATGGCGTCGAAGATCGCCTCGTGGGCCGGACGGTAGAAGTCATTGCCGCGCATGACCTCGCTGACGCTGGAGATCGCGTCCTTGGAGAGCATCATGGCTCCCAGGACGGACTGCTCAGCAGCGATGTCCTGCGGGGGAGTCCTCAGGTTGTCGTCTTGACGCGGGCCATCCACGGCCTCGATGGGCGCTACGGACACGATTGCCTTCCTTTTCCTGCTGCCTGTCAAGAAGATCTTCTCCGGGAGGACTGACAGGAATTTCCCGGCCGGAACGGAACCCCGCCCTCTGTGCCTTCCGGAACCGGCCCGGGATCATGTCCGGCTCGCCCGGTCCCTGCCCGCGGGCCCCTCCGCGAACCGGTTGATGAGGCGGTCCAGCCGCGCGACGCGGGCCATTCCGGGTGGAGTACCCACTCACGGTAGTCGGGTTTCCCACAGGCTCCAAGCCGGTTGTTGCTCACAGCTGTGGATAACTTGTGGATGACTGGAGGCGGCTTGTGTGCATCCCTGGGTTCACTTGTGGGTAAGTAGCGCCCCTCCAGCCCCAAACAATGTGTTGACCTGCGAAAACTCTGTCTACACCGTGTGGAAGGAAGATATTTCGGCATATTTTTTCATCCACAGGTCGCCGGACTTCTTGTGGACAACCAGGCGCTTCCACCCCTGGATGACTGTGACCTGGAGCCATGCACCGCGCGCCCGACTGGAATAGGCTGGAGGAGTGGAACCTCTGCTGATCCCGCTGCTCATCCTGCTCGCCGTCGTGGCCGTGGTTCTCCTGCTGTCCCGCCGCTGGAACCGCGCCTCGGAGCCCCGCGAAGAACAGGATCCCCGGGAGCTGGCCCGGGAATCCACGCGCCGGCTGACCCCCGAACAGCACCGGGTGCTCTACTCCCTCATCGCCCAGGAACAGCTCATCGGAGCCATCAAGGTCTACCGGGAGGCCACCGGCGTCGGCCTGCGCCAGGCCCGTGACACCGTCCTGGCGATGGCCAGGTATCCGCAGCCGTACATCGCGCCGCCCCAGCCCGGCGCTCCGGTGAAGAGCGCGGAGGAGGACGCCCCGGAGGTGTTCAGCTACCGCTACCGGGCCATCGCCAGCAGCGGCGACACCACCCTGGAGGTGAGCAGCAACATGCTCAATGACCAGATCTACGGCAGAATCCGGGAACTCGCCGTCCAGGGCGAGCGCGAACAGGCAGCCGCCCTCCTCGCCCGCCACTCGACCATCTCACTCGATGAGGCCCGGGAGTTCGTCTCCCTGCTCTAGCGGCTCCCGATGCCCGCCAGGAGCTGCTCGAAAGGGAGGGACACCATGTCGTCCTCCCGGCGCCTGGCGGGGGCCTCCGCGATGATCCCGGCCAGCTCACGCCCAGCCCGCTCGATCCGGTCCGCCAGCGTCCCGCGCTGCCCGCCGTCGTCGGCCGTTCCCCAGTCCTGCGGCCCCGCGAAGACGGCGGTAGGGACCACCCGGGAGCGGAAGTAACCGAACAGGGGACGCATGGCGTAGTCCAGCACCATCTGGTGCCGGTCCGTGCCTGCTGTGGCGCCCAGGAGGACCGGAGTGCCTTCCAGCGCCTTGGGATCGACGACGTCGAAGAAAGACTTGAAGAGGCCACTGAAGCTCGCGCTGAACACGGGGCTGACGGCCACCAGACCATCGGCACTCTCCACGGCGGAGATCAATTCGGCCAGCCGCGGAGCCGCGAATCCCGTGACGAAGTTGTTGGCGACGTCCACGGCGTAGTCCCTCAGCTCCACCACCTGGATCTCCGACTGCACACCGAGATCCGCCAAGGAGCGCTGAGTCGCCGCGGCGAGCTGATCCGCCAGCAGACGGCTCGACGACGGCACGCCCAGTCCCGCCGAGAGAACCACGATCCGGCGGGGCTCAGTTGCTGATTCCATGTGATCCACACTCCCATAGTAGATGCATTTGCATTTACTTTCCTTAACGTCTGTCCCGCGGATCTATTCCCGCGGCCTCCGCGGTGCTTGGATTGAGGGATGGAACCCCTCGGCGCAGCACCAGGAACATCACCCACGGACGAGCTCATCGGCTCCCTGGAGCGCCCGGAGCAGCAAGCGGACTCCCGGGCTCTGGTGAAGCTCTTCAGCGCCCTGAGCGGGCAGGAGGCCGTGCTGTGGAGCGGAAGGATCGTCGGTTTCGGGCTGTACCACTACCACTACGAGAGCGGCAGGCAAGGTGATGCTCCCCCTCTGGGTTTCTCCCCGCGGAAGGGGAAGTTCGCCCTGTACGGGCTGTTGGTGCGCCCGGACGCGGACCGCCTGCTGGAAAGTCTGGGCAAGCATCGGCGAGGGGTGGGGTGCCTCTACGTGAACCGGCTCTCCGATGTGGACCTGGAAGTCCTGAGTGAACTGGCCAGACTGGGATACGCGCACACCATGGAGCACTTCCACCGGCCCTGACCCCCGGCGCCCCGGACCGGCGCTGCACACCGGCCGGTGACGGCAGCGGGGCTGACGACGCAGGGCACCGCAAGCCTGCAGCACACGCCAGGCAGGCGGCGGGACGCCTGGGGAATGACGAAGGCGCCCCACCCAAAGGGTGGAGCGCCTTCCGAAGTCCTGCGTCAGCATAGGTGCGCAAGTGGGGTGCCCTCAAGAATCTCGCAAAGCTCGATTCCTCGGGCCCCTGCTTACTTGCTGGCCACGATCTCCAGGTTGACCACAGCGGTCACGTCGTCGTGCAGACGGACGTTCGCGGTGTAGGTACCGGTGGACTTGATGTGAACCGGCAGCTGCACGGAGCGCTTGTCGACGGAGCCCAGGCCTGCGGCCTCGACAGCGGCGACGACGTCGCTCGGCTTGATGGTGCCGAAGAGACGACCGGCAACGCCGGCCTTCGCCTTCAGGACGACCTTCTTGGCGGACAGCTGGGCAGCCTGGGCCTGAGCGGCCTCAAGGCTGGCCTGCTGACGAGCAGCACGGGCGGCCTTGATGCTCTCAACCTGCTTCTCGCCACCGCGAGTCCAGGTCAGAGCGAAGCCGCGGGGCAGCAGGTAGTTACGGGCGTACCCGTTCTTGACCTCGACCACGTCGCCAGCAGCACCGAGACCGGTGACTTCCTGGGTAAGAATGAGCTTTGCCATGGTAGTGAATCCCTTCCTTAGCCGCGGCCAGCGCCGGAGTAAGGGAGCAGGGCAACTTCGCGGGCGTTCTTGATAGCCTGGGCGATCTTGCGCTGTTCCTGAACGGAGACACCAGTGACACGGCGGGCACGGATCTTGCCACGGTCAGAGATGAACTTGCGCAGAAGTGCGACGTCCTTGTAGTCGATGACGGTGATGTCAGCGGCCTTCAAGGGGTTGGACTTTGGTTTGGGCTTACGGATTTCAGCCTTAGCCATCGTGGAGCTCCTTTTCCTGGGAGCCCGTGGAGTGATCCACGGGATGGTGAATGTTGTGGTTTAGAAAGGCGGTTCGGAGTCCGGACCGTTGCCCCAGCCATCGGAGACACCCGGGGTCGCCCACGGGTCATCCTGCGGCTGAGCGGCCGGACGCTGCTGCGGACGGCTGTTGCCGCCCCAGTTGCCACCCTGGTTGCCCCAGGAGTCGCCACCGTTGCCGGACTGGCCACCGTTCCAGCCACCGCCACCCTGAGCGCCGGAGCGCTGGTTGCGGTTGACCTTCGCGTTGGCATACCGGAGGCTCGGGCCGATCTCGTCGACCTCAAGCTCCATCACGGTGCGCTTCTCGCCTTCCTTGGTCTCGTAGGTGCGGCTCTTCAGACGGCCGCTGACGATCACGCGCATGCCCTTGGTCAGGGATTCAGCGACGTTCTCGGCAGCCTCCCGCCAGATCGAAGCGCGAAGGAACAGGGTTTCCCCGTCCTTCCATTCATTCGACTGGCGGTCAAAGGTCCGCGGGGTGGAAGCAATGGTGAAGTTCGCCACGGCCGAACCGGACGGTGTGAACCGCAGTTCGGGGTCGTTGGTGAGATTGCCAATAACGGTGATTGGGGTTTCGCCTGCCATCTGCTTCCTCCTGGGGGTTCCTGCGAGAAATGTGGAGGACCGAAGTCACGCAGAATTACTCTGCGGAAACCTTCTGGTCTTCCGGACGGATGATCTTGGTGCGCAGAACGGTCTCGTTGAGGCCGAGCTGGCGGTCCAGTTCCTGAGCGGTAGCGGGAGCAGCGGTGAAGTTGACCACTGCGTAGATACCCTCAGACTTCTTCTTGATTTCGTAGGCCAGACGGCGACGGCCCCAGATGTCAACGTTGTCGACGGTTCCACCGTCGGTGGTGATGACATTCAGGAACTTCTGCAGCGACGGCTCAACGGCGCGGTCTTCGACCTCGGGGTCGAAGATCACCATCAACTCATAAGGACGCATATGTGAACCCACCTCCTTTGGGCTGAACGGTTACGGTCTTTCCGTAACAGGAGGTTCATTGCGACTGTCGGTGGCTCTGCCCTCCGATTGAGGACAGGGCGCAACACAGACTTCACAATCTTAGTGCATTTCACGCCTCAAGCCTATTCGGCGTCCCGCGGGCGCGACAGAGGCTCTCCACGCATGTGGACGGCGCACTCGACAAGGCTGTGGACGGCCTGCGGCTAGCCTTGGGTCATGACCCCCACAAAACCGGTCCGCAGGGCACGCCTCCGCTTCCTCATCATGCTGATCGTCGGAGTGACGACCGCGGTGATCGTCTTCCTCACGGGACACGCCGTTCAGGCCCCGGCGGCAGGGTGGGCGGCGGCAGCCGGTTCCTATGTCGGCTGGGTGATCGCCCGCACCATCCGTCTCAACGCAGCGCAGACCCGCGCCCATGCGACCTCAGAGGATCCGTCCCGCGGTGTGACGGAGGCGCTGATCCTGAGCGCCAACATCGCGGCGATCGCCGCCGTCGCCATCCTGGTGTTCTCCTCACATCAGGGGGATTCGTCCCAGCGGCTCTCCAACGCAGCGCTCGGCTTCGTGACCGTCGCCTTGTCCTGGATGCTCATCCACACCCTCTTCACCCTCCGCTATGCCGAGCTCTACTACTCCGGTGACGAGGAGGGCGGGATCGCCTTCAATCAGGACGAGCCCCCGCAGTACACGGACTTCGCATACCTGGCCACGAGCATCGGCATGACCTACCAGGTCTCCGACACCAATCTGGAGACCACCGTCATCCGCACAGAGGCCCTCAAGCACTCGCTGCTCTCCTACCTCTTCGGCACCGTGGTCCTGGCCAGCACCATCAACCTGGTGGTGAGCATGGCGGCCTGACGGACGCCCGGGTTCGCAGGACCCTCGCCCGCCACCGCATACGTCAGCGGCCCCACGGAGTTCCGTGGGGCCGCTGACGTATGCGGACCGGAGCAAAGGGCGCAGCCGGGACTCAGACCGCCGTCCGGAAGAACAACTCGGTGGCGCGGGCCAGCCGGAACGGGTCCTGCACACCGCACAGTTCGCGGGCGGAATGCATCGAGAGCAGCGCGACGCCCACATCCACGGTCCGGATGCCCAGACGAGTGGCCGTCAGAGGCCCGATCGTCGAGCCGCACGGCACATCGTTGTTGGAGACGAACTCCTGGTAAGGGACCCCGGCCCCGGCACACAGCCGGGCCCAGAAAGCCGCCCCGGTGGCGTCCGTGGCGTAACGCTGATTGGCGTTGATCTTCAGCAGTGGCCCGCCGTTGAGCACGGGCCGGTTGGCCGGGTCGTGCCGCTCGGGATAGTTGGGGTGCACGGCGTGCCCGGCATCCGCGGAGACACAGAACGATGCCGCCAGGGCCTGTCGCCGCTGGCTCACCGTCGCGCCGAGGCCGTCCGAGATCCGGGTCAGGATGTCTTCGAGGATCGGCCCGCAAGCACCCGAGCGCGAACCGGACCCGATCTCCTCATGATCGAAGGCCGCCAGCACGGCGATCGGACCACCGGCCGGGACATCCGAGGCCGCGTGACCGATCAGGGCCACGAGGCCCGCATGCGTCGCGGAGAGGTTGTCCAGACGCCCGGAGGCGAAGAACTCACCCTTGGTGCCGAAAACCGCAGGCTGCTGCGAATCCGCCACGACGACGTCGTACCCGCCGATCAGCGCGGGGTCCACCCCGCCGCCCGGCACGTGGGCGGCCAGCACCGCCAGGAGGTCCTCCTGGAGCGGATCGCCCAGGCCGAACACCGGGTTCATGTGGTGCTGCTTGTCCAGCGTGAGGCCGTCGTTCACGCCGCGATCCAGGTGGATGGCCAGCTGGGGGAAGCGGAGGACCGGCCCGGTGGCCGTGAGGTGCTCGCTGCCGTCCAGCATCACCAGTCGTCCGGCCAGGCGGAGTTCACGGTCCAGCCAGGAGTTCAGGAGCGGGCCGCCGTAGACCTCCACACCCGCCTGGAGCCAGCCGAAACGGCCCGTGGTGGGGCGGGGCTTGAGCTTGAAAGAGGGGGAGTCCGTGTGCGCGCCCAGGATGTTGAACGGCGTGGTGGCCCCGGCACCACCGGGCGTCACCCAGGCGATGAGCGCGCCGTCGCGGATCACGTAGAACGCGCCCGGGCCGCCCGCCCAGGGCTCGCGCTCGTCCAGCGCGGTGAAGCCGGCCGCGTCGAGCCGGGCGGCCGCCTCATGGGCGGCGTGGAAGCTCGACGGCGAGGCGCTGACATAGGCGCCCAGGTCCTGGATGTGTTCGTATGCGGTGGCAGGAGAAGACATGCTTCAAGGCTAGTCCCCTGCCGCTGCGTGCTCAGGAGTGGCGGGTCCAAACGGCCTGAACCGGCCACAAGTGAGCACGCAACCCGCGCGGCAGGTCAGTAGTCCGGGTTGCTCGGGACCACCAGGCCGGTCTCGTAGGCATAGACCACCGCCTGGACACGGTCCCGCAGGTGCAGCTTGGCCAGAATGCGGCGCACATGGGTCTTCACCGTGGCTTCGGAAAGGAAGAACTTGAGGGCGATCTCCCCGTTGGTCAGCCCCTCCGCCATCGCCAGCAGGACCTCCGTCTCCCGGGGAGTGAGTTCTTCGAGCATCGGATCACGGGGGGCCTGATGACCATCTCCGTGGCCCCGGCCCGCACCGCGCACGTAAGTCTCCAGGAGCCGCTGGGTGACCCGGGGCGCCACCACGGCGTCACCGCTGGCCACCACGTGGACGGCATGGATCAGCTCCTCCGGCGCCACGTCCTTGAGGAGGAATGCCGAGGCCCCGGCCTGGAGACCCGCGAAGGCGTACTCGTCCAGGTCGAAGGTGGTCAGGATGATCACCTTCGTCTCGGGGTGCGCAGCGGCGATCAAGCGCGTGGCCTCGATCCCGTCCATGCCCGGCATCCTCACGTCCATCAGCACCACGTGGGGCTTCAGGGCGCTCACCTGCCGCACCGCTTCGGCGCCGTTGGAGGCCTCGCCCACTACAGTGAGGTTCTCATCGCCTTCCAGCACCAGCCGGAAGCCCACCCGCAGCAGCGGCTGATCGTCCACCAGCAGCAGCCGCACCGGACCGTTCAAGGCCCCCTCGGGCTCGTTCACCAGCTCAGGCATCGCCTGCCACCCCCTTGTCGTAGTGCAGTTCCGCGGTGACCAGCCAGCCACCGGCCGGCAGCGCCGCAGCCTGCACAGTGCCACCGTACATGCCCGCCCTGGCACGCATGCCGGGAATGCCCTGACCGCTGCCCACGGCGGCCGCCGGCCCAGGCCCATAAGCCGCCCCGACGCCGTCGTTCTGCACCCGGATGCTCACCATCCCAGGGGTGTGCTCCACCATGGCATCCACCCGGGACAGCGCCTTGCCGTAGCGCAGCACATTGGTCAGTGCCTCCTGCAGGATCCGGTAGACGGAGAGTCTCAGGGTGGTGTCCCCCGGCAGGACAGCACCGCTGTAGGTGAACGTCAGGGGCAGCCCGGCCGTGCGGAACCCGGACACCATCCGCTCCAGATCGGCCTCACCGTCCAGAGGGGTCAGGGGAGCTTCGCCATCCTCGTCGCGGAGCACACCCAGCACCCTGCGCGTGTCCGCCAGGGCCGCGCGCCCCGTCCGGGAGAGTTCGGAGAGCACCTCGGCCGCGCGTTCCGGGTCCCTTTTCAGGACGGTGGAGGCGCCATCGGCCAGCGAGACCATGACCGTGAGGGAATGCGCCACCACATCGTGCATCTCGCGGGCGATCCGGCTGCGTTCCGCGGAACGTCCCCATTGATTGGACTGCTCCGCCCAGGAGGCGATGGCGGACTCATACTGGCGCCGCTGCCGGACCGCGATGCCGAAACCGACGGCGATCACGCAGCTCAGGTAGGTGGTCAGGACCACCGAGAGGCGCAGCGCGATGTCGCTGACGCCGGGGTTGCCGCTGGTGAACGCCTGCGCATACTGCTCCGCCGTGGTGCCGAAGACGTAGCGCCAGACCAGTGGCGCCGGGCCGGCCAGCAGCGCGATGACGGCCACTCGCCTTCGGTAGGCGACGCCCACGGCATAGAGGGAGAACCACAGACCCGCGCTCAGATTGGAGGCCCAGAGATCCGTCAGGGCCAGGAGGAACTCCAGCACCATGACCACGGCGAAGACCACCAGCGGAGCCTTCCGCCGGAAGAACAGCACCGCCGCGATGCCCAGCACCACCAGGGGCGCCGGCCAGTTTCCACGGGCGGCGTTGCTGATGACGGTGGCGAGGGAGAGCAGCAGATAGCAGCCCACCACGACGCCGTCCATCACCACCGGGTGCGCCGCGAAGTAACGCCGGACCGCACCCCGGTGGCGGGCGTTGATCTCCGCCAGCGAAAGCGGCGCGGGCGCCGTCCCCGTGGGGGACGGCGCCGCGAAGTTCTCCATACGGGTCACGTGCTCAGACGTCCCGTTTCTTCAGGACGAACAGTGCCGGGACGGCCAGCAGGACGACCCAGCCGAGCAGGACCAGACCCGCGATCCCCGGATCCAGCATCCCGTCGACATGTCCGATGGCCAGGAATCGGCCACCGGCCTGGCTGGGCAGGTACTGGGGGACGTACTTCCAGAACTCACCCGGGATCAGCTGCATGAAGCTGCCCGCGAAGTCCAGGACGAACAGGAGACCCACCAGGACGGTGACGCCACCCGCGGAGCTCTTCAGGAGCGCGGCGAGGGAGAGACCGATGATCGCCACGGCGGCCACGTAGAGCCCGCCCGTGAAAACGCCCTGCAGCACACCCTCGGTGTCCCAGCTGAGTTTGAAGACGGTCAGGTCGGAGAAGATCGCCAGGGAGATCAGGAAGGTGATGACACCGGTCACGGTGGCCAGCACGTAGCCGACCACGGCCAGGATGATGGCCTTGGCCGCGAACACCGGCAGGCGCTTGGGCGTGGCGGACATGGTGGAGCGGATCATGCCGGTGGCGAATTCGCTGGAGAGGAACAGTACCGCCAGGGAACCGAGGACCAGTACGGCGATCTGGAGGCCGGCGTTGGGCAGGTTGTAGAGGTCGATGCCGGTGCCCTGCCCCATGGAGGCCTGCAACTCCTCGGCCGTGGGAGTGACCCCGCCCTTGCTGGCCTGCTCGATCATGCTGTCGAAGATCGTGTGGCGGACCCACGCGGTGAGGGTGCCGACGCCCACGGCTGCGACCGCGGTGCAGATCAGCAGCCAGATCGTGGAACGAAGGCTCCAGAACTTGATCCATTCGCTGCGCAGCAGTCCCACGAAGCTCCAATTGCCGGCGGAGCCGCCCTTGGCGGGGGCCGCCTGTGTGTTGCTCAAAGTCTGTGTGCTCATCACTGTCCCCTAGTTCCCGAAGCCCTGGCCGGCGGCATTGGCCGCTGCGGTGTTGCCGTGCGTGGCGTTGGCCATGCTGAAGTCCGACTGGTACTCGGCGGCTCCACGCGTCAATTCGAAGTAGGCCTGCTCCAGGGAGGCCTCCTGCGGAGTCAGTTCGTACAGGAGGATCTGCCGTTCCAGCGCGGTGCGGGCGATGTCCCGTGTGTCCAGACCGGAGACCTCCAGGGTCTCGTGGGCGGACTGGCTGACGGAGACTCCGGGCGCCGCGAGTGCTGCGGCCAGCTCTGCCGACTGGGGCGTCCTGACCAGGGCCTTCTTCTGCTGGACGCCGGCGATCAGTTCCTGGACGGACATGTCCGCGAGGATCTGGCCGCGGCCGATCACCAGCAGGTGGTCCGCGGTCTGCGCCATTTCGCTCATCAGGTGGGAGGAGAGGAACACCGTCTTGCCCTGACCGGCCAGGTAGCGGACCAGGTTCCTGACCCAGTGCACGCCTTCCGGGTCCAGGCCGTTGACGGGCTCGTCCAGAATCAGGGTCTGGGGGTCGCCCAGCAGTGCGTTGGCGATGCCCAGGCGCTGGCCCATGCCGAGCGAGAAACCGCCGGCACGCTTCTTGGCCACCTCGGTCAGGCCGGTCATGGCCATCACCTCGTGGACCCGGCTCAGCGGGATGTCGTGGGTGGCGGCCATGGCGCGGAGATGGTTGTACGCGCTCCGGCCGGTGTGCACCGCCTTGGCGTCCAGGAGGGCTCCCACCTCGCGCAGGGGCGCCTTGTGCTTGGCGAACGGTTTCCCGTTCACGGTGACGCGCCCGGCGGTCGGCTTGTCCAGTCCCATGATCATGCGCATGGTGGTGGACTTCCCGGCGCCGTTCGGCCCCAGGAAGCCCGTGACCCTGCCGGGCTGGACGGTGAAGCTGATGCCGGAAACAGCGGTCTTGGGTCCGTACTGCTTGCGCAAGCCTTGTGCTTGGATCATGCCTGGTCCTCGCTTATCGATGATGCGATCGGTGTCGGCCTCCGCCGGAGTGCCCGGCGGATTGCCCTTCATCCAGGCTATCCAGCGGGGTCTCCGCACGCCTCTGTCCGGCGGATGATTCCCGACGACGGCGGTACGCCCTCAGGTGGACCCCGGAACGTCAGCGGGGCGTACGTTCCACGGCGAGCGGCTTGGCGGCGGAGGCCAGGACCGCGGCGAGGACGATGGGGATCCCGATGAAGAGCAGGGCGTTGCGGACCCCGAGATGATCGGCCAGGAAGCCCAGGACGGGCGGGCCTGCCAGGAACGCGACATAGCCCACCGTGGACACCACGGAGACGCGGGCGGCGGCCAGGCGCGGGTCGTCCGCCGCGGCGGACATGCCCATGGGGAAGGTCAGGGCGGCGCCCGCGCCCCACAGCAGGGCACCGAGGATGGCGAGCCAGAGGGTGCCACTCCAGCAGAAGAGGGCCAGGCCGGCTGCGGCCACCAGCATGCTGCCGCGGAGTACCGCCACGCGGCCGAAGCGGTCGATCAGCCCGGCACCGAGCACCCGGAAGACGGTCATGCCGGCCACGAACACCGCGAAGACCAAGGCTCCCGTGGACTCACTCTGATGCAGCCCGTCCACCGTGCCCTTGGCGATCCAGTCGTTCCCGGCGCCTTCGCTCAGGGTGGCGCCCATGACCACCACGCCGATCAGCAGGGTGCGCAGTTCCTTCCAGGCGAACATCCGGCCTCCGGCGGGAGCGTCCTCCTTGGCTTCCGGGGTGTGGGGGAGGAAGAACCGGGGTGCGGCCAGGCCCATCACCAGAACCAGGAGGGCGATGCCCACCATGTGCACCGGCAGCCCGACGCCCAGGGCGGAGAGCCCGGCGCCGAGCAGCGCGCCCACGAACGCGCCGCCGCTGAACGCGGCGTGGAACTGCGGCATGATGGTGCGCCCCAGCTGATGTTCGACGTCGGCGCCTTCAATGTTCTGGGAGACGTCCCACAGTCCGATGCCCATGCCGATCACCACGAGGCTGGCGCCGGTCACCGGGACGGAGTGGCTGGCGAGGCCTGCCGCCACCCCGGAGACGGCGAGGGCACAGAGCACGCTGGCCACCCGGATGGTGTTCGCCACGCCGATCCGGTTCACACACCAGCCCGCGCTCGGCAGGGCCACGAGTGAGCCGACCGCCATGCAGAGCAGGAGGCCCCCGATCTCGCCGGGGGAGAGCTGGAGGGTGGCGGCCACGGCGGGGATGCGCGACGCCCAGCTGGCGAAGACGAGTCCGTTGATGCCGAAGACCACGAAGGTCATGATGGTTGCGCGTCGGAGCTGGATGTTCACGGCTGGGCCTCGGCCTCTTCCTTCTGGGGTGCTGGGGTTCCGCGGTGTGCGGGGGTGTGCGAGGGGCTCCGGGAGAGCACGGTGCGGATGAGGCGAGGGCTGAGCCTCAGCCGATCCGGACTGAGGTCGAAGACGCCGCCCTGCGGGTCATCCACACCGCCGGCGCGTACGACGTCGTCGTCCGGATTCACCATGTCCCACACGACGCGGACCATGAGATAGAGCGTCGCGCCCATGTGCAGGAGCACGGCACAGACATAGTACGGGACGTCGATGTTGTGCTGCGGCCCGCTGCCGCTGGCACCCGCGGCCAGGTACATCCAGATGGCGGCCCAGTGCAGCACTTCGGCGGCCTGCCAGATCAGGAAGTCCCGCCATACCGGCCGGGCCAGCGCGGCCAGGGGGATCAGCCACAGAACGAACTGCGGTGAGTAGACCTTGTTGCAGAGGATGAACGCAGCCACCAGGAGGAAGAGCACCTGCGCCAGGCGCGGCCTCCGCGGCACCGCCAGCGTCACGCAGGCGATGAGGAGGACGACGACGGCGAAAGACAGCACCGCTGCCAGGTTCACCTGTGCGGCGCTCATGCCCGGCTGTCCCACCCGGGTGACCACGATGTTCCAGGACTCCCAGAATGAGGAGAAACCGGCCCCGCGGGTCACGGCGAAGTCGAAGAAGTACCGGAAGGATCCGGGATTGAGCAGCGCGAAGGGGACGTTCACGGCCAGTAGCGCGGCACAGCATCCCAGCACGGTCAGGCCGAAGGCCCGTGCCTTTCCGCTCCGGAGGGCCAGGAGGAGCACGGCGAGCAGCAGGAGCAGCGGGTAGAGCTTGAATGCCGCACCCACTCCGATCCACACCCCGGCCCAGACCGGGCGCTTCCGGGCGAAACAGAGCAGTGCGAGGGAGAGGGCGAAGACGGCCCACAGGTCCCAGTTGATGAAACCGGAGGTGATGATCCCGGGTGCCAGCGCCACCATGGCAGCGTCCCACTTCCTCCGGTGCGCCAGCCGTGCGGTGACCAGGACCGTACCGATCCAGAGTGCCACCATCAGGAAGGCGTTGAGGTCGAAGTAGCCGAGGGCGCGCTGACCACTGCTCAGCCCTCCGGGGACGGCCAGCGAGGTCAGGGCCGCGACGACGCCGAGGAGCACCGGGTACTCGAAGCGGGCGTCCGGGGTGAACACGGGGAGGGAGCCGTGGGCGAAGGCCTGGCCGCCCAGAAGCGTGGGGAAGTCGGAGTAACAGGTGGCGTAGTAGGCGCCGGCGCCGCCCCAGCCCTGAACGCGGCAATAGGACTTGATGGTCAGGGCGATGAGTGCAGCCAGGACCGTCAGTATCACCAGGACGCGGTCCACGGTGAAGAATCCGGGGGACACCACTCCTGGGGCGGTCCGCCGCCCCAACGGTCCGCCCACCAGTTCGGTCCATCTGCTCAGCAGCGAGTCCGTGCGGGATGGGACCACCAGCCGCATCCGGGTCCTCGGCTCACCACGTCCTGCCATGCCACGAGCCTACCGGCCGGGGTGCCGCCTGCACCGGGGATGACGCGGTGCGGTGGGCCTGGCTCGTCCGGACAGGTCCGGGCACGCACGGAAGCCCCGGGTGTCTGCTTCACCCGGGGCTTCCGCCGGTGTTGCGGTGCCCATGCGTCCGGGAGCACCGCGGTCTGTGGATCCCACGCTGTGCCGTCTGTCAGTACGGCTCAGCGCAGGGTGTTCATCAGGTGGATCTGGACGAACACGTCATCGCGGGTCTGCTCCAGGGTCCTGCTGCTGATCTCCTGGTTGCTGAACCGGCTCTGCTGCTGGAAGACCAGGGCTTCTTTGGGAAACTTCCTCATGAGGGCACACCCCCCTTCGTGTGGTGCGGGTTCTTGTCGCGGAGCTCGGGGCTCCGGGACCTGGACGTTGCCTCGCTGACACGCTCCTTGTGTCTCGGCGAGGCGGGAATGGGGACGTCGAAAGCGACGATGATCATGATTTCCTCTGTTTTCGGGCGCAGTGAATCATCGGTGGAGTGAAAAGGAAAGAATTCAGTGCCGAGGCATGGGAATTCCACGAAAGAAATTCACAAAGAATTCAGGGTACGACTGAGGCGGAACGCCGGAATTCAGAGAAAACCGGGATGCATCAGGGTGAGAATGCCCGCAGGCGGAGTGGCAGCGCTACTGCTGCCGTGAGGAGCGGTCCCCGCTCCATGGCGGGACCGAACGCAGAACTATGCTGCGCGCCGGGGCCAGGTACGGGAGGCTGCCACTCCGCCAAACGTGTGCACATCCGTGTACAGTGCGGTGATCTTGGTGATATTCATGTCGCAACCTCCTTTTCTCTTGACGCCGATAGTTACCATCCCGGTCCGGCACGCAGTGGTCACACAGGGTGACTTCACAGGGCACTGACCGGGTTTCGCTCCCTTGCTCTGAAGGGAACGTTAAACAACGTACAGGAAGTTTTCAGGCTGCGCCAGTCCTGCACAGCACTTTCACAGAAAATTTCTGGAATTCTTTTCAGCGATACCCGCACGAGGGTTATCGGACTCTTCACACTCACCGATGTTTCAAGGCCTGTGACCATCTCCTCCGGAGGAACCGGGCGAGATGGTTGGTGAGCTGCGGGATCCGAAAGTGACGTAGCTTCAGTACCGGAAGAGTCCCTGGATCGCAGTGATACCGCGCCCGCTTCGTTGCTGCGGCGCCAGGGATCATTCGCCCTTCAGAACACGCATGACATCCAGCTTCATGAGGTAAAAACGCATCAGCCCCGGTCCGATGAGGGAGCCGAGCAGGAGGAGCAGGACACCGGCTCCCATGGACAGAGTCCATGCTGATGATCTGGGGCTGGCCAGTCCCCAGAGGATGACGCCCGAGGCTCCCAGGCTGATCGGCATGAGGTACAAGAGGATGAACTCCATACGGAACATCCAGAAGAGTTCAACCCGCCGTGCACCGTTGAGGGCGTAGTTCGCATACTCCTGCCTTTTCGCCCACCCGAGGACGGCGGCCAGGATGCCCAGCGCGATCCCCGTCACCGCCGGCAGCCAGGTTCCGACTCGACCTGCCAATGCGGCCTGGCCGTCGACATCGGTTGTCCGCGGTGGGACCAGTCGGAGTACGGTGACCGGTTCGCTCGTCTTGAACCACCCGGTCAGCAACGACTCCACGTCGTTCAGCGCCAAAGGAGCTGCTTCGACCATGCAGGATTCGACGGTCTTCAGCGTGGGGTCCACCACTACGAGGGAGTTCTGCAGCTGCGGGACCCTGGGCTCCGAACTCGCCACAGCATCCACGGTGAAGAGTTCAGGCGCTGGACTGTCCAAACGAACCTGCCCGCCCGCATGGATGCCGAGCGTGGATCCCAGCGAGCGTGCGGACACGACGTCGTGAGTTTCCCCAGCCGGCAGGTCAGCCCAAAGCAGCCTGGGGAACGAAGCGGTCACCCTGTCCACCTGAAACGTGATGTCTTGGTTCAACTCAGAACCTACGGCCTCTGCTGCACCTCGTCCACCCGCCACCACCACAGACGTGACGGCGTTAAGATCATCGCAGCGGGCCGCCGACAACCCGGAGGGATCCTTGGTGGTCACCACGAAGACCGTGCTCCCCGTTGCGATCGAACGGTTCCAGGCGGTCAGAATGCCATCCAGATCAATCGCCGAGATGAACATGCCGGTGATGCTGACCAGGAAAGAGGCGAGAAACAGCGACGTCGAGAGCCACGGGGTCGCCGTGAGGTTCTTCCGCGTCTCGCTCCAGAGGACATCCCGACTAGCCACGGGTGACCTCAGGGGTGAGAGTGAAAACCCCATCGCAATGCTCCGCCACCCAGGCGTCGTGGGTGGCGACCAGGACCAATGCGCCAGAGGCGGCCGCCTCTGCAAGAGCTTCGACCACCTTCCCCCGCGAAACCGCATCCAAAGACGCGGTCGGCTCGTCGGCCAGGATCAGGGGTGAGCGAGCGACAATGGCCCGGGCGACAGCGACCCGTTGCCGTTCACCCCCGGACAACCGCGCGCTCTTCACGCGCGCAAGGTGAGCCAGCCCGACCTTCTCAAGCGTGCTTTCGGCTCTGTTCTGTGCCTCTCCCTCCTCCATCCCCGTCATGAGAGCAGCGGTCATCGCGTTGTCGACGGGGCTTCGGTGAGGCAGCAGCGACGAACTTTGAAAAATCCATGCCGGTTGGGACCTCTCTGGTGGAGCACCGTCCCAGTCGATGCCGATCCGCCCGGCGCTCGGCTTCAGAATGCCCGAGATAAGACCCAGAAGCGTCGACTTCCCGCTCCCCGATGGTCCCATGACGGCAGTGGAACCGGGACCGGCGAAGCTATGCGAGAACTCGGAGAAGAGCCGCCTTCCGGCCACCACGTACTCAAGGTCGTGTAGATCTACGCGCACGGCAGACGATCCTGCACGGACACCAGCACCTGGTCGCCAGGACGGATGGACCCCGTGATCACGGCTCGGCCCCCGATTCCGGCGAGCAACTGCACGGATATCGGCTTGGCGCTCCCATCGGTCTGTTTGACGGCCACGCAGCGGGATCCGCTTCTGTCCGTCCACAACGCGCTACCGGGCACGTCAACGGAGCCTGCTGAACTGGGTGCATCGATCGTGGCGGCCAGCGATTCCGCACCTGTTTGAGCCTGTTTCTTCAAGACCTCCAGCCCTGCCGGATCAACAGTCGAGCGGCCGGTTTTCCGGTCACTCGTCACCTTCAAAGAGATTCCGGCGGACACGAGCTCGGCCTGGGTGGGAACGAGCACTGCAGTACCGCTTGGGGCGGCACCTCCGCTTCCCACCTCGCCGGTTGCGCCCGGGCCATTCTCCGCTGTGGCCCCGGGTGTTGCAGGCTCCTGTCCGGCACCTGGTTGTGAGCTGCGTTCCAGGCTTCCTTTTTCGATCACGGTCGCCGCCATCAGGGCTGATGAGGCGGCCACAACTTCTGATCCGGCGGGCGGAACGGCGCTGGCAGCTTCGATTTTCACGTCCGCCACTTTCAGACTTGGAGCACTGAGAAAGAGGACCCATCCAGGCTCGAAAGTGCGCGCCTCTCCGGCTCCGAGCGTGACGGCAAGCTCCGAGATGCCTTGCGCCGTAAGGCCATCTGCTGTCGTCCCGTTTCCATGGGCCAGCCCCAGCCCGCCGAGCACGTCATTGAGCTGTTGTACGTCGGAGCCTTGGGAACCCTGCGTGATCGGCCTCCAGAACGGCTCGGCGGAGAAGACCGCAAGCCGGTCGATCCCGTTCACTCGAACCACCTTGTCTCCTGAGCGGAGCGTGCCTCCCGGCTGGACATAGACCTTCTGAACCGTCCCATCCCAGACCGGGGCCCGGAGGGCCGCCTGCGGTCGCCAGGTAAGTGCGATCTCCACGGGCATCGACAAGGTCTTCGGTGCCTCTTCGGCCGCAGCCCAGGTTCTGACCGCTTCGCTCATCGGTATCCTGACACTCACCAGGTATCCGATGACCAGAAGCACCAGAGGTGTCAGAACCCAGAGTGAAGCAATCGTGGTGGCGAAGAAGCGGTCCTTACGAAGGCTCACCAACTGAGTCCCGCCGACTTGATCTCGGGATGAATCTTGTAAATGCTCTCGTACACGCAAGACAGCGCAGCCTTGCGTTGAGCCCCTTGGTCCTTGAGGGGGTCTCCCGCCATCGCCTTGGCGTTCCGCGCCTCATCGGGAACTGAGAATCCCGCCTTGGCCAAGCATTTCTGAGCTGCGGCCCGGACTGGTTCCTCCATCGTCTGCTCATTTGTGTTGGCGTACGCCGACGATACGGCTGCCCAATAACGCTGCTCGCACTCCAGGCTGAATTTGTCCATGGCAGAGCGATCACGGCCCTGAGAAGAATAAGTAAAGATGTAGGAAATCCCGTCCCCAGGATTGATGACAGGGGCGGAAACACCATAACCGCCTTCAGTCATGCACTTCCTGAGGTTATTGAATGCCTGATCGTAGGCCGCCTTGTCCACGGCCCCGTCAGACATCAGATCTGCCGTCTCAGGGTGGCCGGCGTCACGCTCCCTCTGCGCGATCCCCTTGATGTCCTCGGAAGACAGGACTTTGTCTCCTTGAGGTCCCAGAGCCTGCGCGCAGCCGCTGATGCCGAGGCACGCAAGGGCGACCACGGCAGCCACGATATTCCGCGCAGGCCCCGGGACCCGTGTCATCAGGAGTTGCCCCACGCATTGCCGAAGGAGTGGGATCCCCCCATGGTGGCCCAGTTGACAGCACCATAGGAAGCGGAGGCGTAGTTGGTCCCGTAGTTCCTGCCACTGACTACCGTGCCTCCATTCCGTACGGCTGCGCTGACCTGTGTGGCAAAGCACGGATTGCCGCTCTCGCTGGTCGAGGCGATGGACGAGGACCCACTGATCCAGGATTCACCGAACCATACGACCGATCCCCAGCATCCCGAGGGGGCGTGGGTGAAGCGTGTGGAGGTGTATGCCTGCGCCGGTGTTGCTGTGAGGACGAGGCCCAGAGCCGCTGCGCCGACCGCGGCAACCTTCAGAGTACGAAATTTCATTTTTCCCCAATTCAGAATCGCGGAAATCGTCTTTAATTCCCGGTAGCGGCAAGCCTAAAGATTCCGATGTCATCGGTCAATCACTTTCTGCGCCGGTCACGACCGACCAAGAAAACGATGGTCATAACAAACCGTCCGACGGATTGTTTCTCGCCGAATGGTTGAATGATCGTCTGGAGATCCGAACACACGGAATCTCGTCACCCGGTACCGTAGTGCGCACATCCGTGGCCGGTCTGACGGCTCGGAATCAATCCCCAGCCCACTCTCCGTTGAGGGCCGTCCCGTCTGCTCCTGGAGCTACCAGGTGAGCCATTTGGAACGCCGGAACCACGTCCTGCAGTCACACACCAGGCAGAACGCCCCCGGCCGGGGGCCGGGGGCGTTGAAAACCGTAGGGGGACTTCTAGAGACCCCACGAGAGCACGGCGGGGGTCTTCTTGTCCCAGCCGAGGGTGCACACGCGGGCGGTGCCCAGCAGGAAGTGCCGGCCCTCCACTGGATCCAGGTCCAGCCAGCGGGCCGCAAGGATCCGGCAGAAGTGTCCGTGGGCCACCACCAGCACGTCACCCGCACCTCCGGCACGCACACGCTGGACGATCCGGTCCGCCCGCTCGGCCACCTGCTGGATGGTCTCACCGTTCGGCACGCCGTCGGTCCAGATCAGATAACCGGGATTCTGGGCCCGCACATCAGCCGAGTTCACGCCTTCGTAGTCTCCGTAGTCCCACTCCACGGCGTCCGGCTCCAGCTGGGCATCCGGGAAGCCCGCCAGCTCGGCCGTGCGCCGGGCACGCTGCAGAGGGGAGCTGAGGACCTCTCGGAACTCCACGCCCTTCAGGACGCCGCCCGCGCGGAGCGCCTGCTGTTCGCCATCCTCGGTGAGCGGCAGATCGGTCAGGCCGGTGTACTGCCCGCTCTTGGACCATTCGGTCTCACCGTGGCGCAGGAGCCAGAGCTGGGGGAGATCGGCGTTGGGGGAGGCGTTCATGGCTGTCCTTCAGTCCTCAGGGCCACCGGCGGCGGCCTGCTGCTCTGTCTGCTGCTCTGTCTGATTCGCGCGGGGAGCAGCCTCAGCGCCGTCCTCCGCGGAGTCTTGTGCCTGGGATTCCGGCTGCTGTACCCACCAGGAGCGCAGTTCCTGTTCAGCACGCTCGGCATCGAGCGGGCCGTGCTCCATCCTCAGCTCCAGGAGGTGCTTGTAGGCCCGGCCCACCACGGGGCCAGGACGGAGACCCAGGAGCCGCATGATCTGCTGCCCGTCCAGATCGGGGCGGACCGCATCGAGGGCCTCCCGCTCCCGCAACTCGGCGATGCGCTCCTCCAGATCGTCGTAGGCGAACGCCAGGCGCTCGGCCTTCCGCCGGTTCCGGGTGGTCACATCGGAGCGGGTGAGGCGGTGCAAGCGCTCCAGGTGCGGGCCTGCGTCGGTGATGTACCGGCGGACCGCCGAATCGGTCCAGCCCGCGTCACCGTATCCGTAGAAGCGCATGTGCAGCTCCACCAGGCGGGCCACGGCTTTGATGGTGTCGTTATCGAAGCGGAGCGCCTTCATCCGCTTGGAGACCAGCTTGGCCCCCACCACGTCATGGTGCCGGAAGCTCACGGCCCCGCCGTCCTCGAAGCGGCGGGTGGCCGGCTTGCCGATGTCATGCATAAGCGCCGCGAACCGCAGCACGAAATCCGGACCCGGCACCGCGCCGTCGTCGTCCGTCTCCAGCGCCGCGGCCTGCTCCAGCACCTGAAGGGAGTGCTGGTAGACGTCCTTGTGCCGGTGGTGCTCATCGGCCTCCAGACGGAGCGCGGACACCTCGGGCAGCACCCGGTCGGCCAGCCCGGTTTCCACCAGGAGGTCGATTCCCACGCGAGGCCGGGCACCGTTGATGAGCTTCACCAGCTCATCGCGGACCCGCTCCGCGGAGATGATCGAAATACGGTCCGCCATGTCCGTCATCGCGGCGCGCACGTCCAGGCTGACCCCCACATCCAGCTGGGAGGCGAAGCGCGCGGCGCGCATCATGCGCAGGGGGTCATCGGAGAAGGAAGCCTCAGCCGTTCCCGGCGTGGCGAGGACACCCGCCCTCAGGTCCCTCAGCCCGCCGAACGGGTCCACCAGCTGGCGGCTGGGCAGCCGGAGGGCCATGGCGTTGATGGTGAAGTCCCGGCGGAAGAGATCGTCCTCCAGCGAAGTCCCGAACGCCACCACGGGCTTACGGGACTCCGGGTCGTAGGACTCGGCACGGTACGTGGTGATCTCGATCTGGAAGCCGGACTTCCGCAGCCCGATGGTCCCGAAAGCCTTGCCGATCTCCCAGTGCGTGTCCGCCCACGGCTTGATGAGGGCAACGGTGCGGTCCGGGGTGGCATCCGTGGTGAAATCCAGGTCCAGGGAATCGCGGCCCAGGAACAGATCACGCACCGGTCCGCCGACCAGGGAGAGGTCGTGCCCTGCATCCGCAAAGAGCTGGCCCAGTTCCAGGATCACGGGGTCCAGGTGGAAACCGACGGAGTCAGCTGCGCCACCCTGAAATTCACTCACCATAGTGGTCCAAGCTTGTCATGTTTCCGGCCCTGGTCCCCAATGCCGCCCCGGGTGGTGTCAGCCGCCCCCAGGACAGGCACCGGTCCTCATGCTCCTGAAAGCTCGATAGAGTTATGGGCATGGCCAATCCAGTACCGAGCGCTCCGAACAGGAGGAACAGCGCGCCCCTGCCCTCGGCGATCGGTGCCCACATTGCGCCAGCAAACCAGAACTTCACCACTCCTCTGCCCACCGTGGAGGAGGTCTCGGCCGGCGGCGTCGTCGTCGACACCTCCTCGCCGGAGCTGCCGGTGGCCATCATCGCCCGCATCAACCGCGGAGGCCGCCTGGAATGGTGTCTGCCGAAGGGCCACCCCGAAGGCCCGGAGAGCAATGAGGCCGCGGCGGTCCGCGAAATCGCGGAAGAGACCGGCATCGAAGGGAACATCCTCACCCCGCTGGGCAGCATCGACTACTGGTTCACGGTGACCAGTCACCGGGTCCACAAGACCGTGCACCACTACCTCCTGGAAGCCACGGGCGGCGAGCTCACCATTGAGAACGACCCGGACCATGAGGCCGTGGACGTCGCCTGGGTCCCGCTGGCCGATCTGGCGCGCCGCCTCTCCTTCCCCAACGAGCGGCGGATCGCCGACCTCGCCCGCGAACTCCTGCCCGGTCACCTGCCGTCCTGAGCAACCCCCGCGCCCCGTGCCTCAGGCATGGGAGTGCCCGGGAGTGAGACGATACTGGGGATGTCTCACGCGAAGAAGGCCGATGCGGCCCTGAACTCCCCGACCTCCGCAGCGTCCCGCGCCAGCGATTCACGTGCCAGCGCCCTGATGGCGGCGGGCACCTTGATCTCCAGGATCCTCGGCTTCGTGAAGTCGTGGCTGCTGATCGTGGCGCTCGGCCTGGGCTCCACGGTCACGGACACCTTCATCAACGCCAACAACCTGCCGAACATGGTGTTCGTGCTGGTGGCGGGTGGTGTGTTCAACGCCGTTCTGGTACCGCAGATCATCAAGGCGAGCCGCGCCCCGGACAGCGGAGCGGACTACATCAGCCGCCTCATGACCCTGGCCGTGCTGGTCATGTTCACGCTGACGGCGCTGGTGACACTGTGCGCACCGCTGCTGATCCAGGTCACCACCTCGGACTACGGTCCGGCGCAGATGAGCCTGGCCGTCACCTTCGCGGTCTACTGCCTGCCGCAGATCTTCTTCTACGGGCTGTACGCGCTGCTCACCCAGGTGCTCAACGCACACGGCGCCTTCGCGCCTGCCATGTGGGCGCCCATCGTCAACAATCTGGTGGCCATCGGCGGCCTCGGTCTCTTCGTGGCCATCTTCGGCTCCAGTGCCAGCAACCCTCACAGTCTGGAGGACTGGGGCACCGGGCAGACCATCCTGGTGGCCGGCTTCTCCACGCTGGGCGTGCTGGTGCAGACGGCCCTGCTGTTCATTCCGCTCATGCGGCTGAAACTGGGTCTGCGGCCACGCTTCGGCTGGCGTGGCGTGGGGCTGGGAGCCGCAGCCAAGGTCGGCTCCTGGGCGCTGCTGACCACGGTGGTCAGCCAGCTGGCGTTCCTTTACGTCATGAAGATCGCCACGATCCCGGGCGCCGTGCGGGCCAACGCTCCGGAGGGCTCACCGCCCATCGCCGGTAACGCGGTGCTGGAGATCGCCAGCCAGCTGTACTTCCTGCCGCACTCGATCATCTCGCTGTCCCTGGCCACGGTCCTGTTCAACCGCATGGCCAAGGCGTCCCTGGACAACGACGTGCGCGGCCTCCGCGCGGCCCTCTCCAACGGCCTGCGGACCAGCGCCGTGGCCATCGTGTTCAGTGCCATCGCGCTCCTGGTCCTGGCCGCACCGATCGGCATGTTCTTCTCGGCCGGCAAGCCGCAGGACGGCGCCCTCCTGGCCATCACGCTCTCCATCCTGGCGCTCACCAGCCCCTGCCTGAGCATCAACTTCATGATGACCAGGGTGTTTTATTCGCGTGAGGACGCCCGGACCCCTTTCTACGTGCAGCTCGCCCTGGCGGTGCTGAACCTGGTGGGCGCCTTCATCATCCAGTTCCTGCCGGCGGAGATGATCATCTACGCGATCGCCGGCCTCTACTCCGTGGGAAACATCCTTTCGGTGCTGATCAGCGCGTTCTTCCTCCGGCGCGTCCTGGGGCATCTGGACGGGCCCCGGATCATCAATTCCTACATCCGCATGGGCTACGCGGGCATCGGCGCAGCCCTGGCCGGCGGAGTGGTCCTGTGGCTGTTCGGCGCCTACCGTGCGGACGGCTTCCTCTGGCACAACCAGGGTGCCGCTCTGCTCTCCATCTGCGTCGCGGCTCCCGTCATGCTGGCCGTCTACATCGTGCTGCTGCGGGTCTTCCACGTCGAAGAGCTCAGGGATCTGCTCCGCCCGCTGCTGGCGCGCTTCATCCGCCCCACCGGCAGTGAGGGTACGACGACGGCGGCCGCCTCGCCGTCGTCCCCGGCCTCCGGAGCGGGCCAGCAGGCCCAGCGCGAGGCACGCGAGGAGCTCGCCACGGGTGCCGTTCCGGCGGTCTCGATGGACACGGGCCTGCTGCCCCGGATCTCTGGCGGTTTCGACGCCGAGTCCTTCCGGGCCGCACCGAGTGCGGAGGATGTGGGGGAGGGTCTCTCGCGGCCTGCGGGAGGCGGCCATTCGTCCACGCCGCACTACGGGGACGAAGCCACCGCGGTTCGGGCGGACGGTCGGAGGAGCCTGCTGACGGTCTTCCGCGACTGGCTCTGGGCTCCGCCGGCGCAGCAGCCTCAGCTCGGACGTCACACATACCAGGGCCGCTCGGGGGAGAATCCCCACTTCCCATCTGACCTCCGATAGGATCGAAACTCGAAACACCCCGTGTCTTCCCGGGGCCTGAGGAGGTTGTGATGTCCCAGCAGATCGAGGCAGGATCCGTCCTGGGTGGCCGATACAAGGTCACAGGCTCGGTGTTGCTCTCCCATGACCGCGATCAGGTGCTGGACGGTGTGGACCAGGTCCTGAACCGTCCGGTCAGCATCCTGGTGGCCAGCGAGCAGAACGCCGAGCAGCTCTCGCTCAGCGCCAGGGAAGTCGCCACCGGGGAGCGTCCGGGGTCCATGCAGGTCCTGGACCTGGGTGTCACCGACGGTCTGACCTACCTGATCACCAGCCACTCCAGCGCCCCGGATCTGCTGGATCTGCTGGTCGCCACGGATGCGCCCTATGTGGAGCCGTTCTTCACCGAGACCCTCGGCAGCGAGATCTTCGGCGAGGAGCGTTCGCGGGAGCCCGAGACCTACGGTGGCCGCTACGACGAGACCTCGGGCGAAGTCATCCATTACGACGATGAGCAGGCCTGGCACCCGGAGGACGACGGGCCGCAGACGGCTCCCGGCGAGCAGCTGGCTCCCGGCCCGGAACCCACTCGTCCCGTGCCACCGGCCGGCCCCGTTCCCTCACCCCCCACTCAGGCCACACCCGCCACGGAGCCCGTGAAGCGCGCCCAGGAGCCCGTTTCGAACGAGCGGCCCAAGGTGACTCTCTGGGATGAGGAGGACAGCCGGGAGCAGGAGTCCGCGGCGCCCGCCCCGGCCACAGCCGCTTTCCTGCAGCAGCCGGTTCAGCCCTCCGCGGCCGAGGAGAAGGACCGCCGCGAGGCCGGGCACTTCCCGGCGGCGGCGAAGGAGCAGATGCTCGGTTTCGAGACCGAGACGGACAACGACGATGAGGCACCCGCCCCGGAGAACCGCAGCACCCGCTGGATCGTGGGTGGTGTGCTGGTGGCCGTGCTGGTGGCGGCCCTCGTGTTCGCCGTGGCCAACCTCGGCACGCTCTTCAACTCCGGTGCACCCACAGCGGAGAAGACCACCACGAGCGCCCCCAGCGCCCCGGGAACCGGTACGCAAGCCCCGCCGAGCACTGCTCCGGTGGCCACTCCGCCGCAGATCGAGTCCCTGGTTCGTCTGGGCGATTTCGACTTCGCCGCGGACTTCGACAAGGACCTGCCCAAGGCCTTCGACGGTAACAATGCGACGTACTGGTCCAATATGGAGTTCGGTTCGGAGAACTGGGGCGGTCTGGTCAAGAGCATTCCGCTGGTGGTCAAGCTGAAGCAGCCGGCTCCGGTCAAGTCCATCACGCTGACCCAGCTCGGCGGTTCCGGCGGTTCCGTGACCATGTACACCAATGACAAGCCCAGCCTGGACGGGGCCAAGCAGGTGGCCAGCAACACCTTCACCGGCCCGAATCTGACCATGGCCGTGAGTGGGGAAGTCACCACGCAGTACATCATCATGGACATCACGGCGCTGCCCCGGCTGGCGGCCCCCCGGACACAGTTCCCGTATGGTCTGCGATTGTCGGAAATCAAAATTCAGTAGTTGACTGGCCCCAGGTACTCTGAGAAGAGGCCTGGGGCCACTTCTTTGACGGAATAGTTCAGCGCTCCGTTCCGTTGTGCCCTCTGCCGCATTCGTTTGGCTTTGAGCGAGGAAGAGGATTCCACCCACGTGAGCACGCAAGAAACCACGGCCCCTGAGGTCCACGACGTCATCATCATCGGATCCGGTCCCGCTGGATACACCGCAGCCATCTATACGGCGCGTGCCAAGCTCAGCCCGGTCGTCTTCGCCGGCTCGGTGACCGCCGGCGGCGAGCTGATGAACACCACCGAGGTGGAGAACTTCCCGGGCTTCCCCGAAGGCATCCAGGGCCCTGACCTCATGGACAATCTGGAGCAGCAGGCCAGCCGCTTCGGTGCTCAGGTGGAGTACGAAGACGTCGCCTCGGTTGATCTGTCCGGAGACGTGAAGTCCGTGACGCTCGGCAATGGCGAGACCCATCATGCCCGCACCGTGATCGTCTCCACGGGCTCCGCATACCGCGAGCTCGGCCTGGAGAATGAGAAGCGACTCTCCGGCCATGGCGTCAGCTGGTGTGCAACCTGTGACGGTTTCTTCTTCAAGGATCAGAACATCGCCGTCATCGGTGGTGGCGACTCCGCCATGGAAGAGGCCCTGTTCCTCACCAAGTTCGCGGCCAAGGTCACGGTGGTTCACCGCCGCAAGGAGCTACGTGCCTCCAAGATCATGGCTGATCGCGCACTGACCCACGAGAAGATCGATTTCGTGTGGGACAGCGAAGTGGTGGATGTCATCGGCGAGGACAAGGTGACCGGTATCCGACTCCGCAATCTGGTGACGGATGTGGAAGAGGATCTGCCCGTCACGGGCCTGTTCGTCGCCATCGGCAACGACCCGCGGACCGAGCTGTTCAAGGGCATCCTCGACCTCACCGAAGAGGGCACCATTGCCGTGGACGGGCGGACCTCGAAGACCAGCCTGCCGGGCGTCTTCGCCGCGGGCGACGTGATCGACCCGAAGTACCGCCAGGCCATCACCGCAGCCGCCTCCGGTTGCGTAGCGGCCATCGATGTCGAGCACTACCTCCAGAACCACTGAGAATTCCGAAGAAAGAAGGAAACCATGAGCAACGCCAAGGACGTTACCGACGCAAGCTTTGAGAACGACGTTCTCCAGGCTGAAAAGCCCGTCATCGTTGATTTCTGGGCGGAATGGTGCGGCCCCTGCCGCCGGCTGAGCCCGATCCTGGACCAGATCGCAGAGGAGAACTCTGACAAGGTCGAGGTCGTGAAGGTGAATGTCGATGACAACCCCGCCGTCGCCTCCAAGTACGGAATCACGTCCATCCCGGCCGTCTACCTCTTCCAGGGCGGCGAGGTGAAGCACACCGTGACGGGGGCTTACCCCAAGCAGTACTTCGAGAAGGAATTCGCCGACGTCCTCGGCTGATCCCACATGATGCGGTGATTTTCCGCCGCTGATGACAATGGCCCGGTGCAGTAGCACCGGGCCATTGTTGTGTTTCACGTGAAACATCGCGGCCGGAGGCCGGTCAGAGCTCTCTGTGAGCGGGCGCTCCACGAGTGACTCATGCGGGGAGGTGCAGCCGTGCGGGGTTGAGAAGTGGACGGTCTGCGCCGGTCAGGTGTGGGATGGGCGGAGCTGTGGCCTGCCCTTGATGCTCCGGGGCTCGTTGAGCTGAGACCCCGGGATCGCGGGCCGTCCAGTGTGCAGTGGCCCTCCGCGAACCCGGACCCGACTCGGCATGCGGAGAAGGGCACTGAGCACACCCGACGGAGGAAATCAGCGAGCCTACCGATGAGAGGGGCGGATGCCCGCACCGGCGGAGAGACGCGGCGCGGGCAAGAGAGGGACCGCTTCCCACCCCACGGATGGCCCTCCACTCCACCTCAGAGGGTTCACTGGATACCTGAACCTCCGGGGACGGTGTCTGGCTCGGACTCCTGGGCCCTAGCGGCCTGTGACGTTCGACGGCGGCCGGCGTCTGGTTCCCGCCACTGGGCCTGGTAACCGGATCCGTCCTGCGGCGATCAGCATCTGAGTATCCGTAGGGCCCAGGAGCACGTTCGGCATCACGATAGGCAGTATCTGTTGACGGCTTACGGATTCAGTACACGGTCCCGTCCCGACGGCGAGGAAGAACTATCGCTCCCGAAGATAGATGACCAGGACTTGAAGTGAATTCTATGAACTCTATGAATATGCGGCGGAGCGGTCCCTCTGTGAGACAGAGGCCGTCTGCGGGTCAGCGCATACGGCCTGCGCGGCCCACCCACCTACCCACGTGCGCCCGGCATCACCACACACAGTTCCGGAATCAGGCCGAGGGCTGAAATCCTGTCCACTGAGACAACCCTTCTGATGAACCGGAAACGCAGTAAATGCCTGCCTCGGGGAAAGATACCTCACAACGGTGCGGTTGCCGTTCGCCCTGTTCAGTCGGTACTCATATACCCATGAAGGACACCCTCCTATAGGGACCACTTGCTTATAGGACCACGTGAATGCGGTCTCGGTGAGATTGAGTCTCCGGGATTCCCTGCCGAGGGAGACATGCACCCTTCTGGTGATCTCCTCTCGGGTAGAGCGCGAAGTCCACGCTGGTGCGCTGGAGAGCTCCGCGGCGTCGAAACTGATCGCTGGTGCGTCGATGTTCTGGGCGATCTCCGCTGCGGACAACGAACGCCGGAGCAGAGCATCTCCGGGAGGGAGGTGAGGCGGCAGGGGACAAGAGCCGTTTCCCCCAGGGGGTCCCATGTCCAGCCAGGAGCTGTTTATCAACTGTGGCAGGATCTTTTTCTTCATCTCACGCCGGTGGAGATGTTGCGGCGGTGCCCCGAACAGACTCAGGGCTGCCTTCTGCCGGTGGAGTCGAGGAGCGGAGAATTTCCCGTGCCAGCCGCAGATCAGGCCGACCCTGAGCGCAGAAGACAAGGCTCTGCTGATCTAGGGCGCGGAGTTATTGCCCACCGCTGCTTGGACCGTCTCAGTGTCACCGGCAGAGGCCGGGGACCCGTTCCACTCCACCCAGCTCTCGCGCCTGGTGGTCGCGCGCGGGCAGCAGTGTGAGCCCCCTTCTGCATCCTGGTGTTCTGCCGACCCTCTACGCCTGTCCTCAGGCTCCACTCGATCCACTCGATCCACTCGATCCAGTTGCTCCAGTTGCCCCAGTTGCCCCAGTTGCCCCGGTTGCTCCGGTTGCTCCGGTTGCTCCGGCACATTTCTACCGCGCCCCTTCCTTATGCTGCAACGGCTCCAGAGCCTCCGGCTGATCCTGATCCAGGTCCCCTGATCTCTTCACCGGCTCGGTGCTCGGACTCTAGGCAACGCAAGTGTTCCGCGAGAGGACGCCCAGCGAGAGTCACCGCAGCCCCGCCCGTCCCGCGGCGGGGCTCCGGGGGACTATTGCATCCTCCGAGCGCCTCCCAGGCACTTCGTCAGAGACTTCACCCCAGCCCCGGCACAGGATCCCTGCGTCCCGGGACAAGGAGGAACTGCTCCAGAACATCCATCTCCTGACTGCCAAGGGAGGTGCACACGTACTCAGAGAAATCCCTGGGCCGAAGGCGATACTGGCCAACGCGTCCCCACTTCCCACAGCTTGCGTGCTGTCCCTCCTGAGCTGAGCCCTCAAGTCGTTCCACGGTTCTCTCGTCAGCCTGTCCACCTTCCTCTGCTTCTCGGATCTCCCTCAGCCTTCCTGGCTTGCCTCCTCGGCGTCTCCGGGTCCGCCGGATGCCCCTTGTCCAGCCCGGGAGCGGAGTCCCAGACCACCACTGTCATGACGCGGGCGCGTGACCCACCGCGAGAGGAATAGCGCTCCTTCCGGTCAAGGTGCCGCATGCTGAAGGAAACCACGACTCACTCGGTACTCAGGTGGCTTGCGGCCCTCTGGACGACCACATAGGCCTTCAGACCGCTACCGCGATGGGGGATTGAGGTCATGCCTTGCGTCGCGCTCTACAGATGCTGATTTGCACGTACCGCACCCTCTCCATGCCCCTACCTGTTCGTTCCAGACCAACGCGTCCCCCCAGGCTGAGCAGCATTCCCTTCCATTCAACGTCGACCAGCAGCGCAGCGGATCGCGGTGTTCGTCGTCACATGATCGGCTCGGCGGGCTCTCACCACGTGGAGCGTAAAGGCCCGGCCAGTGGTGTGCACTGGCAACGGGTCGTGGCATCGGCCGCGCACCTTCTTCGACCACCGTGCCGTCTCACTCACTCACCCGCCCGCCCTCTTCGAACGACAAGCCTTTCAAAGAGCCCTTGCACACGAAGCGCTCCAGGCGGCCCAAGTGACGGCTCGGACATCTTTGCCGCTCCGGCTGCCGGGTAGCAGGTACACGGGGGAGCGTCAGTAGCGGGCTACTTCCCGTCGAGAAACCGAAACCATGTTTCACGTGAAACACGAACAGGATCGTCCTGCCACTCTCTCGACGTCGGGCCTTCCCCGCGTCACAAGTTCACCAAGCAGCACTGCCAGCCCACCCCGACCGTTCCATCTGAGAAGGCCCGCTATCCGTCACTCTCAATGGTTCGGCTATCTGACCTCTGCTACTTCGAGAGGCGTCGGACCTGGACCCAGCCCCACGGGCGAGCCGCCGCGGAGCTCCATCGCTCCTCTATCGTGTCAGCTCGCACTGAACAAGAACTGCGCAACACACGCCCTTCAATCCGTCCGAAAGGAGAGCACCGGGCGTCCCTTCACCTTGTCAGTCACCGTGCCAGACCTTCACTCGGTACCGGAGGGTCATCCGCATATCGGACCAGCGTTTCTCCACTCTTAGTACACGGATCCCACCAGGCCCCACTGCATCGGCATCGCAGCAGTTCCCACACTGCCGGCACCCCGGCAGATGTGGGTCCACATTCCGCCTCCCTCGGCTCCAGCGCTCTTCAGGCATCGTTCGTCAGGCACCATGAGATCGCCTCACCTCTGCGCCTGAGTCGCGCGGCCGTCGGCTACCGCCGGGACAAGCCACCGTCTCATGCAGGCATCGCCGTTCTTCAATCATCGGCGGACGTACCACGCCATATCCGACCACCCTGCCCACCTTCACGCGTCGTCCCAATGCCGCACGTCGCCGCCACGGGCCCAGCGACCCACCAGACACACGAGCCCCATCCAACGAGCCCTCCGGGAGGACTCCTGGCCGTCAGGACCGCGCCTCAAGTCCCGCAGTGCGACAGAGGGGTTCGTTGACGCCGTCCATCGGTATACACGGCCGTCTCAGCAAGCGCTCCGCACAAGGGGAGAGAATCCTGTCTGTCTCCGCGTCGTAGATGCGCGTCGAAGAGCACTCCACATTCACTCACCCCCGCCTCCCAGCGAGCTGGAGGGAGGTGCGACGGGAAGTTCCCCGGGTCTGAGGGCGAGCCGATGTCCAGGTCTCCACGGGTTGAGGGGAAGCGAGCAATTCAGGCATGGGGCATCCGGCAACGCGAGGTACCCGCCGACCTCCAGAAGTACCCGCCCGCACCTGGGCCAGGCCGCGGGTCAGACCCGTATCGAAAGGATCGCGCCCAGAGCGCCAGCCCTGGCTCCAAGTGAAGCCGACGCAGCGCTCCCACCACGACAAGCCTCCAACACTCACTGAGAGGAGACTCTGGACGATCCAGCGACAACTCCCGTGTAGCCCCCAATGCCGGACCATAGCGCCAAGCCTGGAGGGGAAGTGCCGTCACGCTTTCTCACGACCGCTACCCGCCTCCAGTTCACTGGCACCTTGAACATTCCCGCATCCGGGGGAGCGGAGGTCTGCCGGGAACTCTCAAACGGGAAGCGCACGCCCGAGGTCCCGAGATGCTTAGCCTCCAGATAGATGTAGTCCGCTCGTCGACCCGCCGCTGCACCACCTCAGCCCGGCCGGACCCAGACAGTCCGACTTCGCGGCTCTCAACAGGTCACCGCTCCTCATCCCGTTGCCCGTGGTCTGCACTGTGGATTGGTGGTTCGTCCGCCTCCGCTATGCCGTCGGCTACCTGATTCTCCACAGGAGTTATCCACACCATTTTCCACAGCGTTCCCCTGAGCGTGATGGGCACCACCAATCTCCTGAGCAACACTATCCACAGCCTCCTGTGGATAGAGCGCCCATAGTGTTTCACGTGAAACAGCTTCTTCTGGGGGAGCCTCATTTCGGCGTGCCAAGGACCGGAGAAGTCGCAACGGCATCACCGGTCCGATTGTTCAGCCGCTCAACGGGCATCATTCGATCCCCCGAAAACCGCGAGAATCCGCGGAATTCTTTAGCCTTTCCATGCCAATTCATCCGCAGAAGGTACTCCTAGCCGCCTTTGCCCGAGGATCTTCGCTCATCAGCCCGCCCTTCCTTCCACTCGGGAAATGGCGATCCTCTCGCATCACCGTCGAAACCAATGCGCATCGCACCCTGTCCACAGTCTTCCGCCTCGGAGCTCAAAGGACCTGTATGCCTCCCCAGCGACATGGGTCATTGTCCACATCGTTATCCACAGGCAATTTCCACAGCAGCCGCCGAGCACCGTCTTTGTGCACAGCGCCCTCGGAGAGGGAGCTCGCTCAACGCGAGTGACCCCCGCATCATGCCTTCCGGGTTCACTTAGGCCAAGCCCTAGCGCCCCCGGCTCAGCGACCTCGTTATGCCCAGGCCCAAGGGAGGGCCGTGATTCGTCTTCGCAAAGTCGGGCAACCATCCTGACGATCACCTCCAAGCCGGGAGCTCCGCAGCACTTCATCCGCCCATGGTTCGGACGCGAGCCGCCCGACAGTGAGGAAAGTATTGGTAGTTCACAAGTCCGCACTGAACCAACGCTGATCCACGAGAGGGCACAGTCACCCTGGCATTTCCAGCCCGCGAGTGACCGTCCCTCCGCAGCGCCCGGGGGAGCGTTATGCAGTGGATGTTTCACGTGAAACACATCCACTCCTTACACCGAGCCCGGCCCGCCCGGCTAGGCCATCATCAGCTGTGCAGCCGTCCAAGCACCGTCCCTCACGGTCAGCACGCCCTCTCATCGACTTCACTGACAGGCAGTCCCGTTCTGCTCAGCGGGCGGCACCGGATGGATGGCCAGTGTCCCATGCCGAAGTAGGCAGCAGCTACATGCTCCGCGCCCCGTCACGAGGCCTCAGGCGCCCTGACGGGGGATCGGGGGACCCGTGGGAATATCGAGGGCCCGGAGGGTCCCTAGACTCCGTATCCGCGACCCTGCGCGCCCGTCCGGCCATGTCTTGCTACCCCGCCGTCTCGACCCTACGCAGTCGCTGAAACCAGCCTGCCGTTCCGCCCTGCCGAGCGGGCGACATCGCCCTCCGGCAGGGAGTCCGATGGCCCGAAGCGCTTCTCGCCGACGTTCGTCCACTCGCCTGATCGCCCTTCTCGGGGGTCCACAGAGGATAGGTCCCGCCGGCATCTAGGTGATGTTTCACGTGAAACACATACTCCTGTCCATCTGGCGGTACATCGGGACCAAAACTCGCAGGACCCGCCAGGCGGCTGGTCCACGGAACACGACACTGGACGATGAAGTGCTGACCGCGGGGCAGGCGAGGAAGCACCCGGTCTGGCGACCAGGGGAGCCGTACCCAAGTCGGTCAGCAAGACGGCTCCGTCTCCCCGCTACTCATACACTCTGGTCGCCGAAACGCCACAGAACGCCCGCAGGAGGCCGAACGCAGCCATCCAAGCGCAGAATGACAGGGCCCCGCACCAGGCCTCGCCGTCACGTCCTGCGGGTCTATTGCGGATAGACACCGTCGGGACGTCTCGCGACAGCGGCCGGATCGGCCGACTTCAGGCGGAGACCGCAGTGCTGCTCGACCAAGCAGCCGGCGAGCTTGTGACGGTCAAGCCCCGATCCGGCTCGATGGCAAACGGCATGGCATGCTGGATGCTGCGTCTACGCCAAGAGCGCTTCGAACAGCAGCTGACCGGTACTTCCATATCAACTCCGCGCAGTCCGACGAGGACGTCCAGCAAGTCCTACTCTGGGCTGTTCTCTGCCGCACGCGGACATCGAAACTTCTTGTGCTTATCTGAAACCTTCAACGTACGTTTATCCACTGTTGGCGATCACGAATCGCGGCTTCAGCTGTACGGGGGAACCGATTCAAGCGGTCAGGGAGCCTCGGCTTTACTCGCATGTAGGATCCTGTGCCACCCCATCTGAGGCGCTACGACACCTTGGGATTCCCGGTTTCCGCAGCCGCTTCGCCCGCTTTGGACGAACTGGTGTGTCCAATGCAAGAGGCCTCCGTCGGCGACTGGTACATGTTTCACGTGAAACGCCCTGCTGCACTGGCCGTCGCGGACGAGACGTTACGAACTTTGTCACTTCCCAACCGATATTCGAACCTACGATTTGCCGGCCCTGTTCTTCCTCGTCCGGGCCAGAGTGTGGATGGTGGGGCTTCCCACGGGCCACCACCTCACGCATCGGAGTGCACGACACTTCCGGTTGAAGAGCTGCACACTTCCCAGTTCCGGGATCTGGCACTCCACAGACTGCGACGGGCAGTCTGGTGGCCCTCGGATGGATTTTCAGAAGACCATGGGTCGAAGACGAAGTTCCAAGACCCATGCGTCTAGATTGGTGGTTCCGCAATCATCTGATGGTCGTCTGAAACAAGGGGCCCGGCCCTTGAGCACGATGGGTCCTAGAGGCCCACGATCGACTTTCTGGCCGCCAAACGCGAGCGTGTTTCACGTGAAACGGCCTACGCATTGAGACGTATACCGCGGCCCACAGGTCCCGAGGACGTACGGACTGCTGGAACATCCCGCATCTCGCTGTCGGTTCAGATGATCGCTTCCGGCCTCTCAGTCCAGGTCGGACTGAAACGGCTGTCCGCTGGCCATCTCGCCCGAGGCTCGCAACATCGCGGTCATGGCCACCCGGCCATCGGAGATGCTGCGCAGCTCCCTCGGCCCACGAAACAGCGGGCTGAACGTACAGCTCCATCCACTGGGCCGAGCCTTGGGGCACGTTCGCCGCACCGCTCCGTCGTCCGAACTCGGCCGAGTCACGGCCTGCGCACCAACTCGGAAACCCTGCTCGCGCCGGCCCCTCACCGGGCCGGATACAGGAAAGGGGCCTGTGTTTCACGTGAAACACAGGCCCCTTTGTGGTGCCACGACTACGACGGGTTGATCACGTCCATGATGCGGTTAAGGTCGTCAACGCTGGCAAACTCAATGCTGACACGTCCCTTTCGAGCACCCAGTGTGATCTTGACGTTGGTATCCAGGCGATCGGCCAAGGACGTCGCCAGGTAATCGAGACGCTCGTGCCGCGCGGTGTTCCGCGGAGCGGCAGGCTTCTTCGGATCCGCTGGATCCTGGAAGAGCACCACCGCCTCCTCCGTGGCCCGCACCGAAAGGCCTTCTGCCACGATCCGCTGAGCCAGACGTTCCATGGCCGGCGCATCGGGGAGTCCCAGAAGAGCCCTGGCATGTCCCGCGGACAGCACACCGGCCGCCACCCGGCGCTGCACCAGGGGAGGGAGTTTCAGAAGGCGAATGGTGTTGGAGACCTGAGGCCGCGAACGCCCGATCCGATCGGCCAGTTCCTCATGCGTGGCACCGAAGTCCTCCAGGAGCTGCTGGTAAGCGGCTGCCTCTTCGATGGGATTCAGCTGACTACGGTGCAGGTTCTCCAGCAGGGCGTCGCGCAGAAGGTCATCATCGGTGGTCTCCCGGATGATCGCCGGAACCGTCTCCAGCCCGGCTTCCTGGGACGCACGCCAGCGCCGCTCACCCATGACCAGTTCATAGCCCGGCTGTCCGGACTTCTGGCGCACCACGATCGGCTGCAGGATGCCGATCTCGCGCACCGAGTGCACCAGCTCCGCCATGTCCTGCTCGTCGAACTCCTGGCGCGGCTGACGAGGATTGGGGGAGATCTCGCCCACCGGGATCTCAGCAAACCGGGCACCGGGAACCGGCACCAGTCCGTCCTGTGCCACCTCTGCGGGATCAGGAACCGTTGCACCTGCTGTGGGAGCCACCGAAGAGTCCACGGACCGGGCGGGAGACTCCTTCGCCACAGCGGCACGAGTCGCTTCCTCCGGGACGGCCTTCTTTGAACGCGCAGAAGTCCGCTTCGCCGGGGTCTCCTTGGCCTGCACCGCCTTCTCGGCGGTCTTGCCGGCACGGGAAGCGCCTGCAGACTTGGGAGCCTGCTGAGAGGCCGTCTGCGGCTTCTCAGCGGCAAGCTGCCCCTCAGGGGAAGGAGTGGTCTCCTCAGGAGCCGCCACGGCGTTCGGTGCGCCGTTCTGTTCACGGCCACGCTGCGGGGCGGGGAAGAACAGGTCCACCGGGCGGGTGGCGGGGGCGGTGCTGCCTGCATCGGCAGCATTGGGGATCAAGGCACCCAGACCCCGGCCCAGGCCACGTCGTTTCTCACTCATGTGGGATTCCTCCCTCCTTCCGATGGCGCGAAATCAATCGCAGGGGTTTTTGCTCAGTTCGATTGGCTTCAGGCATCAGCTACGCTCGGCTATCTCGGCGGCGGCTTCCAGGTAGGACAGCGCGCCGCTGGAGTTCGGATCGTAAGTCAGCACGGTCTGCTGGTAGCTCGGCGCCTCGGAGATTCTCACGGAACGGGGGATCACCGCGGAGAGAACCTCCTGCGGGAAGTGTTCCCGGACCTCGGCAGCCACCTGGGCCGCAAGATTGGTACGTCCGTCGTACATCGTCAACAGGATGGTGGAGACGCGCAGATCGCCGTTCAGATGCTTCTGGATCATCTCGATGTTCTTGAGCAGCTGACTCAGACCCTCCAGAGCGTAGTACTCACACTGAATGGGAATGAGGACTTCCTGGGCTGCGCAGAAAGCATTGACTGTCAGGAGACCCAGACTCGGAGGGCAGTCGATGAAGATGAAGTCCAGGCGTTCCAGGCCCTGCTGTTCGCGGTGCTTGGCGTAGACGTCGATCGCCCGGCGAAGGCGCTGCTCACGGGCCACGAGAGAGACGAGCTCGATCTCGGCGCCCGCCAGGTGGATGGTGGCCGGGGCGCATTGCAGCCGGTCGATATCGGGGCAGTCCGCGATGACCTCGGCCAAGGGGAGGTCATTGATGAGCACGTCATAGATGGAATCGACCTCGGCATGGTGTTCGATGCCCAGGGCCGTCGACGCGTTGCCCTGCGGATCGATGTCGATCACCAGGACGTTCAGACCGGCCGACGCCAGCGCCGCGGCGATATTCACCGTGGTGGTCGTCTTGCCGACTCCGCCCTTCTGGTTGGACACCGTGAAGACGCGCGTGGCCTTCGGCTTGGGCAGCACCCGGCCCGCCAGTTTCTCCCGCCTGCGCGTCTCACTGGCCAGCTGCCGCGCGATGGGGCTGGACTCGTCAATCGAATCGATCACAGTACTCGCCTTCTTGGCAGGCGTTTCACGTGAAACACCTTCGTTCGATGCGTTATCAACCGAATTAGGTTTCTTAGCTGCGGCAGGGGTGGGAGGCACCCGAACATCCGCGGAGCGTGCGGAACCCAGCTGAACGAATGGCGGGATCCGGTGCACGGTACTCTCGCGTTCACTCACGGGACACACTCTTTCTCCTGGAAATCTCTCCGACCGACTTCTAGCCTAACCGCTCGGCCTCCGCCCTGACGGGCCGGCTTCACAGAGCGCATGCCCCGCGTCCCGGCCTGGACAGGCCAGACCCCCGGTGATCCCGGGCAGCCGGTCCTACTTACCGACCTTGACCCGGACCACGGTGGTGGACTCCTCCAGGAGACCTTCGCCGCAGACCACGATGTCCGTCTTCACCGCGCCGAGCTTCTTGAGCACCTTCTGTGCCTTCTCGATCTCCTCCTGCGCGCTGCGGCCCTTGATGGCGACCAGCTCGCCCCGCCCGGAGAGCAGGGGGAGGGTGAGCCGGGCGAGCTTGTCCAGCGCACTCACGGCCCGGGCCGTCACCACGGTGAAGTCCTCCAGACCGACTGCGGCCTCGGCACGGCCCCTCCATACCACCACATTGTCCAGTCCGAGGTCATCAATGACCTCCTGCAACCAGATGCAGCGGCGTTCCAGAGGCTCGATCAGCGTCAGCTTCAGATCCGGCCGGGCGATGGCCAGGCACAGACCCGGAAGGCCGGCGCCCGAACCGACGTCCGCCACCACCGCATCCTCCGGAATGCAGGATTCGATGACCGCACAGTTGAGGACATGCCGGCTCCAGAGCCGGGGAACCTCCCGCGGGCCGAGGAGCCCACGTTCGATGCCCGAGGTGGCCAGGTGCTCCACATAGCGCTCCGCGAGAGGCAGACGGTCACCGAAGATCCGCTCCGCCGCCTCCCGCTCCGCACCGCTCAACGCGAGATCGGCCACGGAGACCTCGTGGCCGCCGTCGATCTCCTGTGCCGACTCATCCTGGATGGGGGACATCCGTTCCTCTCCTGCTCTGCTTCCGGTGGACCGCCCAGCGAGCGGTCCGGAAATTCCTGCGTCAAAAAGCGACCCGCCCGGTCCTTGCAGGGCCGGGCGGGTGGGAAGTCAGTCTGCGCTGACCACGATGTGCCGTCGAGGACCTTCACCCTCGGACTCGCTGACGAGCCCGAGTTCGGCCACGGCGTCGTGCACGATCTTGCGCTCATAGGCGCTCATGGGCGCCAAGGCGACACGGCCGCCGTCGTTCTTCACACGGTCCACCGCATCCTGGGCGATCTTCGCCAGTTCCACGGTGCGGCCCCGGCGGTAGCCGTTGATGTCCAGCACCAGACGCGAGCGGTTCTCCGTGGCGGAGAGGACTGCCAGGCGCGCGAGTTCCTGAAGTGCCTCCAGCACTTCACCCTCCGGGCCCACCAGGCTGTCCAGACCGTGGTCCTCGCCCTCGGCTTCGATGGAGATGTAAGTACGGCCGTTGCGAACCTCGATGTCGATGTCCCCATCGATGTCGGCGATGTCCAGGAGCTCTTCGAGGTAGTCGGCGGCGACGTCGCCTTCCTCCTCAAGACGGTTCACGTTCTCCGGAACCTCGCTCACGGTGGTCTCCTCGGCGGGCGTCTCTACACTCACTTCTTGTTCTTCTTCCGGTTGGTCTTGCGGCTCGGCTGGTAGCGCTGGCCCTTGGGCTTCTCCGGCTCGGCGGGGATGTCCTCCTCAGCCACCTTCTTGCCCGTGGTGACGTCGATCGGGGCCAGGCCCTTGGCCTTGCGGCGCTCGTTGAGTTCACGAGCGGCCTGAGAACCAGGGGTCGGCATCCGGCGGATGACGTAGAACTGCTGACCCATGGTCCAGAGGTTGGAGACCGTCCAGTAGATCAGGACACCGATGGGGAAGTTGATGCCACCCACACCGAACACGACGGGCAGGATGTAGAGGAGCATCTTCTGCTGGCGCATGAACGGGCTGGCCAGAGCTTCCTCGGACATGTTCTTGGCCATGATCTGCTTCTGGGTGATGAACTGCGAAGCCGTCATCGCCAGGATCATGATGATCGAGAGAACCCAGACGGACACACCGCCACCGTGCAGCAGTGCTGAGGACAGAGGAGCACCGAAGATGGAGGACTTGTCGAACTCCACCACGTTCTCGTGGCTCAGGGCGCTGATGCCCTCGCCCTTCTCCTTGGCCTGGGAGATGCCGGACAGTACCTGGAAGAGGGAGAAGAAGAACGGCATCTGGATCAGCATCGGCAGGCAGGCCGAGAACGGGTTGGTGCCGTGCTTCTTGTAGAGCGCCATCTGTTCCTGCGCCATCGCCTGGCGGGAGAGCTGGTCCGTCTTGCCCTTGTACTTCTCCTGGAGCTTCTTCAGATCAGGCTGCAGGAGCTGCATCCCGCGCTGGGCCCTGATCTGCTTCACGAACACCGGGATCAGGGCGGCGCGGATCACGACCACCAGGCCGATGATGGACAGCGTCCAGGTCCAGCCGGATTCGCTGGGCAGGCCCAGGAACGTGAAGGCTTCGTGGAAGCCCAGCATGACAATGCTGACCAGCCATTTGAAAGGCGCCAGTATCGTCCCAAAGATGTCCATGATGTGTCCCTCAATCAGGCCGCAGAGCGGCGCTCTTCTTCAGTGGTCTTGGCTGCGGCCGGCTCGGACAGGCCATCCTGCGGCAGATAGTCGTGCGGATGATTCAGCATGACGATCCGGGGGACCCGGTCCGGCGGCCAGGTACGTCCGCCCTCCGGAACAGGATCGAGACCTCCCGCGCTCCACGGATGGCAGCGCAGCAGACGCCGGCCCGCAAGCCAGCTCCCCCTGACCGCACCATGGACGGTGACCGCTTCCAGCGCATAGGCCGAACAGCTGGGGAAATACCGGCAGACCTGTCCGTAGAGAGGCGAGATCGCCAGGCGGTAGAGCTTGAGTGCGCCGATCAGGATGTTCCTCGGCAGATCGAGGACACCACGGACGACGACTGCCGCACTCACGTCCGTCCCTCACCGGCGGTGGCGTCCACCGCGGTTCGTTCCTGCGTGCGTGCGGCAAGACGACGCTGTGCCACGGCGAATGCCTGCTCCATGTCCGCCACCAGTTCCTCCCAGTCCGCCTGTGCCGCCGCGGGCAGGGAACGCACCACCACATCGATTCCTGTGGGGTGCTCCTGCAGCAGGCGGGCACCGATCTCCCTCAACCTTCGCTTAACGAGGTTGCGGGTCACCGCGTTCCCGACCGCCTTGGAGACGATGAAGCCGTAGCGGCTGCAGGCGTCTCCCGGCGAAAGGTGCGCAGATAGAACTAAGTTCCGGCGTCCTACACGGACACCGGAACGAAGCGTGGTGGAGAAGTCGGCAGGGAGCCGCAGGCGGTTCTGTGCGGGAAGCACTGTGACGCCAGGCCTGGCTCGGGTCGACTAGTCGGCTTTACGCCGAGAGCTCAGTGCGACCCTTGCCACGGCGGGCAGCCAGGATGGCGCGGCCTGCACGGGTACGCATACGAAGACGGAAGCCGTGCTTCTTGGCACGACGGCGGTTATTCGGCTGAAAAGTCCGCTTGCTCACGGTGGTTGCTCCAGTTGTTTGACGGGACGCGTCTACCTGGATCGCGGGGAAGCAAAGGCCGACGCAAAGTGTGCACTTACCCACGGAACGAACGGAACGGCTGGCTGCCATGTTCGCACCTGATGTGTGGGCATGAGCCCCTTATGAGGACATAGGGGACTAGTCAACGTTAGGGCAGGCAAGCGCCGGGCGTCAAATCTAGAGCATACCCACAGCTATCCACAAGGGCGTGGACAACGAGCTGTGGAAACTGTGGACGAGCCACATCCCGGCCATTCCGCGGAACCACATCGATGTAATTATCCACAGGCCGGAGGCTGGCTATCTTCTGGATTTTCGATCGTCTACAGTGTCTCAGTAGCCGTTTTCCACCGATTGTGCATAACGCTGTGGAAAAGTGCGGTCCATCACGACGGTACGACGCGGCGCGACGCACGGGAACCCCAGAGTCAGAAAGTCATGGTGCGCATGGACGAGAGCAATCACGCAGACACGGTGGGTGGTCCCTGGCGCCAGGTGGTCCATCTGCTGGAGCGGGATCCGCAGGTTTCCCCACGTCAGCGCGCTTTCGTCTCCCTTGCCCAGGCTCAGGGCCTGGTGGGATCGACGCTCCTGGTGGCTGTCCCCAACGAGATGACCCGGGACGTCCTCATCAACCAGGTCAAGGACTCCCTCGACGCCGCCCTGCGCGAAGTGTTCTCCGACCAGATCCGTTGCGCGATCGATGTCGATGCCAATCTCTCGCCGATCGCCCCGGCGGTGCCTGCCGCCGTCGTGATCCCGGAGGAGATCGACATCGAGGCGCCCGCCAGCGAAGTCCGGGCTCAGCCCACGCCGCCCAGCACTTCGCAGGAGTTCGGCCGGCTGAACCCGAAGTACCTCTTCGACACCTTCGTGATCGGTCAGTCCAACCGCTTCGCCCACGCAGCCGCCGTCGCCGTCGCCGAGGCTCCCGCCAAGGCGTACAACCCGCTGTTCATCTACGGTGACTCGGGCCTGGGCAAGACCCACCTGCTGCACGCGATCGGCCACTACGCCCGTCGCCTCTACAGCGGCATCCGCGTCCGCTACGTGAACTCCGAGGAGTTCACCAATGACTTCATCAACTCCATCCGTGATGATGAAGGCACGAGCTTCAAGCAGATGTACCGCAACGTGGACGTTCTGCTGATCGATGACATCCAGTTCCTGGCCGGCAAAGACGCGACGATGGAGGAGTTCTTCCACACGTTCAACGCGCTGCACCAGAACAACAAGCAGGTGGTCATCACCAGTGACCAGCCGCCCAAGGCCCTGGACGGCTTCGAGGATCGCCTGAAGTCCCGTTTCGAGTGGGGTCTCCTCACGGACATCCAGCCGCCGGAACTTGAGACCCGGATCGCCATCCTCCGCAAGAAGGCTCTCAGCGAAGGCCTCTCCGCACCGGACGAGGCTCTTGAGTACATCGCTTCGCGGATCTCCAGCAACATCCGCGAACTGGAAGGCGCCCTCATCCGGGTGACCGCGTTCGCCAGCCTGAACCGCCAGCCCGTGGACGTCGCCCTCGCGGAGATGGTGCTCAAGGACCTCATCACTGATGAAGGAGCACAGGAGATCACGGCCTCCCAGATCCTCGACGCCACCGCGGACTACTTCAAGCTCTCCCTCGATGAGCTCTGCAGCAAGTCCCGGACCCGGACGCTGGTCACCGCCCGTCAGATCGCCATGTACCTCTGCCGTGAGCTCACGGACATGTCCCTGCCGAAGATCGGCCAGGAGATCGGCGGCCGTGATCACACCACCGTGATGCACGCCGACCGGAAGATCCGCGAGCTCATGAGCGAACGCCGTCAGATCTTCAATCAGGTCACCGAACTGACCAACAAGATCAAGCAGCAGCAACGCGAGGCCTGAGGCCCCCGGAGAACCCACTCCTTATTAACTTAACAACACCTGTGGATAAACCTGGGGACAGTTAAGTGGAGAAGCCTCCTCGATGGCCTTAAAACCTCCTGCCGCCCTGTGGATCCCAGGAATCGGGCCGAAGCTCTACCCACAGGCCCGCTGCGGTTGTCGGCATTAACACCCACAGCGGGTCAACAGGACACTTCCGCGGAAGGACGCGGCAGGATCCGGTTATCCACAGAATCCACAGCGGTTATTAACACTACGAATCCCAAAAGATTGAAATTCTTCAGATAACAAGTTCCCTTCCGCTCCAACGCCCCGCACCGAACACCCACCGGACCTCCGGCCCGGGCAGGCCGTGACCGGCCATCCCAGGCAACCTCTGATCGGCCCGAAGGTCCGGTGAACCGGTCCGCCCGGTCACGGCCGTTCCCGGACCCCTGGAAACCCAGGAGTCCGGCGTCCTCCGGCACCGGTGCGGCACTTGGCTCCGGAGCCGGGTATTCTTGCAAGCTGAATCCGACTAAGCTGGGCGCAACGAGCTCCCGTACTTGAAAGGCGGCACCCTTCCGTGAAGTTCAGAGTTGAACGGGACGTTCTCGCCGAGGCAGTGAGCTGGGCTGCACGCTCGCTTTCTCCCCGGCCTCCGGTACCGGTTCTCTCTGGCCTGCTCCTCAAGGCGGAACACGGAACGGTCAGCCTTTCGAGCTTCGACTACGAGACCTCCGCACGTCTGGAGATCCCTGCGGAGATCCGTGACGAAGGAACCATCCTGGTCTCCGGCCGTCTCCTGGCGGACATCTGCCGCAGCCTGCCCTCCGCGCCGGTGGACATCGAGACCGACGGTTCCAAAGTCACCTTGACCTGCCGCCGCAGCTCCTTCCACCTTGCGACCATGCCGGAGAACGAATACCCGGCACTGCCCGCACTTCCGGACAGCAATGGCGTGGTGGACGGCGCAGCCTTCTCCCAGGCCGTCAGCCAGGTGATCATCGCCGCCAGCAAGGACGACACCCTGCCGATCCTCACCGGCGTGCGCCTCGAATTCGAGGATGACCTCATCACCTTCCTGGCCACCGACCGGTACCGCCTGGCCATGAAGGAACTTCCCTGGGCTCCGACCACCCCCGGACAGTCCATGTCCGCGCTGGTCAAGGCCAAGACCCTCAACGAAGTCGCCAAGACCCTGGGCGGCAGCGGTGAGCTGAAGCTTGCGATCACCCAGGACGACTCCCGGCTGATCGCCTTCGAAAGCGCCGGCAGGGCCACCACCTCCCTGCTGGTGGACGGTGACTACCCCAAGATCCGTTCGCTCTTCCCCGAGACCACCGCCATCCACGCCGTGGTCAGCACCTCCGAACTCGTGGAAGCCGTCCGCCGTGTCTCGCTCGTCGCTGAGCGCAACACCCCGGTGCGTCTGGCCTTCACCGATGGACAAGTCCACCTCGACGCAGGCACCGGCGAAGACGCCCAGGCCTCCGAAGAGCTGGAAGCGCGTTTGGAAGGCGAGGACATCACGGTCGCGTTCAACCCTGGTTACCTGATCGAAGGCCTGAGTGTCATCGAGACCAGGTTCGTCAGGTTCTCCTTCACCTCCGCTCCGAAGCCGGCCATGCTGACGGCCCAGGCGGAGCTTGAGGGCGAGGACTCGGACGACTACCGCTACCTGGTGATGCCTGTCCGTCTGCCGAACTGACGTGCGGAACCAGCAAAGGAAAGAAGTGGACGCCATGCACATTGGTCTGATCGGGCTCGGCAAGATGGGCTTCAACATGCGGCAACGCCTCCGGGACGGCGGCGTGACCGTCACCGGATTCGACCGCAATCCGGAGAAGACCGATGTGGCGAGCGTCGATGAGCTCATCAGCACGCTTCCCGCACCGCGGGTCGTGTGGGTGATGGTCCCCGCCGGCGACATCACGGATGCCCTGGTGCGTGAACTCTCCGAGAAGCTCTCCGCCGGCGACATGGTGATCGACGGCGGGAACTCCCGCTTCACCGAAGACCAGAAGCACGCCGCGCTGCTGGCGGAAAAGGGCATCCGCTTCGTCGACTGCGGCGTCTCCGGCGGTGTCTGGGGCCTGCAGAACGGCTACGGTCTCATGGTGGGCGGCAGCCCCGCCGACGTCGAATCGGCCATGCCGGTCTTCGACGCCCTGCGTCCCGAAGGCCCCCGCGAGGACAGCTTCGTCCACGTCGGCGAGGTCGGCTCCGGCCACTACGCCAAGATGGTCCACAACGGCATCGAATACGGCCTCATGCAGGCCTACGCCGAAGGCTACGAACTGCTGGCAGCCAAGGACATCATCAAGGACGTGACCGGCACTTTCCGCGCATGGCAGAAGGGCACCGTGGTCCGCTCCTGGCTGCTGGACCTGGCCGTCAACGCCCTTGAAGAGGATCCGGGTCTGGAGAAGATCGCGGGCTGGGCCGACGATTCCGGTGAAGGCCGCTGGACCGTCGAAGAGGCGATCGCCAATTCGGTTCCGGCTCCGGCCATCACCGCGGCACTGTTCGCCCGTTTCGTCTCCCGCCAGGAGGATTCGCCCGCCATGAAGATGGTGGCCGCCCTGCGTAACCAGTTCGGGGGCCATGCCGTGAAACAGGCTGGCACCGACGCCGTGCAGTAGTCTCCCGGCGTGTACCTGGCGCATCTCTCGCTGACGGATTTCCGCAGTTACCCTCAGCTTGAACTCCCTCTGGAGCCGGGCGTCACCGTCCTGGTCGGGTCCAATGGTGTGGGCAAGACCAATGTGATGGAGGCCATCGGCTACCTCTCCACGCTCGGCTCACACCGTGTCTCCTCGGACCAGCCGCTCCTGCGTTTCGGCACGGAACAAGCCTTCATCCGTGCCCGGCTGGTCCGTGGGGAGCAACAGGCCAGCGTGGAAGTGGAGATCAACGCCGCCAGGGCCAACCGTGCCCGGATCAACCGGGGGAACCCGGTCCGGGCACGGGACATCCTCGGGCTGGTCCGTTCGGTGCTGTTCGCACCGGAGGACCTGGCCCTGGTCAAGGGTGAGCCTGCCATCCGGCGGCGGTTCCTCGATGAACTGCTCGTCACGCTGGAACCACGGCATGCCAGCACCCGTGCGGACTACGACCGCGTGCTCAAGCAGCGCAATGCCCTGCTCAAATCGGCCAGGGGAGGCCGGCTCTCCGCAGCGCAGGAAGCGACGCTCGACGTCTGGGATCACCACCTCGCCGCCAAGGGGGCCGAGCTGCTTCATGCCCGGCTCGGTCTGGTCCGCAGTCTTCAGCCTCATATCGACACCGCCTACGCCTCCCTCACCGACGGCTCGAAGATCGCCAGGGCGCACTACCGCTCGACGGTCGCTTTCGACTCCGGGGCGGAAGAGTCCGTGCTGCTCACCACGGGAGGCGAGAGCGACGACGACGGACTGTCCGCCGTCGTCGGGGTCCCCGCCGCAGAGGATGATGCCGCCCGCCTGGCGCAAGCGGATGTCGCTGAGCTCACGGAACTGTACCTTCGCGCGCTGAAGGTGAGCCGTCAGCAGGAGGCCGACCGTGGCCTGACCCTCGTGGGCCCGCACCGGGAGGAATGGGAACTGCTCCTGGGACAGGCTCCCGCGAAGGGTTTCGCCTCCCATGGCGAGACCTGGTCCTTCGCGCTCTCGCTTCGTCTTGCCGCCTACTATGTGCTCCTGGATGACGATCTGTCCGGCACACAGGCTCCGATCCTGATTCTGGACGATGTCTTCGCCGAACTCGACGCCGAGCGCCGGTCTCGGCTGGCCACCATCGTGGCGGGCGCGGAGCAGGTGCTGGTCACCGCCGCTGTGGACAGCGACGTTCCCATGGAACTGGCGGGGTCCCGGGTGAGAGTCCTGCCGGGAACCGTGGTGCCGGGAGACGGTCATGGGGAGTGAGCCCACGGAAGGGTCCCCCGAGCAGGAAGGTCCCGACGCGGCACGTGACGCACTGCGCCGGGCGCGCCGGGCCGCGGAACTCCGTGGTGAGGTCCGCAGCAGATCAGCATCCGGTTCCCTGGAGGGCCCCCGGCCCCCGAAGAGGAAAGCACGTCCCTCCCGGGAATTCGGCTCGGGGCGCGATCCCCAGGGTGTCGGTTCGATCATGGGACGGCTCGTGGCGGACCGCGGATGGTCGTCCCCTGTTGCGGTCGGCTCGGTGGTCAGCCAGTGGCCGTCCTTCGTGGGACCGGAGGTGGCGGCGCACTGCCAGGCGACCGGTTTCGCCGGGACCACGCTGACCGTGCGCTGTGATTCCACGGCCTGGGCGGCGAACATGAGGCTGTTGCGGCCCAGCCTCCTGGAGAAGTTCCGGACCGAAGTCGGCCAGGGAATCGTCACGGTGATCGAGATCCACGGCCCCAATGCACCGTCCTGGAAGAAGGGCCGCCGGAGCGTGCCCGGCAGGGGGCCGCGGGACACCTACGGGTGAAACGCTCCACGGCCTCCAGGAGCCCTGAAGGCCCCGTAAGTCGTATCCGGGGCCATACAAGAGCCTTCCGGGAGCCTCAGGAGGCTGTTGCGGGCCGGTCAGAGCGCTTTTTCTTCGCCAGGAGGCGCCCAGAATCAGGAATTGCCAGGTTCTAAAGGGTAGAATGGACGCTGAGGCTCAGAGCGCCGCTTCGTGACGGATCCGGCGCTCGATCCATGTCCCGGGACCTGTACCGGCGGTGCCTCGCGCCGGAGGACCCACGGAACGAGCACCACACACGTCAGCCCGTTCACGTCAGCCGACCACCGAGGCGGCCGGCTGACAGAGCAAGCTTTAAGAGAGCAACGAAGGAAAGACACGCCTGTGGCCATTGAGAACGCCGAACACCAAGACGCCGCCCCGCAGCCCGAGAGCGGGCTCTCCGCGACCACGACGCGCGACTACGGCGCCAGTGACATCACCGTCCTTGAAGGTCTGGAAGCCGTTCGCAAACGGCCCGGCATGTACATCGGCTCCACGGGACCCCGCGGTCTGCACCACCTGGTCTACGAAGTGGTGGACAACTCGGTGGATGAGGCCCTGGCCGGATACTGCACGCACATCGAGGTGGTGCTGCAGGCCGACGGCGGCGTGAGCGTGGTGGACAACGGCCGCGGCATCCCCGTGGACATCCATCCCACCGAAGGCAAGCCCACGGTGGAGGTGGTCATGACCATCCTGCACGCCGGCGGCAAGTTCGGTGGCGGCGGCTACGCGGTCTCCGGCGGTCTGCACGGCGTCGGCATCTCCGTGGTGAACGCGCTCTCCCGCCGCGTGGACACCGTGGTCCGCCGCCAGGGTCACGCCTGGCGCATGTCCTTCGCCGACGGCGGCAAGCCCATGGGCCCGCTGGTGGAAGGCGAAGAGACCGAGGAGACGGGCACCACCCAGACGTTCTACCCGGACCCGACGATCTTCGAGACCACCGAGTTCGACTTCGAGACCCTGCGCGCCCGGTTCCAGCAGATGGCGTTCCTGAACAAGGGCCTGCGCATCACCCTCACGGATGAGCGCGAAACCCAGGTCTCGGACGAGGACCTCGACCTGGACCACCTCCACGAGGAGGAGACCAGCGGCCCCCGCACCGTGGTCTACCAGTACGACGACGGCCTGCTGGACTACGTGGTCCACCTCAATAAGAGCAAGAAGATCGAGCTGGTCCACCCGGACGTCATCTCCTTCGAGACCGAAGACGGTGACAAGCACATCTCTCTGGAGATGGCCATGCAGTGGACCACGGCGTATTCCGAGAGCGTCCACACCTACGCCAACACCATCAACACCCATGAGGGCGGCACCCACGAGGAAGGTTTCCGCGCTGCGCTGACCACCCTCATGAACCGTTACGCCCGCGAGAAGAACATCATCAAGGAGAAGGACGACAACCTCACGGGTGATGACATCCGTGAGGGCCTGACCGCCGTCATCTCCGTCAAGCTCTCCGAACCGCAGTTCGAAGGCCAGACCAAGACCAAGCTGGGCAATTCCGAGGCCAAGGGCTTCGTGCAGCGCGCGGTCACCGAGGAGCTCGGGGACTGGCTGGAGCGCAATCCCGGCCCCGCACGGGACATCATCCGCAAGGCGATCAACGCCGCCCAGGCACGGCTCGCGGCCCGCAAGGCCCGGGACAACGCCCGCCGGAAGAGCCCGCTGGAATCGTTCGGCATGCCCGGCAAGCTCTCCGACTGCTCCTCGAAGGACCCCTCGCGCTGTGAGGTCTACATCGTGGAGGGTGACTCGGCAGGCGGTTCCGCCAAGCGCGGTCGCAACCCGGAGACCCAGGCCATCCTGCCCCTCCGTGGCAAGATCCTGAACGTGGAGCGCGCCCGGCTGGACAAGGCCCTCGGCAACGCCGAGGTCCAGTCCATGATCACCGCCTTCGGCACCGGCATCGGTGAGGACTTCGACCTGGAGAAGCTCCGCTACCACAAGATCGTGCTCATGGCCGATGCCGATGTGGACGGCCAGCACATCACCACGCTGCTCATGACCTTGCTGTTCCGCTACATGCGGCCGCTGATCGAGAACGGCTACGTGTACCTGGCACAGCCGCCCCTGTACCGCATCAAGTGGTCCAACGCGGCGCACGACTACGTCTACAGCGACGCCGAACGTGATGCCGCGCTGCTCAAGGGACAGTCGGAGAACAAGCGACTGCCCAAGGAGAACGGCATCCAGCGTTACAAGGGTCTCGGTGAGATGGACTACACCGAACTCTGGGACACCACCATGGACCCGGACCGCCGCACGCTGCTGCAGGTCACCATGGACGACGCACTCGCCGCGGACCAGGTCTTCTCGGTCCTCATGGGCGAGGATGTCGAGTCCCGACGGAACTTCATCCAGCAGAACGCCAAGGACGTCAGGTTCCTGGACATCTAGGACGACGACGGCGGGCCGCCGCCCGCCGTCGCTGCCGATGATCCGGTCCTGAACCACGCGAAACGAAAGTTGTATCGATGAGTGACGAAACCCCTGAAGTCCCTGGCACCCCCGACGCGCCGCTGGAGGGCACCCTGGTGGATCGCGTCGAGCAGGTCGACCTGCAGACCGAGATGCAGAGGTCCTACCTCGACTACGCCATGGCCGTGATCGTGGGCCGTGCCCTCCCGGATGTCCGGGACGGCCTCAAGCCCGTGCACCGCCGCGTGATCTACGCGATGTACGACGGTGGTTACCGCCCCGACAAGGCGTTCAGCAAGTGCGCCCGCGTGGTGGGCGACGTGATGGGCACCTACCACCCGCACGGCGACATGGCGATCTACGACGCCCTGGTCCGCCTCATCCAGGACTGGGTGATGCGTTATCCGCTGGCACTGGGTCAGGGCAACTTCGGCTCCCCGGGCAACGACGGCGCGGCCGCCCCCCGGTACACCGAGACCAAGATGTCCCAGCTGGCGATGGAGATGGTCCGGGACATCGACGAGGAGACCGTCGACTTCCAGCCCAACTATGACGGCCGCAGCCAGGAACCGACCATTCTCCCGGCCCGGTTCCCGAACCTGCTGGTCAACGGATCCTCCGGCATCGCCGTCGGTATGGCCACCAACATCCCGCCGCACAACCTCCGCGAAGTGGCGGATGGTGTGCAGTGGTACCTGCAGAACCCGCAGGCAAGCCGCGAAGAACTCCTTGAGGAGCTTCTTCTGCGCATCAAGGGCCCGGATTTCCCCACCGGCGCCACCATCCTGGGCCACAAGGGCATCGAGGATGCCTATCGCACGGGCCGTGGCTCCATCACCATGCGCGCCGTGGTCAACGTCGAGGAGATCCAGGGCCGCACCTGCCTGGTGGTCACGGAACTCCCGTACCAGGCCAACCCGGACAACCTGGCCGTGAAGATCGCCGAGCTGGTCAAGGACGGCAAGGTCCAGGGCATCGCCGACCTCCGCGATGAGACCTCCGGCCGTACCGGTCAGCGTCTGGTGATCGTGCTCAAGCGCGACGCCGTGGCCAAGGTGGTCCTGAACAACCTCTACAAGCACACCCAGCTGCAGGAGAACTTCTCCGCGAACATGCTGGCCATCGTGGACGGTGTGCCGCGCACGCTGAGCCTCGACGCGTTCATCCGTCACTGGGTGACGCACCAGATGGACGTCATCGCCCGCCGGACCCGGTACCGGCTGCGCCGAGCCGAGGAAGAGGCGCACATTCTGCGTGCCCTCCTCAAGGCGCTGGACATGCTGGATGAGGTCATCGCCCTCATCCGGGCCTCCAGCACCACGGAAGCAGCCCGTGACGGCCTGATGTCGCTGCTTGAGATCGATGAGCTCCAGGCACGGGCCATCCTGGACATGCAGCTGCGCCGTCTGGCCGCTCTGGAACGCCAGAAGCTCCAGGAACGCCACGCCGAACTGGAAGCGCTGATCACCGAATACCAGGAGATCATCGCCTCCGAGGACCGGCAGCGCAGCATCATCTCCGAGGAACTCGCAGGGATCGTGGACAAGCACGGCGATGACCGCCGCACCCAGATCCTGCGTGGCTTCGACGGGGACATGTCCATCGAGGACCTCATTCCCGAGGAAGAGGTGGTCATCACGATCACCCGCGGCGGCTACGTCAAGCGGACCCGCAGCGACAACTACCGCTCCCAGCAGCGCGGTGGCAAGGGCATCAAGGGCGCACAGCTGCGCGGTGACGACGTCGTCGAGCACTTCTTCGTCACCACCACCCACCACTGGCTGCTGTTCTTCACCAACCTGGGCCGCGTGTACCGGGCGAAGGCATACGAACTCGCCGAGGCCGGCCGCGATGCCAAGGGCCAGCACGTGGCGAATCTGCTGGCCTTCCAGCCGGATGAGCACATCGCCCAGGTCCTGGATCTGCGGGACTACCAGCAGGCCCCGTACCTGGTGCTGGCCACCAAGGGAGGCCTGGTCAAGAAGACCCGCCTGGAGGACTACGACACCAACCGCAGTGCCGGCGTGATCGCCATCAACCTGCGGGACGGTGACGAGGTGGTCTCGGCACAGCTGGTCAGCGAGACCGACGATCTGATCCTGGTGTCCCGGAAGGGCCAGTCCATCCGCTTCACCGCGGACGACGAGGCGCTGCGTCCCATGGGCCGCGCCACCTCCGGTGTGACCGGCATGAAGTTCCGTGACGCGGACGAACTGCTGGCCGCCGATGTGGTCACCGAGGACTCCTTCGTCTTCGTGGTCACCGAGGGCGGTTACGCCAAGCGCACCGCCGCCGAGGAATACCGCCTGCAGAACCGTGGCGGCCTGGGCATCAAGGTGGCCAAGCTCGCCGAGGAACGCGGTGACCTGGTCGGTGCCTTGATCGTGGATGAGATCGATGAGGTCCTGGTGGTCATGGAAGGCGGCAAGGTGGTCCGCTCCTCCGTGGAGGGCGTCCCGGCCAAGGGCCGCGACACCATGGGCGTCATCTTCGCCAAGCCGGACAAGAACGACCGCATCATCGGCATCGCCCGCAACACCGAACGCGGTCTGGAAGCCGAGGAATCCGGTGAATCACCGGACGAGGCCTCGGACGATGACGTAACGTTGAGTGAGAACAAGGACGGCGCCGATGCGTCCGTCCCCGTCCAGGACCCCGAGGCCGGAGAATCCGGCACGGACGGTCCGCTGAGCAATGACACCAGTGGAGGTAACGCGTGAGCCCCTCGAACTCGAGCCCCTTTGAGAGCCGACCGACCTCGAAGGACGAAGGCTCCAGGAACCCGTCGGGTGGCTCTGACGACAAGGGTGGCCAGACCTCCCGTCCTGCGGCTTCCCCCTTCGAGGCCCCGCAGCAGCCGAAGCCCCAGGCCAAGCCTGAGTCCGCCGCTCAGCAGCGGCCGGCCCCGGCGGCGCGTCCTGCCCCGGCCGTGACCAAGGCCCCGGTTCCGGGCGCCTCCGGTGCTCCTCAGGCTGCTCCCGCGCAGGCCCGGCCCGCACAGGCGCAGACGCGCCCGGCACAGGCTCCGGTCGGCCAGGCCGCTCCGGCGGCGGCAGGTCTGGTGAAGCCGGCCCCCAAGGCCAAGGTCCGCCGCGCCAAGCTCATGATCAGCAAGATCGACCCGTGGTCGGTGCTGAAGATGTCCTTCCTGCTCTCCGTCGCCCTGGGCATCGTGACCGTGGTCGCTGCCCTGGTGCTCTGGACGGTCCTGGACCTCACCGGCATCTTCAACCAGGTCAACAAGCTGGTGGGTGATGTTGCCGGCAGCGAGAGCGGCGGTTTCGATCTCCGCAAGGTGGCCTCGCTGGGCCAGGTGGTCTCCTTCTCCACCATCATCGCCGTGGTGAACGTCGTCCTCCTGACAGCCATCTCCACGCTGTCCGCCGTGCTCTACAACCTCGCCGCCACCCTGGTGGGTGGCGTGGGCGTCACGCTCACGGACGACTAGCAGGCACGGGATTTCCCGCGCAGTCTCCGATCGGCCGGGACACCGCAGCTGCGGTGTCCCGGCCGATTTGGATTGGGCCCGCAAGTGCTGATAGAGTCTTATCTCGGCCCGATCGAGGAGACTCGTGGGCTGTGGGGGCGTATAGCTCAGGCGGTTAGAGCGCTTCGCTGATAACGAAGAGGTCCCAGGTTCAAGTCCTGGTACGCCCACGGAACACCGAGTTCACGGAACGAGGAACCATGAAGAAATTGCTTGTCATCGCACTGGCAGTCGCTTCCGTGGTGATCGTGAAGAAGGCCCGGGAGTCCGAAGCCCAGAAGGGTGCCTGGAAGCAGGGAACCGACACGGTATCCTGAACAGGAATTCTGGGGGCATGGCGCAATTGGTAGCGCACCTGCTTTGCAAGCAGGGGGTTAGGGGTTCGAGTCCCCTTGCCTCCACCACCACAGAAGGATCGTCGCAAGACGGTCCTTTTGTTTTGCCCTCACGACGACGGCGGAAGGCTGAGGCATGAACGCATTGATGGCTACGCTGGGCATCCTCGGGGTCTCCGCTTCGGGGCCTCTGGTCTCCGCGACTCTCGCGGGGACCACCGTGGGGGCCATCGCCATCGCCTTCTGGCGCAACGCGATCGCCGCCGTCGTGATGGGCGCTCCCGAGCTGGCACGACGGCCCCAGTCCTTCACCCAGGTGAACCGGCGCTCTCTGGCATGGAGCGCCGTCGCGGGTGTCGCCCTGGCCTTCCACTTCGTCTGCTTCTTCTATTCGCTGGAACTGACCAGTGTGGCGGCCTCCACGGCCCTGGTGTGCCTGCAGTCGGCATGGATCGCCATCATCCAGCTGTTCCGCGGCACCAGACACTCCTGGCACGTCCTGGTGGGCCTGGGCGTGTCCTTCCTGGGCGTCGTGGCCATCACGGGGTTCGACATGGGTTCCTCGCCGCAGGCGCTCTGGGGGGACATCCTCGCGATCCTGGGCGGTATCCTGGCGGGTATCTACACCCTGGCCGGGAGCAAGGCCCGGGAGAACATGACCACGGGCGCCTACACGGGCATCTGCTACACCTTCTGCGCCGCGGTGGTCCTGATCATGGCGCTCTTCTCCCAGCAGCCTCTGGTGGGCTTCGAGTTCAACGGCTGGCTGGGGATCCTGGCGATCACGGTGGCCGCGCAGCTGCTGGGCCACACATCCCTGAACTACCTGGTGGGCCATATGAGCGCCCTGGTGGTGTCCATGCTGATCCTGCTGGAGATCCCGGGCGCGGCGATCCTGGCGGCGGTCTTCCTGCACGAGGTGCTCCCTGCCGGGACCTACGCCGGGCTGGCGCTGATCATCGCGGGCCTGGCGATCGTGATCTCAGGGCAGCGCGGCAAACGGGAGAAGCTCAGCGAAGCCCCGGTCGACTGAAGCCGCCGGCGTGAACTCCTGGCGTGTCTGCCCGGAGGACGGTTCAGCTCAGACGCCCCCGCGTTCCGGGACGGCGGCTGTGGCGCTGTGGATGGCCCGGAGGATCTTGGCCGGGAAGTAGACCGAGTAGAACACCACCATGGGTGCCTTCAGGGCGATCTTCTTGATGTTGTGGGCCTTGTAAGTGCGGTCGAAACGGGTCACGTAGTAGCTGTAGTCACGGGGTGAGTCCTCCAGCCGGCGCGCGGACATCCCGGAGACCATGGTGGGCACGTACTGGACGCGCAGGCTGTGTTCGGCCAGGTGCAGGGACAGATCGATGTCCTCATGCATCTCGTCCTTCTCATCCAGGCAGGTCTCGGAGCGGATGATCTCCCAGGCGCTCTTTCTCAGGGCCATGTTCGAGCCGAAGAGGAAGTGGTACTCGTGCCGGGCCAGCCGGAGCATGAGCTGGCGCATCCGGTCATCGGCCTTCTGGCCCCAGCGGCGCAGCGGCATGTCGTAGTAGAGGACCGGGCCGGTGGCGGCCTGGACGGTGGGGTCCAGGAAGGCGTTCTGCACCTGTTCCACCCACTCCGGTTCCAGGACGGAGTCGGCGTCGATCCGGCCCAGCACCTCGCCGCTGCCGTAGTCCAGCCCTGCGTTCCGGGTGGGGATGAGCCCTTGGGCGTCATTCTGAGCCACCAGGTGGATGGGCGATTCGGGGTACTCCAGCTGCATGGCCCGGACGATCTCCGCCGTCCGGTCCGTGGACTTGTTGTCCACCACGATGATCTCGTGGGCAGGGGAACTCTGATAGATGGCCGCCGTGAGGCACTGGCGGATGACGCTTTCCTCGTTGTAGGCGGGGATCACGATCGACACGCTGGGCCGGTTCACTCAATCCTCGATTTCCAAAGCACGCTTGATGCGCCCGGTGGGGCTTGATCCCTTCAAACATAGCAAGACGCCCCGCCGGCAGTGTTGCCGGCGGGGCGTCCAGGTGCTGTGGAGACTACTTTCCGTCCACGGCGTCCTTCACCTCGGAGGCGGCGTCCTTGGCGTCTTCGGCCTTGTCCTTGGCCGCGTCGGTGGCCTTCTGGCTCGCTTCCTGGATCTTCCCGGCGGCGCGGCGGGCCGTGGTGCGGGCGCGCTCGCTCACGTCAGAGGCGGTCTCGGAGACCTTCTCAGCGACATCCCCGGCCTTCTCCTTGGCATCCTTCAGCCCGGATTCAGCGGCCTTGCCGGCCTCTTCCGCAGCGTGCTGGGCCTTGTCGGCCACCTCGGCGGCCGCTTCCTTCACGTGCTCGACGACGGCCGGAGCGCCGTGGGCCGTTGCGGAGGCAGCGGTGGGACGGTCCTGCGGACGCTCCGCCGGGACCTTCCACGGGTCCTGCGTGGGACGGGAGGCCTTCCAGACGGCGACGCCGGCCGCGACCGCGGCGCCGATCACCGCGAAGACCAGGAGGCCCTTCTTCTTGCCCTTCTGTGGCTTGGCCAGTTCCTGGGTGGCGGCATCGGCGGCTGCGGAGGCGAGCTGGCGGCCCTGATGGCCCAGCTCGGTGGCCTGTTCCTGCAGCTGGTTGACCACCGGGGAGTCGGCGATCCGGCGCGCGATGGCGTCGATCTGTTCCGGCGCCTGCTCCAGTCCGTGGTGGACGGCTTCGGAGGCCTTGCCGAGCTGCTCGGAGATCAGGGGAAGGTATTCACCCACCACCTTGTCCCGTGCGGTGGCCAGGGCCGGGGTGGTCTTGTCCAGCGCCTCCTGGATGCGCGGGCTGGCCTCCTCCACGGCGTCGTGGATCTTCGGGCCGAGATGGGCCAGTCCTTCCTGGAGACGCGGGGTCACGGTGGCGACGCCGTCGGCCAGATTGTGCGCGGCGCTCTTGAGGCCTTCCTGGATCTTGGGAGAAGCCGTCTCAATGCCCTGCTGGATACGCGGAACGGCCCAGTTGACGGCGGCTTCGACGCGCGGTGCAGCCCAGTCGCGGGCCTGTTCGATGCCCTGCGTCACGCCCTGCTCAAGGTCCCGTGCGGAGTTGACGGTCTTTTTCATGGTGCCTCCTAGCATCAACACTTCCTGTGGAGCGACGCCCGGCAGTCCCTTGACGGCAACCGGCAGGCACTCGGCAGTCCTTGGTGTCCTCAGCAGTCAGCCTAGTTCCAATTCCTGACATGAGGCTATGCGGGAGGGGATTGAGGCCCCAGATTTCACCTATCGCGGAACCCCGCCCGCCTCCAGGACCCCGTCAGTGCTGCATGGGAGAATTGCGGCATGAGTATCGCAACGGCCAAGGCCACCATTCACACCAGCCAGGGCGACATCGTCGTCAACCTCTTCGGCAACCACGCGCCCAAGACGGTCAAGAACTTCATCGGTCTCGCCACCGGCGAGCAGGCGTGGACCCACCCGGAGACGGGCGAGGACAAGACCGGCACCCCGCTGTACGACGGGACCATCTTCCACCGGATCATCAAGGACTTCATGATCCAGGGCGGCGATCCGCTCGGCCGTGGCGTAGGCGGCCCCGGCTACCGGTTCGATGACGAGATCCACCCCGAGCTGGACTTCAACGAGCCCTACAAGCTGGCCATGGCCAACGCGGGCATCCAGATGGGTCAGGGCACCAACGGTTCCCAGTTCTTCATCACCACCATCCCCACCACCTGGCTTCAGGGCAAGCACACCATCTTCGGTGAAGTGGTGGACGAGGATTCCCGCAAGGTGGTCGACGCCATCGAGGGTGTCCGTACCGGCATGGGTGACCGTCCGGTCGAGGACGTGGTCATCAAGAGCATCGAGATCGAGCAGCTCTAGGACCTCATGAGCTACGGAACCCCGGCGGCCGGATCGGTCCCTGTCTGTCCACGTCATCCTGACAGAGTCTCCTATGTGAGCTGCCAGCGCTGTGGCCGGCCCGCCTGCCCGGAATGCCAGAGGCCGGCGGCCGTCGGGGTTCAATGCGTCGATTGCGTCCGTGAGGCGCAGGCGACGGCGCCGAAGGTGCGCGGTGCCTTCGGCGGGGCCGTGACCTCGGACCGGCCTGTGGTCACCTGGGCGATCATCGCCGTATGTGTGGCGGTCTACGCCCTCCAGTGGCTGATCCCCGGCGATTTCATCTTCCAGAATTTCGCCTTTGCGAACATCTTCGCGGCTTCCGAGCCCTGGAGGATGCTGACCTCGGCCTTCCTGCATTCCCAGGGCAACATCCTGCACCTGGGCCTGAACATGTACACGCTGTGGATCTTCGGTCAGGCCCTGGAACCTCTTCTGGGGCGGGCACGGTATCTGGCCCTCTACCTGATCTCCGCGGTGGGCGGTTCGGTGGGTTATCTGCTGCTGACGCCCTGGCTCCCCGTGGTGGGCGTGGTCGGTGCCTCCGGTGCCATCTTCGGCCTCTTCGGTGCCATGCTGCTGGTGCAGCGCCGCCGGGGTGGACCCATGACTCAGCTGTGGATCCTGCTGGCCGTCAACCTGGCTTTCGGATTCATGGTCTCCGGCATCGCCTGGCAGGCGCACCTGGGCGGTCTGGTCACCGGCGCGGCGTGTGCCGCCGTCCTGGTGGGCGCGGGACGCAGCCGGAAGGGCCCCCTCTGGCAGTGGCTCGGACTGGCCCTGGTGAGCGCGGTCCTGGTGATCCTGACCGTGTGGAAGGACAGCACTCTCCCGCTGCCGTAATCCACAGGGGTTGTCCACAGTGTTAATAAGTTACAGCCCTGTAGTTCAGTGCCTTCCAGACCGGGATTGAGCCGAACTCCCCGAAATCCCCAGATGTTATCCACTCCTGTGGATAACATCTGGGGATTTTCTTGTGGATTTGTGGGTGAGAGCCGAGCGGGGAACTGTTCCGCTGGCCATCCAGCGGCGTGGTGGGCCGGCCGCGTCCGCCGCGCTGAAGGCCTCAAGAGCCCTGAGGCGCGCCGTCGCAGCTGCAGACCCCACCTGATGCCAGGAAACACGCAGGGGCTGCGCCGTAGGCCGGTCCCGAGTCTCCGCCCGGTCCCGAGCTGCTCACCGCGTGGGGAGAAACCGAACAGATCCTGGGTGGGCCACCCTCGGAGCCCCCGCCGTGGGGGCCGGCTTGTCCACAGGAGATGTCCACAGCTGTGGCTTTCTGCGGGCCGGTACATGACGGATCATCTATCCCGGATCCCTGCCATGGCGCGCTGGCGGGCAGTTTCCCACAATTCCTGTCCACAGCTGTGGATAACTTCGTCATGATCTATGCAGAGGGTGTGTGTAACCCAGAGTGGACGCTCACTTAGCGAAGGATCCCGGATCGGGCCCGAGTGACGGACCCAGATCAGTGCCACACCGGCGCTGAAGAGCGGCCGGACGTTCAGCCGAGGTGCAAGGGGGAGGAGGGCCGGTGCCGAGCCGGGGCTCAGAACGCCGCGGCGAGTTCCGTCCCCTCACGGATGGCACGCTTGGCGTCCACCTCCGCGGCCAGGGCCGCCCCACCGATCACGTGCACACTCTGGCCGAGCCCTTCGAGCTCCCCGGCCAGGGAGTTCACGGATTCCTGTCCGGCACACAGCACCACGCTGTCCACCTCCAAGACGCGCGGATCCTTCCGCTCGGCTCCGAAGCTGAGGTGCAGGCCGGCGTCGTCGATCTTCTCGTAGTTGACCCCGCTGAGCTGCACCACACCCTTGGCCTTCAAGGACGCGCGGTGCACCCACCCGGTGGTCTTGCCCAGTCCGGCGCCGATCTTGCCCTCACGGCGCTGGAGCAGGTAGACCGTCCGCGGGCTGGGCTGGTGTTCGGGCCGTTCCAGGGCGCCGGGCGCCTGGGGGTCCATGCTCACACCCCATTCGCGGCGCCAGAGATCCAGGTCCAGGCTGGGCGACTGGCGATGGGTGAGGAACTCGGAGACGTCCACACCGATGCCGCCCGCCCCGATCACGGCGACACGGGGCCCGGCTTGGCGACTGCCGCGGACCAGCTCCGCGTAGTTCATGACGCTGGGGTGGTCGACGCCCGGGATGGCAGGTACGCGAGGCTCGACGCCGCTGGCCACCACCACCTCGTCGAAGGCTCCGGCCAGTTCCTCCGCCGTGACGCGCCGGCCAAGGCGTACGTCCACCTTCAGCAGTTCCAGCCGGCGCCTGAAGTAGCGCAAGGTTTCGGAGAACTCCTCCTTGCCGGGGATGCGCTGTGCGATGCCGAACTGGCCACCGATCTCCCCGCTCGCCTCGAAGAGCGTGACCGTGTGACCGCGCTCAGCGGCCGTCACTGCGGCGGCGAGGCCGGCTGGACCGGCACCGACCACCGCGATGCGCTTCCGGAGCACCGTGGGGCCGAGGGACAGGGTGAGTTCGCGGCCCGCTCGGGGGTTCACCAGGCAACTGACCTTGCGCCCGGAGAAGGCGTGGTCCAGACAGGCCTGGTTGCATCCGATGCAGGTGTTGATCTCGTCCACACGGCCGGTGGCCGCCTTGAGCGACCACTCGGGGTCGGCGAGCATGGGCCTGGCCAGGGAGACCGCCTGGATTCCCGTGCCGGTCAGGATCTCCTCCGCCACGGCGGGCATGTTGATCCGGTTGGAGGCGGCCACGGGGATGCTCACCGCCTTCGCGACGACCTCGGTGAATTCGGTGAATGCGGCGCGGGGAACCGAGGTGACGATGGTGGGGACCCGGGATTCGTGCCAGCCGATGTCCGTGGTGATCATGCCCGCTCCCGCGGCTTCGAGCTCACGGGCCAGATCCAGGATCTCCTCCTGGGTCTGCCCTTGAGGCACCAGGTCCGCCATGGAGAGCCGGAAGATCACCATGAAGCCGCCCCCCACCGCGGCACGGATCCTGCGCACGATCTCCACCGGCAGACGACGACGTGAGGCAGGGCTCCCTCCCCACTGATCGCTGCGCTGGTTGCTGCGTGAGCTGAGGAACTGATTGACGAAGTAGCCTTCGCCGCCCATGATCTCCACGCCGTCGTACCCTGCGGCCTGTGCGAGGCGTGCGCAGCGCACGAAGCCGGCGATCTGGCGTTCGACGCCGCGTGCGCTCAGTGCACGCGGGGTGAAGGGTGTGATGGGGGCCTTGAGGCGTGACGGCGCCACGATCAGCGGGTGGTGTCCGTAGCGGCCGGCGTGGAGGATCTGGAGGGCGATGCGGCCGCCGTCGCGGTGCACGGCGTCCGTGACCTTCCGGTGGGCGCCGAGCTGCCTCCGGGAGTTCAGGCTGGAACCGAAGGGCGAGAGCCAGCCACTGAGGGTGGGTGCGTAGCCGCCGGTCACGATCAGACCGGCCCCGCCGCGGGCCCGTTCGGTATAGAAGGCGGCGAGGGCGTCCGCATCCTTGCGATGGTCCTCCAGACCGGTGTGCATGGAACCCATGATGATGCGGTTCTTCAGCCGCACACCGTCCACGGTGAGCGGGCTGAACAGCAGGGGGAAGGCCTCGGCCTGGGAACTGTGGTTCACGCCACTATGTTACTCATCAGTAACATGTTTGGCCAAGGGTTCGGGAAGACTTTTCCACAGCTTGTCCCCATTGTGGGTAACTTACACGCGTGTAAGTCATCCGGCCCCGGATGCCGCGTTCGGGACTTGCGAGCCCCCATGGGCGAGGTTTCCCACAGAATTATCCCCACTGTGGATAACTTGGCTGTGTCTTTGTGGACGAACCGGGCACGATGCTCGCAGAAGGCCCGGAAACGTCGTGGAAACGCCTCAGGACCCGTCCTGGGGACGGGTCCTGAAAGATAAGGCCGGGCGGAACGGTTCAGGAACGCCAGCGGGTGGTCATCAGGAACCCCACCAGGAGCAGCCCGAAGCCCACGCCGATGTTCCAGCCGTTCAGCGCCGGAACGGGAAGCAGACCACTGGAGATGTAGAAGGTCATGATCCAGAGCAGTCCAAGGATCATGAGCCCGAACATGACCACCTTGTACCAGGTGGGGGTCGGCTTGATCGCCTTGCCCTGGGTGGCGGCGGCCGGGCGGGAAACGCGGCGACGCTGTTTCGACTCAGGCATGGGTCTCCTCCATTGTTGTTAAGCGGACGACGGGCCGGTCTTGATATCCTGCTGGGACACGCTGAGCCGGCCGCAGACGCCGGGGCGCAAGCGGTTCTGACTCCAATGGTAGCCGCTGGAACCCGGGCCATTCTGAGCGTGTGCCGTCAGTGGCCCTACGGTTCAGCGAAGAGGAGGCTCAGGTGCGCAAGGTCGTCCAGGTGCTGGGTGAACTCCTCATGACCCTCGGCCTGATCCTCCTGCTCTTCGTCGGCTGGGATCTGTGGTGGACCAACGTCACCGCGGACCATCAGCAGGAACAGGCCGTGCAGAACTTCGCACGGCAGCTCAACGCCCCCGTGAAACCTCCGGCAGGCACCCCGGACCGCCAGGACTACGGCACGCCCCGGGTGGCTCAGCCCCAGGAGCACGGCCAGATGCTCGGTGTGGTCTACGTGCCGCGCTTCGGTGCGGACTACTCACGCCCCCTCATCCAGGGCACCAGCCAGGACGTCCTGGACACCCTGGGACTGGGGCACTACGACAAGACCGCCATGCCCGGTGCCGTAGGGAACTTCGCCCTCGCCGGGCATCGGCAGACCCACGGCTCCGTCCTGGACAACATCCACCTGCTCCAGCCCGGTGACAAGGTCTATGTCCAGACCCGTGAGGGCTACTACACCTACGTGTACCGGAACTCGGAGATCGTCCTGCCCAGCCGGGTGGACGTCCTGCTGCCGGTCCCCACGGACCGCAATGCCCAGCCGAAGGAGCGCCTCATGACCATGACCAGCTGCAATCCGCGATTCGGCTCCGAAGAACGCATCATCGCCTACTCCGTCATGGAGAGCTGGCGCCCCCTGAACGCCGGACCGCCGCGGGAGATCGCCCCCCTGGTGGCCAAGGCCGCCGGAAAGGGATGACCGCATGTACGCCTGGATCTTCCGTCATCTCCCCGGCCCGCTCTGGCTCAGGATCATCGAAGCCCTGATCCTGGTGGCACTGGCACTGTTCCTCATGGTGCAGTACCTCTTCCCCTGGATGGCCCAGTTCACCTCCTTCACCGACTCGACGATTGGTTCCGCGCAACGCCCATGAGCACTTCAATCCTGGTCATCGACAACTACGACAGCTTCGTCTACACCCTGGTGGGATACCTCCAGGAACTCGGCGCCGAAACCACGGTGGTGCGCAACGACGATGTCTCCCTGGAAGAGGCCATCGAACTGGCCGCCTCCCGCGACGGCGTCCTGGTCTCCCCCGGCCCCGGAAACCCTGCGGGAGCCGGTGTCTGCATCGAACTGATCAAGTGGTGCGGCGCGCATGCCAAGCCCATGCTCGGCGTCTGCCTGGGCCACCAGGCCCTCGCCGAAGCCTACGGCGGCACCGTCTCCCACGCCCCGGAGCTCATGCACGGCAAGACCTCCCAGGTGGAGCACGGCACGGACCCGCTCTTCGCCGAGGTGCCGTCGCCCTTCACGGCCACCCGGTATCACTCGCTCGCCGCGGAGAACGACTCGATCCCCGCCGAGCTGGAAGTGACGGCCCAGACCGCCAACGGCGTCATCATGGGCCTGAGGCACCGGACGGCACCGCTCTGCGGCGTTCAGTTCCACCCGGAGTCGGTCCTCACCGAGGGCGGCTACCAGATGCTGGGGAACTGGTTGGAGTCGCTGGGACTGTCCGGAGCGGCGGCCAAGGCCTCACAGCTCTCACCCTTGATCCGGAAATGATCCTGCCGCCGTTGCGCTCCGCCCGGCGATGAGCCGGAGGGCCCTCGGTGCGGCGCCGCTTCCGCGCAGAGCTGAGCCCCCAGAACCTCAGGGTTCTGGGGGCTCAGCTCTGCATCTTGCCACCCGGTGCGGCTCCCGCCCTTCCGGGCCCGGATCCACGCGGTGTCATCCTCCGTCGGATGTCGGCTTCCCGCTGGGGGTGGCGGACGGCGTGCTGCTCGGAGTCGGCGGCGGAGGGGGCTTGCGGGCCACGGTCAGGACCACCGTGCCGCCCTGGTCGATCCGGTCCTTGGCCGCCACGCTCTGTCCGGTGACCTGGCCGGCGGGAACCACGGAGTTGTCCTTCTCCTCCACCTTCACCTGAAGGCCCAGGCCCTGGAGAACCGTGGTGGCCTGCTCCGCCGTCTGGCCACGCAGCTCCGGGACCTCCACCTTGCCCGTGGAGACGATGATCTCCACGGACCCGTTCACGGGAACCGTCTGGCCGGAGGCCGGCTTGGTGCCGATCACCTGGTTGGCCGGCACGGTGGCGCTGTCCGCGAAGGTGGTCACGGGCGTGCTCTTCAGGCCTGCGCTGCGGAGGATGTCGCGGACAGCGGCCTCACTCTGTCCCTGGAGCTTGTCCGGGATCTGCACCGCGGTCGGACCGGCGGACACCACGAGCTTGACGGCCGAGTTGACCTCGATCATCTCCCCTTCACGGGGGTCGGTGGCCACGGCCGTGCCTTCCGGCACGGTGGCACTGGCCACGTGATCCACTTTCGGCTGGAGCCGGGCGTCATACAGCTTCTGCATGGCGGCCGACTCGCTCAGCTGCGCCACGGCCGGGACGGCCACCAGTTCGGGCGGGATCGGCCGCGTGAGCCACGAGTAGATCCCGAAGCCACCACCGCCCACCACCATGAGCAGGAAGATCCACAGGGTGACCATGAGCCCGCGCCGGTGGCGCCGGTGCTTGCGCTGTGCCTGCTGCACCTCAGGGAGGTTGCGGATCTCCGGGAGCAGGACCCGGAGCTGGTCGTGTGTGAGAGTGAGTGCATCGTCCGCGCCGGCCTGAGCTGCGGAGGCGTCGAGGCCGGCGGGACCGTTCGCGTGCTCCCCCGGCTGGGCCAGGGCCGTGGTGGATTCGCCCGGGTGGGCGTTCAGCGCGCGGTGCCGCGCCGTCGTCGTCTGCTGTTCGACGGCGGCCGTGGCGGGTTCCGCGGGCAGGGCCACGGGGTGCGCAGCGGTGGAGTCCAGAGGCGTGTCGTGCACGGCGACTCCGCCGAGCGCGGCGCGCAGGGCGCGCCGGAAGGCGGCCGCGTCGGCGAAGCGGTCCTCGCGCTTCTTCCGCAAGGCTTTGGCCACCACGGAGTCGAGGGCCGAGCTCACCTCCGGATTGAGCTTGCTGGGCGGTGCGGCGATGCCCTGGACATGCTGATAGGCCACGGAGACGGGGCTGTCGCCCTGGAACGGGGGCTTGCCGGTGAGCAGTTCGTAGAGCAGACAGCCCGCGGAATAGAGGTCACTGCGGGCGTCCACGGTCTCACCCAGAGCCTGCTCCGGGGAGAGGTACTGCGCGGTGCCCACCACGGCCTGCGTCTGCGTCATGGTGGCGGAGGAATCGGTCACGGCACGGGCGATGCCGAAGTCCATGACCTTCACCCGGCCGGAGCCGCCGCAGACCATCACATTGCCGGGCTTGATGTCCCGGTGCACGATCCCGGCCTTGTGGCTGTACTCCAGGGCGGCCAGCACACCGAGCGTGTACTCCACGGCCTGGTCGATGGTGAGTTCACCGGACTTCAGGAGGTCCTTGAGCGTCTCGCCGTGGACGATCTCCATGATGATGTACGGAGCTTTGACCCCGTCCACGCCATCACCCTGGGACTCTTCACCTGAGTCGTAGACGGCGACGATCGAGACATGGTTCAGCCCGGCCACGGACTGCGCCTCGCGGCGGAAACGGGCCAGGAACTGAGGATCCCTGGCCAGATCCGCACGCAGGATTTTCACCGCGACATCCCGGCCCAGGCGCAGGTCTGTACCCCGGTACACGTCGGCCATGCCGCCGCGACCGATCAGATCGCCGAGTTCGTAGCGCCCGTTGAGGACGCGTGTGCCGGTGGACAGGTGAAACTCCTTACTGCTGGGGTGTGCCGCTCAGAGGGAGCCGGGACTCAGGGAGTGGCCGAGCCCGTGGGCTCGGGGGTGACAGGCGGAGCGGCCGTGATCGTGTAGGTGACCGTGCTGCCCTTCGCCACTTCGGTGCCCGACGGCGGATTGAAGCTCACGGTGCCGCTGGCGGCCGAGCCCTGGCCGGCCTGGCCCACCAGACCGGCGCCGGTGAGCGCCTGGCGGACCTGAGCCTCGGTGACCGTGCCGCTCAGGCTCGGAACCGTGACCATCTCCGGCCCGGTGGAGTAGGTGACCGTGATGGTGGACCCCTTGGCCACAGGACCTGCCGGATTGACGTCGGTGACGGTGCCGGAGGTCTCCTTGCCGGTCACGCCCTTCGCATCCACCTGGAGGCCGAGCGCGATCAGTTCGTTCCGGACCGCGTTGATGTCCCTGCCGTTGTAGGCGTCGGGAATGATGTTGACGGTCTCGGGAGTGGAGGGTGTCTCACTCGGGGTGGTGCTGCTGGGTGTCTCCGACGGCGTCTGGCTGGGCGTGGTGGAGACGATGCTGCTGGGCGTGGTGGCCGGCGGGCTGGAAGAAGGGCCCGTCTTCGGGCTGAAGAAGCCGGCGGAACTCAGCCAGACACCGAGGAACACCAGCACCGCCAGCACGGCGAGGATCACCAGGGGCCACGTCCACGGGCTGCGCTGCTTGCGCTGTGGCTCCGGCGTGGGATCCTCGTAGTCCTCCTCATCCTCTGTGAGCCAGCTCCGCTCGGCCGTCAGCTGCTCGGGAGGGAGCACCGGAAGCGCGGAAGTCGCCGTCGTCGTTCCGACCGGGGGGACCACCGTGGTGGCCGCCGTCTGCTGGACGTCCACGGGGGCCGTGATGGGACCCGTGGCGGATTCGAAGAGGAGCATGCCGGGGACGGCACGGTGTGCGGCGTCGATGTCACCCCGGCGGATGGCCTCAGCCGCTTCGGACAGCTTGAGAGCGTCCGCCGGCCGGTTGGCGGGATCCTTGGCCAGCATGGACATCAGCAGGGCGCGGATGGGCTTGGCCAGGGAATCCGGCAGGGGCGGCGGAGCATCGTTGACCTGGGCCAGGGCGATCGCGATCTGCGACTCTCCGGAGAAGGGACGGTGCCCCGTGAGGCACTCGTAGCCGATGATGCCCAGCGAGTAGATGTCACTGGAACCGGTGGCCGTCTGGCCGGTGGCCTGTTCCGGCGCCAGGTACTGGGCGGTCCCCATGACCTGCCCGGTCTGCGTGAGCGGCACCTGATCGGCCAGACGGGCGATGCCGAAGTCCGTGATCTTCACGTTGCGATCCGGCGTGATGAGCAGGTTGCCGGGCTTCACGTCCCGGTGCACCAGGCCCTTCTCATGCGCGACGGCGAGGGCGCGGGCGGTCTGAGCGATGATGTTCAGCGTCAGATCCGGGGTGAGGACGTGCTCACGCTCGATGATGGTGGACAGTGGCTCGCCGGGAACCAGCTCCATGACGAGGTAGGCGGACCCACCCTCTTCGCCGTAGTCGAAGACGTTCGCGATGCCCTCGTGGTTCAGGAGCGCGGTGTGGCGGGCCTCATTGCGGAATCGCTCCAGGAAGCCGGGATCCCCCGTGTACTCCTCCTTGAGGATCTTGATGGCGACCGTGCGCCCCAGGACCTGGTCCTGGGCACTCCACACCTCGCCCATGCCGCCGATGGCAATGCGCGTGGTCAGGCGGTACCTCCCGCCGAGAGTGATTCCAGACGTTGGCCTCACTTGTTCAACACCGCCTCAAAGAGTTTCTTCGCGTTAGGACTGGTCAGTTGCGCTCCGGTGGCCGAGTTCACGCCGTGGAAGGCGAGGGTCACGACCACCTGGGGATTGTCCGCCGGGGCAAAACCGGTGAACCAGGAGTTGTTGTAGTCATCGGCCGTCAGTTCCGCGGTGCCGGTCTTCGCGGCGACCTTGACGCCCGGGACGGCGGCCGGTGCGGCCAGGCCGTTGTCCACCACACCCACCATCCACTCGGTGATCTGACGGGCCACATCAGGGCTGGTGGCGGTCCGCAGGGCCTCGGGCTTGTACTCCGCGAGGACCCGCAGGTCCGGCGCTCTGAGCGCCTTCACCAGCTGCGGCTTCATCTGGACGCCGCCGTTGGCGATGGCGCTGGTCATCATGGAGATCTGCAGCGGGGTCACCTGGACGTTGTACTGGCCGATGGCCGACTGGGCCAGCTGTGGCTTGTCCAGATCCGTGGGGAAACGGCTCTGGGCGTACTGAAGGTCCAGCCGGTCACCGAGATCCTGGCCGATGCCGAAGTTCCGGGCGGTGTCCGCGATCTTCTTCTCGCCCAGGTCCAGGGCGATGCTGGCGAACGGCGTGTTGCAGGAGTTGGCCAGAGCGAAGTCGAAGCCGCTCTTGTCCCGGGTGTAGCACTGGCCGCCACGGTAGTTGGGCAGCGTGTACTGCAGGCCCGGGAAGGTCAGCTCCGCCGGGTTCGGCAGGACCGAGTCCTTGGTGTACTTGCCTGATTCGAGTGCCGCCGCGGTGTCGATCAGCTTGAACACGGAGCCGGGTGCCATGAGCGCGCCGGTGGGGCCGGAGACGTTCTGGTAGAGGTTGATGCCCTTGGTGTCGTCCAGCTTCGCCTTGGCGGCCTTCGCAGCGTCGTCGTCGAGGGTCGCCACGGTGTTGGGATCGTAGGAGGGCTTGGAGACCATGGCGAGGATCGCGCCGGTCTTGGGGTTCTGGACCACCGCGTAGCCTTCGATGTCATCCGGGATCAGATCGTAGGCGAGCTTCTGGATCTTGGGATCGATGGTGGTCTCGACATTGGCTCCCTGCGGCTGCTTGCCGAGGAAGAGCTGGCGCACCCGCTCCAGGAACTGCTGGTCCGAGTCGCCGGTCAGGGCGCCGTTGAGCTCACGTTCCAGGCCCGTGGACCCGGCGCTGCCATTGGAGAAATAGCCCGTGATGCCGGCGTAGAGGGCTCCCCCGGGGTAGCTCCGCTTGGACTTGCACGCTTCGTTGCCGGGAACGGACTCCGCGATGGGCTGTCCGCCGGCCAGGATGGTGCCGCGGTCGCTGCAGAGACTGCGCATCAGGGCACGGTTGTTCAGAGCGTTGGTGTTCAGGTCCTGGGCGCCGATCACCTGGATGTAGCTGATGGCGCCGAAGAGCAGGGCGAAGAGCGCCACGGTGGCGATCCAGGCGTTGCGGATGGACTGGTTCACGGGTGCACCTCCCGGTTGCTCTGCGGGGTGCTGGGGCCGGGCACGGACAGCTGGGCCGGCGCGGCGACGGTGGCGGACAAGCCTCCGGCGGGAGTCTCGCCATCAGGCAGCGGGCTCGTGTCCACGGGGCCACGGGCCACATTGGAGATCATGAGCAGCAGGCCGATCACGATCCAGTTGGCCAGCAGTGAGGAGCCGCCGGCCGCGAGGAAGGGCGTGGTCAGGCCGGTCAGGGGGATGAGGCGGGTGACGCCGCCGATCACCACGAAGCACTGCACCGCCATGACGAAGGACAGGCCCACGCCCAGCAGCTTGCCGAACGAATCCCGGGTGCCGAGCGCGGCGCGGAAACCACGGGTGACGAGCAGCAGGTAGAGCAGGACCATCGCGATCAAGCCGATCAGACCGAGCTCCTCGCCGAAGGAGGCGATGATCATGTCGCTGTTGGAATACGGGACCAGATCCGGACGGCCCTGGCCGAGACCGGTGCCGAAGACGCCGCCGTCGGCCATCCCGAAGAGGCCCTGCACGATCTGACCGCTGCCGCCGAACTCGCGGTTGTAGACGTCCGGGTCGAAGGCGTTGGCCCAGCTCTCCATGCGGTACTTCACATGCGAGAACAGCTGGGCGGCCACGACACCGGCCACGGCGATGAGGCTGAGGCCGATGATGACCCAGCTGACGCGTCCGGTGGCCACGTAGATCATCACCATGAACAGGCTGAAGAACATGAAGGAGGTGCCCATGTCCCGCTGGAGCACCAGGATGCCGATGCTGACGGCCCAGGCGGCCAGCATGGGGCCCATGTCCCGGAAACGGGGGAACTGGAGCTTGCCCACCTTGCGGCCGGCCAGCAGGATCAGGTCCCTGTTCACCGAGAGATAGCCGGCGAAGAAGATGGCCAGGGTGATCTTGGCGATCTCTCCAGGCTGGAAGGTGAAGGGGCCGATCTTGATCCACAGATTGGCGCCGTTGATCTCGCCCGCGGAGAGGCCGGGGACCAGGGGCAGGACCAGGAGCACCGCGCTGGCGGCCAGGGAGATGTAGGTGAAGCGCCGCAGCCGCCGGTGGTCCTTGAGGAACCAGATCAGGGCGATGGTGCAGGCCACGGCGATGAGCGTCCACCGCAGCTGGGTGTTGCCCACATCGCTCTTGGGCCCGTCCAGGCGGTGGATCATGGCCAGGCCGAGGCCGTTCAGCGCCACCACGATGGGAAGAATGAACGGATCGGCATATTTTGCGCGGAGGCGGAGCGTTATATGAACCGCGAGGGATGCAACCACGAGAAGGACGGACTGGAACCAGAAATCAGCGTTGAAGGAGTCTGGGTTGTTGATGCCGACCATGACGCTCGCGCCGATCCCCACCAGCAGGGCGAGGACCAGGAGCACCAGCTCGATGTTGCGGCGCGGCTTGATCATGGACGGGGCCGTCAGGGCGGAACTCATCGTGCACCTCCGCAGGCGATGGCGGTCGAGCCGGCCGTGGGAGTGGGTGTGGCCGAAGGGCTCGCCGAACCGCTGGGCTTGGGCGAGGCGGTGCCCGGGCTCGCCGAAGGTGAGCCGGTGGGAACGGCCGAGGGTGACGGGCTGCCGGACGGGGAGGCCGTGGGGCACTGCCGCTCATCGAAGTCGTAACCCAGGCTGAGGTTCCGCACCACCTGCTCGGCATCCGGCAGGTCGCGGGCGGGGATGGTCTCCCGGACGCGCTGCTGCGAGAAGGACGGGAGGCTGCTGACCTGGATCTCCGTCACCGAGTGCACCGTGGAGAGCTTGATGGGCCCGAGCTGCTGGGAGACGCCGTTGTAGATGGCCACCCGCCCGTCCACCTCGCCCACGTAGTAGCGGGTCTGGGTCCAGGCATAGCCGAACCACAGTCCGACACTGACCACGGCGAGCACCACGAGGGAGACGATCCAGCGGAACCAGCGACGGCGGGGCCGGCCGGCGGGTGCGGCGGTCTCCTCCTCAGGCTCCGTCTCCGGGCTCTCCTGGCGGTGGGTGAGAACCGTGGCGGCCCGCCGGGCCACCGCGCGGCCCGCGATGTTGGGGATCTTCCCGGTTTCCAGGGCCAGAGCGGCCGCGCCCACCAGCTCGTGGGGCCGGGCCTCCAGCTCCAGGCGGAGGACTTCGGCTGTGAGATGGGCGCCCAGATTCGGGTCCGTCCTGGTGTCCTCGGCCGGGGACGGCGTCAGAAGGACGGTGTTCATCCCTTCGGCGAAAGAGGGTTCCGGGGCGGTCTTTCCGGTTTGCGCCGCAGCGGGGACGGATCCGTCCTCCGGGCCGGCCGGCCCGGAGGACGGGGAGCCGGGATTGTCAGCTGTGGCTGCCGCGGCGGTCTCCGCCCCGGCGGCCGGTGCGTTCGATGCGGTGGAGGTGGCGTCGTCGTCGGCCACGAGGTCCAGCACGATCACGGTGACATTGTCCGGCGAGCCGGCAGCGAGGGTGAGTTCGATGAGCTGATCGGCCGCGCGGGCGACCGAGGCCGTGCCGCGGACCACCGCCTCCACCATGTGGTGCGGGACGAAGTTCAGGCCGTCCGAGCACAGCAGCCAGCGGTCTCCCTCACGGGCTTCCAGGGCATTGAGATCGAGTTCAGGGCTGGCATCCACGTCGCCCAGAACCCGCATGAGGACGTTCTTGTGCGGGTGGGTCTCGGCCTCTTCCGGCCGCAGGCGTCCCTCATCGACCAGCCGCTGCACGAAGGTGTGGTCCACGCTGACCTGCTCGAAGGCGTCATCACGGAGACGGTAGGCGCGGGAGTCGCCGATGTGGGCGAAGTTGAGTCTGCCATCGGCCAGGAGCAACGCCGTGACGGTGGTCCCCATGCCGGCCAGGAGAGGATCGACGTGGACCAGCTGGGAGAGGATCGAGTTGGCGGTCTGGATCTCGTCCGCCAGGATGGTGCCGGCGTCGCCCGTGTACTGGTCGTGATCGAGGTGGATCAGGTCCAGGACCGTGGAGGCGGATGCGACATTGCCGCCCGCGTGACCGCCCATGCCGTCCGCGACCACGGCGAGATGACGGCCGGCGTAGGCGGAATCGTCATTCTTGGCGCGGACCAGCCCGACGTCCGACCGCGCGGCGTAGCGCATGACCAGACGGGGCGAGACCTCCTCGGCGCCCAGCTCTGCGTTCTTCTCCTCGGATGACAAGGTCACGGCCTCAATTCGATGACCGTCTTGCCGATCCGGACCGGGACACCCAGCTCAACGGGAAGCGCGCGGGTGAGTTGCTGGTCGCCAAGATAGGTGCCGTTGGTGGAGCCGAGGTCCTCGATGAACCAGCGGCTGCCCTGGGGGAAGAGCCGTGCGTGACGTCCCGAGGCGTAGTCGTCCTCCAGGACCAGGGTGGCCTCCTGGGCGCGGCCCAGGAGGATCGGGCTGGAGGCCAGCTCCAGCTGGGTGCCGGCCAGCGGGCCTTCCGTGACCACCAGGTGGTGGGCCTGCTGACGGGCGACGGGCGCCTGGACCTGGGCCAGTTCCGGGTGCTTGCGCAGCTGGCGGGCCGAGAGGGCGCCGGTCTTGGCGGTCCCGCCGATCATGAGGTCGCGGCGCATGGCCGAGACGATGCTGAAGATCAGCACCCAGATCAGCAACAGGAAACCGAAGCGGAGTGCTGTGACGGTCAGATCACTGAGTTCGTTCATGCGTTCCTCCCCGGGCCTACGGGAATGAGGCGGAAGATCAGGCGTGTGCGTCCCATGGTGATGACGGAACCGTCCGTCAGCTCCATACTGCCTTCCAGCCGCTGGCCGTTGATGTAGCTGCCATTGGTGGAGCCCAGATCCACGGCCCAGCTGGCGTTGCCCTGGGTGCGGATCTCAAGGTGACGGCGCGAGACACCGGTGTCCTCCACGGGGATGTCCGCGTCCGAGGCCCGTCCCAGGATGATGCTGGCCGCGTTCAGCGAGTATCGCTGGTCATTGATGTCCAGAACGGGCTGCACCTGGGCCGGAGCGCGCTCGGGGGCGGCGGGCGGCGCACCCTGGCGGGAAGGGGTGGGCGCGGGGCCCTGGGCCTTGTCCGCGCGGGAATGAACGTTCACGTCACCAGGCTTGAGGGAGGGCTCGCGGACGAAGGCCACGCGCACGGGGCCGGGGAGGGTGTATCCCTGGCTCTTGGCGTGGGCGATGACCACATCGCACAGCTCCTCGGCCAGGGCGGTGCCCCAGTCTTCGGCGCGTGCGTAGTCGGTCTCGCTCAGGAGGACTTCGAAGCTGTTGGGGGCGATGCTGCGGCTGGTGGAAACGGTCAGCACCTTGTTGTCCATCTCGCGGCGCAGGAGGCTGGCGATCTCCACGGGCTGCAGCTGAGCCTTGGAGCCACCGCTGAAGACGCCACGGACGGCCTTTTCCAGGCCGCGTTCAACACGGTCCAGCAATCCCATGGCGTACTCCTTTCCTGTCGGTTCCCGAGGGACATCGCCCAGGGATGGCCCACGGCGAAGCGCCGGCCACTGAATCCGATACTACTGTCCAGCCTCCGCCCGCCCCTACCCCGGACCGCCTCAAAAGGCCTGAAACGGCAGAACTCCCAGCAACTTCCCACCGGGTCTCCGTCCTGGGTAGGAGAGGAGTGAGGCCAGTGCTGGGGCGGTGAAACGGGGTCTCCGCACCGCCCGGAAGGGCGGCGCCGAGGGAGGCCCTGGACCTCGATTTCACATTCCGGCGCGAAGATGGTTATGATTGTTCCCGTTGCTTTCACCGATTGAGGCGAAGGCAAGGAAAGTGCGCGCGAGTGGCGGAACGGCAGACGCGCTGGCTTCAGGTGCCAGTGTCCGAAAGGGCGTGGGGGTTCAAATCCCCCCTCGCGCACAAATGGGAAACTCCCGGTTCATTGAACCGGGAGTTTTTTGTCGTCCCCGGGATGCTGCGCCGGGAGCAGGGTCCGGCAAGGCCGCCTCTCGCCGGGGAACTTGCGGGGCCGACAGGCCATTGACACACCCTGTGGCGGGCGTCACGATGGAGTTACTTGCAAAAAGCAAGTGACATCACAGCATCGGAGTATCGACGTGAGCACCATGATTTTCGTGAACCTGCCCACCAGTGACCTGGAGCGGGCGAAGTCCTTCTACACCTCCCTCGGTTTCACCATCAACCCGCTCTTCACCGACGAGAACGCGGCCTGCGTGGTGGTGGACGAGAACGTCTTCTTCATGATCCTGCGGCGGGAGTTCTTCAACACCTTCACCACGCGCGAACTGGTGGACCCCGCCACCCAGGTCCAGGTACTCAACGCTCTCAGCCGGGATTCCCGCGAGCACGTGGACAGCACCACCGAAGCGGGCCTGGCCAACGGCGGCAAGGAGCATCGCGATCCCCAGGACCTCGGGTTCATGTACTCGCGCTCCGTGGAAGACCCGGACGGCAACATCCTGGAGTTCGTCTTCATGGAGCAGGAAGCCGCTCAGAACGGCCCGGGCGAGCACGTGGCCGAACAGTCCGCCGGCTGAAAACCGCTGAAGCACAGAGACTGACGTACGGAGGAGGAGCGCATGGCCGCGCGGAATTACGGCCAGTACTGCGGTGTGGTGCGGGCCCTGGAACTCGTGGGGGAGCGCTGGGCGCTGTTGATCGTCCGGGATCTCCTGGTGGGCCCGCGCCGCTACTCCGACCTCAAGAACGGCCTGAGCCGTATTCCCACGAACATCCTCAGCGACCGGCTCAAGGAACTCCAGGCCGCGGGGCTGGTGCAGCGTGTGCCTGTTCCGCGCTGCGGGCTGGTCTATGAGCTGACGGCCTACGGCCGCGAACTGGAGCCCGTGGTCCTGGCACTGGGCCGCTGGGGATTCAAGGCCATGGGGGCGCCGCGCGAGGGGGAGGAGGTCACAGCCGACTCCCTCACCATGGCCTTGCGGACCGCCTTCGACGCGGGCGCCTCCGCGCGCGTCCCCGACACGGTCTTCACCCTCCACCTGGGGGACGTCACCCTGGTGGCGCGGGCGGCGGATGGCCGGCTCGACGTCGTCGTGCCCGGGAAGGAGGCATGGCCGCCGTCAGAGCAAGCGGACGCGGTGGAGTTCGCGGCAGGGCCGCAATTGCGTGACCTGATCGCCGGGACGCTGTCCCCGCGGGAGGCGCAGGACTCGGGAGCCGTGCACGTGCTCGACGGCGACGCGCGGCTTCTGGAGCGCTTCACGGCGCTCTTCCACCTGGACGGTGCGGTGGCCGCTTAGGCCTGGGAGGCCGCCGGCAGGAAGGCCTGGAAACCGCTGATCAGGGCGTCGAGTCCCATGCTGAAGGCCCTTTCCGGATTGCTCCCGCCCTCGGCCTCCTCGAAGCTGGCCACCGCCGAAGTGAAGTTCGGGGTGCTGTCACCATCGGACCCCGTGCTGAAGATGTCCTGGGGTGCGGTGGCGTCATAGGCGGAGCCGAAGATGAAGGACTCCAGGGCCACGATCGCGGGGACGATCCGGGCATCGGGGAATCCGGCCCGCCGGAATCCGGCGCTGACCGCTTCATACATGGCCAGGGTCCGGGGTGCGTCGGTCACGGGCAGCACTGCGATGATGGGGATCAGAGGAGTGTGCTGCGCGAAGACCTCGCGGTAACTCCAGGCCCAGTGGCGGACCGCCGTTTCCCAGGGCTCGCTGTCGAACGAGCTCACATCGACCTGTGCGGCGAGATGATCCTCCACCAGGATGAGGATCTCCTGCTTGTTGGTCACGTGGTTGTAGAGCGCGGAGGGGGAGACGCCCAGCTTCTTCGCCATGGCGGACATGGTCAGGCCCTCGTAGCCCTTGACCGTCACCAGTTCCAGGGCAGCCTTGACGATCGACTCGTGGGTCAGGACGGCCTTGATGGGCCGGCCCACGCGTCGGCGGGGGGCCTGGGCCTGGTCCGCGGTGCTGGGGGTGCTCATGTGGAACCTCGTTCGTAGGTCTGGGGCTTGCACCACTCTAGCGGGACGAACATTGCCGGATCAGGGTCTTTCGCCGGATGCGTCATATGGGTTATAGTCGTATCTAAATGAATGGTGTTCATTTAGTGACCATGGTCACGGCACCGCCTGTCCCATCCACTTGGAGGAAAAATGCTCAATCTTGATCGCGACGTCGTGATCGTCGGCGCAGGCCCCTCCGGCCTGACCGCCGCCCGTCGACTCAAGAAGGCCGGCCTGAGCGTGGCCGTCCTGGAAGCGCGCGACCGCGTGGGTGGGCGCACCTGGACCGACACCATCGACGGCGCCATGCTGGAGATCGGCGGCCAGTGGGTCTCCCCGGACCAGACGGTCCTCATGGAACTGCTCGACGAGCTGGGCCTGGAGATGTACTCCCGCTACCGCGAGGGCGAGTCCATCTACCTGGGCGCCGACGGCAAGCTCAGCCGCTACACCGGCGCCAGCTTCCCCGTGAACCAGGAGACGGCGGACGAAATGGACCGCCTGACCGCCCTCATGGACGAACTCGCCGCCGAGATCGGCGCCGAGGAGCCCTGGGCCCACGCCAAGTCCCGCGAACTGGACACCATCTCCTTCCACCACTGGCTGCGCCAGAACTCCAGCAATGAGGAAGCCTGCAACAACATCGGCCTGTTCATCGCCGGTGGCATGCTGACCAAGCCGGCTCACGCCTTCTCCGCGCTCCAGGCGATCCTCATGGCAGCCTCCGCCGGATCCTTCTCCAACCTCACGGATGAGGATTTCATCCTGGACAAGCGCGTGGTGGGCGGCATGCAGCAGGTCTCCCTGCTTCAGGCGGCTGAGCTGGGCGATGACGTGGTCCTGGACTCCCCGGTCCGCACCATCAACTACACCGAGGACGGCAACGGCGGCTACAAGGTGGTGGCCGAGTCCGACCGCGCCATCGTCAATGCCCGCTTCGTCATCATGGCCGTGCCGCCGAACCTCTACAGCCGCGTGTCCTTCAACCCGCCGCTGCCCCGCCGCCAGCACCAGATGCACCAGCACCAGTCCCTGGGCCTGGTCATCAAGGTCCACGCCGTGTACGAGACCCCGTTCTGGCGTGAGAACGGCCTGTCCGGCACCTGCTTCGGCGCCGACTCCATCGTCCAGGAGGTTTACGACAACACCAACCACGGTGACGCCCGTGGCACCCTGGTGGGCTTCGTCTCCGATGAGAAGGCCGACGCCATGTTCGAGCTGAGCGAAGAAGAGCGCAAGGCCACCATCCTGGACTCCATCGCGACCTACCTCGGCGAAGAGGCAAAGAACCCGTCCGTGTTCTACCTCTCCGACTGGGGCTCCGAGGAGTGGACCCGTGGCGCCTACGCCGCGAGCTACGACCTGGGTGGCCTGAGCCGCTACGGCAAGTCCCAGCATGACGCCGTGGGCCCGATCTACTGGTCCTCCTCCGACCTGGCCGCCGAAGGCTACCAGCACGTGGACGGCGCGGTCCGCATGGGCCAGAAGACGGCCGACCGCATCATCGCCGCAGCCAAGGCCTGATCCAGGCCGCGCTCGTCCCCTGCCCCCTCACCCCGGGGGCCGGAGGCATGCCTCGCAACAGGCACGCGATGCCGCACCGGAACTGACTCCCCGGTGCGGCATCGCCGTTTAACGGGTGCGCATCTCAACGGGTGTTCCGCGGGTGTTCCATGGGAGGTGGCGGCCCGGGTCCGCCACCTCCGCGCGGTTCAGAGCGCGGCGAGATCCTCCCGCAGCGCACGGACGACGGCGGTGGCGCGGCCGGCGTCGGGCTCCATCCAATTGCTGAGGTATCCGAAGCCCACGCCGTGCGTGGGGTCGGCGAAGGCGAGCTGTCCACCGGCTCCGTAGTGCCCGAAGCCGGACGGGCTGAGCAGGTCCTGATCGGTGCCCGGCAGCTGGAAGCCCGCGGCGAAACGGTCCGCCCACGGTCCCGGGATGTCCAGTTCCTGCGGACCCTCACTCACCGGACGCAGGGCGTTTTCCAGGGTCTCCGGGGCCACCAGGGTGACGCCCGCGGTGTCCCGGACCGTCGCGGACCAGAGAGCGGCCAGGCCCCGGGCCGTGCTGATGCCACCCGCGGCCGGGAACTCGGCGGCGTGGAAGGCCCGGTCATTGGCGCCACGGTCCTCCGTCACCAGCTCCGGAGGCAGGGCTCCGCCCAGGGTCGGGCCGGATGCTGCGAAGGGGTTCGGCAGCTGCTGCATGGCCTGAACTCCCTGGCGGTACGTCTCGGAAAGGCTGATGTGGGCCACGCGGTTCTCCTCTTCGGCGGGCAGGCCCAGCCAGGCCTCCGCGGAGACCGGGGAGAAGACCTCCCGGAAGAGCGTGCCCGCGCTCCGGCCGGTGACCCGCCGGATGAGTTCGCCGCTCAGCCAGCCGTGGGTCATGGAGTGATAGGCGTAGCCCGAGCCCGGTTCCCAGAGCGGTTCCTGGGCGGCCAGGAGGTCCGTCATGAACTCCCAGTCCAGGATCTGCTCCCGGGTCAGGTTCTCGCGGACCGCTGACAGACCGGCCCGGTGGCCCAGTGCCTCCCGGACCGTGAGCCGGTCCTTGCCCTGGGCGGCGAACTCCGGCCAGTAGGTGGCCAGCGGGACGTCATAGTCCACCAGACCCTGCTCCACGAGGCGGGCCACCAGCACGGAGGCCAGGCCCTTGGTGCAGGAGAACATCACCGTGGCCGTGTCCTCCTCCCAGTCCTGTCCGGTGCGGGCGTCCCGCGTGCCGGCCCAGAGGTCCACCACCTTCTCCCCGTCCCGGTAGACGGACACGGCGGCGCCCATACCGGGACGGTCCTCGAAACCCTGCGCGAAGGCCTGACGGGTGCGTTCGAATCCGGGGGCGACTGCGCCGTGGACGGTCACGGGGTGGGAGGCGTTCATGCGGGTCCTTCCGGGTGCTGTGGAGTGATGGATCAGACGCTACACGGTCCCTCCGACAAGCCAGGGGATACCGTCCGGCGAACGCTCCGGCCCGGGCGAAGCGAAGGGGACTACCCTTGATTTCATGCGAGTGAAGATGTGCAGTATCCATGTGACCGACCCGGCCGCGGCTCATGCCGTCTACACCGAGAAGTTCGGTTTCGACACCCTGATGGCGATCCCGGAGGCGAATCTCTTCATCGTCCAGGACGCCTCCATTCCGGGCGGCCCCGGCCTCCTGCTCGAACCGAGCGACAACCCGATCGGCGAGGACTACCGTTCCCGTGTCTACGAAGCCGGGATGCCGGCCATCGTGTTCGGTGTGGACGACGTGGTGGCCGAGGCCGCCCGCCTCGCCGCTGCCGGGCTGCGCGTCGTCGGGGAACCGGTGGTGGATCCGTCCGGGACCTTCGTGGACGTGGACGACTCTTGTGGCAACCTCATCCGCCTGCACCAGGACTGATGTGGATTCTCTGACCTTCCTCTACGTCCCCGGCGTCACCCCGGGGAAATGGATCCGCCGCTGGGAAGAGCGGATGCCACAGGTCTCCCTGGAGCGCAGGCTGGTGGACGACGACGTCGCGGCCAGCCTCGCCTTGCTGGACGCCGGTGAGGCTGCGCTCGCCTTCGTCCGGGTCCCCGCCGGGACTTCCGCCACGCTGCGTGACGGCCGTTTCGCGATCCCGCTCTACGAGGAGCAGCAGGCCGTGGTGGCGCCCAAGGGGCACGAGATCGCGGCCTTCGAAGAACTCGCCTTGGAAGACCTGGACGGCGAGACCTTCTTCGACAACTCCCCCGAAGGGATCCAGGCACTCGGTGGACTGGAGACGGCTCTGGAGGTGGTGGCCAGCGGCGCCGGACTGCTGGTGCTGCCCCTGCCCGAGGTCCGGCATCTGAACAATCCGGAGGTGGTGGCCCGCAGGCTGCTCGACTCGGAGCCGAGCGAGATCGTTCTGGTGTGGCGTCAGGACGCGGATTCGGACCTGATCCAGGAGTTCGTGGGCATCGTCCGGGGCCGGCGCGCGGATTCCGGCCGCCAGCCCTCGGTGAATCAGGAACAGCAGGCCCAGGCGGCCAAGGCCCGGAAGACCCGTAGCGCGGTGGCCGGTGCTCACGGGGCGTCGAAGGCGGGATCTCCCAGGTCCGGAGGCCAGAAAGGCGGCCCGAAAGCCCGTGGCGGGGCAGGGAAGCCGGGTGGCGGCAAGGGTTCCGGGCGCGGGCGGGGCAAGCCGCCGTCGTCGGGCCGCAAGGGCCGCTGAGGCGCTCGCGTTCCGCAGCTTAAACGCCGAGTTCGGGGGTTCCTTCCGGGTTCGTGGCCTGCAGACCACGGTTTCGGAACGAACCCCCGAACTCAGCGGGGGCGGGGCTGGAGAGCGTCAGACGCCTGCGGGCACCTCGGCGTTCTCGGGCGTGGCGACGGCCTGCTCCTCCACGGGCTTCCTGCGGCCCTTTCCGTAGCGGAAGTGGAAGAACACATAGCAGCCCACCGTGAACGGGACGCCGATGTAGAGGGCCGCCACCTGGGTGGGGTCGAAGGCGATGCCCACCATCGAGGCCAGACAGGCGGTGAACGCCAGGATCGGCACGAGCGGGAAGAACGGCGCCCGGTACGGCAGGGTGCGCACATCTCCGCCGTTGCGGACGAACGCCCGGCGGTGGAAGAAGTGCGAGGCCGCGATGGACATCCAGACGGCCACCGTGGCGAAGGCGGCGATCGAGATGAGCACCAGGTACACCGTGGTCGGAGCGACGATGCTGCTGACCAGGGACGCGAGGCCGCCCACCAGGCTCACCAGGAGCGCGATCATCGGGATGCCCCGCTTGGTCAGCTTCGCGAAGGCCTTGGGCGCGTGGCCCTCGTCCGCCAGGGAGAACAGCATGCGTGCGCAGGAGTACAGGCCACTGTTGCCGGCGGAGAGCAGCGCGGTGATGACCACGAAGTTCATGATGTCCGCCGCGTAGGGGATGCCGAGCTCGGAGAAGACGGTGACGAAGGGGCTTTCGTCCAGGCCGGCCTTGTCGTACGGGATGGTGGCCGCGATCACCGTGATGGCGCCGATGAAGAAGATCACCAGGCGGAGCACGGTGGTGCGCATGGCGCGGGGCACGCTGCGGACGGGATCCGCGGTCTCACCTGCGGCGACGCCGATCAGTTCGGAGCCGGAGAACGCGAACAGCACGGCGAGCACGGTGACCATCACGCCGGTGAAGCCATTGGGGAAGAGGCCGCCCGGTGTCGCGAAGTTCTCGAAGAGGTGCGGGTAGTGTCCCTGCGCGGCGGGGTGGAAGCCGAGCAGTGCGGCGCCGCCCAGGATGATCAGGCCGACGACGGCGGCGACCTTGATCATGGCGAACCAGAACTCGCTCTCACCGAAGACGCGGGAGGAGATGGCGTTCATGGTGAACAGGACCGCGGCGAAGATCAGGCAGAAGATCCACACGGGCACGCCCGGGAACCAGCGCTGCATCATGACGCCGGCCGCCGTGAACTCGGAGCCGATGGCCACGGCCCAGGTCAGCCAGTAGAGCCAGGCGGTGGTGAAGCCGGTGGCAGGGCCCATGGTGCGGGCGGCGTAGATATGGAAGGCGCCGGAGACCGGGTAGGCGATGGCCAGCTCGCTCAGACACGCCATCACGAGATAGACCACGACGGCGCCGATCAGGTACGCGATCACGGCGCCGAGGGGGCCGGCCTGGGAGATGGTGTAGCCGGAGCTGACGAACAGACCGGAGCCGATCACACCGCCGAGGCCGATCATCACCAGGTGACGGGTGTCCATCGATCGCCGGAGGCCTTGCTGGGGCGGTTCAGGTGTGGAGTCCTGCAAGCCGGATTCGTGGAGCGGGACAGCGCTCATGGATCCTCCATCGGGTGGGGCAGCGGCAAAACGGGCGCGCGGAGGCCGCCGGTCTGCACCGGATTCTGCAAGGGTTGCGGTTTCAGGGTAGGGGGTGAACGTTCCCTGCGACCATGTTGGTGATCAAGCTAACACCGGGCACCCTGGGGCCTGAGACCTTCGACACAGCGGTTAAGGATCCTCAAGGATGAGACGGTTGACTGCGTTCTGAGCGACAGGAATGCTGATGCTCGCGCCTACATCTTTGAAGCGTTGCTGGTGATTGCTGCTATGGTGCCCCGCTGGACCCTCTGGCCCTGGCTGTGCTGTCGGATCCGGCGGTGCTGGCGGGCCTGTTGGACTCTTTGGACTCGTTAGGTCTGGTGGATCCGTTGGTGCTGGCGGACCCCTTGGGCTGCTGGCCACGGCGGATCCGTCCGCCCGGATCGTCGCAGCCTGGCGCTTGTTCCTGCTGAGTTCGCTATCCAGGGTCTGAACTCGCTACGTGATGTAGCGAGTTCAGACCCTGGATAGCGAACTCAGCGAAGAAGAGGGCGGAGGCGGGGCGGCCCGGGCCAGACTCGATCGAAGTGCCAGGTGGGCCCGGGGCCGCGCAGGCTCCGTGGACCGGGTGGGCCGGGTAGACCGGGTAGACCGGGTGGACCAGCCGGTGCACCCGTGCCGGACCCCGGGTCTGCCACGCCCGGGGCCCGGCGTGATCGATGCCGTGGACCCGGCTTTCAGTCCTTGAGGGGCTTCCGGGCCAGCCAGGCCGCGACGGCCGCACCGGAGATGTTGTGCCACACGGAGAACACGGCCGAAGGGAGCGCCGCGAGGGGACTGAAGTGGGCGTTCGCCAGGGTGGCGGCCAGCCCGGAGTTCTGCATCCCCACCTCGAAGGCCAGGGCACGCCGGGCCCGGCTGTCCAGCCGGCCGACCTTGCCGGCCAGGTAGCCGAGACCCAGCCCGAAACCGTTGTGGAGCACCACGGCCAGGAAGACGATCCCGCCCGCGGCCACGAGCTTGGACGCACTGCCGGCCACCACCACGGCCACGATCAGCGAGATCACCACGGCCGACGCCCAGGGCAGGGCGGGCAGGATGCGGGCCACCGCGTTCTTGAGGAAGAGCCGCGCGAGGAGGCCGGCGATCACCGGCAGAAGCACCGTCTTGAGGATGTCCAGCACCATGCCGCCGGCGTCGATGTTCAGGAAGGATCCCGCCAGCAGGAGCGTCAGCGCCGGGGTCACGAGCGGTGCGATCAGCGTGGAGACGGAGGCGACCGCCACGGAGAGCGCCACATCGCCCTTGGCCAGGAACGCCATGACGTTCGAGGCGGTGCCGGACGGTGCGCAGCCCACCAGGATGACGCCGACGGCCAGCTCGGGCGGCAGGTGCAGCAGCACGGCGATGGCCCATCCGGCCCCCGGCATGATCACGTAGTGTGCCACGATCCCCAGCAGCACGGCCCAAGGGCGTCGGGCCACGGACGCGAAGTCCGGCGGCGTCAGGGTCAGGCCCATGCAGAACATGATGACCCCCAGCAGATACGGGACGGCCGGTGCCATGGGTTTGAAGGCATCCGGCGCCAGGAACCCCGCGACACCCGCCGCGAGGACCAGGAGCGGGAAGACGGTCACGGCCAGCCGGGCGACCTTCGCCTCGGCCGCCAGGGCAGGGTTTTCCAGGGGAGTGAGGGCCTCAGGCATTCATCCATGCTGGCACGCGGAACGGTGAGCCCCCAGTAAAGACGCGCATCCGTCAGGGCGTACGACGGCGGCGCCTGCCTCTGCGTGAGGGTGGGGGCTTGTGGGTCAGGCCTCCGGGTGGGCGGTGCGGTAGCGCTCGATCTGCCGCAGGCGGCGGCCCAGGGAGTCGCGGCGCGGGTGTGGTGTGACGTCGGGGGCCTCGCCCGTGAGCTCGACGTGCTCCTGGCCGTACTTCCAAAGCAGGAGGTCGTCCAGGAGGCGGTCCGGCCCGGGGGAGTAGCGGTGGTCCAGTGCATCACGGACCTGCCGGATCCGCTCGGCGCTGAGGAGTTCGGCCATCTCGATGGTCCGGGTCAGCCCGTGTGCGGCCAGGAGCTCCGCGGCCCATCCCCAGTCGTCGTCCACCTTGCGGTCCACGTGGGGCAGGAGGGTCTGCCAGACGCGCCGTACCTGGTCGGGGGTGAGCTGAATGGACCCGTTGCCCTCCTCGTCCCAGTAGCTGCGGACCTCCTGGTAGCTCTCCTGGAGGTCGGCGAAGGCACCCTCCACGGTTTCCAGCATGGCCGCCGTCGCGGTGAACTGGCGGTCGAACTGGGGCGTCCAGGCGCGGGGGTCGTCTGCCTTGAAGCGGATGTCGTGTTCGATCTCGCTCCAGGCGTGGGCGAACACGGTGCGGATCTGGCATTCGAAGAAGTAGCTGCCGTTCGGAGGGATGTCCGGGTTGAAGATCTTCTGGTACTCCCGGACCACCTCGTTCTGGATGGTGCGCAGGATGAGGTGACGGCTGGAGTAGCCGTAGGTGCCGGATTCGATGGACCCGATGTCCTTCTCCCGGTCACCCCGGCAGTCGAAGAGCTGGCGCTGCTTCTTGATGACGTTGGCCACCGTGGCGTTGTCCGCCGGAAGCTTGGTGATGACGCGGATGCCCACCATGTCATTGAGGGTCCGGAAGGGGTCCGGGAACTTGAGGACCGGCTTGCCGCCCGGTTCCAGGGGCGCTTCCAGCCGGGAGATCTTCTCCTGGAAGGACTCCACGGTCTTGGTGCGGCCCGTGACGAACAGCGGGGTGACCTCGGAGGCCTTGAGGATGCCGCGCAGGGTCAGCAGGACGTTCTGGGTGACGAGTTTCAGGGACGGCCGGACCGTACGGTACAGCTCCACGTGCTCCTCGACGAGGGCGCGCTGATCATCGTCCAGGCGATCCCAATTGCTTGCCATGCCGCCCAGCGTACTAGGCGCCGGGAGGCCGGGAATGCCGCTCGCGTCATGGAGCGGGCCGGAAGGGCTGGGCACTTCCAGCGCATAGCACGTGTTAGCTACGATGAGGCCCATGCTCACAGTCATTGGCGAAGCCCTCGTGGACGTGGTCCACAGCAAGTCCGGAACCTCGGCGCACGTGGGCGGCAGCCCCCTCAACGTGGCCGTCGGCCTGGCGCGACTGGACCACCCGGTCCAGTTCCTCGGCCGGTACGGCCAGGACGAGTTCGGCGACGCCATCGCCGCGCATCTGCGTGATTCCTCGGTCATGGTCCCTCTGCCGCCCGACTCCCTGCCGTCCAGCGTCGCCAAGGCCACTCTGGACGACGACGGCGCCGCCAGCTACGAATTCGACCTCGTCTGGGAGCTCCCCGGCCTCGCCGAGCGGCTCCCCGTCATCCTGCAGGGCAGCACCCTGCTGCACACGGGGTCCATCGCCACCGTCCTGGCCCCCGGCGCGGCGGACGTGCTGGCCGCCGTCGAGTTCGCCCATCCGAACGTGACCATCAGCTTCGATCCCAATTGCCGGCCCAGCCTGACCACGGACGTCGACTCCGTGCGCGAGCAGGTGGAGCGGCTCGTCAAGCTCTCTGACGTGGTCAAAGCCTCCGATGAGGACCTCGAATGGCTCTACCCTGGCGTGGACGTCAAGGAATCCGCCCGTCGCTGGCTGAGCCTGGGCGGCGGGAACGGCCCGGCTTTCGTGGTGGTGACGCGCGGGGCGGACGGCCCCTGGGGCGTCGCGGTCTCCGGCGAGACCGAGGTCCCGGCCCCCAAGGTCACCGTGGCGGACACGGTCGGCGCCGGTGACTCCTTCATGGCCGCGCTGCTCTCCGGCGTGGTGGATGCCGGGTACGACGGCGCGCTGAACCGTGAGCGTCTGCGTCACCTGCGCGTGGAGGAGCTGCGTTCGCTCCTGGCCTCCGCGGCACGCGCCGCGGCGATCACGGTCTCCCGGGCCGGCGCCAATCCTCCCAGCCGTCAGGAACTCGCGGAGCACTGAGCCCCGGACGTCTCCCGGAAGGCGGCGGTGCGGACCTCCTGGTCCGCACCGCCGCCTTCCGTTTTCCCAGGGCCGCCCGGACCGGCCTCGAAGCGTGGCCGGTCCGGGCGGTTCAGGACCAGGCGGCCCGGTGCACTCCGAGTGGACCGGCCTCCACGGTGAAGGCCGGCTCCGTGCCGTCCACGGAACCCGGCACGGGAATGGCCCCGGCCGGCCCCCAGAAAGTGGACACCGGACGGCGGAACGCACCGAGGGACTCCTCCATGGCACCGGCCTCCGTCACCTCGCCGCCCGCTTGCCGCTGATCCTCCGGCGCGGGCCCCAGGGAATACAGCAGATTCGCGGCACCGACGAGGGACGCGGTCACCGTTCCCGCACGGCCGGACGCCAGGAGGGACAGGATTCCCGCGGCCAGATGATGGCCCGTCGAATGGTCCAGGGCCTGCGCCGGCAGAGGGCGGGGTGGGCCGGATGCGCCCGGAGCGGGTTCCTGGGGCAAGGCCGCGGCCACGGGCGGCTCTCCCGCCGGCCCGGCCCCGGCGGACCCGGCGAGGCGCCTGCCGGGCGGAGGCTCGGAGGCTCGTGCGCCGTCGTCGGCGATCCCGCAGCTCATCTGCACCAGGGAGTCGAAGCCCCGCCGGCCCGCCCACGGGCCTTGCCAGCCGTAGGCGTCCAGGCCGGCGGTCACGAGCCACGGTGCCGCAGTGCGGAGCACTTCCGCGGACAGCCCGAGCGACTCCAGGGCGCCCGGACGCAGGCCATGGACCAGGACATCAGCCCCCGCCACCAGGTCCAGGAAGCGCTCCTTCCCGGTGGTGGTGGCCAGGTCGAGGAAGGCGCGCCGCTTGCCCTGGGTGGTGATCGGGAGCAGGGCGGGGACCTCCTCGAAGCCGGGCGGGTCGATCCGCAGGACCTCAGCACCGTGTGCCGCCAGGAAACGGGTGGCCAGGGGTCCCGCGATGACCCGGGTCAGATCCAGGACGCGCAGACCCTGCAGGGGCCGGCCGCCAGGCATCGGCGACCAACGGAGCGGCACCCGTCCGGGGCGGATCCGGACCGCGGGTTCATGCACGGCCGCGAGCCCGGCCGGATGGGCCAGCCACGCGGCCCTGCCGTGCAGTTGCGCCGCCGCCCCGCCCGCCCGGAGCACGGTGGCCTCCAGCTCTCCAGCGTCGCGGGTCAGCACCCGGGCGGCTGCGGCCTCCCGGGTGCTGCCGGCGGGCAGGCCGAGCGCGGCCAGGGCCGCTGCGCGGTGCGTCGCGTAGTTGGTGTGCAAGCGGATCCAGCCGTCCCGGCTCCGGTACACCCCGGAGAGCTCGTCCCAAGGGGAGGGGACCTCCCAGCCGTCCGGCCTGAACAGTGCCTCCGCGAGGAACGCGGCGCACGCCTGGGTGCTGTCCACGACGACGGCGGGCGGCGCCGTCGCCGTCCCCGGAGCCGCCGCGGCGCGCAGCACGGCGGCCACGCCCAGATTCGCCGCGGCAACCGACGCCGTGGCCAGGGCGGTGACGCGGAAAGGTGACGGCAGCACCGTGGCGGGCCCCGTGACGCGCAGACCGTCCAGCAGAACGGGGTCGAGTTCCAGGGCCCGGGCGTGATGCCTGATCAGGGTCAGCGTGTCCATGGCACCTCCTCCTGGCACCATCCTCCACCTTGGTGGCACGTGTGCGGAATGGCGTGTCCGGCCCCGGAAAGAGCGGCACTCTGCGACCTCACCGCGACGCAGTGCTGTCGTAGGCTGGTGAACACACACAGACAAAGGAGCCGGACCATGTCCTTCGATCCCTATGCGGCGCTTCCTGCTGTCGCGGCCTTCCAGGTGACCAGCACCGATGTGGAGAATGGGGCGGTGTTCGCGCAGCCCCAGGTGAGCGGGGTGTTCGGGGCCGGCGGCGAGGACGAATCGCCCCAGCTGAGCTGGGAGGGCGCGCCGGCGGGGACACGCAGCTACGCGGTCACGGTGTTCGATCCGGACGCCCCGACGGCCAGCGGATTCTGGCACTGGGCCGTGCTGAACATCCCCGCCGACATCACCAGCCTCCCCTCCGGGGCCGGCTCGCCGGACGGGGCACTCCTGCCCGAGGGTGCCATCCAGCTGCGGAACGACGCCGGATTCGCCGGCTACGTCGGGGCGGCTCCGCCCCAGGGCCACGGCCCGCACCGCTACTTCGTGGTGGTTCACGCCGTGGACGTCCCCACCCTGGACGTGCCGCTGGACGCCTCGCCGGGACTGCTCGGGTTCAACCTCTTCAGCCACTCGATCGGCCGCGCCACACTGGTGGCCAGCTACGAACGACCATGACCATGAGGCTGGTGGCCAGCGACGTCGACGGCACCATCATGGGGCACGACGGCGTCATCACCGCGCGCACGCGAAGTGCCTTCGCGGCGGTGCGGGAAGCTGGGGTGGAGGTGGTCTTCGTAACCGGGCGGCCGCCGCGCTGGCTGGGTCCACTGGCCGAACAGCTGGGTCATGAAGGAACGGTGATCTGTTCCAACGGCGCCGTGGTCTGGAACATGGCAGGCGGGGAGCTCCTGAGTGCCGAGGCGCTGGACCGCGAGGACGTCCTCCGGCTGCGCGGCATCATCCGGGAACTGCACCCGGAGGCAGGGTTCGGGGCTGAATGCGTCAACGGGCTCCGCGTGGAGGAGAGCTTCATCAAGGCCCACGGGGGTTCCCGGCTGGCCGATCTGGAAACCGCGCCCCTGGAAGCGAGCCTGGGCGACGGGGACCAGGTGGTGAAGTTCCTGGCCATCTCGCCCGTGCTGAGCGCCGAAGAGTTCCACGCCCTGGTGGTGGAGGCGGTGGGTCCGCTGGCTCACGTGACCCACTCCGATGCCCGCTTCTCCCTCCTGGAGATCTCCGCCCCCGGCATCACGAAGGCCCACACTCTGGAGCGCTACGCGGCGTCACTCGGCATCGACTCGTCCGAGGTGGTGGCATTCGGGGACATGCCCAATGACGTCCAGATGCTGGCGTGGGCCGGGGAGGGCTATGCCATGACCGGCGGGCATGTGGAAGCGCTTGCGGCCACCGCTTTCCGGGCTCCCTCCCTGGAGGACGACGGTGTGGCGCAGGTGCTGGAGTCGAAGCTGAGCGGGCTTGCGGCCGGGGCGCCCTCCACTTCCGAAGATATGCCCATTCCGGCATCCATGGGAGGCGAAGCATGACCACTAAGGAATATTTCAGGAATCCGCGCGGAGCGGGCACGCCGCTGGTCCTGGCACATCGCGGGTACTGCCGCGGCGCGCTGGACGGTGTCCGCCTCGAAGGCCTGGAGAACACCCTGGAGTCCTTCCGGGCTGCTCTGGAGCTCGGGGCCACGCACCTGGAGACCGACATCCGGCTCACCGCGGACGGCGAGATCATCTGCTTCCACGACCCCATCCTGGACCGCATCACGGACCGGACCGGAGCTGTCGACCGGCTGAGCTGGGAGGAGATCCGGAGGGCCAAGGTGCGTGGCCGGGTGCCCGTGGCGCGGCTGGCCGATGTGGTGGATCTGCTGCCGCAGGCCCGTTTCAACATCGACGTGAAGGACGCCGCCGCGGCTCGCCCTCTGGCGGCGCTCATCGAGGAGAAGAACCTTCAGGACCGGGTCCTGGTGGCGGCGTTCTCCGATGCCAGCCGCAAGGCCGTCACCAGCCGGGTGGCCTGGCCGGTGGCCGGCTCCGCGGGGCAGGGGACCACGGCCGCGTTCCTGCTGGGCCGGTTCCTGCCGGAGAAGGCCGCCGCCTCGCTGGTGTCCGGCGTGGACGCCTTCCAGGTCCCGGAAAGCTACGGCAAGGTCCCCGTGGTCACCCGGGACTTCGTGGAGCGGGCTCACGCCCTGGGCAAGCAGGTCCACGTCTGGACCGTGAACGAGGAGGCGGACATGCGCCGCCTGCTGGACCTCGGCGTCGACGGGCTTGTGACGGATCGCCCCGATCTGGCGCTGCGCGTCGTGGACGAGCGCGGCTGACCCTCCATCCCCTCATCGAGTGCTCCACAGGGTGCCGATTCGAGCTCAGAACGGCTCAGAATGGCACCCTATGGAGCAGTCGATGAGGGTGGCGGGTGTCAGGAGTAGATCGCGGCGCTGCCGTAGAGCTCCCGCGTGAAGGAGGAGATCACGGTGGAGTAGTTCCCGGCCCGGAGGTCGTAGGTGACGTACACCCCGTAGCCATCCGTCTTGGTGCGCTGGGCGAAGGACTTCATGGTGCTGGTGGACGTGTTGTTGAGGTCCACCGCGGCGGCGCCGAGCTGGGCTGGGCCGAGCCCGGGGATGACCGGGGCGTCGTAGCTGCCGTAGTAGGGGTTCCAGGCGTAGTCCACCATGTCGCCCACGCGCAGTCCGCCGTAGGAGAGGTGATCAGCGGCGGGGCCGATGTTGTAGAAGGTGATGAGCTTGTCCGGCAGGCGCTTCCGGAGGGACTTCACCAGGTACACGAAGGACCAGTCGTTCGGCTGGCCGGTGCCGTTCTTGCCGTACTCGGCCCATTCGTCGTCGAAGTCGATCCCATCCAGGCCGTAGCGGGTGACGGTGGCCGCAAGGCTCGCCGCGAACCGGTCGGCAGCCGCCTCGTCCGGGAAGTTGGCGAAGCCGGCCCCCTGGTGGTTGCCGAGCACGGACAGGAGGACCTTGATGCCCTTCTGCTGGAGTGGCCGGATGGTGGTTGCCGCGTTGTCCAGCACCGCCTGGACCTGGGGATTGCAGTAGAAGACGGCGTTGGTGCCGTCGTAGTTGATGTTGGCGGCGAAGATCACGGCCAGGTCGAAGGCATTGGCGCCGGAGCCGGCCAGGGTGTAGCGGCCGACATTGCCGATGCTGTTGCTGTTGACCTCGATGTAGGCCACGCTCTTGATCCGGCCCGCGGTGGCGGATCGGGCGGCGATGCGTCCGGTCGTCTGCCGGCCGGGGGCCGCTCCGGCCGGCGTCGCACCGCCGAGTCCGGCGGCTCCGAGGAGGGCCGCCCCGCCCAGGCCGCGCAGCAGTGCACGGCGAGGGAAGGGGGAATGCTGAGGGGTGTTGCTGGGTGTCGTCATGGACAAGTCCTTAGGTCGATCCGGTAGGAAGGGTGATCCGTGAGGGATGAAGGTTCTTGCATCACTGGTTCCCGGTCTGTCGGTGCGGCGGGAACCCCAGTGGGAGAAACTCTTGATGACTAAACCGTTATAGTCAAGGGGGTTACCCAACTAAACCCCGGGATATAGCGGTTTAGTCGCGGCCTCGATAGCATCTGGGCATGGTCTCCCCTTCGGCCCCGACGGGCCCGGAACGCACATACAACTCCCTGCCCGGAGTGGGTCTCGAATCGCCAGCGGCCCGGGCTCTGCACGGTCAGGAGCTGCCCGGATCCGGTCAGCCGCGCCGCAACCGGGAAGCGCCGGAGCACATCGGCTCCGAGTCCGTTCCGCCGCGGGAGATCGACGCCGGGCCGCTTGCCGGGCATCTCGTCCAGGACGGCGAGGAGCTGGTGTACGACTGGTTCCCGGAGGCCGGACCCACGTTCGCCACGCGCTGGACGGCCACCGCATTCGCCCTGGACCTGGAGTTCGACGACGGCGGCACCCTCTCCGCGGTCCTCGCGCCGGACAGCGCGGGGACGCCGATGCTCCCGTGCGCGCAGGGCGCTTCTCTACGCCACTCGGTGGACCAGTGGAACCGGCAGGTGGTGCCCCTGGACGCGTTCGCGGGACGCCGGATCAACCGCGTCCTGTTCCGGCTGCTCGCCCCGGAGACCAGCACGGTGTGGCTGGACGGACTGCGGATCCGCACTCGTGAGGAGCCTGGCGGCGAGATCCTGGACCGCGTCCTCACCACTCGGGGCAGCCATTCGAGTGACCGGTTCTCCCGCGGCAACACCGCGCCGCTCGTGGGCCTGCCGCACGGCGGCGTGTTCGGGCTGCCCATGACGGACGCCTCGGCCGGGAACTGGCCGTACGCCTACCATGCTCACAACGTCCTCCCGGAGAACCGGCCCGCGCTTCAGGCCTTCGCCACGTCCCATCTGCCGAGCCCGTGGATCGGGGACCGCGGCGTCTTTGAACTCATGCCGAGCCTCGACGCGGATCCCGACCCGGACCGCCGGGCGCGGGCCCTGACCTTCAGCCATGGAGCGGAGGAGCCCCGGGCCCACGAATACCGCGTCACCTTCGACAATGGGCTGCGCGCCCGGATGACCGCGGGCGGGTTCGCCCTGGGGCTCCGCGTCGAATCGGACACGCCCGTCCGTTCCTTGATCGTCGACCACCTGGGCGCCGCGCGGGACGTCTCGTTCCGTCAGGAGGAGGGCGCCTCCGTGCTGGAGCTGACCCTGGACGACGGTCCCGGCAAGCTCCCGCACCACGTCCACGTCCGGTTCCCCGCGGGTTCCTCGGCGTCCTTCACCGGGGACGCGGCGTCGGGTGCCGGTAAGGCGGCCGCCGCCCACGACGCCGGAGGGCAGCTGGGAGGGCACGTGCGGCTGCCGGGGGAGGGCGCCGTCGTCGTGGAGGTGCTGGTCGGCATCTCGACCCTCAGTGCGGAGCAGGCGGCGGAAAACCTGCGCGCCGCCGGGGACTATGAGGCGATGCTCGCCGCGGCCGAGGCCGCGTGGCGGGCGTCCCTGGAGGTCCTTGAGGTGGACGGCGTTTCGGCGGATCAGGAGCGGGCACTGTATTCCGACCTGTACCGGCTGTTCCTCTACCCGAACCGGCATGACGAGCCGGACCCTGACGGCCGCCGGCACTACCGCAGCCCCGTGGACGGTGAGGTCCGGTCCGGCGTCTTCGGCGCGAACAACGGCTTCTGGGATACCTACCGGACCTGCTGGCCGTTGCTCGGACTGCTCGCTCCGGAGCGGGCCGTAGTCCTGGC